>Ga0315294_10000324_pt1 | contig 51757 bp, 32 predicted proteins | sample YL17G13_40_MG_FD_203626 | JGI IMG/M metagenome (GOLD analysis project Ga0315294, IMG submission 203626) | Sediment microbial communities from Yellowstone Lake, YNP, Wyoming, USA - YL17G13_40 | ecosystem: Environmental > Aquatic > Freshwater > Lake > Sediment | place: USA: Wyoming | collected... | reverse complement strand
ATGGCCAAGAAGGAGGACAACTTCGTCGTCCTGGACGTATGGTGCGAAAACCAGGACAAGACCAAGGTCTCCGTCGGGAAGGCCTCGGCCGTGATCCCCCACTGAGCATGGAGGGTCGGACGCGAAGTCTGCCGCCAGTGCAACGCACGAAAGGGGGCAAGTGATTGGGAGGGGTTCTAGCCATATCACAGTCAAAGAGCTACTAGAGCAAGAAAGAGTGACAGCGTAGACATGGGGATCTTCATGGTGGTAGTCCTCGCCCTAGCGATCATCGTATTGATCGCCGTTGTCCTCTACATAGTTCAGTCCAAAGCCTCCGCTCGATGGCCCTACCGAAAGAGTGAACACCTTCTAACCCCTGCTGAACGATCCTTCTTCGGTGTACTCGGCCAAGCCGTCGATGATGACCTCTACATCTTTGCCAAGGTAAGGCTCAGCGACCTCCTCTGGCTGCCTCAAGGGACAAGAGACAGGCAGCGCTATTTCAACCGTATTCAGTCGAAACACATCGATTTCGTGCTCTGCGACAAGGCGAAAACGGAGCCACGCCTGCTAATTGAATTGGACGATTCCTCACATCGGAGAGCGGCCCGGCAAAGCAGGGATGCCTTCCTCGACCAAGCCGCTAGTCATGCCGGTCTGCCCATCCTGCGAGTGCCCGTGAAACACTCCTACTCAGTTGGAGAACTGAGGCAGGTCATTTCTTCTCTTTTGAAAGGGGAAGTGAATGTGGCACAGCTAGTTACAGTCGAAGACAAGAATAAGGACTGAACCGTAAAGGCCCTGCGGCGCGGAGCCTTTGCGGGCGGGGAAACAGCCGCTCCTTCCGCCATCGGCGAGCGGGGGGCGCCAGAAGGAAACTCGAGGCCAATCAATCGAGCATAATCAGGGTTACGCTCGGTCGCAGGTTCGGAGGGTTGGGGAAATCGCAGCCGGTCGGCGCCGGCAGAGTCGTCAATCGGAACGAGGCGGCGGGCCTACCCGTGGCCGGCCAACTCACCCACAAAGAAGATGGCGAAGAAGAGCAAGACGAGGAGCGGAAGAAACACCAGGACCGACCGTTCGCCGCGACGGACGATGGCGAAAGCCGCGGCTACTCCTGCGAGTACTCCTGCGACTACCGTCGCCAGGCCCACACCCATCAACGGCACCGTCAGCCACAGGTTGTCAAAGGCTCCCTCTCCTCCACTAATCTGACCAGCGCCGGCGAGGCTCATGCCGACCGCTAAGCCCGCCACGAACGCGACCAACAGCCGTACTGCCCAGAGTCCGAGCCTCGTTGTGGGCACCACATGAATCCTTGGCCGGCGGGGGCTTATCGGCATGCTTTCCACGCGGCCACTATAGCTGCTGGCCCTCGTTGGCGCAAGAGCTGGACGGCGTCTCAGGAGTGGCTGGCGTGCAGGGGCTTGGCCGAGGCTGAGGGGGATTCCTCGGTCGGCGCACGCTCGCTTGACGATGGCAAGACCTGGCCTTTCGGGCCTTCGCCCTGCGGCAACACCTCTACAGTCCCTCTCGCACCTTCTCCGCCAGCGCGCGGGTGAAGCCGGGCGTGGCGGCGATGTCGTCCAGCGACGCCTGCCGGATGCGGACCACCGAGCCGAACTTGTGCAGCAGCGCTCGCTTCCGCTTCGGCCCGATGCCGGGGATGGCATCCAGGGCCGACTGGATGCCCGCCTTCTGGCGGACGCCGCGGTGATAGGTGATGGCGAAGCGGTGGGCCTCGTCGCGGATGCGCTGCACCAGGTACAGCGCCTGCGACGTCCGCGGCAGCACTATCGGCTCCGACACGTCCTGCACGAACAGCTCCTCGTGCTGCTTGGCCAGCCCCGCGACCGGGATGTGGCCCACCCCCAGGTCGCGCATGACATCCAGGGCGGCGTTGAGCTGCCCCTTGCCGCCGTCCACAATCACCAGGTCGGGCAGGACGCCCCAGCCGCTCTCGTCCGCTCGCCCTTCGACAGGCTCAGCACGAGCGGATGCCCGCTTGAAGCGACGGCGCAGCACCTCCTGGAGCATGGCGTAGTCGTCGGCGCCGGCCACCGTCTTGATGCGAAAGCGGCGGTACTCGGCCGGGTGAGGGCGTCCCTCGAGGAAGACCACCATGCTGCCCACCGCCGAGGTGCCGCCGATGTTGGAGATGTCGTAGCACTCGATGCGCTCGGGCGGAGTCGGCAGGTTCAGCTCCTCCTGTAGCTCCTCCAGGGCCGCCTGCGTCTTGCCGCTATCGGCCAGCCACCTGGCTCGCATCATCTGGAGGGCCTCGCGCGCGTTCTCCTCGGCCATCGTCACCAGCCGCCGCTTCTCGCCGCGCTGGGGCACCACCAGCTCCGTCTTGCTGCCCCGCATCTGGGAGAGCCAGGCCTGGATCAGGGGGGCCTCCGCCACCTGGCAGGGCAGGAGGATGCGCTGGGGCACGTAGGTGGCCGACTGGTAGAACTGCTTGAGGAAGCTGGCCACCACCTGCTCCTCCGGCTCGTCGCTCACGCCTTCCAGGGTGAAGGCGTCGCGGCCGATGACCTTGGTGGCCCGGATGAAGAACACCTGCACGCAGGCCTGGTTGTCCTGGCGAGCCAGGCCGAAGACGTCGGTGTCGATGAAGTCGGTGGTGGCCATGGCCTGACGCTCGGTCACGCTCTCGACGGCGTGGATCTGGTCGCGCAGGACAGCCGCCCGCTCGAACTCCCACCCCTCGGCCGCCTCGGCCATCTTCTGGCGCAGCTCCTTGACCACCTCCTCCGCTCGGCCCTCCAGGAAGAGGATCACCTGGCGGATGACGTTGTCATACTCCTCCTTGGTGCAGTAGCCGGAGCAGGGGGCGATGCAGCGATGGATGTAGTAGTCGAGGCAGGGGCGAGGGTCCTTGCCGGTGATAGCCTTCGTGCAGGAGCGCCAGGGGAAGAGCTTCTTCACCAGGTCGAGCGTCTTGCGCACGGAGCCGGCGCTCGCATAGGGGCCGAAGTAGCGGCTGCCGCCGTCGGGCTGGACGCGGCGGGTGATCTCCAGCCGCGGCCAGCGGCTGCCGAGGTCGATCTTCAGGTAGGGGTAGTGCTTGTCGTCCTTCAGGCGAACGTTGAAGAAGGGCTGGTGGCGCTTGACCAGGGTGGCCTCCAGGATGAGGGCCTCCTGGGCCGAGTCGGTGACGATGAACTCGAAGTCGGCGATCTGCTCCACCAGGCGGCGAACCTTGGGCTCGAAGCTGTGGGGCGAGCCGAAGTAGGAGCGAATGCGGCTGCGCAGGTTGGCCGCCTTGCCCACGTAGATGACCTCGCCCTCGCCGTCGCGCATCATATAGACGCCGGGGCGATTGGGAAGCGCCCGTACCTGGGCTTGCAGACGTTCGGACGTTGTGGTTTGCATCGCCGTCTCTCTCATCTCATTGTATCGCCTGGCCCAGAGGCCGCTCAATCGAATGCTGCGACAGCCACGACTGGTTCATTCCCGCTGGGCGGGGGACTCTCGGGCCATCCCGGGGGTCGATGGTCATTGACCAAATAGCTCGACACAAGGCAGGGCTGAAGCCCTGCAGCTACGACCATGGCTGCTCTTGACCTCGTAGCTGCAGACCTTTAGGTCTGCCTTCAGACGACAGGCTGTACTGTCGCACTGCTAAGTCAATGACCATTATCCCCCAGGGCCAGCGAGTTCACCCACCGGTGGCGAACCAGTCACGACGAGTACAAGGCCTTGCCTAGGGGTCGGCTCGTAGGTATGATGAAACGCGTCATGATCATCGCTGTCATCGGTGGAGAGGAAGCCACGCCCGAGGTGGCCCACGTGGCCGAAGAGGTAGGGCGAGAGCTAGCCAGACGAGGCTGCACCGTCGTCTGCGGCGGCGGCGATGGCGTGATGGAGGCCGTCTGTCGAGGCGCTCGCGCCGAAGGCGGCCACACGATCGGCATCCTTCCCGGCCACAACGCCGACGAGTCTCCCCCCAACCAGTACGTCGAGTTCGCCATCTTCAGCGGGCTGGGCTACGCCCGCAACTCGATGGTCGCGCTCTCCGGCCAGGCGGTCATCGCCATCGACGGCGCCTACGGCACCCTGAGTGAGATCGCCTACGCCCTCATCCACGACCGGCCGCTCATCGGGCTGGACACCTGGCATTTCGCCTACCCCGGCCACGACGCCGAGCGGCTGATCCGCGCCGATAGCCCCCGCGACGCAGTGGAGAAGGCGATTGCGGCGGCCGAGAGGCGGTCGCACCGCTAGCATGAGCCTGCCTGCCGGCAGACAGGGAGGAGCCTTGTGGAGATCGATAGCATACAGGCCCTCGAGATTCTTGACTCCCGTGGCAACCCCACCCTGGAGGTGGAAGTCGTGCTGGCCGAGGGCACGGTGGGAATGGCCGCCGTCCCCTCGGGCGCTAGCACCGGCGTTCACGAGGCGCTGGAGCTGCGCGACGGCGACGCCGACCGCTACGGCGGCAAGGGCGTCCTCAAGGCAGTGACCAACGTCGGCCAGGAGATCGCTCTCAGCGTGGGGGGGATGTCCTGCCTGGACCAGGCGGCCATCGACGAGGCCATGATCCGGCTGGACGGCACCCCCAACAAGAGCCGCCTGGGAGCCAACGCCATCCTGGGCGTCTCGCTGGCGGTGGCCCATGCGGCCGCCAACTTCCTGAACCTGCCCCTCTATCGATACCTGGGCGGTCCGACGGCCCGCACCCTGCCCGTGCCTTTCTTCAACATCATCAACGGTGGCAGGCATGCCCCTGGCGGCACGGATATCCAGGAGTTCATGGTCGTGCCCGTGGGAGCCAAGACCTTCAGCGATGCCCTGCGCATGGGCGCCGAGGTCTACCACTCGCTCCACAAGGTGCTGGCCGACAAGGGCCTTCCCACCACCGTGGGCGACGAGGGCGGCTTCGCGCCTCCGCTGCCCAAGAACGAGGATGCGATGAACCTCCTGCTGGCGGCCATCGAGGCGGCCGGCTACCGCCCGGGCGAGGACGTGGCCATCGCCATCGACGCCGCCGCCAGCGAGTACTATCGCGATGGCCAGTACGTCTTCGCTCGCGAGGGGCACACCTTCAAGGACGTGGACGAGATGGTGGCCTTCTGGCAGGACTGGTGCGGTCGCTACCCCATCGTCAGCATCGAAGACGGCATGGCCCAGGATGACTGGACGGGCTGGTGGAAGCTGACGGCGGAGCTGGGGCGGAAGGTGCAGATCGTGGGCGACGACCTGCTCGTGACCAACGTGGAGCGCATCGAGAAGGGCATCCGCGAGGGGGCGGCCAACGCCGTGCTCATCAAGCCCAACCAGATCGGCACGCTCACGGAGACGCTGGCGGCAATCGATACGGCCAAGCGCGGCGGCTGGCGGGCGATGATCTCCCATCGTAGCGGCGAGACGGAGGACACGACGATAGCCGACCTGGCGGTGGCCACGGGTTGCGGCCAGATCAAGAGCGGCGCCCCCGCTCGCGGCGAGCGGACGGCCAAGTACAACCGCCTGCTGCGCATCGAGGAGGAACTGGGGACGGCGGCAAGGTTTGCCGGAAGAGAAGCGCTGAGATAGCCGCAGGTTGAGAACACATCAAGTCTCAGGTAAGGAGTAGAGCATGAAACGGATTTTTGCGCTCGCTCAGCTCGCTGCAATCTGCTTGTGCCTTGCGATGACGGTGGGGTGCGAAGAAGAAGAGACCTCCACTACTGCTACGCCAAGCGCGACGGCTCCAGAGGCGACACCAGAGTCTCCCCAGCCTGCGAGCCCCGGCCCCGAGGGCACGCCAGCCACTGCCGGGGCGACGGACAGCGGCTTGAGCGCAGAAAAGGTTGAAAGCCTGGCAAACACCGTCGTACTTCGGGTCACTTGGGAAGATGGCACAACTTACGAGGGAACTATCTCCGATCTGGTCTTCCACACCGCCGGTAAACCCGATGCCGGTCAGGGTCACCGCGTGGTGGCTAGCTGGCTGGAGGATGCTAGATGGCAGGTCACCATATTCATGCGGGTTGGCGATCGCTCGACCGAGCCACCAACGGTAACCGATCTGGTAGGCGAGTTCTACTACGACGAGGAGAAGGACGAATTTGCCGCTGCCAACGGTAGGGCCCTATTTGCTCTAACCGGACGGAACCCATGTTCATCTGACCACCCAGATCCCAGCTACTGTCCTTTGGACCAGGAGCTGGGGCCCTAGTCCGGTCTAGCTGGCGATCAATGCGCCGCGGTTGCCCCCAAGGGCGCTCCAGACCGCTCAGGAAGGCAGCCAGTGGCAGGAGGAAGCGACAATGGGAAAAGGGAGATGCTGCGTTATCAGGACGGGGGCTCTTGCGGCCCTTCTGGCCGCTCTAGCTGCTGTCCTACTGGTCGCGTCTGCTTGCGGGGAGGGCGGAGAAAAGCCCAGCCCTTCGCCCACGGGGGTGACTACGCCAACGCCGTCCCCTACGCCGGGATTCGCCTTCGAAGGGCCCATCGGCATCGACCTGACCACCTTTGGCACCTTCCTCGAGCAGGGCAAGCCCCTTCAGTTGGTCATAACGGTCGCCGTCCGAGATGCCATGACGCTCTATTACCGTACTAGCCAGCGCTACGACCTGGCAGTCACCAACTCCGAGGGCCAGGAGGTCTGGCGTTGGTCGCGGGATCGCACCTTCGCCCAGGTCACAGAGGAGGTGCCGCTGGAGGCGAACGGGATGCTTTCGTTTGCTGAGACCTGGGACCAGCGGGGCAACGATGGCCAGCAGGTGCCGCCTGGCGACTACCAGATAGTAGCCGAAAGCTCCCACTGTGACAGCAATTACGAGGACTGCGGCCAGTTGACCGCCTCTGCCACCATCCAAATACGGGCGCCGCAAGGAGGACCGTAGGTCTTGAGCACGGCGGGGCAGGAACTTCTGCGGTCAGCCGGCGTAACTAACCCCTCCAACAAGCGTCTTTGAATTGACATGGACAAAGCGAAGGCCCCGCCCTCGCCTTGGACAGGCTAGCGACAACCGCTACAGTCGGTGGGTGGTATGCCTCGGCTCGCAAAGTCCAAGCCAGATGTGGAAGGAAAAGGTGTAGAGTTGTCTGTTTCCGTACCCCTGCTGGCTGTTGTGCGTTGTGTAAGTGGAGGGCATAAGGAGAGATCTCCTTTCGCCGCGGTTGGTTCATGCCTGAAAGACCAAGGTCCGCTGAAAGGACCGCATCGATGAAAATGGTGCTGGCCGGTGCAACGCTGGCCGGAGTGGTGTTAGCTCTAGCAGCATCGGCAGGAGGTGTTCTGACCGGAGGTCATATCGCCGCCCAAGGGGGGGTGACTATCGGCGTGGACGCTGACCCGACAGGCAACACAGCGACTTCTCTCGGCCCTATCGACTCGTGCGTATCGGTGGGCACTGGCGACACCTTCCAAGTCGATGTCTTCGTCGCCGATGTGACTGACCTTCTGGCCTGGGAGACGTACTTTGTCTATGACATATCAGTCATCAACGTCGACAGCGGAGATGTCATGATGTTCCAGGCGGCGAACCCAGGGAGCCAGGTGTTCGACGTATCCGAAGCTCTGCCTGACCTCGATGGCCGGTATGGCCTTGCGGCGGTGGACATCGCAGAACCGCCTGCACCTGATAGTGGTTCCGGCGTCTTGGCCAGGCTCACCCTTAGGGCGGTCGGGGCTGGAGTCAGCCCGCTTAGCCTTTCTCCCATCGATATCAACGGTGATGGCACGATGGACCTTGGTCCCTGGCTAAAGGACTTTGAGGGTGAGCCCATCGGCGACCTAAACGGCGACACCTTCTTTGATGCCTCGATTTCCAATGCAGAGATAGCGGTAGATGGCACCTGCCCAGGGGCCACGACGCTGGCCTCACCCACGGTGATCCCAGCGTCGGCGACACCAGGGCCCTCGCCCTCACCCACCCCTGAAGCGACTGCCGCGCCGATCGGGACACCAACGGCCACAGCGCCCGCCGCTACTCCGACCGCTAGCCCTACGGGGAGCGAACAGACGCCCTCCGATGACGGCCCCCCGTGGGTGATAGCCTACATAGGCGGCGCCCTGGCAGCCGTGCTCCTTGGCGGAACTGCCCTGCTTGCTATCAGGGGGCGCCGTGCCAGATAGGGAGGAGAAAGTGTGATGCCGATGACGAAGCTACTGGCCGCGACGCTAGTCGCCTGCGTCTTGGGGGCCGCTTTCGGGGGATGGATTCTAGCCGGTGGGGAGGAGACCACCCAGGCGAGCCCAGCAATCAGCATTGGCGTGGACGTCAACCCCGCTGGCAACACGGCCACCTCCTTGGGCACCATTGATTCATGCATACAGGTAGCCACGGGCGCCACCTTTGACGTTGACATCTTCGTCAGGGATGTGACGGATCTTCTCGCCTGGCAAGCCTATTTCGTCTACAATCCTTCCGTCATAAAGGTCATCGACCGTGATGCCGATCAGTTCCTGGGAGCCAACGCCGGCAGCAATGTCTTCGACCTATCTGACTCAGTTCCTGACACCGACGGCGGCTACGGCGTCGCTGCGGTGGATGTCGCTGAGCCAGCTACCCACGATTCGGGCAGCGGGGTGCTGGCCAGGCTCACCCTACAGGCAGTGGGGCCCGGCGCGAGCCCAGCGAGCATCCCCCAGGTGAACACCGCAGGCGATCCTGCGCCAGACGTCGGCCCTGTGCTAACCAACCTGGACGTCGAGTTTCTGGGCGATACGAACGGCGACAGCTTTTTTGATGGCCTCACTTTCCAAGCCCAAATAGCCGTCGACCAGCCCTGCAGGCCAGATGCGGACACAGACGGCTGGGCTGACGAGATCGACAATTGTCCGCAGGTGTCCAATCCAAGCCAGGAAAACACCGATGGCGACGGGCTGGGCAACGCCTGTGACAATGACGACGATAACGATACCATCGTGGACACGGCTGACAACTGCCCGCTGGTCGCCAATGCTGACCAGACCAACAGCGACGGCGACGGGCTGGGCAACGCCTGCGACGATGACGACGACAACGATGCCATCGTGGACCCGGCTGACAACTGCCCGCTGGTCGCCAATGCTGATCAGGCTGACAGCGACGGCGACGGACTGGGCGACGTGTGCGACTCTACTCCCATACCTACGCCCACTCCCACAACTACGCCACCGGCGACACCTACACCGACCCCACCTGGCCCAGCCGTCGCCTGGACGTACTCCTGCTACCTCGGTGCCTCACAGCCCACCGAAGACGCCCTAGCGGCCATCAGCGGCGATGTCCTGGCCGCATACCGACTGAGGCCCGACCAGGGCTACGATAGGTGGTTTCCCGCCAGACCCACCGCCAGCACGATGAACGAACTCAATCCCTACGACGCCTTGTTCCTCCTCGTGGCCACTAGTGCCACCTGGCCTCAGCAACCGTCAGGGGAACCACCTTCGGATGCAAACCTCGTCTTCGGCTGGAACAGCGTCTGCTACACAGGCCAGACCAAGGAGGCCGAATCGGCAACCCAGGGAATCGACGGCGACTTCGCCATACTGTACACTCTGGCCCCAGGCCAGACCTGGCAACGGTTTGTCCCCGGCAGGCCGGAGGCCAGCACCCTCACTCAGCTAGATTCGTTCACACCTGTGTTCATCCTCGCCACTGAGGAGAGTGGGGCGCTGTGGGAGTTTGAGCCATGAGAAGGAGCATATCAGCGGCTTTGGGCGGCCCTCTCGTACTGAGTCTAATAGCGGTCAGCGCCTGGCTCCTGATGGGGGGCAGCGACGATGGAGCCCGAGCTCAAGGTGGATCGGGGCTTGACCCCAACGTTGTCGGCATCGACGTGATCACCAGCGGCAACACGGCCACTTCCCTCGGCACCATCGATAAGTGCGTGGAGGTCGGGGGCGTCGGCTCGACCTTCGACATCGACGTCTTCCTGAACGACGTGCCCATCGTGGATTCCGGCCCATATCACAACCTCGGTGCCGTTGAATACAGGCTCAGCTACGACAACACCAAGCTACAGGTGAACGCCACTACTCACAACTGGTTGATCACGGCTTCCGGCGGCCTCTTCGATGTGGGCGATTGCTCATCGCTTGGTAGCTCCTGTCCGGACACCGACGGCTCGTTCTATGTGAGCTACCTAGGCACCGGTGACGCTACTGGCGAGGCGACGGCTGAACCGCCGGGCTCGCTGGGAGCGACCGACCGCCACACATTCCAGGTGGTTGGCGGCGAGGGCAGCCATGTTTTTCTAACCCTGGCAGATGTTTATCTGGGTGGCTACGAGCCCGGCGTCACGGACTGGACCACTGAGATCGACCAGATCTGGGACAGCAACTACACGCCCCGGTACGGCATCATCGCCATCGCTCCCGCCACTTGCGCCGCTGTACCCTCCCCCACGCCTAGCCCGACATCCACTCCGACATCCACTCCGACATCCACTGCCACTCCCACTCCCACAACTACGCCACCGGCGACACCTACACCGACCCCACCTGGCCCAGCCGTCGCCTGGACGTACTCCTGCTACCTCGGTGCCTCACAGCCCACCGAAGACGCCCTAGCGGCCATCAGCGGCGATGTCCTGGCCGCATACCGACTGAGGCCCGACCAGGGCTACGATAGGTGGTTTCCCGCCAGACCCACCGCCAGCACGATGAACGAACTCAATCCCTACGACGCCTTGTTCCTCCTCGTGGCCACTAGTGCCACCTGGCCTCAGCAACCGTCAGGGGAACCACCTTCGGATGCAAACCTCGTCTTCGGCTGGAACAGCGTCTGCTACACAGGCCAGACCAAGGAGGCCGAATCGGCAACCCAGGGAATCGACGGCGACTTCGCCATACTGTACACTCTGGCCCCAGGCCAGGCCTGGCAACGGTTTGTCCCCGGCAGGCCGGAGGCCAGCACCCTCACTCAGCTAGATTCGTTCACACCTGTGTTCATCCTCGCCACTGAGGAGAGTGGGGCGCTGTGGGTTTTTGACCCGTAACAACAGAGCGCCTGACAGTGTGCTCTATCACTGCTCTGCCGCCGTCGGAGTGAGCTGCGGCGCAATCAGCAGAATCGCTTGGATACGGTTATCGACTTCGCGCGCTAGGGCCTCCACCGCTGCGCCAACATCCTGATCTTCCATCGTGACCAGCAGGACGCTGGAGAGGAGACGGTCGCGCCGGAGAAACACCCACATGCCGTAGGCCTCGAATCCGGGGCCATCGTCTTCGGGAAACACCAGCCTTGCCCGCATGCCCGCTGACTCGTCGCCGATGCCCTCCACATCAAAGCGCTTCGCTTGCTCCACGGTCGCGCCTTCGCTCTTCTTGCCTGCGCCATCCTTCATCTCGGCGAGGTGGTCCTTAAGATAGCCCGAGGCGCCCTCCGCCTCCTGGAACAACTGCACTCGTGAAGCAAGAAGTATCGCTCGCTCTGGTCCCAACGGCTGTTCAATTTGAGGGGACCCATATGTCCTGACATACTCCTTGACCCGGCCGAAGCGCTCCAGGTCTTGAGCCTCATCCTGGGGGTCGGAGTCCTCCTCAGCGGTCTGCTCGTTGGTTTTGAAGCTGGAGGCCTCGATCCCCTCAAAGCCGGCGTATCCCTCGCGCAGCTCCGCCATGGACAGAACCATCATCGTCAGTTCCGCATCGGTGATCTCGCTACTGGGCATCTCCGACTCCTGGCCTCCACCGCCGCCGCAGGCGGCCAGGGCCCCAGCGAGCAAGACAACAAACCCCAACATCGGCAGAGCAATTCTCAGCGACGCCATGTTTCTCCTCGCTTTCCACCTCACAGGCGCTTTCCTTCGTCTTCCTGACCTTACTTCCCGTGGGTATTTCGTTACTGGGTGGCGACGGGCGTGGGAGTGACCTGGCTGGCGAGCACTGCCTGGATGCGCTGGTTCAGCTTGTGTGCCAGGGCCTCGATCTCAGTGCGCACGTCGCTGTTGTCCAGCCGCACGAGGCTGACAAGGGCCAGAATGCGGCCCTCGCGGAACCAAGCAAGTGTGTGGTAATGGGAAACCCAACCCGTCTCCGTAAGAGTGAGCACGATCAACCGGAGGCCCAGCGATTCATCGCCAACGGTGTCCAGCGCGAAGCGCTCCACGGTATGAATCTTCGTCAGTCCGAGCTGCTGGCCGACCTTACGTTCAAGGTCTGCGATATCGTCATCAAGGTAGCTAGATGCCCCCTTGGCGCTTTCGAAAACAAGCACCGTCGTTCCTACGCTGACCGGGCCTGTGCCCTCCGCCAACGCCTCATCTCTGGAGTACCTCTGCTCGTAGGTCTTCAGTTCGCCAAACCGCTCCAGGTCCTTCGCCTCGTCCTCGTCCACATGCCCAGCCCTCTGATCCCTCGTTTCCAAGCGGGACAGAGTCAGTTCAAAGCCAGCGTATCCCTCTCCCAACTCCGACTGTTCCAGCACCATCTGGACGAGCTGCTCATCGCTGACATCGGGAACCGTCAGATCACCGTCCTCGCTTCCACCTCCGCAGGCCAGCAGGACGAGAGAGAGGAAAAGCGCGAGAACCCACACGGGCAGGGCGACCTTCTGCACTCTCATGCTCCGTCGCCGGGCTCAGGCATGCCCTCGTAGGCTACGCGGGTGTGAGCGCCGGCCCGCGTGCCACTAAAGATGCCCTTGCAGGGCGGGGAAGGGCAGACCGTGGTGTTGCCAGAGGCCGAGAAGGCCACCTGTCCGGCCGCATTGATGATGACCGACTCGTTGAGCGCATGGTACAAGCTGGGTGGCCCGATCGGGGAGGGGTCGCCGTCGGCCGCCATTGGTCTAGGAGGCGCAGGCATCAGGAGGTCGCCGCGCAGGACGGCGCACTGGCCGCCGCTCTCCTGAGCGTAGAAAGCGACGCTGCCAGCATCGTTGATGTCGGGAGGACCGAAGTCCTCCAGTACCCTTGGGACGTCTAGCCATGAGGGGCGGCCTTCCAGGGCGACCTTGATGCTCCCCGACGCTGCCGCCGCCGGCTCGACGTCCGGCTTCACAAGCGCACCGGGTAGAAGAGCAAGGAGAGCTACTAGAAGCACCAGAACCAGGCGAACCGGTCGCATGCCAAATCACTCCCCGGTACAGATGCCCACTGCCAACCGGCCGGCGAGCCCGACAGAGGAAACATATATTCTTTATACACCTTCCTAGAGTTTTGTCAATTATCCGCACAGGTGGCACAGCCCGGGGCCACCAAGAAGCAAGCGATGGGCGAGGCTCGTTCCGCAGCGTCCGCGGTCAGCGGAGGGACGCCGGCCGACACAGTCTGAGCCTAGGAGGAGCCGGCTCGCTGGTGAGAGAGAACGGGGCTCTGTCCTGTTCAGCGCGGCTGACCGCCCACTGGGGTCGACTCGGCATGCCAGCCCCAGAGCACCCAAGGGGCAGCCTCCAGGCCAGCCCAGGCTTATGGACCGCACTGTGTGCCCAGGAAGAGCACCAGGTTCATAATGTCGAAAATGTTGATGCGGCCATCGACTCTTATGTCGAACCGGTTGTCGTATTTGGGGTCCCCGAGGACGCTGGGCAGGTGGGGAACAATCTCCATCAGATCGAAGATATTGACCTGGGTGTCGGTATGAGTGTCCGGCGGCCAGGCGTCATCGCTGGGATTGTCGGGGCAGGCGTCCAGGGGGTCGGTGCCAATGTAGTTCTCCACGGCGTCGTCGAAGCCGTCGTTGTCGTCGTCAGGGTCACTGGCGTCACAGGCCCCGTCTGAGTCTGTGTCCGTGCCGTCCTGGGAGACATCTGGCTGGCCTAGGACAGAGCAGTCGTCGCAGGTGTCAGCGTCCAGATCCCGGCAGGCGAACTCATCCAGTGGGTCAGCATCCTGGTCGTCAGGCACGGTGTCGTTGTCATCGTCGTTGTCGCAGGCGTCGCCGAGGCCGTCGCCGTCGGTGTCTAGCTGGGTCGGGTTGGGCACGGCGGGACAGTTGTCGCTGGCGTCGGGGATGCCGTCGCCGTCGGCATCGTTGTCGAGGCGCGCATAAACAGCATACTGTTCAATGGCACATTCTCCATAGCCGACCTTGAAGTAACCATTGCCATTCCAACCAGAACCCCAGCTGTTCTTGACGATCCAATAGCCACCAGCGTCATTATATCCAACAATGACTACACCGTGATTGACGCTTTCATCATCTGTGCATCTGTAGATGTCCCCATCCCAAGAATCGCCCGATTTGAGGATGCCCATGGCAACTGTAAGGGGTCCGTTGTCAACAACACTCTGCTTTATCTGGCTTTGACTAGGATAAACCCCACCCACAGCATCTATTGTTCGCAGTCTGCTTTGCCAGTCCGAACATCTGCCGGAACAGGTTGCATCACTACAACGACCTCCTGTGCGATACGTGCAATTCGAGTTGCAGGTACCACCACTGCATGTGCAACTAGACCCATCGACATACGGAAGACAGGCCTCATCTGGGATTCCTGTATCCCTGACGAAGGTGAGGGCCGTCGACATCCAGCCACCACAGCAACTGTTTCCCGATAGACAGTCGGACACCAGATACTCTTCCGACAGGTTCAAGTCAAGGTCAGGGTTACCTGTACCGATGTTGTACATCGCTTCTACTACACCAACGGCTGAAAATGCCCAGCAAGAGCCGCACCGCCCCTGGTCCTTCACGGGAGTCATCCAGTTCTGTTCATCATGATTCCTCCAGTCGAAGGAAAATGGCACGCTTCCTACTGAAACCCGTTCCTCTGGAGGACTTGAGCTTTGTTCCACGGGAACAGTTCCTCTGGTAGCCTTTGCGCTCAAGCCCATCAATTCTGTGGCAGCACCAATCTCTTCTCCGTCACGAAGGCAAACAGAGTACTCTCTCGAAAGAGGGTTCTTGCCATCGGTCTTCGTTTTTGAACCATAGCCGTGTCTTGCACAGTAGGAGTAGCCTTGCCCGCACTTGCCTTGCAGGAAGCTCCACTCATTGCACCGGCTCCCACCCGGCAAGATGCACACCCCCTGCTGCCCTTCATTCGTGTCAACTGATCTGTATTCATACCCCAGCTCCTCACAGTAGACGGCAGCAGGGTTTGCCATTCCGGGGGCGCCCCCACCACAGGTCGAAGTAACATCGATGGCTTGCTGCGCCTGCGGAGATCCCTCCAAGGCGCCACGCGTCAAGCCCAGAGGAACATCGCCAGCCTGCGCCGAGAAGCTGGAGAGGAACAGCAATAACAGCAAAGGGGCAAGAAGCTTCGCCACTTTCTTCAGCACTTCCCTCCTCAGACCTACTTGACAATAAATGAGACGCCGCTGTCGGCCGTGTGTTACAGTCCCATCAGCGTTGCTCTGTTGGAAACTCCTTGAACAGGGATCTATCCCACTATCCGACGGCCATCCTGACTCCGCAAGACCGTCGCGACGCGGACGCGCGCGCGCCCCCCTGGTGCTCCGTTAGCACCCGATATCCTCTACTCCTAATGTTTCACCCATCTGTCTTTGTGCGTCGCCACGCAAGCAGGAGCCCTCGGGCCGTCAAGCCCCGGGCCCTCCTACAGGCGTCGGCGTCAGTTCACCCCGGAGGACGGCCTGGATGCGCTCGTCCAGCTTGCGGGCCAGCGCCTCAGCCGCCTCCCGAAAGTCCGGATCGCCCACGGCCGTGGAGATGCTGGCGCTGGCGAGCAGGCGACCGCGCCGGAACCACACCACGGTCGAGTGGTCATCGACCGTGAAGGAGGGGTCGACGAAGTAGGTCTGGGTGAAACGGATGCCCCGCGATTCATCCGCGATTCTGCCTGGCTTGAACCCCTCAGCAGCCGTAAGCCCCGAATCCCAGTGTCGCTTGCCGGTTCGCATGGTGCCGACCTGTTCTTCCCAGTCCGCCAGTTCCTCCTCGAGGTAGCCCGAGGCCGCCTCCGTGTCCTCGAACAGATGAACGGCCAAGGCGACAGTCTGGCTGGCAGGCTCACCGGTCTCCTCACCGATGGTTGACTCTGCATACACCACGCCGGAGGCGCTGACCAGAGGGAACCGCTTGAAGTCCTCCGCCTCTTCCTCCGGATCTAGGGCAGCGTCGGTTATGTCACTGGCTGTCCTGAGCCCAGGATCGTAAACGAAAGAGAGGCCGGCGTACTGTTCCCCCATCTCCGCCTTGGGAATCAGCATCAGAACGAGTTCCTCATCGGTGATCTCGCGGGTGGTAAGATCTTCCCGTCCCTCCTCTCGACCACCTCCGCAGGCGGCCAGAGCGAGAGCGCAGACCAGGGCAGCGGTCAGCAGAACTAAGAATCTGACGCTTGGCAGGGCGGCCATGCTTGTCTCACCTCCGGGGCGCGCGCCCCTGGGCGTTGGCAGGAACACAATCCCTGTCCCGCCCGCTTTGGCTTGCTGGACAAATCACTTCAGCTTCCTCCATCGATCACCGAGACGGTGCTTCCGCCGCCATTGGCCACGTAGATGCGCCCGTTGTCGAGATTGACGGCGATGTCCCAGGGCTTGCTGCCTACGGACACAGTGGCGACCACGGTGTTGGTGGTCCCGTCAATTACCGAGATGGTGTCGTCAAAGCTGTTGGCCACAAAGACACGATTGGTGCTGGGGTCAACCTCAACCGCCTGGGGCACGTCACCCACAGGGATTTCGGCCACGGCACCCTGTGTGGCCCTGTCGATCACCGTCACCAGAGCGCTCTCGGCATTGGCGACGTAGATGCTGTCAGTGCCGAGGTTGACCGCTACGTCCCAGGGGGCCCTGCCCGCTTCGATGATAGCTACGGTAGCGTTGGTGGACCCGTCGATGACTGAGATGTCGCCACTGTCAGCGTTCGCCACGTAGACCCGGTTGCTGTTGGCCTCAACCGCCAGAGCCATTGGCCTCTGGCCTACCGGAATAGCGGCCACCACGGTGTCGGTTCCCCCATCGATCACTGAAACGCTATCGCTCCCCTCGTTCGCCACATAGATCCGGTTGGCGCTCGCATTCACCCCGACAGCCCACGGTCTGGCACCCACCGGGATCGTGGCGACCACAGTGTCGGTGCCACCGTCAATGACTGAGACCGTGTCGCTCCAGGCGTTGGCCACGTAGACTCGGTTGGTGTCGGGGTTGACCCCGACGGACATGGGGCCCTCGCCCACCGGAATAGTCGCCACGACGGTGTCTGTGGCGCCATCGAGCACTGAGACGTTGGCGCTGGCTTCATTGGCCACGTAGATGCGGTTGGTCACTGGGTTCAGGTCTATGCCCCAGGGCTTGGCGCCCACCGGAACGGTCGTCACGACCGTGGGAGAACTCAAATGAGGTGTGGCGGAAGGCGAAGGAGTCGCTGCCTCCTCGCTTCCCTCGCCGAGGCAGGCGGCCAAGGTGCTGACGACGAGGAAACACGCCGCCGCCAGAAATGGCGTCTTCCCCCTTGCCAAAGCGGAGAAGGAGGAGCAGCAGCTGGAGCCTTGAACGCATCTCACGGTGTTACCGCTCTTTCTCGCCGGCCCTCGACCAAGCAGGCCAACTGTCGTCGCCGTCTGGGTTGCGGGTGAGGTTCATCACGCCCGAGCCATCAGCGTTCATGACGTAGAGCTCCAGATCACCGTCGCGGTTGGATTGAAAGACGATCCTTGAGGCATCAGGCGACCAGGCGGGCGCACGGTCGTCGGACGGGTGATCCGTGAGACGAGTCTGATCTGAGCCGTCGGGTTCCATCACGTAGATCTCGCGGTTGCCGCCGAGCTTGGACACGAAAGCGATCTTGGCACCATCGGGCGACCAGGCGGGATCGAGGTCGGCCCCCTCGTTGTTGGTCAGCCGAGTCTCATCCGACCCATCGACGTTCATGACGTAGACCTCCTGGTTACCGTCCCGGTCCGAGACAAAGGCGATCGTCAAGCCATCAGGCGACCAAGCAGGCGACACGTCACGCGCCGGGTTGTTGGTGAGGCGCGTCAGGTCCGAGCCGTCGGCGTTCATCACGTAGACGTCGAAGTTACCGTCCCGGTTCGACACGAAGGCCACGCGCGCGGCGTCGGGTGACCAGACAGGGCCAAAGTCATCCGCTGGGTTGTTGGTGAAGTTGGTCTGGCCGGAGCCGTCGGCATCCATGGCGTAGACCTCCCAGTTGCCGTCGCGGTCGGATGTGAAAAGGATCAAGGAGCCGTCTGAGGACACGTCCAACCAGGACTCGCCCGCCGCGCTGCTGGTGAGGTTGGTCTGGCCCGAGCCGTCGGCGTTCATGATGTAGATCTCGCCGTTGCCGTCGCGGGTGGAGGTGAAGGCAATCCTGCCAGCAGCGGGACCGCCTTCCCCGTTGCCCCCGCAAGCGGTCAGAAGCGCTGCAAGGCACATCACAAGGAGAAGGGCTGCGGTCGCACCCGCCGTCTTCATTGCGCTGCCTTCATGCTCGCCATCCGTCTTAGACTCCCACCAGCCCCAATCCTAATCGCAGCGGCGAGGGTTGGCAAGAGAGAAGGCCATGGCGACGCGATGATAATAACAAGACAAGGCATCCCAGACTCTCGGGCTAGAGAGCCCAGGCACGACCGGCAGAGGGAACATACCAAGTGTCTCTGCCGGCGGTCCCCAGATCGTCCGCCGTCTCTTGAAGCCGCAAGCGCACGTCGGCATTGACCTTGCCATTTCCGTTGCCGTCTGAAATGACAAATCGCCTTGCACCTGGTAACCCAAACGCCATGAGAGATTCTGCATTAGCGAAAGGTGGAGGTACACGAACTCCGCCCTCCAGTAGGACGCCCAGACTCCGGAGAGACCTACTTGGGTGACCATGACGGATCGCTGTCCTTGGCCGGGTTCACGGTGAGCTGGGTAACAGCGCTACCGTCAGACCGCATGGCGTAGAGATCCATGTTGCCTCCACGATCGGAGCCAAACACGATCCACTCCCCGTCTGGGGACCAGTCGGGCTCGACGTCCATTGCCGGGCTATTTGTGAGATTCGTGTCAGAACTACCGTCCGGTCTGACGATGTAGACCTCGTGGTTACCCTCTCGGATAGACCTATAGGTGATCCACTCGCCATCCGCGGACCAGCTAGGCTCCACATGATAGCCGGGAGGTTCACTGACGACCGTCCTCAGGTTGGAGCCGTCGACGTTCACTATGCAAATGTGGCCGACACCGCTGCTAAGGGTAGCGGCGTAGAATGTCAGTTCCGTGCCATCGGGTGACCAGCCGCCTATGAAGCCGCCACTTTGGCAGAGGTCATCCACCGACTCAGGACTGATCTCAAATATCAGGGTCACGTTGCTGCCATCACTATCCATTACCATGAGCGAGCCCAGGCGGCTGAAGGCGATGCGCTTGCCGTCAGGGGACCAGCGGGGGCTCATGTCACCCCCTGGCTCCTCGGTTAGCTTGGTAAGGCCGCTGCCATCGGCATTGACCACATAAATGTGCATACCACCATCCCGGTCGGAGGCGAAGGCGATCTTGGTGCCGTCGGGCGACCAGTCAGGGTTGCTGTCCTCACCAGGGTCATTGCTTACGTTGACCTCCCTGCCGTCAGGCCACAGCACATAAATCTCGCCTTTCCCGTCGCGGCGGGACGCGAAAGCGATCTTGGTCATAGGGACGGTGCCAGGAGTGGCCGCCGGTGTCGCTGGGGTGACAGTCCGGCCGGGAGTAGGCGATTCCAAGGCGAGGGTAGTGGGGCTCACTGTCGCCGCTGGATGAGCACTCTCCTCCCCTTCCCCGCAAGCGGTCGCAAGGACCAGAGCCAGAAAAACAACCGCTGCTGCCAGAATTCTCATGAGTGCACCCCACTTCTCAATGACGAACCGGATACCGCATGTGCCGCCGGGGCGGGCCGATGCGAGCATTCTAGCCCCCTTGCTCTATTGAAGGCAAGGACGGACGCTGCCCCGGCCCTTGCTGCCTGCCAGCGCCTCTGTGGGTGGGACCAAGGCCAGCGACGTTCGTCCCACTCCCGGCGAACTGGCCAAGTCGAAGCAAGCCAATGGCAAAGGGGAACAACCCACTGATAGCTTCGGCCCCCGAGGAATCAGAGAGCCAACAATCGCCGCGGAGTGCCCGGCTGCTACTGCACCTGTTTCAGGATGCGGTCATAGACCAGCTTGGCGATGTCGTCGGCGGTCGGCTCCAGCTCTGAACCGGCCGGAAAGCTAATCCAAACCGTTGTCAGCACGGGCCCAACGATGAAGGTGATCGCCTCGTCGACAACACCGGGCACTTCTCCCACGCTCTTCCTGGCGCCGGGAATCAGCTCGTCCAGAGGCGCTATCTGAGCACTGAACGCCTGCTCGCGCGCGTCCTCGACATCCCCTCTCAACGCCGCTACGGACTCCGGAGTGCCGGCGATCACGGTCACCCTCACGCTCGCGGCGTCTTCCCGCACCATGGCGGTGAAGTAGCTCTGATCGAAGCCGCTGAGGCTGTTGGGAGGCGATATGACCCCTGGCTGCCAGCCTTCGGGAAGATCGTCGAGGGTAATTGTGGCAGCCTCAAGGTCAAAGCGCTGACCGTTCGCTGGCTCGGTCCCCGACGGGGTCGCCGTGCCCACCACCGTCGCCGTGGGCGTCTCCTCCTCCCCCCCTCCACAAGCCGCCACGAACAGGCCAAGAATAACGGTTGCTACCACCAAGCGTACCATGGCTTATCGGGACTATTATAGAACGGGGAGGAGTTCCGCGGCAAGTCCAGACAGGGTCACTCCGATGCCGGGTCGAGGATTTCGCTCAGAGCCCCCCTTCGTTGACAACCTGCAAGGGCGCAGTGTATGAACTAGTCATGTCGATGAGCCTCCTTCTGCGGTTGCGCCGGCGGGACTTCTGACTTCCGGCAGCGGTGAAGAAGGAGCCAGGCAGGGGGTAGAACGTGAAGAGTGTGCTGAGGGTTCTTGCTCTGGTCGGATTGGTCCTATTGTCATCAGTACCCGGCTGCGGTGGCGGGGCAAAGGCTGGCCCTATCATTGTCGTGGACAGCACTGCCGACGTCGAGGGCCGCGATCAGGTGCTGACTCTGCGGGAGGCCATCCTACTGGCCACGGGAGAGCTCACGCCGGCAGACCTAGACGCAGGAGAGGCCGACAACGTCACAGGCATCCCGGGTGCGCTGTCCGCCGACACTATCATGTTCGATACGTCGGCGTTCCCCTTCTCAGAACCAGCTACCATCTCCTTGAGCTCGTCTCTGCCCAGCTTGAGCACGGGCTCCGACAGCGTGGACGGCTCCGAAAGCGGCGTGATCGTGGACGGCGGCGGCCGTACCCAGGGTTCGGACTGCTTCCTTCTAGATTCCAGCGATAACACGGTCAGAGGGCTACAGATCCAGAACTGTCGGACGGGAGTGGTGATCGGGGCGGGAGCGCAGAGGAACGTGATCGGAGGCCCAGCAGAAGAGAGCGGGCGGAAGGCGCGTAACGTCATTTCGGGCAATACCCACGTGGGCATAACGGTCGAAGGGGACAGCAACGTGATCGTCGGCAATTATATTGGCACGGACGCTAGTGGCAGCGTCTCAGTGCCAAACGGGATGGAGGGCGTGTGGATTGCGCCCGGCGCTGAGAACAACGTGGTCGGAGGTAGCACCCTCAGCGAGCGCAATGTCATCTCCGGCAACAGGCTGTTTGGCGTCAGCATTAGCGGGTCGGGGGCCACGGGGAACGTGGTGAAGGGGAACTACATAGGTGTCGATGCTACAGGGGGTACGCGGCTAGCGAACCGCTACGGACTGGTCATTGCAGATGGCGCTCAGAACAATACCGTTGGGGGTACTGCTCCAGGCGAACGGAATGTGATCTCCGGCAACGGCGGTGGAGTGCTGATCCGCCGCTCGGAGACCAGCGGCAATGTGGTAATAGGAAACTACATAGGCACCGACGCTGCGGGCAGCCAGCCGCTGGCGAATGCCTACGGGATCTGGATTATGGATGGCGCTCAGAGCAATGTGATCGGCGGCCTGAGACCAGGCGAGGGCAATCTTATAGCGGAAAACGGCACCGGCGTGGTCGTGGAGGGTCCCGAAACCACGGGCAACACGGTGCGGGGCAATTCCATCCGCTCCAATACAGCCTTGGGCATCGACAATGACAAAGGCGGCAACGCCGAGCTGGAGCCGCCAGCTTTCACCGGCGCCAGCCCGCTCGCGGGATCCGCCTGCCCGAACTGCACTGTGGACATCTACTCGGACTCTCAAGACGAGGGGGAGCTCTACGAGGGCTCAACGGTAGCGGACGAAGAGGGGAACTTCACTTTTGACGGCAGCCCATCTGGCCCCAACGTTACCGCTACCGCCACCGATAGCCATGGCAATACTTCCGAGTTCTCGCAGCCGCTGCCAGGGCTGGCCAGGTAGTACCTTCGCCGTCAAGGAGGAGAAAGGACGTAGATCTCGCCCGCATCAGGCCTGGCCTCGCCGGGGCCATCGGCGCCGTCGGCCACGAGGATGATTTCATTCGCGCCGTCGCCATTCACATCATCCACCAACACAAAAGCCCCCACACCATCACCCGGCTGGCCGCCAAGGATAGAGATATCGTGGTCGTTCAGAGCGAGGTCGATGGTGCGGGCCAGGGTAGAGGAGCCGAACACGATATAAGCCTCGCCGGTGGCCGGCACACCCGCACCAGCGTGGCGTGTCCCGGCGATGATGTCGTCTATACCGTCGGCGTTGACATCGGCGGAAGTCACAAACCCCAGGAGAGTGTTCGCTTGGCTGCCCAGAATAGTAACGTCCTGCTGGCTCAAGGCGATATCCACCGTGCCCTCTAGCGAAGGCGATCCGAAGATGACATAGACCTCGCCAGCAGTGTCCCTGGCATTGTCCGGCCCATCAGCAAGACGGGCCGCTGCGATGATGTCATCGATGCCGTCGTCGTTGACGTCGCCCGTCGCCAGGGAGAAGCCCAACGTGTCCCGCGGGTCAGCGCCGAGGATGGTGAGCTGTTGATCCCCGGCCGCACTTACCCGGCCGCCAAGCTTTTCGGAGCCGAAGAAGACGTAGACGTCGCCCGCATTGGCGCGGGCAGCGTCAGGCTCACTGCCCGCTTCTGCGGCAACGATGATGTCGGCTGTGCCGTCGCCGTTGACATCGCCGCAGGCTACCGAATCGCCGAACTCGCCAAAGGCCTCTTTGCCAACCATGGTGAAATCCTGCTCGTCCTTGCCGACGCTCACCCTGCCCGCCAACGTGGGGGAGCCGAACACGACATAGACCTCCCCCAGGCTTGTTCTGGGCCCGCCGACGGGAGAGCCCGGCTCACGCCCGGCGAAGGGCGCTCCGGCAACGAGATCAACGAGGCCGTCGCCGTTAACGTCGCCGGTGCACAGAGAATCCCCCACATGGGAAAACCCTTCGGCCGCCGTTAGCCTCACGTCCGGTTCGCGCTCCCCCAAATCGACAGTGCCGCTGAGATCGGGCGAGCCGAAGATGACGTAGACCTCACCCGGGTCCGTCCTCTCCTGGAATGGACCATCAGAAGAGGCGGCCCCCAGAATTATGTCATCGATGCCATCGCCGTTGAGGTCGCCGCCAGCCACCGAGAAGCCCAAGCTGTCGCCCCGCATCGCGCCAAAAATGGTCACATCCTGCTCATGCTCGGCGATATCAACAGCGCCGCCCAGTGTGGGAGAGCCGAAGATGACGTACGCCTCGCCGCTGTCTTCCCTCGCGTTGTCGGGCCCGTCGCCGAAGCGTGCTCCCACCAGCAGGTCCATGACGTGGTCCCCGTTGAAGTCGCCCGTTGCCACCGCCGGGATGTCGCTGTTGATATCGCCATAATCACCCACTTTCTCGGCGGCAAAGATGGTAGCTATAGGGGTGGTAGTGGCCAGATCTATAATCAGCGGCGGCGGCCCTGGGGCCGCAGTGGGAGTTGCCACCGCTTCGCCAGTCGGAATGGCCGTAGGAACCACCGTTCCCTGCTGGGCGGGGGTGCCGGTAGCGGCGACGGTCGGCTGTGTAGTCGGGGTTGGACCGCCTTCGCCACCGCCGCAGGCCATGCTAAGGCCCTGGACAGCCAGAGCGGCCAGAACCAAGAACAACCAACGCCTTGGCAGGAACCTCATCGCCAGCTCCTCCCGATAGGGAAAATCGTCCGTTGGACGCCGGTGCGGGCCGGCGCCTCCGGACGATCAAGACGCAACTCTAGCCCCGGCCGCAAGACCTTACCCCGGCTGAGGCGTCCAAGGCCCCCAGATGGGACGTCACACTGTTGAATACTATCGCGCAGGCAGCGACACTACGTCAAGGCGCGGCACTTCGGTGGCCCTTGGCTGGACTGCGGCGGCTCGCGGCGCCGCGCGAAGGGCAGATAAGCGACCCGCCTGCGCCGCCCAGGCGTCCTGACCCCCTCGGCCGGCCAGGCGGTGCTGGTTCCCTTGAGCAGCGTCAATAGCGATACAATTCAAGATTTATGAGTTCACTGACTTGTTACCACTTTTTGCCTGAGAAGTCGTCATAAGGTCTTGACAAGCCGACCGAGCGGGTGTTTAATTAGTAGGGTTTCCATAAACAGAGGACATAAGCCCTGCCTTCCGCCGGCCGGGGGCAGGCGGGGCGGGTGGTGCAGGAAAGCACCCGCACCCGAATATAGGTTGTTGAGCCGACGGCGCAAGGGCGGTGGCAGTCGCCCTTCTGTTGGCTTACGCGGAGGGGAAAGCGGACCGTCGCAAGACGGCAACCGCTATTCTAAACGGGAGGAGCCAAATGGCCGGCAAACGCATCGTCGTCTTCAGCCTCTTCGGTCTGGTAGCATTAGCCCTGACTGTATTTGCTTCCAGTGGCACCGAGGCTGGCACCTATAAGCCTGCTCATAAGTACATCCTAACTGAGTCGACGGTGGCAGCCGCCTACTCGGACAGCGACAACAACGTCGCCATCTACTCCCCCAACCTCAACTACGAAGACTCCTCGATGTTCACCTTCACACCCATCGACATGTGGTCGAAAATGGGCAACCAGATCCCCGTCGGGGCAAAGATGGGCATCCTTAATGCCTCTTCTACCGTCGGCGTTGCCAATGCGGCCTGCGCCGCTAACATGGCCCCCCTCTTCAAGCTGCACAACGCCAGCACGGATACCACCGACGTCCTCGGCCCAGCCGACATGTACTTCATGCTGAAGAAGGCGGCCGATGTGCCCGTTCCGTTCGGCAAGTACAACGCCGCGGTCCCGGACTACCTGGAGGGCTACCCCTACTTCCTGAACCAGGCGTTCGACCCTGACGGAGAAGCGGGCCCGCTGCCGCCCCTGGTCCCGCGGGCGCGCTACGCCGGCCATGGCTTAGTGGCCGGCATGAACATCCTCATCCAGGTTGTGGTCTTCGACCCTGGCCAGCTAGCGATGATCCCCGGCATCTACCAGCAGCTGGGCTCTCAGGTAGGCACCCCCAGCGCTGTTATCCTGAATAACCCGATCAGCCAGGAGGAGGCGCCTGGGGCGATCAGCGACTTCTGCACGCCCCTGTCTACCACCACCACGCTCTACACCCCTACCCAGAACGGCGACTATGGCACCGGCGGGGGCGGCATCGAGGCGCAGAGGAACCCGGCAGCCGGCGCTGGCGTCCTGGGCACGGGCACAATCATCTCCCGCAGCTTCAGCCGGACCGAGCGCGACGCCGACGCTGACGGCGTCGAGAACGACCTGGACCCCTGCCCCTTCACGGCCGACGCGTGGGACCCGCGGGCGCCAGGCGGCCCGGGCACGGGCGACAATGACAACGACGGTCTGCCCGACACCTGCGACCCCGACGACAACACCTTCAACGATGACCAGGACGCCGACGGCTACCTCAACCGCCAGGACATCTGCCCGCTGGTGCAGAACGGCTGCAGGACCTGCGGCACCTGCCACGCCAGCATCTGCAACGCGGCGTGGGACAACCAGGACGATTTCGACTCAGCCGTCGGGAACACCGACCTGGGGCCCATGCCGGACTCCATTGCCAATGCCTGCGACGACAGCGACGATGACGGCAACGAGGACGGCGGCGCCGCCGGCGACTGCAACGACGGCATCGACAACGGCGGCGGCGACCAGATCGACGGCAACGACCCCGACTGCAAGCCGGTCAGCGGTTGCACGGGAATGGACAAGGCGGAGCTCGCTAACGGATGTACGTCCGCGCAGATCTGGGGCACCAACCCGGGCACCGGCGAGTACTACCACGAAATGCCCTGGAGTGCGGTGTGCATCGGCGCCGCCGGGTCGGACACTGACGGCGACGGCTACTGCAACGCCCTGGAGGACCTGCTGGGCGCCGCCAGCCTCAAGAACAACGGCCCCGAGACCGGCGCTCAGTGCGACGGCAACGCCGACGACGACGCCGACACCTACGTCAACGACGGCTGCCCAGCGCTGGGGACCCTTATCGAGACGGGCGCCCAGTGCGCGAACAACACAAGCGATGACACCCCCACCCCCGACGCCCAGGAGGTGATAATAGGTGTCAAGGTCAACGACGGCTGCCCGACGATCGGGATACCCGAGAGCCTGGTAATCGACGCCGCGATCACCGGTGGCAGTCTCCCCGCCGGCAATACCAAGCCCAGCCTTAAGGTCCCCGCGAGCTGCAACGACGGCATAGACAACGACGGCGACACTACCGTCGACACCGACAGCACCTCGCTGGGCTGCGACGCCGCACACGCCAGCTACACCGGCGACACCGACAAGGACGGCAAGCTCGACGCCGTCGACAACTGCCCGACCGTCTGGAACCCCGAGCAGACCAACACCGACGGCATCGCGCTCCCGAACGGCAAGGGTGACGCCTGCGACGACGACGATGACAACGACGGGTTCAAGGACGGCGAGGACGACGTCGGCTGGCCCAAGGACGAGTGGCTCAAAGGCTCCGACCCGCTGAGCAACCTCAGCACGCCGGAGGTCTGCGACGGCGTCAACAACGACCTCGACGTCAAGACCGACGGCAGCTCCAAGATCGACGAGGGCTTCACCGACACCGACCTCGACGGCATCCCCGACTGCTACGATAACGACGTGGACTCCGACGGCGACACCGTCGGCAACGGCACCGATGACAACGACGACGACAAGGCCGGCGCCGCCGAGAAGTTCACGGACGCCAAGGAAAACTTCGTGGGCACCAACAAGGCGATCAGGTGCGCGACCGGCGGTGCCGACAACGACCCCTTGGACAACAACAAGGACGGCAAGGCCAGCGTCGCCGACATCATGACCTACTTCGCCTTCGGCGAATACGGGTCGATAGTCGCCAGCGATCACCAGCCCTACAAGCGGCGGCTTGACCTGAACATGGACAAGAAGATCACCGTCGCGGACGTCATGGAGTACTTTGCATTCGGCCAATACGGGAAGACCTGCCCGTACGGGCTGTAAGAGTACAAGAGTATACGGGGGGTGATGCCAATCGAGAAGACCGAAGGGAATCCAACGATAGAGATTAGTCTCGGGCCCGCTGATCCAAGCATCAGCGGGCCGGGGACCTAGCAAGGGGGTGCGGCCATAATGAAAAAATTCTTACTAGCAAGCGCAGGGGCGGCGATATTCGCTGCTGTGATTGCGCTTGCCTTAGTCATGTACTGGGGGCATAGCCCGTTCGCCCAAGCCAGCGGCGGAGGGGGCGGGACCCCGAACATCGTCGGCCTGGACATGGACCCGACCAACATCGGTCCTGGCGGAGGCAACACCAAGACCACCCTAGGGCCCATCGACAGGTGCATAAAAGTCACCACCTCGACCTTCGACGTCGACGCGTTCCTGGACGACGTGCCGACCGGTCACAACCTTGGTGCCATTGAATACAGGCTCAACTACGACAACGGCAAGCTACAGGTTAACAACACCACCCACAGCTGGTTGATAACCGCCCTTGCCGGCAGCGTCCTGAGCGACAATGGCGATGGCTCGCCGTCGGGCAGTGCCTTGCCGGACGTCGACGGCTCGTTGTTGGTCAGCTACCTAGACACGAAGCCCGCCTTTTCCGAGCTCCCGGGCGCGCTAGGTGTGACCGACCGCCACACATTCCAGGTCATGGCCGGCGCCGGCACCTACACCTTCCTCTGGATGACCGACAAGGCCTACCTGGGTTACGAGCCGTCACCCACGGACTGGACGGCCGACATCGAACAGGTGTGGGACGCCCAATACAACCCGGTCTACGGCATAGTGGCCCTAGCCCCGGCGGTCTGCCCGACGGACGCTGACCTCTCGATCGTGTCCTTTGAGCCGGTGCCCCCGGCGCCGGCAACGATCCCGGTGAGCACGACGGCCATCGAGACCTTCAAGAAGGTCATCCACAACGCCAGCGCTGCGGTGCCGGCATTGCTCACCAAGACCGTGGACATCCCCGACAACTTCGACACGGTCAACTTCGGGATGTGCGAAGTCTCCTACCTGTGCGAGGACGCGGAGGTCATTACCGTTAAGGCCGGCGTCCCGTGGGGGACCAAGAGCGGCGGTGTCTGCACGATCATGGGCGCTGGGCCTCCGGTTATGCCTTGCGCTCCCGGCGTGACACTCTGCGTCAAGGCGGTGCAGGGTACGGTCGACGAGGTACAGATCCAGCACGCCATCAACGTCCCAGAAGGGGACTCGGACGTGTGGGAGTCCTTCGACAAGCACTGCTACGAGGCCAGCTTCCACGACTACGTCTTCAAGAACCACGTCTGGCCTGCGAACATCTGGGGCCCGGCGCACCCGTTCTGGAACCCCGGCGAGATAGTGCCGAACGGCACCAACCTGGCGGGTGACCCCAACCCCAATGGCAACGACGCCGAGTACCTAGAGCACACCGGCTTCACGGCCGTGGCGAACCTGGGCGTCAGCCAGACGCTGCTCGCCACTGGCGCGGTCTTCCTGGACATGAACAAGGACGGTACGCCTGACCCGCCGTTCATCAAGCACGGCGTGACTCAGACCGTCACCGTTTCCAAGATCGTCCGCAACGAGGGGCCCTACGCGCCGGCTGACGCCGCCCTGACGATGAGCGCCAACGCCGTAAGGCCGACCCAGGGAGCGGCCGGCGAGTCGTTCGCGCTGGGTCAGTGCGGGCCGTACGGCACGGGCAATGGCAAGGACGACGACATGGACGCCGTGATCGACGACGGCTGTCCCATCCCCTACTGCGTGGCCACCATCAGCCACGCCACTGCCCAGGTGCTTGACATCCCTCTCGCGACGGACGTCCCGAAAACCGAAACCGCCACCCTCACCTGCGCCAAGAACGGGATTATCCCGGTGGTCGGCACCGCGGAGTCCTTCTGCGACGGCATTGACGACGAGCCCGACGGCGTGATTGACGACGGGTGTGCGACGGGTATCGAGAAGGACGACGACGGCGACGGCAGGATCGATGAGGACCGCATCGGCGGCGGCGGCGTCGACAGCGACAAGGACGGCGCCATCGACGAGGACCCGTGCGAGCTCCCGGCCGTCGACAACGACGGTGACACCCTCGTCAACGAGGACGACCCGTCCGGCAACGACGACTGCGACTGGACCATCCCGAACGTGCTGCCGAAGGTCGACGAGGACTCGGCGGTCGTAATGGTGGCCCTGGTTGTCACGAACAGCATCGCGTCCAAGGACCCGCACGTCACTGACAACGTCGCGACCAACAACAGCGTAACCACCCCGTTGCTGTTCGCCGGCAAGCCCTTCATGCTTGCCAGGGACCTCATCCCGACCTGGGGCGTGACCACCGACTCGATCTCCCCCAACGTGCTGAGCGACCCGACGGGCAACAACTGCACCGTGTTCGCGCCCTGCAAGAAGCTGTTCTCCATGGCCATCGCCGGCAACCAGCCGTTCGTGGGCCAGGTCACCTACACGCCGGCAGACTACAAAGAGGCTCACGGCGTGCGGGGCATCGACGGGATTCCCGGCAACGCGGACGACCCCGTCAACGGCCAGACAGCGGGCAAGATCACGTTCACGGCCACCATGGCCATGATGCCCGGCAACTGCAGCACGGGGGTTGGCGGCATTGCCACTCTGTACGAGGGTGCCCTGTCCGTTGCTGACGGCGAAGGCCCCGACGTCTGGGGTAACATGATTGCCACCGCTGCGTACCCGCCAGAGCTAGAGCGCGACCCGGTGATCCGCAGTGTCAGGGCCATGGGCGCTCCGATGTGGTTGCGCAAGGTCGGCAACATCTCCGTCCTGGGCATGGCGGTCAACAACGTGATATTCAACGCTGGCCCGGCCGGCTGGATCGCGGTGACGGTGCTGGGCGACCCGGTGCATCCATCGGTGGTCGACAGCTGCGCGCCGATGACCGCCAAGACCATCATGCTTGGTGCATCGGTTGAGAACCCAGCGGTCGTCTACGAGACGTGCCAGGTACCGAGCATCGCGCCCCTCGACAAGCAGTTCAAGAACGACATGACCCGCGTGGACATGCCCACCTACAAGATCACCAACTACAGCTACTCCACCTGCACGTCGGCGGCGAGCGACATGACCGTTGGCCTGTGCAAGGACGAGGACATCGGCGACACGCACAACGTACAGTGCAGCGTGCCGCTCGTGGACCAGCTGATCCCGGCCAGCCTGCCGATGACCTTCCCCGTGGAGGTCACCGTCAACCCCGGCTCGGCCAGCCAGAAGGTCAAGGTGTCCCTGAGCGTTGTGAGCCACGACCCGTGCACAGCGGAGTGGGTCGCCCAGACCGGTGACACGGAGTACACCCTGATCGAGGTTGGCTCGACCAACGCCGACAGGTTGGACTTCACCACCCCGATCATCAGCGCTCCGACGGTCTACACCCGCAACTACAGGATCCTCTGCACGACGCCTAACTACTACCCGCAGAACATCCAGATAACGGCCTCCGTGATCACCGGCAACGACCCGCCCATCGGCGACCCGAACACGTCCAACAACACCGCCGAGAACCGCGTTGACGTCACCGTCAGCAACATCCCCGATGTCGACCTCGACACCATCCCCAACGTCAGTGACAACTGTCCGTGGGTGTGGAACCCCGACCAGCTCAACACCGACGGGGACAGCATGGGCGATGTCTGCGACCCGGACGACGACAACGACACCATTCTCGACGGCCCCGACGCCTGCGACACTGCCGCCGAGGACTTCGACGGCGAGGTCGACACCGACGGTTGCCCGGACAGCGATGTCACCGGCCTGGCGGTCACCCGCCTGGAGCCGGTTGCCGTTGACGTCAGCCAGAACAAGGTGGAGCCCGTTACCGCCACAGCTCAGAACGGTAACGCCCTCGCTAACATCGACTTCACTCTGCTGCTGGTGTCCAACGTCTCCAACCCCTTCAACCCCCTCGACAAGTGCGAGGCCCGCTGGGTCTGCCTGCCTGGTGACAACTGCGTCAACGACATCATCGGCGGCCAGCTCTTCAGCCAGCTCGAGGTCACGAAGGCTAACGTGGCGCCCGAGGCATTCGCCAGTGTGACGCGCAGCTACACCGTCCACTGCAACGCCCCGAGCTACCACTCCGTGATCCTTGAGGTCTCGGCTCTTCCGGCGCCGCCGGTCATCGACCCCAACGTCCAGAACGGCAACGTCTGGAAGGACCTCTCCCTCGAGATCACGGCGACTGCCCTGGCCGACCTGAAGAAGGTTGGCATCAGCGTGTTCGCTGACGACTGTCACGACCCGCCGCCGACCGTGCTCGAGCCGGGTGTGGCGAAGCAGATCTGCATCGCCCAGACATACCACAACAACGGCCCCTACGGCCCGGTGCAGGCCTACGACGTGCTCACCATCAACGGACCGGCTGACTGCACGGCCAACGGGAACCCGCTGCCCTGGAGCTACGACGCCAACCCCAGCCTGGCTGTGAGCGTCGACGTAGTCCAGGACCGCACGGTGACCATCGTCTGCGCGCTGCCCAGCAGCCACAGCTTCACGCTGAGCGACGTCCTTAGCGCCAACCAGCTCCACGTCCGCGACCCCAACCTCTCCAACAACACCAAGTCGGTGCCGTGGAATGTGGCGGTGATCGACACGGACGCCGCGGTGACTCTGGGTGTCACCGTTGCCGCCCCGACCGACGCGGACGTGAGCGAGGACGAGTTGTTCAACGTCACCAAGATCTTCACCTACAGCGGCGGCGTCTCCGGCACAACCGTCCAGCCCAAGGTGGAGCAGGTGATGAAGCCCACCGGCGACAACGCCGCTGACTGCCAGGTCTCCTTCCACGTCACCAACGCTCTGCTGGCCAAGGTTAAGAACCTCGTCATCACCAAGGATGGCGTAGTCGTTAACCCGCCCACCCCCTACGGTTGGGAAGCCAGCGACGTGGTCTGGGGCGCCTTCGGTGGCTCCCTGGGCGTCCGCTACCAGATCCCGCTCGCAGGCGGGGGCAGCCCCCCACCGTCTGTGGTCTTGGTCGAGGAGTGGGACAAGCACTGCGTGGCGCCTAGCTACCACAGCTTCAGCTTGACCACCGACCTCTCGCGCGACCCGGCCAAGGACCCGCACATTCTCTACACCGTGCCCACACAGGATGTGAAGCCCTGGACCGAGGAGATCTGGGCGGTGGCTGACCTGGGCATAGTCGACTGGTTCTTCATGGACATCCCGCTGGTCGACTACAACGGCGACACCAAGCCAGACACGGGTCTGGTGAAGGTAGCACCCGGCTCCTGGGTCTACGGCCACGAGAAGGAAGTCATCCACAACAACGGCCCCTACGGCCCCGTCGACTTCACCACGGTCGTTAAGGCTCAAGCCTATCAAACCTGCGCCGTCTCCTACAACGTCACCGGCAACGAGCAGTCCATCAAGGTAGACGGCCAGATCCAGTCGCCTCTGCCGGCCCCCGGCTTTGACCTCAAGAGCGCGGTGGGCGGCTCCATCGAGGTGAAGCTCAGCGCGCAGGACCTTCAGGTGAGCGTCGACTTCTGGCAGGCGCTGCTGTGGAACTTCCACATCAATGACCAGACCCAGTGCGACGTGCTGTTCACCAAGGACATCACCTCTGAGCAGCACGTGCTCGAGCCTACCGAAGGTGGCAAGCCGAACCACATGGAGAAGACTGTGATCGTCTGCGCCGACACCGACGGCGACACGGTTGCCGACAACTGTCCGACTCTGCACGAGAAGGACAACTGCAAGCACGTCAAGAACGCTGACCAGAAGGACAGCGACGGCGACCTTATCGGCGACGCGTGTGACAGCCAGCCGAAGCACGACGTTGGCACCAAGTCCTGCCTCGTCTTCGGTCCGGCGCCCGCCAACCTTGGCGACACCACCGGTCGCTACATGTGGGTCATCTGCGAAGTGGGCAACTTCAGTGGCCACCCGGAGCAGGTCTCCATCGACCTGACCGTCGAGGCCCCGCCGACCGGCTGTACCAGCAGCGAATCGCTGATACTCCCCGGCTTCGAGCAGTTCTGGATGCCGACCGCTGAGCAGAAGTGGGTGCTCTACCGTGTGAAGTACGTGTGCACCTCAGCCACTCCGGGCGTCTACCCGCTGGACATTAGCATGTGCATCAAGCATGACACTGTCCATCCGACGCCTGGCGGTGCGGAGCTTGGCTCGTTCCTCCTCAACAACTGCTGGAACGGCGTCAGGAACCTGATCGTCCACAACCCTGCACCGTAGCCGGACACGCGGCCGCGGAAAACTGAATAGCCAAGGGCGGGAGGGGGCTTGGCCCCTCCCGCCCACGGCCACAGAAAACTGAATAGCCAAGGGCGGGAGGGGACCGATCCCTCCTGCCCTTTGTTTTTCGGGGCGGGGGAATCGGTGGCAGGAGCTGAACGTTAGTAGAATTGGTCAACTGCACTGGCAGGACCGATGTTGAGGACAGGTTTTCTGCAGGAGGGAGATACGATGAGGAACATGGCGAGAAAAGTCCTGTTTGGCGCCGGGATAGGAATCGCCATTCCCACCCTGGCGGTCGCCTCCTTGTGGTTAGTCGGGACCGGGGGGAGAACGGCCCAGGCAAACCCGGGCGTTACCCTGGGCATCGACGCCAACCCTGCTACCACGCCCGATAGCAACGGCGACGGTTTCTACGAGGAGCCGCTCAACTGGAGCCTGCTGGAGGCCTGCCGCCAGGTGGCAACGGGCGAGAACTTCACGGTCGACGTGTTTGTCGCCGAAGTAACCAACCTCACGGCCTTTGACATCTGGCTTAAGTACGACCCCGCCAAACTGAGCGTCACCGGGTTTGATGCCAAGGGCACGGTAGGAAGTCCGAAGTTCCTGACCGCCGACCCTGACAGCCAGGTCTATGCCTTCGGGGCCGAGTACCCCCCTCCCCCGCAGCCCCACAGGTACGAAGTGCTGGCGGTTGACACTTACTCACCTGCGCTCAACGCTGCCGAGAGCGGGAGCGGAGTCCTGGTTCGGTTTAACCTGCATGCCAACGCTCAAGGCATCAGCCCGCTGAGCGTCAACACCAAGGTCGATACAGACGGAGACACGAAAATCGACAACGGGACCTACCTGCAGGACGCTTATAGCAATCGCTTGGGCGACACAAACGGCGACGGCTTTTTCGATGGCCGCATGCGCGATGGCGCAATAGGGATCAATACGACACTGCCGGACTCCGACAATGACGGCATCCCCGACGCCTGCGACAACTGCCCCAGTGACCAGAACCCCGGCCAGGAGGACGCCGACCTCGACGGCGCCGGCGACGCCTGCGACAACTGCCCCAGTGACTCCAACCCCAACCAGGAAGATGCTGACAGCGACGATGTAGGCGACCTCTGCGACAACTGCCCTAATGCCTCGAACCCCAACCAGGAGGACCTGGACCAAGACGGCGTCGGCAACGCCTGCGACTGGGACGATGACGGCGATGGCTATACAGACGTCAAGGAGACCGCCGCTGGCTCTGATCCCCTGAACGCGAACAAGACGCCCGAGGTCTGCGACGATGCAAAAACTGACGAGGACAAGGACGGCTCTATCAACGAGGGCTACGACTACAACCCCGCCAACGGCGTCCCTGATTGCACCGACCCAGCTGCCAATACCGACGGGGACGCGTGGACTAACCCGAATGACAGCGATGATGACAACGACGACTTCAGCGATGCTACAGAGAACTATATGGCGACGGACTCCATGGATGCCTGCCCAGACGGCCCCAATGATGACGCCTGGCCCCTCGATATCAACAACGACACCAAGGTCCGTATCGCCGACATCATGGAGTACTTCGCGTACGGATCCTTCATGAGCCACTTCGGTGACTCCGCCTATAACAAGCGACTCGATATGAACGCGAATGGGCTCCTCAACATTCTGGACATCATGTCGTTCTTTGCCTTCGAGGACTTCGGCACCTCTTGCACCAATTAGTAGACGGACATGGCGAACCAGCGAACCTAAACAAGGGAAATTTGAACGAGAAGCCTGAAATGAGTGCGCGGTGATGGAGAAGTTGTGGTGGGCCGGCCTGGCAGTCGCAATGGCCGTAGCGGTGGCGCTGTCTGGAGCCGGCTTGCTGGGCCGAGCGGCAGACACAGCCCAGGGGTCGCCCGAAACTACCATCGGCATCGATGCGGACCCCGTGGGCAATACAGCCACCTCCTTGGGTTCGATCGAGTCCTGCATTTCCGTGGGAAGCTCGTCCACCTTTGATATCGACCTGTACATCACCGATGTCGTCGATCTGCTGGCCTGGAACGCCCACCTTGAATACAACCCGGCGGTAGTGCGCGTCACCGCTATCAACGTCCAGATGTTCCAGGCAGCCAACCCCAACAGCAGTGTCTTCAACGCTTCTGAGGCCACTCCTGACAGCGATGGTTCCTTCTATGCTAGCGCCGCTGAACTCACTGCGGGTGCGGAGGATAGCGGCTCCGGCGTTCTAGCCAGAATCACCCTCACCGCTGTCGGTCCAGGCCTCAGCCCAGCGAACCTCGTTCAGGCTCAGCTGAAGGACAAGAACAACGAGCCGATCGGCGACAGCAACGGGGACAGCTACTTTGACGGCCCAATCGCCAACGCGCAAGTAGCCGTCGGCCAGGCGTGTCCGGGGGCTACCCCCACACCCACGCCTTCGCCCACGCCCTCGCCTACGCCCTCGCCTACGCCTTCGCCTACGCCCTCGCCTACGCCCTCGCCTACGCCCTCGCCTACGCCCTCGCCCACACCCTCGCCTACGCCCTCGCCTACGCCCTCGCCTACGCCCTCGCCTACGCCCTCGCCTACGCCCTCGCCCACGCCCTCGCCTACACCCTCGCCTACGCCCTCGCCTACACCCTCGCCCACGCCCTCGCCTACGCCCTCGCCCACGCCCTCGCCCACGCCCTCGCCCACGCCCTCGCCCACGCCCTCGCCCACGCCCCGGCCGTCACCGACACCCCCTCCCATCGTGACCACCATCGGCATTGACGCCAACCCCGCAGGCAATACCGCCACCCATATCGACTCCGTCGATGCCTGTTTCTCCGCGCCCTTTGGTCATGAACTCCAAATCGACTTCTTAATCACCAACGTGCCCAGCCTCCTCGGCTGGGCCGCCAACATCAACTACAATCCATCCCGCATCAGGATCACCAACATCGACGTTCAGATGTTCCAGGCCGCTGACGGCCACTCTCGCGTCGTCAATGCCTCCGACGGTATCCCTGACTCCGACGGCTCCTTCTATGCCTCCGCCATCGACCTCAACGCTCCACCCTACCAGGACTCGGGCTCCGGCGTCCTCGCCCGTATCACCATTTCCCCCCGCACCTCGGGCATGACCGACCTCACCATTTCCTCACCGACACTCACGAACGTCAACGGCCAGTCCATCGGCGACAGGGATGGCGATGGCATCTTCGACGGCTCCACTTTCAACGCCAAGATCTACATCGGCCTCCCCTGCCCTGCCCCCAGTCCCACACCCACCCCCACCCCCACTCCCACACCACCACCCATCATCACCACCATGGGCATCGACGCCGACCCCACAGGTAACACCGCCACATCCCTGGGCCCCATCGATGCCTGCTTCTCTGCCTCCTCCGGCTCTTCCACCGACATCGACCTCTTCATCACCGACGTCTCCAACCTCCTCGGCTGGGCCTCCTACATCCAGTACGACCCCGCTCTTATCAAGATCACCAATATCGACGTCCAGATGCTCCAGGCCGCCGACGGCCACTCCCACATCCTAGATGCCTCCGACCCTACCCCTGACTCCGACGGCTCCTTCTATGCCTCCGCCATCGACCTCAACGCTCCACCCTACCAGGACTCCGGCTCCGGCGTTCTTGCCCGTATCACCGTCTCCACCCTCCGCGCCGGCATCGCTGACCTCACCATCTCCCTACCTTCCCTCACCGACGCCAACGGCGACCCCATCCACGACTACAACGGCGACCGCATCTTCGACGGCTCCACCTTCAACGCCCAGCTCTACATCGGCCAGCCCTGCCCTACGCCGACGCCGACTCCTACTCCCTCTCCTACCCCCACGCCCTCTCCAACCCCTACTCCCACACCACCACCCATTATCACCACCATGGGCATCGACGCCGACCCCACAGGCAATACCACTACTTCTCTGGGCTACATCGATGGCTGCTTCTCTGCCTCCTCCGGCTCATCCTTCGACATCGACCTCTTCATCACCAACGTCTCCGACCTCCTCGGCTGGGCCTCCTACATCCAGTACGACCCCGCTCTCATCAACGTCACCAATATCGACGTCCAGATGCTCCAGGCCGCCGACGGCCACTCCGTCATGCTCAACGCCTCCGACCCCACCCCTGACTCCGACGGCTCCTTCTACGCCTCCGCCATCGACCTCAACGCTCCACCCTACCAGGACTCCGGCTCCGGCGTCCTCGCCCGTATCACCGTCTCCACCCTCGGCCCCGGCATCGCCGACCTCACCATCTCCCTACCCTCCCTCACCGACGCCAACGGCGACCCCATCCACGACTACAACGGCGACCGCATCTTCGACGGCTCCGCCTTCAACGCCCACATTTACATCGACCAGCCCTGCCCTGCGGACCTGGCCATAGCGAAGGCCGATAGCCCCGACCCAGTGGCCGCAGGCCTAACGCTTTACTACTCCCTCACCGTCACCAACGAAGGCTCCTCTCCCGCCCCCAACGCCACGGTCACCGACACGCTGCCCGCGGGCGTGACTTTTGGCTCCGCCTCAGCCAGCCAGGGCTCCTGTACCCACGCCGCTGGCATCGTTACCTGCAACCTCGGCGATGTCCCTGCCGCGAACTCGGCTACCATCTCAATCGCGGTCACCGTCGACATCACCACCCTGGGCAGCATCACCAATGTAGCTACCGTCGCCAGCGATGTGCCGGACCCCAATCCCGCCAACAATAGCGCGTCCGAAAGCACTGATGTTACATTCGCAATACCAATACCCACCACCATGGGGATCGACGCCGACCCGACAGGCAATACCGCTACTTCCCTGGGCTCCATCGATGCCTGCTTCTCCTCACCCTCCGGTCAGCAAATCGACATCGACCTCTTCATCACCGACGTCTCCGACCTCCTTGGCTGGGCCTCCTACATCCAGTACGACCCCGCTCTCATCAACGTCACCAATATCGACGTCAGCATGTTCCAGGCCGCCGACGGCCACTCCGTCATGCTCAACGCCTCCAACCCCACCCCTGACTCCGACGGCTCCTTCTACGCCTCCGCCATCGACCTCAACGCTCCACCCTACCAGGACTCCGGCTCCGGCGTCCTCGGCCGCATCACCGTTTCCACCCTCAGCCCCGGCATCGCTGACCTCACCATCTCCCTACCCTCTCTCACCGACGCCGACGGCGACCCCATCCACGACTACAACGGCGATGGCATCTTCGACGGCTCCACCTTCAACGCCCTCATTGCCATCGACCAGCTCGATACCGACGGCGACGGCTTCGCCAACATCTGTGACTCCGACGATGACAACGACGGCTTCTCTGATGAGAAAGAGATCGCCGCCGGCTCTGACCCGCTCAACCCTGATAGCACCCCCGAAGTCTGCGACGGCATCGACAACGATGCCGATACCCTCGTCGACGAGGGCTTCCCCGACGCCGACGGCGACACCCTCGCCGACTGCGTCGACCCTGACGACGACAACGACGGCATGCCCGATTCCTATGAGGACTCCTACGCTTGTCTCGACCCCTTGGTTGACGACGCCAACGTCGACAGTGACGGCGACACGCTCACGAACATCCAGGAGTACAACCTGGGCAGCAACCCGTGCTCTGCAGTGGTCATCCCAACCACCATGGGGATCGACGCCGACCCCACAGGCAATACCGCTACTTCTCTGGGCTACATCGATGGCTGCTTCTCCTCACCCTCCGGTCAGCAAATCGACATCGACCTCTTCATCACCGACGTCTCCGACCTCCTCGGCTGGGCCTCCTACATCCACTACGACCCCGCTCTCATCAACGTCACCAATATCGACGTCCAGATGTTCCAGGCCGCCGACGGCCACTCCAAAATCCTTAACGCCTCCGACCCTACCCCTGACTCCGACGGCTTCTTCTACGCCTCCGCCATCGACCTCAACGCTCCACCCTACCAGGATTCCGGCTCCGGCGTCCTCGCCCGCATCTCCATCTCCACCCTCACCCCGGGCATCGCCAATCTCACCATCTCCCTACCCTCCCTCACCGACGCCAACGGCGACCCCATCCACGACTACAACGGCGACGGCATCTTCGACGGCTCCACCTTCAACACCCACATTTACATCGACCAGCCCTGCCCTACGGACCTGGCCATAACCGAGACCGACAGCCCCGACCCAGTGGCCGCAGGCCAGGACCTCTCCTACTCTCTTGCGGTCACCAACCAGAGCTTGTTCCCAGCCCCAAACGTGGCGGTCAGCGACACGCTGCCCGCGGGCGTGACTTTTGGCTCCGTCTCAGCCAGCCAGGGCTCCTGTACTCACGCCGCCGGTGTCATCACCTGCGACCTCGATGATATTGCTGCCGGAAACTCCGCCACCATCTCCATCGACGTCAGCGTCGACACGTCTACCCTCGGCACTATCGTCAATACGGCCACCGTCAGTTGTGATGCGCCAGACCCCAACACCGCCAACAACACTGCTTCCGAAGCCACCGAGGTCATGCCGCCAATACTGACCACCCTGGGCATCGACGCCGACCCCACAGGCAACACCGCCACATCCCTGGGCTCCATCGACGCTTGCTTCTCTGCCTCCTCCGGCTCATCCTTCGACATCGACCTCTTCATCACCGACGTCTCCGAGCTCCTCGGCTGGGCCTCCTACATCCAGTACGACCCCGCTCTCATCAACGTCACCAATATCGACGTCAGAATGTTCCAGGCCGCCGACGGCCACTCCGTCATGCTCAACGCCTCCGACCCTACCCCCGACTCCGACGGCTCCTTCTATGCCTCCGCCATCGACCTCAACGCTCCACCCTACCAGGACTCGGGCTCCGGCGTCCTCGCCCGCATCACCGTCTCCACGCTTGCGCCGGGCATCAGCGACCTCATTATGTCCGAACCCGCTCTTATCGACGTCAACGGCCGTCCCATAGGCGACATCACCGGCGACGGTTACTTCGACGGCTCCACCTTCGACGCCCAGATAGCCATCGACCGGCCCTGCCCGCTAACGGACGGTGACGGCGACACCATCCCCGACGCCTCGGACAATTGCCCGACCATCTCCAACCCTGACCAGACCGATACCGACAGCGACGGCGTCGGCGACGCCTGCGATAACTGCCCGCTGGTGTACAACCCCGACCAGCAGGACGTGGACAAAGACGGCCTAGGCGACGTGTGTGATCCGGACACCCAGGCTTCCTCGGCGGTCTCCGACCCCCTCACCGGAGCCGTATCCGTAAGCAACCCCCAAGGCACTATTAGTTTCGTCGGCACCACTGCAACAGCGGGCTCGACTGTGACCATCGTCGAAGACACGACGGGGGTCGGCACCATTGAGGCCACCGAGCAGGGCACCGGCATCGTGGGATCCAAGTTCGACCTCGTGTCACCCAGTCCCATAACGGGCACCGTCACCAACACTATCGATTTCCCCCCGCCTGGCATTACTCAAACCGAGCTGGACAGTCTCACGATCACCAAGGACACACCGTCTGGCCCCATGATCATCGGCCACACCGTACTGAGCACGGTGACCGACGCAGGGCTGATAGTCCAGGCAACCATCCAGTATGAACTCGTCGATGACGCGCTGATGACCGCCCTGACAGCGCTAGATTCCGACGATGACGGCATCTTCGACCAGTTCGATACCAACGCAGACGGAGACTTCCTGGATTTGGGAGAACAGGACAACTGCCGGTTGGTGGCTAACCCTGACCAGAGCGACTCCGAGGGCGACGGCCTGGGCGATGCCTGCGACGAGGACACGGACGGCGACGGCTTCAGCAACGAGAAGGAGGGGCGCGCCGGCTCAGACCCCGCCAACGCCAACAGCAGCCCCGAGGTCTGCGATGACGAAAACACCGACGAAGACCGCGATGGCTTGAGCAACGAGGGCTACGACTACAACGGCAACGGCATTCCTGACTGCACCGACCCCGCTGCGGATACTGACGGGGACGGGACGTTCAACCTATATGACAGCGATGATGACAACGACGGCACCGCCGATGCCGACGAGAACTACATAGGGACCGACTCTCTGGACGCCTGTCCCGACAGTTCGGATGATGACGCCTGGCCGCCTGACGTCAACAACGACACGCGGGTCAACATTATGGACATCATGGAGTACTTCGCGTATGGATCCTTCTCGAGGCACTTCGGTGACCCCGCCTATGCCAAACGACTCGATATGAACGCGGATGGGCTCCTCAACATTGTCGACATCATGACGTACTTCGCCTTCCGCGCCTTCGGCAGCCAGTGCGCCAATGGATAGATGGACGTAGCAAACACGCAAACGCGGACAAGGGAAACTTGATCGAGCAACAGGAAGGGAATGTGTGGCGATGGGCAGGTTGATGTGGATCGGCCTGACGGTCGGTATGATTTTCGCTGTGGCGGCATCTGGAGCGCTCATCCTGGAGCGAGCAGGAAATACCGCTCAGGGAGCCCCTCTCACTGTTGTCGGCATTGACGCGGACCCCACGGGCAACACTGCCACTTCTCTCGGCACCACCGACCCTTGCATTGCTGTATCTCGTGGACAGCAGTTCGATATCGACGTCTTCGTCGACGAAATCCCCAGCGGCCGCAACCTTGGCGGATTCAACTACTACCTCCGTTTTGACGGTGCCCGTGTAAAGGTAATCGCTCAGAACCACGAAATGCTCCTGGCTTCGGCTCCCGGGAGCGGCGTGTCCGACTTCAGCGATTCGGTTCCTGACGCCGTTTCGCCCCACCTGGTGGTTGCCATGGACGGCGGCACCGCGGAGCTCGGGCCCATAGCGGGCGTGCTCGGGCGCTACAAGCTGGAGGTGCTTGCCTCCGCCCCCGTCGGAACCTTTGGCCTCACTCTTACAGACATGGCTCTCAGTGACCGGTCCGCCCAGGAGGTACCGGTGGACCAGGTGCTCGATGGTAACTCGGTTCCCCGGTACGGGCTCATAGCTGTGGGGGAGGCCTGCCCCGAAGTCCCTACCCCGACGCCGACGCCCACGCCCACGCCCACGCCCACGCCCACACCTACACCCACACCCACGCCCACGCCTACGCTTACACCTACGCCCACACCGACGCCCACACCGACGCCTACACCGACACCCTCGCCGACACCCTCGCCGACACCCTCGCCGACACCCTCGCCGACACCCTCGCCGACACCCTCGCCGACACCCTCGCCGACACCCTCGCCGACACCCTCGCCGACACCCTCGCCGACATCCACACCGACACCGGGGCCGACCACCATCGGCGTTGACGCCGACCCGACGTTCTCGCCGGCCAACACTGCCACCTCCCTCGGCTCCATCCAGTCCTGCGTGTCCAAAAACGTCAACGACACGTTCGACGTCGACCTGTACATCACCAACGTCACGGATCTGATGGCCTGGGAGATGTACCTTCAGTACAACCCAGCGGTAGTCAATGTTTCCGCTATCAACGTACAGATGTTCCAGGCCGCCAACCCCGGCAGCAGCGTCTTCAACGCCTCCGAGGCCACGCCCGACAGCAACGGCAGCTTTTACGCCGCTGCGGTGGAGATGGGCGCGGCAGATAGCGGCACCGGCGTGCTGGCCCGCATCACCTTGCGCGCCGTCGGCACAGGCACCAGCCCGCTCACCCTCCTCTACCCGCAGTTAAAGGACGTCAACGGCACGCCCATCGGGGACACCAACAGCGACGGCTTCTTCGACGGATCTCTGTCCAACGCCCAGGTGAACGTTGGCCTCGCCTGCCCGGGCGCGACGCCGACACCCACGCCGGCGCCCAGCCCCACCCCCACACCGACGCCGCTGCCCGGCACACTGACCATGGGCCTGGATGCCAACCCGGCGTTCTTGCCGGCCAACACCGCTACCTCCCTCGGCTCCATCCAGTCCTGCGTGTCCAAAAACGTCAACGACACGTTCGACGTCGACCTCTACATCACCAATATTGCCGACCTTCTGGGCTGGGACATCGTCCTCAACTATGACAGCACCATCCTCAACGTCAGCGCCATCAACGTCCAGATGTTCCAGGCCGCCAACCCCGGCAGCAACGTCTTCAACATCTCGGACGCCACACCCGACGCAGACGGCAGCTACTTCGCAGGCGCCTTCGACGTAGGCAACACCGACTCCGGCACCGGCGTCCTAGCACGCATCACCCTGCAGGCCGTCGGGACAGGCACCAGCCCCATCACCCTCCTTTACCCAGAGCTAACGGACGTCAACGCCACGCCCATCGGGGACACCAACGGCGACGGCTTCTTCGACGGACTCCTGTCCAACACCCAGGTCAACGTCGGCCTGCCCTGCCCGGGCCAGACGCCCACGCCTACGCCCACGGCCAGCCCCACCCCTACGCCCAGCCCCACACCCACGCCGACGCCCTCCAACGCCACCATCGGCGTCGACGCTGACCCGGCGTTCTCGCCGGCCAACACCGCTACCTCCCTCGGCTCCATCCAGTCCTGCGTGTCCAAAAACGTCAACGACACGTTCGACGTCGACCTCTACATCACCAATATTGCCGACCTTCTGGGCTGGGACATCGTCCTCAACTATGACAGCACCATCCTCAACGTCAGCGCCATCAACGTCCAGATGTTCCAGGCCGCCAACCCCGGCAGCAACGTCTTCAACATCTCGGACGCCACACCCGACGCAGACGGCAGCTACTTCGCAGGCGCCTTCGACGTAGGCAACACCGACTCCGGCACCGGCGTCCTAGCACGCATCACCCTGCAGGCCGTCGGGACAGGCACCAGCCCCATCACCCTCCTTTACCCAGAGCTAACGGACGTCAACGCCACGCCCATCGGGGACACCAACAGCGACGGCTTCTTCGACGGACCTCTGTCCAACGCCCAGGTGAACGTTGGCCTCGCCTGCCCGGGCGCGACGCCGACACCCACGCCGGCGCCCAGCCCCACCCCTACGGCCAGCCCCACGCCCACGCCCACGCCGCCGCCCTCCAACGCCACCATCGGCGTCGACTCCGACCCGACGAAGACACCGGCCAACACCGCCACCTCCCTCGGCACCATCGAGGCCTGCGCCGACGCGGCCCTGGGCTCTTCGCCGACCATCGACCTGTTCATCACCGACGTCGTGGATCTACTGGTCTGGGAGACGTACCTCCAGTACAACCCAGCGGTGGTGAACATCTCCGCCATCGACGTGCAGATGTTCCAGGCCGCCAACCCCGGCAGCAACGTCTTCAACGCCTCCGAGGGCACACCCGACGCAGACGGCAGCTTCTACGCCGCCGCCGCGGAGATCGGCGACGCGACAGATAGCGGCACGGGAGTGCTGGCCCGCATCACCCTCACGGCGGTAGGGAACGGGGTCAGCCCGCTCACCGTGGCGCTGCCGCTTCTCAAGGATGTCAACAACCTCCCCATCGGCGACACCAACGACGACGGCTACTTTGATCGGCCCATCTTCAACGGCAAGCTGGCGGTGGGCCAGCCCGACAGCGACAGCGACGGCGTGAGCGACGCCTGCGACAACTGCCCGTCGGTCTACAACCCCGACCAGACGGACGCCGACGGCGACGGCATTGGTGATGCCTGCGACCCCGACGACGACAACGACACCGTACCCGACACCAGCGACAACTGCCCCCTGGTCGCTAACCCCGACCAGACAGATGCCGACGCCGACGGGCTCGGCGACGCCTGCGACAACTGCCCCAACACCGCCAATGCCGACCAGCTAGACAGCGACGGCGACGGCCTGGGCGATCTCTGCGACAACTGCCCGCTGGCCTACAACCCCGACCAGCAAGATGTGGATGGAGATGGCCTAGGCGATGTCTGCGATGCGGACACTCAGGCTTCTTCGGCGGTTTCTGACCCCCTCACCGGCGCCATCTCCGTGAGCAACCCTCAAGGGACCATCAGCTTCGTTGGCACCACCGCGACGCCGGGCTCCACGGTGACCATCGTCGAAGACACGGCGGCGGCCGGCACGATTGAGTCTAACGTGCAGGGCGTCGGCGTCGTGGGATCCAGGTTCGACCTCGTGTCGCCCAGTCTCATAACGGGGACCGTCACCAACGTCATCGATTTCCCCCCGCCTGGCATTACCCAGACCGAGCTGGATAGTCTTGCGATCTCCAAACAGATGCCGTCAGGCCCTATGGTCATCCCCCACATTGTGGTGAGCACGGTGCTGACCCCCGACGGGTTGATCGTCCAGGCGACGATTCAGTACGGACTCGTCGATGACGCGCTGATGACCGCCCTGGCGCCCCTAGATTCAGACGATGATCGTGTGTTCGACCAGTTCGACACCAGTGGCGACGGCGACTTCTTAGATGCAGGAGAGCACGATAACTGCCCCCTAGACTATAACCGCGCCCAGAGAGACAACGACTCCGACGGCCTGGGCGACGCCTGCGACCCCGACGACGACAACGACACCGCCCTGGACGTCGCCGACAACTGCCCCAGAGTAGCCAACCCGGACCAAACCGATTCCGACGCCGACGGCCTCGGCGACGCCTGCGACCCTGACAATGATAACGACGGCTACAGCGACGCTCAGGAACTACTTGCCGGCTCCGACCCCGCTAATCCGGCCAGCACGCCCGAGGTCTGCGACGGAATAGACAACGACGGCGATACTCTGGTCGACGAAGGCTTCCCCGACAGCAACGGCGATGGCGCCAAGGACTGCCTCGACCCCGCCGCTGATACCGACGGCGATACCATCCCCAACACCATCGACGAAGATGACGACAACGACGGTTTCTCAGACGCCGTCGAGAACTACGTGGGGACCGACTCTCTGAGCGCTTGCCCCGATAACCCCAAACACGCCGCCTGGCCGCCGGACATCAACAATGACACCCAGGTCAACATCTTCGACGTGATGGAGTACTTCGCGGCCAATGCCTATCCCAGCAAGCAGGGCATCGACCCCGAATACGCCAAGCGCTTCGACCTGACCGCCGACGGGGCGATCAACATCTTCGACATCATGACCCTGGCGCTCTTCCTGGACACCCAATGCTCCTGAGCGGTCGCAAGCCGTTCTACCTGATGCCGTTGGAGCAGAAGTGGGTGCTCCACCGCACGCGGTTCGAGTGCCGCGGCCCGGCCCTGCCAGGGATTAACCCGCTCGACATCACCCTGTGCATCGACCACGTAGCGCACCCCGACCTCGGCGACGACGTCAATCTGGCTAACGACTGTCAGACGAGGGCGAAGTCCCTGCTGATCAGCGACCAGATGCCGTAACGGACGGGAAGCCTGCCGCGTAGGCATACAAACGCGGGAGAGACGCGGGAGGGGGTTTCCCCCCTCCCGCGTTTGTTTATGCTCGCCAGGCCAGCCTGCACTATCCCCAACTCGCGGCGACATCGGGTCGGCTAGAGTGAGACCCTTCGCTACGCTCAGGATGAGCGGTGCCCAATTCGCTCGTGGTGAGCCTGTCGAACCACGAAGGGAGCAGGGGCTCCTCAACATCCCCAATCGTTGTCTTCTGGGGAAAGAATGCGTGACTGCCGCTGGGGAGAAAGCCTACAATTGAGGCACGACCGCGCCGGAGCGGGCGCGCCGAGGGGAGTCACGGACAGATGCTGGCGCTGCAAGAGATAAGGCGTAAGAAGCTCCAGTTCGGACTCATAAGCCTGATTGTGGGGCTGGTGGTCTACCTGCTGGTGATGATCAGCGCCCTGGGCAGCGGCCTGCTCTCGGCCATGTCCGGTGCGGTGAACTCCTTCGATGCCGACCTGGTGGTGTTCAGCGCCGATTCCAACGACAGCTTCCTGAGGAGCGAGCTCACGGCCAGCCAGCGCGACGCCATAGCCGAGGTGGGGGGCGCAACGGGAGGCGTCGGCTACATGGCGGCGACGGCCCAAGAAAACTCGCTGACCGAGGACGTGGCCCTCTTCGGCTTCGAGCCGGGAAGCGTCGCTGAGCCGGCCGTCCGCTCGGGCCGCACTCTCGCGCGCGATGGCGAGATCCTGATCGACCGGAGCCTATCGCGCTCCAGCGGCCTGAAGGTCGGCGACCAGATCACCATGCGCAATGCCTTGATAGCCTACAACTTCACCATCGTCGGCGAGGTTGACGAAGGGCAGTTCCTGGGGCTGCCGTCGGCCTACGTGTTCCTGGACAAGTGGCGCGAGATGCGCTATCCCGGACACGGAGAGGACACCCCGGCCGCCAGCGTCATCCTGGCGCGAGGGCACGCGGATGACCTCGGCGCTCGCATTGAAGCGGCCGTCCCGAATACCAGCGCGCTATCCAAGAGCGAGGCCGTAAGCGCGATAGGAGGCGTGACTGAGCAGGAGCGGGTAGTAATGGCCATCGAGCTCTTCGGCTTCGTCATCGGGGCGCTGGTCATCGGTTCCTTCTTCTTCGTCCTGACGATGCAGCGGACATATGAGATCGCCATAGTCAAGGCGCTGGGCGCCTCCAGCTGGTACGTCTTCGGGCAACTGATCCGCCAGGTGGTAGCCGTCGCCCTGGCCGGCCTGGCGCTGGGAGTGGCGCTGGCGCTGGTGACGGAGGCGACGCTCCCCTCGGATATACCGTTGCAGATAACGGGCGGCGCCTTCTTGACGGGAGGGGCCAGCATAACCATCGCGGCGCTCCTGGGCAGCCTCTTTTCCGCCCGCCAGGTGGTCCGAGTAAACCCTATGAGCGCCCTGGGGCAGGTGTGATGAGCCAGGACGAACAAGGCCTGCTGGCGCAGTCTCTGACGAAGGTCTTTGGATCCGGCGACACGGCGGTGGAGGCAGTGCGAGACGTCTCCTTCTCCGTGCGGACGGGGGAGTTCGTGGCCATCGTGGGGCCGAGCGGCTCCGGCAAGACGACTCTCCTGGCCATGCTTGGCGGGCTGCTCATCGCCACCAACGGCCGCGTTGTTGTGGGCGGCAGCGACATCTCACGCTGGAGCGAGGCGCAGCGGGCACGGTTCCGCCGGGAACGGGTAGGGTTCGTCTTTCAGGGCTTCAACCTGGTGCCCTACCTGACCGCCGAGCAGAACCTCATGGTCATCCCGTCGATCTCCGGCAAGGTAAGCCGAGAGGCACGAGCACGAGCGCGGCAGTTGCTGCGAGAACTGGGTGTTGAGAGACGCGCCCACCATCTGCCAGGCGAGCTCTCCGGCGGCGAAAGGCAGCGGGTCGCCATCGGCCGGGCCCTGATGAACGATCCGCTACTGGTGCTGGTAGACGAGCCCACCTCGAACCTGGATTCGGAGCGCGGCAATGAGGTGGTGCATAGCCTGGCTGAGGAAATCAAGATGCGGAACAAGATCGGCATCATGGTCACGCACGACCGCCGCATGCTGACTCACGTGGACAGAGTGCTGGAGATGGCTGACGGGCGACTCCAACCGCCGGAGCGGCAGTAGTGAGAGGACCCTGGAAAGCAGCCTGAACCGACCAGCGCGTTCGAAGTGGTAGTTCAAGGGGAGGGTAGCCATGGCCAACTTGAGAGCGATCTTCACAAACCTGAGGGCTCCCATGCCACTGAGCCGCAAGGTCCAACGGCTCGTGGCCAACAACTGGACGAAGATCCGCACCCGCAGCAGGTGCTGCGGCCACCACGGCGAGCCCGGATGCTGAGAGGTGGGGGCCGGCTCGGGTGCCGAGCCGCCGCGGCCTGAAAAGCCATCTGACTAGGAGTGCCGCCTGCTGCCATTCACCGTATGTGGTTTATTTTCGCGAAATTTGTGCTGACACGCGAGATTTATGTTGACAAATGGGGGCTGGGATGCTACTATGCAGCCGATACTAGTTCGCGCAAGCTCGCGCGGGCGTTGCGCTTGCGCGCGGCGTGCTATATCCGTGCGCAGGGCATAGTATGCCCAACTACCGCGTGGGCTTGACTTACAAAGGGCCGGGCGGGAAGCTCACGCCCCACAGGCGGCTTAGGGCGCCCGCTAGGTTCATAGCTCGGGGGTGCGGCATGAGCAAGATCCTGGCGAGGCGGCGGCCTATCGCTGCAACACTAGTTAGCCTCTTGCTCGTCGCCGTCCTCGTCGGCCTGGGCACAGCCTGTATGGCTGTCCTCGCCCAGGAAGGCAGCAGCCCCACCGTAACCACCAACGAGCTAGACTATGCCCCGGAGGCCACCGTCCAGATCAGCGGCAGCGGCTTCGCGGCCAACGCCGAGGTGACGGTGCGCGTCACCCGGCCCGACCTCTCCACGGTTACCGGCGATGGCTCCTTCGAGCCGTGGCCGACGAGCTACGACACGGTCGTCGCCGACGGCGAAGGCGACTTCCAGTACTACTACATCCTGGACGGCATCCTGGGTGAGTACCTGGTCGACGTGCTGGATGGGCGCTGGGATGACCCCCTGATCGGTCAGGCCCCTGTCCTCGCCAGCGTGACCTTCTGGGACAGCCGCAACATAAACTCGGTCACCCTCAACGGTGGCTCCAGCGTTACTGTCGCGCCAGGCGCGTCGATCACCGCCTCCGTCAATGTAACAACTAAGAGCTCGGACAATGACTGGAAGTCCACCGGCTGGAGAATCTCCACGACTTCCGGATCCCTCACGTGCGTTGACACTCCCGACCACACCAGCACCGGTACCTACACCGAGTCATTCAGCATCACGGCACCCGCCACGCCAGGCATTTACAACGCCTACTTCGTCGCCTACAGCAACGACACCTGCAGCTCCGGCGCGAGTAGCACCAAGACGCTGTCGAACTCCGTTGTGGTGCAAGTGCCCAACCCGGAGCTGGCGGCGTCCTGCGGCACGGACATCGCCCTCGTCATCGACGGGTCCGGCAGCATTACCGAGAGCCAGTACGACCAGATGCAGGCCGCGTTCGTGTCCTTCGTGCAGGCGTTCCTGCCCGAGACGCCCACGCAGTTCGCCCTGGTGGAGTTCGCCGGCCTCGCCGTCGTGCGTCTGAACTTCACCGGCACCGAGACGACGATCACCTCTGAAATCAACGAATCGCGAGAGCAGCCCGGCACCGAGTACACCAACTGGCAGCAGGGGCTGATCTACGCCCGCAACCTCTTCCCCAATCGGCAGAACCCGAACCTGATCATCTTCGCCTCCGACGGCAACCCCAACCGTACGGGGAACGACCAGTCCGCAAGTGAGAGCGTAGCCGTGGCTGACGCTGTCACAGTAGCGAACGACATCAAGAGCGGCGGCACCCGCATCATCACCATCGGCATCGGGGACAACCTCAAAACGAACAACCTGATAGCTATCTCCAGCGCCGATGCCATGTACACCTCTGGCTTCGACACCCTGGCGGCCGAGTTGGCCGAGCTGGCCAGCGAGCTATGCGGCGGCACGATCAGCGTCCACAAAATCATCGACGCCGACGGCAACCTTGGCACTACGGCTGACCAGAGCAACGGCCAAGGCTGGCACTTCGATGCCCCAGTCACGGGTGGCAGCGCGACGCCGCCGCACGGCGATACCGCCATCGACGGCTTCATCGTCTTCGACATCGCCGGCACGACGCCCAGCGTCAATATTGTGGAGACGGTGAAGACCGGCTTCTCCTTCATCTCAGCCGGCTGCACCAAGAACAACAACCCCGTTGGCACGCCAGCGACCAATGCCGTGAACAGCATCCCGGTCGGCCCGCAGGACATCGTCTCCTGCACGTTCTACAACACCCCCGTGTCGGGCACCATCACGGTGCACAAGGTGCGGGACTCCGGCCCAGAGCCCCTGACGTCCTTCTGTTTCACCCTCAGCCCCGACCCCGGCAACGGCCAGGTTTGCGCCAACGCCTCCGGCGACGCCGTGTTCGCCAACGTACCCGCCGGCACCTACAGCGCCAACGAGACGGCCAAGCCCGCCAACTACCACGAGGTCTCCAACGACTGCAGCGGCACTCTGACCATCACGGGCCAGGGCGACACTGACTCGTGCACCTTCCATGACGCCATCAATAGTGCCCAGTTCACGGTGAAGAAGGACTTCATCCCCAACAGCGCTGCCAGCGTCAGCGTCTCCCTCAATTGCGCGTCCGGCAATGTCAGTCCGGCCAGCGCCAGCGCCTCTGAGGCTTCGCCGGCCGTCTTCACCGTCACCGGCTACACTGGAGACCCAACCTGCACCGCCACTGAGAGCCCCATACCGACCGGCTATGATTCCAGCGGAACCTGCGCCACATCCCTGAGCGTGGGCCAGTGCACCATCACCAACACCCTGCGCAGCGCCCAGTTCACGGTGAAGAAGGACTTCATCCCCAACAGCGCTGCCAGCGTCAGCGTCTCCCTCAATTGCGCGTCCGGCAATGTCAGTCCGACCAACGCCAGCGCCTCCGAGGCTTCGCCGGCCGTCTTCACCGTCACCGGCTACACTGGAAACCCGACCTGCACCGCCACTGAGAGCCCCATACCGACCGGCTATGATTCCACTGGAACCTGCGCCGCATCC
>Ga0315294_10000323_pt1 | contig 51858 bp, 53 predicted proteins | sample YL17G13_40_MG_FD_203626 | JGI IMG/M metagenome (GOLD analysis project Ga0315294, IMG submission 203626) | Sediment microbial communities from Yellowstone Lake, YNP, Wyoming, USA - YL17G13_40 | ecosystem: Environmental > Aquatic > Freshwater > Lake > Sediment | place: USA: Wyoming | collected... | reverse complement strand
CGCGTGCCTTCTAGTGCGAGCGGCCCCCGTTGCCGTTGGGGCGTCTGGAACGGCGGCATGGAGTCGGGAGGCTCTTGCCCGCCCGAAGCGCGCGGATCTCCTTCACGGAATCTCCCCGCCCCTGTTCGAAGGACACGATGAACCGCAGGGCGCCGGCATAGCCGAGCTCGTCGACGAGTGCCTTGAAGCCGCGCTGGAGATCACGGGCTGGAATCAGGGCCATGGGTGTCAGCGAATCCTGATCCGGTCCGGCTCCACGATCACGAGGTGACCGTCAAGAGGGTCATGCGCGAGCTGGTCGATGGCGCCGATCACGATCCGTTTGACCGTCGAGATCGATACCTCGTTCGGGATTCTCACGACGATGAGTCCGGCGTGGTTGGCCAGCTCCCACTCCTGCGATGCGGCGAATCCGAGGTCCCGCGTGATCAGCGCCAAACGATGATCGAGCGCGTACTTGAAGACTTCGCCGTCCGGTCGCCCGCGCAATCCGATGTCCTGCACATGCATCGCCGGGCGGTCCGGTCGGCTGAGGTCAGTGGCGAGAGAGGGGGGGAGGTCCTCGTCGATCAGGAACGAAGCCATCGCTCAGAGGGCGCGGACCTGTTCGTTGGCGAGCGTGTGGGCCGCGTAGGAAAGGACGGCGAGAACGTCCTCGCGCGTGATCCGGTACTCCGAGGCCACCGCCTCGACCGTATCTCCGGCCGCAAGATGACCAAGCACGACGTCGACGGGAATCCTCGTGCCTGCTACGACCGGCTTCCCGAACCTCACGTGTTCATCGACGGCGATGCGCGGTGATATTTCCTTCATGACGCTTTCATCATATCACCGGAATACGGGTTCCAGATTCCAGCGTGGAGAGCATCGCCGCCATCTGGACCGACCGCTTCGAGCTGGTGCCCGTCAAGACCTGACGCTCTTTCCCCGCGGCTATGCTTGATCCGTCTTCAAGGACAGCCGCATCGCCTGTTCCCCACCACATGGCCCGCATAGGTGCCCAGTCCGGCTCCCAGGATCGCGAACGCGATGATTACCCCGTTGCGGGGTCCGCAGTGTTCCGAATCGCTTGCGAGACAGCGAAGCGAGAGGAGGGATTCGAGGCCTGCCCCGGTGAGCCCGATGAGCACTGCACCTCCTACACCGAAGCCCACCATATAGAGACGGCGGCATGCCTTGCACTCCGACGACGGAGCGGCGGGCCAGTTGCCGGATTCGGCATTGCTCCGGTCACCTCCCATTGCCATGCCGCCGGGAAGCTCGGGAGATCTCGCAACTGACGCGGGAGGCGGAGACAACTGACTGGGAGGAGCCGACCACACGCCAGCAATAGCCGGATCGCAAGGGTGGATTGGGATCGAGGCGAGCAAGAGGACAGCCAACACCGAATGCGGTTCCGGTCTTCCCGAGGACGCCACGGTGTAGGTCATCTCCCCCATCATGCCCCTGGTGTGACCCTCAGGCAAGGCTGGGCGAGGGCAGGCCGATCGGGACCCGGCTCCCGCTCTTTGTGGAGCGGGAGTCAGCCCTCCAGGAAAGCCGAGACGGAGAGGTCCTCGTCCAGGGCTTCCCAATGGATACCGACGCCCTTGCCGATGAGGCGCCAGCGCCTGCGCTGTGCCGGCGTGGCGTGTTGGAGCTTCGGGAACCAGGCCAGAGGAATCCCCAGCTCCCGCCCGTCCACCAGGCGCACGCGCATGGTCGAGGCATCGAATCGGACATCCACCGCCATCGGCACAAGGTCATTCTACCAAGCCAACGTGGGGGAAACGGACTCCTACCAGATCGGCTGGGTCCAGGGCTTCGCGAGCGAGTGTCCGGCCAGCGGCGGGTTCAGGGTCGCGAGGTCCACGCCGAGCCGTTCCAGGATCGTGGGGGTGATGTCCTCGCGCCGTCCGGGCCGCAGCACGGCCTTGTCGTTGGTGCCCAGGAAGACGTACGGGGCGTCGCCGTGGGACTTCATCCCCTCGTCGAATCCGTGGTCGGCCGTCACGCAGACGAGGGTCCGGTCCGCGACCCCGAGGGCCTTGAGCTTCTCCCTGATCCGGCCGGTCCACGTGTCGGCCGACTTCAGCGCGGCGTCGTACTCGGGGGAGTTCTCGCCGAACTTGTGCCCCTGGTGATCGACCTCGGCGAAGTGCACGAAGAAAAAGAACCGCCGGCCCTTGAACCGTTCCAGCAGTTCCAGCGCCTTGGCCCCGACCTTGTCGTCCTGCCCGAGTCCGTTGATCCAGACGTCGAGCGTGGGGGCGGCGTTGAAGTACGGCTTGGCCGGGATCAGGAGGTACGGCTTCCCGTCGCCTGAGACCACCGCCGGGTTCGGGCTGATCTTGCCGTTCTTCTTCATCCGCTTGAACCGCGGCGAGTCGACCCGGATCCGCTCCTCGCCCTCCGCGTCCACATGGCCCTTCTTCCCGATCACGGCCACCGTCGCGAACGACGGGCCGAAGGCGGTCTTGAGCCGTTCGAAGATCGTGAGGCCCTCCGGGATCGGCTGGTAACGGCCGTTGCTGAAGACGCCGGTGGTTTCGGGCTCGAGGCCGGTCAGGATCTGGGTCCAGCCTGCCTTCGTGTCCGTCGTCCGGGCGATGTCGATCGCGACCAGGGCTCCCTCGGTCGCCAGCGCCCGCAGGGCCGGCAGTTCCCCGCGGTCGAGCATCTCCTTCACGTGCGCGCGCTGGGCACCGTCCCAGCCGATCAGGATGGCGCTAGTGAATGCGGGGGCGACGGATGCGGCCGCCGGCGGTTCCGCCAGCGCGGCGGTCTCGAGTAGGCAGCAAGCGGCCAGGGCGGCAAGCATTCTCTTCATGGTCGACGGCCTCCTTGGTGTCTCCGGCCGCGGAGGTTTCCGGCGCGCCAGAGGCGGTATAGCTCCTCGGGTCTGACCTCGTGCATCCGGCGGCCGGAAGCGGCCACCGTCCGTTCCAGTCTGCCGAACCGGTCGATGAACCGCCGGTTGGCGGCTTGGAGCGTGTCCTCGGGATCCAGGTGCATGAACCGGGCGACCTTGGCGAGCGCGAAGAGGAGATCGCCCAGCTCGTGCGCGATTGCGCCACGGTGTCCGCGATGCATCGCCCGACGGAACTCGCCGAGCTCCTCGTCGAACTTGGCGATTGCCTGCTCCCGTCTGCGCCACTCGAACCCGAGCCTGGATGCCTTCGCTTGGATCCGGGTCGCGCGGTAGAGGGCGGGGAGGGCCTTGGGCACGCTCGCCAACCCGGACCGCGAAGGCTTCTCGGCATGCTTGATGTGCTCCCACTGCCGAAGGGCTCCCGCGGCGTCGACCTTGCGGCCGCGGGCGAAGACGTGCGGGTGGCGGCGGACGAGCTTCTCGCAGTGCTCGCGGATCACGTCCTCGAGCCGGAACCGTCCCTGCTCCTCCTCGATGGCGGCGTGGAAGACGATCTGGAGCAGGAGGTCACCCAGCTCCTCGCGCAGCGCCTTGTTGTCGTTGCGGTCGATGGCGTCCAGTACCTCGTAGGTTTCCTCGAGCAGGCTGGCCTTCAGCGACTTGTGCGTCTGCCGCCGGTCCCACGGGCATCCGCCGCGCTTGGCACGCAGGCGGCGGACGATACGGCGGAGACGTTCGAGGGGCATGTCGGAAAGGTATCATACTCGCGGGATGAAAGCCGTGCGGCGATTCGCGCTCCTGCTCCTCGTCTGCCTCGTGGCCGTCCGGGCGTCCGCCGACGAGGCGCCGGCGGGCCCGCCGCCCGTCCGCGGTGGAAGCTGGCTGCTCTGGCTCGTTCCCGGCGGCGGCCAGTTCTGGCTGGGACAGACGGGCGCCGGGATCCGGTACGCGGCAGGCGTCACCGGGCTGGCGGGATGGGGCTGGTGGGCGGAGACGAAGCGGTCACCGGGCGAGGCCAACGCCCCGCTCGTCTGGGCGCAACAGCTCTACGTCGTCAGCTTCTACGACGCGCGCCGGGATCTCCTCCTGCGGCTGGGGGCGACGCAACGCCTGGATCCGAGCAAGGTCTCGACGCTCGCGCAAGCGCCGTTCGCACCGCGGTATCTCCTCGATCCGTGGGTGATCGGGTTCGCGGCCGCAGGGGTCGGGGCAAACCTGCTGACGGTGAAGCGGCATGCGCCCGGGCGCGGATACCGCGCGGTCTCCGGGATCTCGTACCTCGGGGGCCGGTTCGACCGCGTGGGCGGGACGGCGGCGCTGTCCGCGTACTGGATCCCGATGAGCTGGGGCGCCGGCGAGGCGGAAGAAATGCTCTTCCGGGGAATCCTGCAGGCCGACTGGGAGGAGAAGTGGGGGAAGACGGCAGGCTGGCTGGCGGCCTCCGGCGTCTTCGGGCTGGCGCACCTCACCCACCTCAGGCGGTCGGATTCGTGGGCGCAGGTGGGATTCGCGACGGTCGCGGGGCTCATGCTGGGCTGGCGCTATCAGGCCGCCGGCTACCGGCTGGGGGGACCGATCGCGTCGCACACGTGGTTCGACATTGCGGCCGGGATCACGGCGTTCTGTCTGGACCCCGTCGAGAACCCGCTGGGGGCGAGAGTACGGTTCGGATTCTAGCCGCCCCGTGGGGTATCATAACGAACGGGTGAGCATGCTAAAGAGGGAGTCGGCGCGGACGAGAGTAGAGGCGCCTCGAGGAGGGACGAAGCGATGACGATCCGTCGATGGCTGATGGTTCTGGTACTTGCCGGTCCGGCGGCGTTGGCCGCGGCCGAGGAGGCGCAACTGCCGCCCGGCACCAAGCTTCCTCCCCAGCCGCACGAGTGGCTGGCGCCCTCGGTGGATCTGACGCCGCCGCCCGCGGAGGCCCGGTGGGGCAAGGGCTGGACGCAGGGACGATCGCTCCCGATCGCTATGGCCGCGCACCGTGCCGTCGCGGACGGCCGGTTCATCTACGTCATCGGCGGGCTCGCCCAGCGCGAACACCTGGGCCAGCGGGACGTCTGGATGACGAGCATCTCGAAGGACGGCAAGCTGGCGCCGTGGAAGAAGCTCGCGCCCCTGCCCCAGCCGCTCGCGTTCTTCGACACCGTCGTCGCCAACGGGCGGGTCTACCTCGTGGGAGGATCGTCGCGCGAGGGCATGCAGTTCATCTACGACACGGTTCTCTCCGCGCCGTTCAAGAAGGACGGCGGACTGGGCAAGTGGCGCTCCGAGCGCGCCATGCCGTCGAAGCTCGTGCATCCCGCCGCCGCCACGGTCGGCGGGTATCTCTACGTGCTCGGCGGGTTCGACGGGTCCGAGTACCACCCCAACATGTCCTATGCGAAGTTCAACCCGGACGGCACCCTGCAGGAGTGGAAGGACGCCAAGGCCATGTATCCGCACAAGGTTGGGAGGACGGTGATGGCGGTAGCCGGCGGCGACCTCCTCGTGATCGGCGGATTCTGGAGTGACTCGCAGGGCCAGCATACGACCGCGCTCATCATGCGCGGGAAGCGCGATCCGGACGGGAACGTGAAGGAGTGGGTTTCCGAGGGAGGACTCAAGGTCGCGGCCCGGTCGATGCGATTCAGCCTGGCCGAGGCTGCGGGAACCACGGACCCGAACTTCATCTACCTCGCCGGCGGGTCGGACCCCGACTCGATGGGGGTGGCGACGACGCAGGCGGCATGGATCAACCCGAAGACGGGCGCGATCTCGCGCTGGCTGTTCGGGCACGACCTGCCGTTGTGGGGAGCCAAGGGCGCTCCGCAGACCGCGCGCCTCTACCAGTCGGCGGCCGTGATCGCCGGCAACCACATGGTCGTCCTCGGCGGGTTCCTGTTCGTCCGCGAATGCACGGACCTTGTCTGGGTCCAGGCGCTCAAGGACTACCGCGAGCCCGACTGGGTCAAGGCCGCGAAGACCCCCTGAGGCGAAGCTGATAGCCGTGGTCCGCGGCCGCCGGAGGGCGCGCAGGGGGGACGGGGCGGCCGCGGTACGCGGCGGGGCGGCCGCCGATCGCCGCTCCGAGTTCGAGGCCGAGATGCTTCCGCACATGCCCCGTCTCTTCGCGTTTGCCCGGCGGCTGACGGGGAACCAGGAGCAGGCGGAGGACGTGGTGCAGGAAGCCTACCTGCGGGCGTGGCGGTTCTTCCACCGGTTCGAGGCGGGAACCAACGCGCGGGCGTGGCTGTTTAAGATACTGCACAATGTCTTTCTCAACACCCGCAAGCCGGCTCGCATGCGCGAGGTCCAGATGCCGGAAGAGGAAGGGATGGACGACTTCCTGCTCTACAACCGGCTGGTCCGGGACGGCGGGTGGAAGGATCCCCTCGACATCTCGCCGGAGAAGTTCGACCACATGTTCGGAGACGAGGTGAAGCGGGCGCTGGACCGGCTGCCCGGAACGTACCGGTTCCCGCTTCTCCTGTGCGACGTGGAAGGCTTGAGCTACGAGCAGATCGCGCAGGTGATGGGCATTCCGGGGGGGACGGTCCGGTCGAGGCTCTTCCGCGGCCGGGCGATTCTCCAGAGGGAACTGACCGAGTACGCGCGCAAGCAGGGCATCCTGAAACCGGGGAGGGCATAGTGAGGCGACCGAAGCGCCACGGCGATCACGCGGGCAAGCCGGACTGCCGGAAGGTCCGCGACCAGGTCTTCCACCTGCTCGACGGCCGGCTCACGCCGGCGCGGCGGCGCGCGATCCGGCGCCACCTCGAGCAGTGTCCCCGGTGCTTCTCCCGGCTCGAGTTCACGCGGATCATGCGGCAGGTGATGCGCCGGCGCGTGCTCGCGGAGCGGTGCCCGGTTGCGCTGGTCCGGCGGATCCGCGCCATGATCTCCCGGGACGCCGGCCGTCCGTCCGGGAAGCGCTGACCGCTTCCGTCGGTTGGGGGGGGGCGCCGGTTTGAGATCCAAGATTGCTGCCGCCGGGCTGTTCCTCGCGGCGCTGTGCCTCTATCTCCGATCCGCGGCTCCGGGCCTCGCGTTCGAGGATTCCGGCGAGATCGTGGCGAGCGCGCTCACGCTGGGCGTTCCGCACCCGCCCGGGCACGTGTGGCCGGAACTTCTCGGCCGGCTCTTCGCCTGCCTTCCTTTCGGGGATCCGGCTTTCCGGCTGAACGTTCTCTCCGCGGTCTGCGGGGCCGTCGGCGTTCTGGCCGCCTGGCGGTTCGGCCGCGCCGTTTCAGGGATCGCGGCCGCCTGCGTGCTGGCCGTCTGCCCGCTGGCGTGGTGGCAGGCCGGCGCCGCGGAGAAGTACATCATGGCCGCGGCCCTCGTGGCCTGGGGCCTGGTCGCGCTCCGGAATGCGTTGGATGAGGAGCCAGGCAGATGGTTCCTGCTCGGGACCCTCCTGTTCGGGCTGTCCCTGGGCGTTCATCCCCTTGGGCTCTTCCTCGTGCCCGTTCTCGGCTGGGTCTGGTGGCGCCGGCGGTCCTCCCGGTCCGGCTGGCTCGCGGTATTCGTCGTAGCGCTGGCCGCCGGAGCCTGGCTCCTCTACGTTCCCATCCGCGCGCACGCGCACCCCGCCGTCTGTTCGGGGATGCCGGACAGCTTCCCGGGTTTCCGCGCCTACCTCGCCGCGTCCAGGTACCTCGATCCGTTCCTCCTGCGCGATGCGAGCTTCGGCGGACTGGCTTCGGCCGCGCTCCAGCACGCGTTCGTCCTCCCGTGGCGGCAGGCCGGTCTCCTCGCGCTGGTCGCCCTGCTCGGGGCCTGGGCGGTCTGGCATCGCGACCGGCGGACCGCGGTGCTGCTTGGCGGGCTCTTCCTGGCGGGCGCGGCCGCCGGAGTCGTCTACCAGAATCCCGCGGCGGACCGCTACGACCTGCCGGCGTGTTTCGTGCTGGCCGCGTTCGCCGGGGCCGGCGTCGAGTGGCTGGCGGGGCTCTGGGCATGGGCCCCGGCGGTCTGCCTCGCGATCTGGGGATGGGGCGCGGTGGCGGCGGCGCCGGCCGCGATGCGGGATCGGGACACGGCGGCGACCGACCACGTGCGCAATCTGCTGATGTTCGTGAAGCCGGGCGACCTCGTGGTGGCCTGGGGCGACACGACGCTCTTCCCGCTCCGCTACGCCAGGATCGTGGACGGTAGGCGTGAGGCCGCCCGCGTCGAGAGCGCCGACGGGCTCGCATACGGAGCGCCCGCCCGCGCGCGCCTGGCGTCGTCCGGCGACCCGCGCCTCGCTCCGCTCGGCGGCGGCGGCAGCGGCCCCGCGCTCCTGTGGCAGTTGCGCCGCACTTCGGCCAAGTCCGACGTCTGGCTCGTGCCCGAGGAGCCGCCGGCGCTGATCCCGTCCCGGGGCGTGCGGTGGCGGGGGCTCGCGGTCCGGGTGACGGATTCCCGCGAGCCGGCCGGGCTCGACGACTATGGGATACGCTGGCTGCGGGGCCTGCGCCTTCGCCCGCTCTTCCGGGCCCGCGGGCTCTTCGAGGCCATGGTCGTCCGGAACGACACATACTCGCTCAACACGCGCGCCCAGCTCCTTCTCAGGGCGGGCCGCGCGCGCGAGGCCGAGGTCGTCCTGCGGACCGGCATCCGGCTGGAGCCCGGCCTGCCCGAACTCCGCCAGACGCTGGGTCGCTCGCTTCTGGCGCAGGGCCGGGGCACGGAGGCGGCGGCCGAGTGGCAGGCGGCGATCACGCTGACCCGGAACATGTACCTCGATCCGTACCTGGGGCTGGCCGAGGTGGCGCGGCGGCGCGCGGGGACGACGGCGGAGGACGAGGAGCTCGAGATGCTCCGGACCGCCGCGATCCTGGGCGCGCCGGGCCGGGACGGCCCTTCGGCGCCGGTGACGGCCGGGGACGACGCGCGGTCGCGCGGCGACTGGCAGGCCGCGCGCGCGGCCTACCGGCGGGCGGTGGCCGTCGGGCTGGTGGGACGGGGCCTCGCGCATTTCCAGGCCGGCCGGCTTCCGCAGGCGGGCGCCGCCTGGGAAGAGGCCCTCGGGTTCGATCCCCGGTCGGCCCAGGCCATGCAGGATCTCGGAACGCTGGCCGCGCTCGAGGAGAGGTTCGGCGACGCCCTGACCTGGTACCTGGCGGCGGCGTCCGCGGGGGCGAGGTCGCCGGGGCTGGATGACAACCTGGTGCAGGCGAGGGAAGCGGTTCACTGGCAGGCGAAGGTGGAGCCGCTCGAGGCCCGGGCCCGCGCGCGTCCCCGGGACTCCGAGGCCCTGATCGCGGCCGGCAACGCGGAGTGGTACGTCGGGCGCACGCCGGCGGCGGAAGCGGCCTACCGGCGGGCCGTGCTCGTGGATCCCGGCAACGTCCGGGCGCTCACGAACCTCGGTTCCGCGCTCGTCCAGCAGGGCCGCCCGCGGGAGGCGATTCGCGTCTACGAGCGTGCCGTCCGCGCGAACCCGAAATACGCGGGCGCGATGGTCAATCTGGCGACCGTCTACCTCGGGCTGGGCGACCGGAAGACGGCCGGTCACTGGGCCCGGCGGACGCTCGAGGCGGACCCGAAGGAGCCGCGGGCCCTCCAGATGATGAAGGAGCTCGGGGGGTGAGGATTCCCGCGGCCGTGATGTCCGCGGCGGTCTGGCTCCTGGCTTTCGCGGCCGACCTGATCGTTCTCGCTCCCGACCAGGCGCTCGAGGATACCGCGGAACTGCTCGCCTGCACCCTCGGATTCGGCAACGCGCATCCGCCGGGCTATCCGCTCCATGCGCTTGTGTCGCGGCTCTCGATCCTGATCTCGGTCGGCTCGATCGGATTCCGGGTTAACCTGCTTTCCGCGGCGGCTGGCGCCACGGCGGTCCTGGCGGCGTTCCGGACGGTCCGGTTCCTCGCGGCGGACGGCCCCGCCGGTACCGGGGTCGCGGCGCTCGGGGCGGCCGCCGCGTACGCGGCCTTCCCGACGGGCTGGTGGCACGCGACGATGGCGGAGAAGTATCCGCTCTTCATGCTCCTCTTCGCTCTCGCCGCCGCCGTGCTCGTCCGGTCCGCGTTCTCGCGGGACATCAGGATCCTGAACCTCGGCTCTCTCGCCGTCGGGCTCGCGCTGGTCCAGCACCTCATGGGCCTCTACCTTCTGCCCGCCCTGGCGTGGGCGGCCTGGCGCGCCCGCGACCGGCGGGCGGCGACGCTTGCCCTCTTCCTCGTGGTTCTCCCGGGCACGCTCAAGATCGCGTATCCCGCGATCCGGGCCTCGGCCGGCCCGGTCGTGAACTGGGGGGTGCCGGACCGGTCCGGCCGGCTCGTGCGCTACCTGGCCGCGACGGGGTTCGGCGACAGGTTCTACGGTCCCGGGCAGGCGGTGGAGATGGCGGCCAGGTCCCTCGCCCATGCCGGCCGCGTGGCCGTCCGGGAGGCCGGCCCCCAGCTCGTGCTCGCGGCATGCGGGCTAGTCATCCTCTGGTCGGGGGCGCGCGCGGCGGCGTTGGGAGCGGTCGTGCTCGTTCTCGCGAATCTCGCCATCGCGATGCCATTCCGGGATTCCCAGACCTTCGGGCAGATGTACCTGCCCGCCCTCTGGATCGTGGCCGTGCTCGCCGGCGTCGCGGCGTGCTGGCTGGGGAACCTCTGGCGGCCGATGGCCGCGATCGGGCTCCTCATCGCGGCGGTCCAGGGCTGGCGGGTGCTCCCCGCGATCGATCAGGCGCGCGCCTACGCGGGGCCGGACCATGCCCGGAACCTCGTTGCCAGGCTTCCGCCCCGGGCACTCGTGGTCGCCCATGACGAGGCGTGGCTCGCCGCGCTCTGGTACCTGCGCGAGTCGGATCCCGCGTGGCGGGGGTTGACCCTCGCCACCCGCAACCATCTCAATCCCCTCGAGCCAGAACGGGCCCAGCTCGACGCGGCGCTTGGTCCCCGGGCAGGCGCGATACGCGGATTCGAGGATGCGCCCGCCATCTTCCCCCAGCTCGCGGTGGCCGCGCCGGCCGGGGTCTTCTGCGGGATCGCGTCATTGCCCCTGCCGTCGGGGGGAATGGCCTGGCGGGGTCTCCTCGTCCGGGTCGGCGGAGGGAGCGGAGCATCCTGGACGGTTGACCCCGCGACAACCCGGATCCGGCGGGCCCTCCGATTGCGCGCGCTCTGGGGGCCGCGCACGCTGCGCGAGACGGCGCTCGTCCGGTCCTACGCGCGGCTCTGGGCTGGGGCGGGGTACCTGCGCACCGCCGCCCGGCTGGACCCTGCGGTTCCGCGGCCGGGCGCCGAGCGCGCAGCCGCGCTCGAGTCCGCCCACCGCTCGCCGCCGGCCGCCTCCCGCGTGCTCGCGGCCCTGGGGTTCAAGCTCTCGCGGCAGGAGAGGTACCGGGAGGCCGCGGCGGTGTGGCGGGACGCGCTCGCGCTCGACTCCACCCAGGCCAGCCCCATGAACGGTTTGGGCGAGTTGGCCCTGACCGAGGAGCGCCTCGCGGATGCGGCGGTCTGGTTCGCCGGCGCGTGCCGGCGGGACCCCTCGTCCGGGTGCCAGGACGGACTGGACCGGACCAGGGCCGCCGAGGCGGCGGCCTCGAGGATCGGCCGGCTTGACCGGGAAGCGGGATCGTCCGGGACGGCGACCGCGTTCTGCGAGCTGGGAAACGCCTTCTTCAACCTCGCCCGCCTGCGCAGTGCCGAGGCCGCCTACCGCCGGTCGGTCGCGCTCGATGGGTCCTACGCTCGGGGCTGGGGGAACCTCGGGTCCGCGTTGACGGAAGAAGACCGGCTCCCCGAGGCGATCCTGGCGTACCGCCGGTCGCTGGCGCTGGCGCCGGGCAACGCGGACACGATGCTCAACCTGGCGGTCGCGTACGGCCGGCAGGGCCGGGCGAAGCCGGCCGCAAGGTGGCTCCGGCGGGTACTCGAGGCGCGGCCCGGCGACCCGGCGGCCACGGCGCTCCTCCGGGAACTGGGACAATAGGGCATGGGGAAGCGGGATGCCGGGGCGGCGGCCGTTCCGGCAGGCGGGCCGTGGTGGAAGCGGATCTACCGCCGGCTCGTCCACCTGAACGACTCTCCGGGCAGGATCGCGGGGGGATTCGCGATCGGGGTGTTCGTCGGCGTCGCGCCCACGTTCGGGATAGGCCTGCTGGTCGCGGGCTTCCTCGCGGCCCTCTTCCGCTGCAACGTCGCGGCGGCCGTGGTCGGGTCCGCCGCGGGGGCCCCTCCGTTTATCTTCGCGATCTGGATCCTGTCGGCATGGATAGGAGCCCTCGTCTTCGGGCTGGATTACGGGGTCCTTTACGCGGACTTCAAGTCCGGGGTGGTCTGGCACGCGGGACGCGACGTGTTCTGGGCCTACCTCGTCGGGAACGTGTTCGTCACCATCGCCGCGACGGCGATCGGCTATTGGCTGGTCCTGGCCGTCATGCGGTGGGCGGCGGCGCGCCGGCGGGCACGAACTCCTCGCCCGTCACAAGGTCGCGGCCGCCGATCCCGGCCATCCTGATATAGCCCGCCAGCTCCCGGGTCCGTCCGATCTCGTCCAGCCGGTGGGCGTCGCTCGACAGCGCGAACCGGCACCCGCACTCCCGCGCGGCGCGGATCACGGGGAGCATGGTTTCCCGCGACCGCGGCCCCAGCGCTTTCGCGTTCAGCTCGATCGCGATCCCGCGTTCGGCGGCGAGCGCGAGGAGGCGGCCTGCTCCCCGGATCACGATGGCGAAGGCGTCGCCCAGCCGGTCCTGGAGCGGAGCAGGGAGGCGGCGGTACACGGAAGGCGGCACGAAGAACGGATGGCCGGCGATGCGCGCGGCCGGCGCGTCGAGCACGCTCCGGAAGCCGTCCAGCATGCGGAGCGCGAGTTCCTCGACCGTGCGCGGCCACGAAGCCAGCCCCGTCCGCACGTCCGAGAAGTGATAGGCGGCCACGACGAAGTCGAGCCGGCGCAACTCAAAGCCGCCGGCGGCCCCCAGCCCGGGAGCGCAGTCGGCTTCGGCGCCGACCAGCCGGCTCGGCCCGGCGGGGGGGATCCGCGCCAGGGCGTCCCTCAGCCGCAGGATCCAGTCCAGGGCGGGCCGGGACCCCCGGCGGCGGTCCAGCCACAGGTGGTCGGCGAATCCGATGGCGGCGAGGCCCTCCCGGGCCGCCCGGGCGGTCATGGCCTCGGGCGTCATGTCGGACGCGGCGCACCACGATATGCTCGTGTGCACGTGAAACTCCGCTTCTCCCATGGCTTCGAAGTGTAACCGATGCCAAGCGCGGGGGGTTGCATCGTGAACGATGGTTCACTATCATGCGGGGCATGAGTCCTGCCCGCGGCAAGCCGCTGACCGACCGCCAGCGCGAGGTGCTCGATGCGTTTCGCCTGCTGACCGCCCGGCGCGGGCTGCCGCCCTCCGTCCGCGACGTCGCGTCCCACTTCCGCATCCAGGTCTCGGCCGCGCACCGCCACCTGCGCACGCTCGTCCGGCGCGGCTGGCTGGAGGCGCGGGGCGGGTTCGTGCGCCTGCCCGGCGGTGCCGGCGTCCCGGTCCCGATCCTGGGCCGGGTGCCCGCCGGGGCGCCCCGCGAGGCCGTGGAAGCGCCGGAAGGGTACCTGCCATGCCCACCCGAGTGGGGACGCGGGCAGGAGCTGTTCGCCCTGCGCGTGCGCGGCGACTCGATGACCGACGCCGGGATCCTGGACCAGGATGTCGTGGTCGTCGAGAAGACCGAGCGGGCGCGCGACGGCGAGATCGTGGTCGCGCTCGTGGACGGAGAGGCCACGGTCAAGCGGCTGGGGAAATCAGGCGGCGACCCCGCCCTCCTTCCCGCGAACCCCAAGTACCGGCCGATCATGATCAAGGGCGAGATCCGTATCGCCGGTCGCGTCTGCGGCGTCTTCCGGTCGCTGACATAGAGGGTCAGAGCTTGACATTTGACATTGTGACCGCAGCAATTGGTGGAGGCATGTCAAATGTCAAGCTCTGACCCTCGGTGCGACGTGCTCGTGGTCGGCGGCGGCGTGGGCGGATGTGCTGCCGCCCTCGCGTCGGCCTCGCTCGGCTCTCGCGTCGTGCTGACCGAGGAAACCGACTGGATCGGGGGCCAGCTCACGAGCCAGGCGGTTCCCGCCGACGAACATCCCTGGATCGAGCAGTTCGGATGCACGCGCCGGTGGCAGGCCTACCGCCACGGCATCCGCCAGTACTACCGTGACCATTACCCGCTGGTTCCCAAGGCGCGCCGTGATCCGCACCTGAATCCGGGCGCCGGGTTCGTCTCCGCGATCTGCCACGAACCCCGGGTGGGGGTCGCCGTCCTCGAGGCGATGATGGCGCACGACCGGATGCGCGACCTGATCGAGATCCGGCACCACCGGAAGCCCGTCTCCGCCGCGGTCAAGGGTGCCAAGGTCACGTCGGTCACGTTCCGGCATATGCGGGGCGGGCCGGCCGAGACCATCGAGGCCCCGTTCGTTCTCGATGCGACCGAGCTCGGCGATCTCCTCCCGCTCGCGGGCGTCGAGTACGTCTCCGGTGCCGAGTCGCGCGACGAGACCGGGGAGCCGCATGCCCCCGCCGGTCCCGCTTGCCCCCAGAACGTGCAGTCATTCACGGTCTGCTTCCCCATAGCCTACGATCGCGGCAGTCACCGGGTCATGGACCGGCCGGCGCGGTACGAGTTCTGGCGTGACTATGTTCCGCGGCTGAACCCCGCGTGGCCGGGCAAGCTCCTGGACTGGACGCACACGAACCCCGAGAGCCTCAAGCCCAATACGCGCTGTCTCTTCCCGGAGGAGACTAAGGAGTATTGGGCGCCGCTCTGGCTCTTCCGCCGGATCGTGGCCCGCCAGCACTACCCGCTCGACGCCCAGCCGCACGAGGTCACGCTCGTGAACTGGCCCCAGAACGATTACTGGGAGGGAAACATCATCGACAAGCCCGATGCCGAGGTAGCCAAGCACGTCGAGGCCGCCCGCCAGCTTTCGCTCTCCCTCCTCTACTGGCTCCAGACCGACGCGCCCCGCCCCGACGGCGGGCGCGGGTATCCGGGGCTCTACCTGCGGCCCGATCTCACCGGCACCGACGACGGGCTCGCGATGGCGCCCTATATCCGGGAATCACGCCGCATCCGCGCGGTCCTCACCGTGACCGAGCACCACGTGGGCACCGAGGCGCGGCAGGGGAGGTCCGCCGAGGTCTTTGCCGATTCCGTGGGCGTGGGATCCTACCGGATCGACCTGCACCCCTCGTGCGGCGGAACGAACTACATCGACATCTCGTCCCTCCCGTTCCAGATCCCGCTCGGGGCCTTGCTCCCGGTTCGGGTCGAGAACCTGCTTCCGGCCTGCAAGAACCTGGGCGTCACGCACATCACGAACGGCTGTTACCGCCTCCTCGAGGCCTTCCAGTCCCTTTGCGACTCCCAAGGCATCGAGCGGGCCTGGCCGGAGCTTTCCCCCCGGTAGTGGACGGGGCCGGGAATGTGGACTACAATAGTGACTACGGAGGGATGCGATGATCATCGCTAGCGTGCGCGAGTTGAAGGCGAAGGCGTCGGAGTATATCCGTCACGCGAAGCGGACGGGAGGAGTCGTGGTCGTGTCGCACGGCCGGCCAACGGCGGCCTTGATTCCGCTCGACGCCGACGGGCTCGAGGATTACCTCCTGGAGCATCACCACGGGCTCCGCCGTTCCATCGAGAAGGCGTTTGCCGAGGGCCGGAAGAAGGGCGGGGTGCCCCTCGACCACCTGATCGAGGAAACGAGGCGTGAGCTGGGCCGTTGAGCTCTCTCCCCATGCCGAGCGGCAGTTGAGGAAGCTCGATCCCGCGATTCGCCTGCAGATCCTTACCGCCCTTCAGACGCTCGGCCGGGATCCTTTCCCCGCGCCACCCCTGTCAAAGAAGCTGAAGGGCTTCAAAGTCGCGACTTTCCGGTTGCGCACCGGCGAGTACCGGGCGGTCTACCGGGTCGAAGGCAGGACAGTCACCGTCGGTGCGGTGTTCCACCGGAGAGACCTGGAGAGGGAGATCAGGACCCTGCGCTGAGGCGCTTGCGTCCGCAAGCGCCTTTGCCCGCCTGTTGGCAAACAGGGGTGTCCGGCGGGTTGACATGTGAACGCCCGTTCACTAGACTGGCCCCGGGATGGAAATCGGGACGGTTCCCAGTGTGCTCTCCGAGCGTCCGGAGGCGCTCCGCCGGCTCTCGCCCGTGCTCGTGGCGGGCGAGGGCACCCGCCACTTCGCGCACCTCCTCCTGAGCCACCTCCTGCTCCGGGGCGAGCGCGTGATTGTGCTCGACGGGGCGAACTGGTTCGACGCCTACGCGCTCGCCCAGGCAGCGCGGCGCAACCGCCGACCGCCTCCCACGCTGCTCTCCGCCGTGCGCGTGAGCCGGGCGTTCACGTGGTTCCAGTGGCTCGCGCTCCTGGAGCGGGAAGCGCAGGCCGAAGCCGAGCGCGCGGGCGCCCGGTGGGTGCTGGCGCTGGGGCCGCTCGACCTCTTCGCCGACGCCAACGTGAAGCCGTTCCAGGCGTGGCGCGGCGTCCGGCGGACGGCTGCGGGGCTGAAGGCCCTCGCCGCCGCGGGACTCGGCGTAGTCGCGGCCCAGGACGAGCGGCCCCTGCGCGACGGCGGCCGAATCGAGCTCGCGGAGCCCCTCAAGGCCGTCGCCGGCCGGCTGGTCACGATTGCGCCGGTGGGAGCAGCGCCGTCGTCCCTGCCAGCACCCGTGGTTGCCGAACTCCAACTCGCGTTCGGGTGGGGCATGGAGGGGAACCGTGGCGGATAAATCCGGGATCGAGTGGACCGACGCCACCTGGAATCCGGTCACGGGATGCACCAAGATCAGCCCGGGATGCAAGAACTGCTACGCCGAGCGGCTGGCCTTCCGCCTGCGGGCGATGCGGGCGCCGCGGTATCGCAATGCATTCAAGCTGACTCTCCAGTCTGACCAGCTTGAATTGCCGATGCGCTGGCGTCAGCCGCGCAGGATTTTCGTCAACAGCATGAGCGATCTTTTCCACGAGAACATTCCTGTCGAGTACATCCAGCAGGTGTTCGATGTCATGCGCCGAGCTGATCAGCATGTGTTTCAGATCCTGACAAAGCGTGCCGAGCGGCTCGAGGAACTCGCCCCACGGCTTAACTGGCCGCGCAATGTCTGGCAGGGAGTATCGGTGGAGAGTCAGGCGTATGCGTGGCGGATCGATCATCTGCGACGAGTGCCGGCGGCGGTCCGGTTCGTGTCGGTTGAACCCCTGATCGGTCCGATACAGTCCCTGCCGCTAGAGGGCATTCACTGGGTGATTGTCGGTGGCGAAAGCGGACCGGGCCGCCGTCCGATCGAGGAGTCCTGGGTTACCGGCCTGCGGGACCAGTGTGTTCGAGCCGGCGTTGGTTTCTTCTTCAAGCAATGGGGTGGGCGTACGCCCAAGGCCGGTGGCAGGTTGTTGCAGGGACGCCTCTGGAGCGAGATGCCGCGGGGTGCTCGCTTGACGCCTGCGGGGGCTTGCTGATGGGACGTACCCTGCCGTCCGCGATGCAGGTCTTCGACAGCGAAGCCGCGCGGTGGGCCAAGTTCCGCCGGGCCCTGCGGCGCGAGGACCAGGAGATCCTGGACGAGCTCTTCCTCCGCGCGCGGCGGCACGTCGCGGCCATGGCCTACGCTTCGGCCGCGGTGCCGATGGAGGCCGTCCTCCTCGCCATGCTGTTGGAGGAGCGCAAGGCGGTGAACCGGCTGGGGGCGGAGGGGGCCGGAAGGATGGTGCCGGTCCGGTATAATCAGGGCGTCATGGTCCAACAGGGGTACGATCGCGAAGCAGCGATGGGCAAGATCCGCGGGATGGTCCGCCTGATCGGGGACCGGTTCCAGCCGGAGAAGGTAATCCTGTTCGGATCGTACGCGCGCGGCGAAGCCGGGCCGGACAGCGACGCGGACCTGCTGGTGGTGATGCGCCTCGACGATGCTGCACGCCGCCGGATGACCGGCGAGATCGCCTCCGCCCTCGCGGACGCGGAGGTCCCGAAGGACGTCATCGTCATGAGCCCGGACTATCTCGAGCGGTATCGCGGCGTTCCGGGCACGCTGGCATTCATCGCCGCCGGCGAGGGCCAAGTGCTGTATGAGCGAGCGGCCTGAAGTCCTCGAAGTCGCCCGGGACTGGGTCAGGAAGGCCGAAGAAGACCTCACCAATGCGGAGTATGTGCTGACGCTCAAGGAGCACTGCCCGCTGGGAACGGTCTGCTTTCATTGCCAGCAATGCGTCGAGAAGTACCTCAAGGCTCTCCTCACGTGCCGTGACGTCGCCTATCCCCGCACGCACGATCTCGCGCGCCTGGCGGGACTTCTGCCGGAAGAGGACGGACGAGTGCTCGCGCGCGAAGAAGCCGGTTCACTGACGCGATACAACGTGGAGGGACGGTACCCCGGGGACTGGAATCCCCCAACCCGCGACGAGGCGGAGAAGGCGGTCGCCATCGCGCGAAAACTGCGCGAGGCAATCCGCGGCCGCCTGCCGCAAGAGGCACGCGACGACTGAGAACGATGCGTGGGCCTCTGGATCTTTCCACATCCGCGCCGCACATGCGCCGACAACGCAAGGGTGTCCGCCAGCCACGCGTTCCCAATAGCCGGCTACGGCGATACCGGCTCACTGCGGCTGGGAAGATGGCGCTCGATCGCAGGTTCAAGGCGAAGAGATCATGAGGTGAGGTTGTGGCTGAGAAATCTGGCATCGAGTGGACCGACGCGACCTGGAATCCCGTCACGGGATGCACCAAGATCAGCCCGGGATGCAAGAACTGCTACGCCGAGAGGCTGGCCGTCCGTCTGCGGGCGATGGGGGCGGCGCGGTATCGCAACGCGTTCAAGCTGACCCTCCAGTCCGATCAGATTGAGTTGCCGTTGCGGTGGCGTCAGCCGCGCAGGATCTTCGTCAACAGCATGGGCGATCTCTTCCATCGGGACGTTCCTGTCGCGTACATCCAGCAGGTATTCGATGTTGCAGCATCTTGATGCGACCGCGTATACCTCGATATCCGTGACCGAATATGCCGCAACAATGCGTGTGCAGTACATGTCGAAGATGGAGGAAGCGGGACGCAGAGGCTTCGACTCCCTTTGGGATCATCTGCAGAAGGGGGAGAGCCGTTCAGAGCACACGCCTGTTCCGCATCATCATGTGATCCGGATCGAAGAAGAGAGCCGTCGTCCAAACCTTCTCGTCGGGGTCTCTCCGGGAGCAGTGCGTCCACTTTCCCTCGAGGCCCGTATACGAAATGCATTGGGAGACTGTGTGGTACATGTGTCACCGGTTCATCGAAGCTCAAGGGTCAAGCTGGACGTTCTGCTGCCGTCCGAGCGATCGATGCCATGTGAGGCAATGCGCGTTCTGCATGTGCTTACGCTGATGCTTGCTGAGCGTGAAGAGAGGAGGCGCAGGCGTTGGCATAGGAGAACCAACGGAATCGAAGGGCGAGGGCTCTTGTACCGCCGGGATGACCTACTCGAGGCCGGCTACATTCTTCAACTGACCAGGGTGATCTTCCGCGAGATCTTTGAGAGGAAGTGCAGGCTCGAGATGCGCGCTCCTCGCCCTCGCTTTCCAATAACGAGGTTCTATGCCACCAGACAGGAGGCACGTTCGGATATCACCAGCCTGATCGCGATGATAGGGAAGGCGAGGCAGTTTGCCGCCAAGCGGGATGAGTGGCAAGCACTGCGAAAGGCGATAGCTGAACAGCAGGCCAAGAGAGTGATGGCGGTTGTTGCGAACACACTACTCTTTGGGGAAGACGGAAGGACGATCGGGGAGATCGACGGGTTGCTGATTGGGATGACGCGAAAGCGGCTGAGACTTCGGATTATCGAAGCAACGGATCAGAGGCAATCCTCGGCCGCCAAGATCGAAAGGCAGCTGCATCAACTCGTCTATGAAACGCTCCACCTGAGAGATACTGTCAAGGCATCATATGGCGTGATCCCGATGGCGGTTGGGCAGCCTCACGCTGGTTGCATGGAGATTGTCCTGGTCTGACAATATGCTGGCGACCGGGTGGAAAGGGGTGGAGAGGTTTCCGATGGTTGGCCCGATCTCAGGAGCGGCGGGCTACTTCTTCTTCGGCGCCGACTTCGGCTTTGGAACCGCTCGCACCGCCCCGGACTTGATCATGGCCTCGAGCGGGTTGTCCTCGATCTTCAGCGGCAGGTCGATGCGGCAGCGGCGCCGCGAGGACTCGTAGCCCGCGAAGATCGGGGGGGATTGACATGGGCGGTTGACAGTAATACCATGTGTACAGAACGATATTACCGTGGCCGGAGGTGCACGATGCGCACGATCTGTCTGAAGATTCCGGAATCGCTGGAGCGGGAACTGGACGGATTGGCCGAAAGACACCACACCACCCGGTCAGCGATCATCCGCGAGGCGGTGAGCGCTCTGGCCAAGCGAAAGGACCGTTCCGCAGCGGAACTGGCCGGCGAGCTTGTGGGATCACTTCGCGGGGCCGCCGATCTGGCCACAAACCCCAAGCACATGCGCGGGTTTGGCAAATGAGGGAAGGGCTTGCGGTCGACACCGGGCCGTTGGTCGCCCTGCTGAACGCTCGCGAACGGAACCACCGATGGGCCCGGGAGATGTTTGAGGCGGCGACTCCTCCGCTGGCGACCTGCGAGGCCGTGATCACGGAGGCGTGCTATCTGCTCCGCGAGATGAAAGGAGGACCCCAGGCGGTGTTCGGCCTCCTGGAACGGGGCGTACTCGGGATTCCCTTCCGGCTGGCGGAGAATCAGGATGCCGTACAGGCGCTCATGGCCCGGTACGCGAACGTGCCCATGTCCTTGGCCGATGCCTGTCTGGTGAGGATGACCGAGCTGGATCCAAAGGCGACGGTTCTGACTCTGGACGGGGACTTCAGGGTGTACCGCCGCCATGCGCGGCAAGTGATTCCGGTGCTCATGCCGGACTGACGGCAAATTGGGTCGATCAGTTCGCGGGTCCTCTCGGCCCCGCCCTGCTCGACTGCTGACCGCGGGGCGGTGCCTCTACCGCTTTGGCTTTGGCTGGGCCTTTACCGCCCCGGACTTGATCAGGGCCTCCAGCGTGGTTGTCCCAGCCCCGGAGGGGAGCGACCCTTCCATCGATCTCTGCAAGGCTTCCGGGGGTCATTGCCGCAGAACGCACCGGGAGTACAATGGCCCTGAGAGGGATCGAGTGAGACTCGCGGGAAGTTTTCGGACAGCGTTCTACGCGGTGATCGTGGTCATCGCTTTTCCTTCTGTCCCACAATCCAGCCCGAAATTGAAGCTGATCTGGGAGCGCACGTATGCCGCCTCAGGTAATGGTTCCGACATAGCGCATGCCGTGGCCGTGGACAGGAGTGGCGGTGTCGTTGTGGCAGGGTCCGGATGGGAACCGGGGAACTATGCCTGGCTTGTCAGGAGATACGACGGTTCCGGAAGCCAGCTCTGGAGCCGCAGTTACACAAGCATCGGGGCCGTCGCGAGCGACGCTTCCGATGTCGCGGCGGGCCCGGATGGGAGTGTCGTCGCGGCCGGGTACGAGACGACTGCAAACACGTACTGGCTGGTCGAGAAGTACGACGCGTCCGGCGGCCTGCTGTGGTCGCGGACCCATACTCGGCCGGGCTATCCGTTCACCAGCGCGAGCGCCGTGGCCATTGACGGGGACGGCAATGCGGTCGTGGCGGGGGCGGAATGCAACCCCGGCATGCTGGGCGGCGGACCGTCAAACTGGCTGGTTCGGAAGTACGACGAGGGTGGGAATCTCCTCTGGAGCCGCTCCAACAACGCCGGAGGCAACTCCGTGGCAGCGCTGGATATAGCCGTGGACGCCGGTGGGAACGTGATCGTGGTCGGGAGCAAGAACGACGGTTTCATGCAGGGCTGCATGATTGAGAAGTACGATCGGGATGGCAACTACCTCTGGGGACAGTCAAGCGGGGTCTGGATTGGCGGCGGGACCTATCGGAACAGCGCCGTGGCCGTTGATGCGAACGGGAACATCGCCGTGGTCCAGGTGATGGGAATGTGCCAGCCGGGGCCGCTTGGTGGGTACATATGCGCTGGCGGGACTTCGTTGCTGTTCTACGATCCGGGCGGGGTCTTGTTGTGGAGCACTTCGTTCAACGACTCGGTGCAAGGATTCGACAATGGCCAGGACGTGGTCGTGGACCGGACCGGGAATATCCTGGTCACCGGGAATCGGACGGCCGGGGATCCGGACAGGCGGATTCAGTGGTTCTTCCGTAAGCATGACCGCTCCGGGAACCTGTTGCTGAACGAGACATGGGAGAGCCCGGCCGGAATGGACGACGGCGTGAGCGGAGTGGCGGTTGACGGCGCCGGGAGCATCCTGGCTGCCGGCTACGAGCAACAGAAGGGCCAGAGCGTCACGGCCAACTGGCTCGTTCGCGAGTTCCGGGAACCCCGTTCGGTCTTCGTGGCCGTTCCGAGCCCGGACCTGATCGTGTACCCGAATCCCGTCAAGGGGGACCAGTTCGTCGTCGAGTTCGTGGATCTCGGCGGCGACATCGCCGAGCTGGAATTGCAGTTGTTCGACGCCGCTTTCGACTGCGTGTACAGAGCCACGTGGCGGGACGTGTTGCGGGCGGTGCCAAGGGTTCGGGTGGACGGGGTCCAGAACTGGGCGCCCGGCATGTACCTGCTGTGGGTGAAAGGCACGCTCGCTGGCGGGGGCAGGATCAGGTTCCCTGCGAAGAAGGTCTTGGTCAGAAGGTGAACCGGTAGGACCACGGCGCGCGGACCGGCCGTGGCTACTTCTTCGGGGGAGCTTTCGGTTTCGGGGCTGCCTTCACCAACCCGGACTTGATCAGGGACTCGAGCGGGTTGTCGCTGATCTCCAAGGGAAGGTCGATGCGGCACCGGCGCCGGGCGGACTCGTAGCCGGCGAAGATGACCTCGGTCGAGCGCAGGGCGTTCTCGGCGCAGAGCTCGGACCGGCCGCCGTCGCGGACGGCCTTGACGACGGACGCGATCGCGCGTTCCTGGACGATGCCGCCGTGGAGCTCCTCGGGCACGGCCACGGTCCCGAAATCGCGCCGACGCCCTTTCGTCCACAGCCTGAGGACCGGGGCTTCCCAGCGCAGTTCCGCGACGCCCTTGCTCCCCGAAACCCGCAGGCAGACGCGGTCCGGCCGGTTGCCGCCGGCGATGAAGATGGTCTCGACGCCGTTCTGGTACCGGACGTGGTAGACGCCTTCCCGTTCGCACGGGGCTCCGAAGATCCGGCCCCCGGTCCAGTGGAACTGGCCGATGACGGAGACGGCCGGGACCTCGCCGTTGAACTTGTTGAGCATGTCGAGCCAGTGCGTGCCCCAGTCGTAGAAGTTGGAGGCGTAGGCTTCCATGCGCCAGAGCTTGCCGAGCTTGCCGGAACGGCAGAGCTGGGCGAGCTTGACGAACGGCGCGCCGAACCGGCGCTGGTGGTTGAACGTGAGCTTGACCCGGTGCCTGGCGCACACGTCGGCCATCCGCTTCGCCGGCCCCCAGGCCTCGGCCATGGGCTTCTCGCAGTGGATCGCCTTCACGCCCGCCTGGGCGGTCTCGATCACGATCGGTGCGTGCAGGTGCGGCCAGACGCATACGCTCACGATGTGCGGCTTCTCGACCTTGAGCATCTTGCGGTAGTCGGTGTAGACGCCGCGGGCCCCCCACTTCGCCACGAAGGCTTCCGCGTTGGCGGGCACGATATCCGCGCAGGCGACGATCTCGACGCCGGGGAGCTTCGCGTACCCCTCGGCGTGCGCGTAGGCCATTCCGAATCCCGTCGCCCCGGCCGTCTGCCAGGGGCGTCCCGTTCCGATAAAGGCGACTTTGATTGTGTTCATAGGGCGGAGTATATCAGACGGCCGAGGCTGTTATGATGGCGCGCATGCGCGAGGATTCCTCCAACCGCTGGTATGTCTGGATCGCCGCCGGCGTGCTGGCGGTCCTGGGCACGCTCTGGTGGCTCCGAAGTCGCGAGGCGGCCAAGTTCGGATTCAGTCCCGCTCCCGCCGGCCGGATCAAGGTCGTCTACTGGGAGAAGTGGACGGGGTTCGAGCGCGAGGCGATGGAGCGGATCGTGAAGGAGTTCAACGACTCCCAGGGCCGGATCTTCGTCGAATACGTCTCGGTCTCTTCCGTGAACCAGAAGACCTTGGTGGCCACCGCCGGGAACTGCCCGCCCGACGTGGCCGGCCTCTGGGACGGCGACACGGTCGTCTTCGCCGATAAGCAGGCCCTGCTCCCGCTCGACGAGTTCTGCCGCGCGGCCGGCCTCGGGCCCGACTGGTACATCCCCGTGTACTGGGATATGTGCCAGTACCAGGGGCATGTCTGGGCCCTGCCGTCGACGCCGGCGACGACAGCCCTGCACTACAACCGGAAGATGTTCCGGGCGGCCGGTCTCGACCCCAGCCGGCCGCCGAAGACGTTCGCGGAGCTGGACGCCTTCTCGAAGCGGCTGACGAAGGTGGACAAGATCGGCAGGATATTGCAGATGGGCTTCCTGCCCCCCGAACCGGGCTGGTGGCACTACGGCTGGGGCAGTTTCTGGGGCGGAAAGCTCTGGGACGGCGGGACGAAGATCCAGATCGACAGCGAGCCGTACGTGAAGGCGTTCACGTGGATCCGGAGGTACGCGGAGAACTACGGGGTCAAGTCGCTCCAGAACTTCCGGTCGTCGTTCGGCAACTTCTCCTCCCCCCAGAACCCGTTCATGTCCGAGCAGGTGGCCATGGTGCTCCAGGGCGTCTGGATGGCGAACTACATCTTCCAGAACAACCCCAAGCTCGACTGGGCGGCCGCGCCGTTCCCGACCGTCAAGGCCGGAGACCCGCCCGTCACCTTCGCGGGGTCGGACATGCTCATGATCCCCCGGGGTGCAAGGCACCCCAAGGAGGCCTTCGAGTTCATCCGGTACGTCCAGCGGCAGGGACCGATGGAGCGTCTCTGCCTCTCGCACCGCAAGAACTCGCCACTGCGCCGGGTGAGCGACTCGTTCTACAAGAAACACGAGAACCCGTACATCCGCATGTTCCAGCAGATCGCGTGGAGTCCGAACGCGGTCCACCAGCCCAAGATGAGCGTGTGGAACGAGTACAACAGCGAGCTCTTCAACGCGTTCGAGCGGGTCTGGCTGTTGCAGGCCACCCCGCAGGAGGCGCTTTCGGCGGTGAAGGCCCGCATCCAGCCGGTCTGGGACCACCAGCGCGAGGTGCTCGCGGCCGCGCCGTCGAAGCGCCTGCGCGCCGCCCCGTTCCTGATCGCGCTCGGGATCGTCCTGGCCGTCATCCTCGTGGCGCTCTTCCGCGAGCTCGCGGTCCGGCCCGAGGCCGGCGGGGCGCGGCCCCGGGTCCTGTTCGGGCGCCTCGGCTTCGGGCTCTCGTTCGCATCCCCCTGGCTGATCGGGCTGTCGGTCTTCGTCCTCTACCCGATCGCGGCATCCATCGTCTACGCCTTCTGCGACTACTCCGTCCTGTCGGCGCCCAAGTGGGTCGGGCTCTACAACTTCAAGACGATCCTGCACGACGGGGTGTTCCAGGTCTCGCTGAAGAACACCTTCATGTACGCAATCGTCGCGCTCCCGCTGGGCATGATCTTCTCCCTCGGCGTCGCGCTCCTGCTCGACACGAACGTCCGCGGCGTCGGCTACTACCGCACGCTCGTCTTCCTGCCCTCGGTCACCCCCCTCGTCGCGTCGGCCATGGTCTGGCTCTGGATCTTCAACGGCGAATACGGGATCCTCAACGACTTCATCCGCAGGGCCTCCTTCGGGTACATTCAGCCCGTCGCGTGGCTCTCCGACGCCCGGTACGCGATGCCCGCCCTCATCCTCATGAGCTTCTGGGGCATCGGGAACACGGTCGTCATCCTGCTCGCGTCGCTCCAGGACGTGCCCGTGTCCCTGTACGAGGCCGCGGACATGGACGGCGCCTCGTGGTGGCACAAGATCCGGCACATCACGCTCCCGATGGTCTCGCCGGTCATCTACTTCAACGTGATCATGGGCATCATCGGGTCGCTCCAGGTGTTCGCCGTGCCCTACATCATGACCGGCGGCGGCCCCGCCCGGGCCACGCTCTTCTATTCCATGTACCTTTACGACAACGCCTTCCAGTTCCTGAAGATGGGCTACGCGTGCGCGATGGCGTGGATCCTGTTCCTGATCATCCTCGTGCTGACGGGAGCGGCGGTTCGGGTCTCGAAGACGCACGTGTACTACGTCGGTGGCTGACGTCCGGGAGGCGGGCACGCCGTTCGGGGCCATGCGCGGCCGCCGCGCCTGGGTGGTGCCGCTCATCCACGTCATGCTCCTCGGGCTCTCGGCCCTGTTCATCTTCCCCCTGCTCTGGATGCTCTCGACGTCGCTCAAGGCCGCGGACCAGACCTACGCCTTCCCGCCGGTCTGGGTGCCCCAGCACCCGCAGTGGGCGAACTACCCGAAGGCGGTTTCGTACATCCCGTTCTGGACCTACACGTTCAACACCGTGTTCATCTGCGTGATGGGGATGATCGGGGCCGTGCTCAGCAACGCGCTCGTGGCTTTCAGCTTCGCCCGGCTCAAGTGGCCCGGGCGCGACGTCATCTTCGGGTTCACGCTTGCGACGATGATGATCCCGTTCCCGGTCGTCATGGTGCCCCTGTACGGCGTCTTCCGGAGCCTGGGCTGGATCGGGACGACGCTCCCGCTCTGGGTGCCGTCCTGGTTCGCGGGGGCGTTCAACATCTTCCTGCTCCGTCAGTTCTTCCTCCGCATCCCCGCGAACCTGGGGGAGGCGGCCCAGCTCGACGGCGCCTCCGAGCTCAAGATCTTCTGGACCGTCTACCTGCCGCTCGCGAAGCCCGCCCTCGCCGTCGTCGCCCTCTTCCACTTCATCTGGGCGTGGAACGACTTCCTGGGCCCCCTGCTCTACCTCCCGCACCAGCAGAGCTTCACGCTCGCGATCGGGCTCCAGTTCTACCAGTCCCAGCACGGCGGCACGCAGTGGCACCTGCTCATGGCCGCCTCCATGCTCACGGTCCTGCCCGTGATCCTGCTCTTCTTCTTCACCCAGCGCACGTTCCTCCAGGGCCTCACGTTCCTCAAGAACACGGAGGCCACGTGAGGGGCCTTGGGGTGAAGGCCCGGGCGGCCGCGCGGGCGCGGTGGGTGAAGGCTGCCCGGGGGTACATCCCCGGGTTCATCGCCGGTCATCCGCTGCTCGGCAGGTACGCCCGCCGGGCGTCGGTCGTCTTCCACGGATCGACGATGCTGGGCGTCGATGACGCCGGATCGGACGTCGACTTCTGGCTCCTTCTGCCCGAAAGGGACTTCCGGCGGCTCGACCGGGCCAGCCCGTCCCGGTTCTACGACGTCAAGATCGACGGCAAGAACGGCCATCTGAACGCCGAGTCGCGGGAGGCGTTCCGCGAAGCCGTCCGTCGGTGTGACCTGGACGCGATAGCCCAGCTCCGGTACGCCGAGGTCGTCGTGGACCACGACGGATTCGCGGGCCGGCTGGTCCGGCTGGCGCGCAAGCCGATGCGTCCCGCGGTCCGCCGGGCCATGTTCTTCTTCCACTACGTCGAGATGCGGGGCGAGCACCGGGCGTGTCCGAATCCCATGGCGCGCGGCCACTCGGTGGCGGTCCTGCTCTCGCTCACGAAGGTCCTCGGGCACGCCATGCGGGCGGCCCTCGTCCTCGACGGCCGGCCGTACCACTACGACAAGTGGCTTTACCGGGACGCCCTCGGGTCCCCGACGGGACGCGAAGTTGCGCGTGGGGTAGGCCGGGTCATGCGCCTGATCTCGCGGGGCGGGCTCGACCCCAACGTCATGCGGGGCCCGAACCCGGTCAACCGGGAGCTCCGGCGGATCCGGTTCGACCTGATCGCAGCCGCCGAGCGGCGCGGGATCCATGACCGCTGGCTTCGTGAGTGGTGGTACTTCATGGACGCCGCCCGCGAAGCCCCCCGGACGGTCAAGTGGTGACAGCCGTCTCGTCCTCGCTGGCGGCGGGTCAGGTCAGCCGATCGCGCGCTTCGCGTTCCAGAAGCTGATCGCGGCGGACTCGAGAGAAGGAATCTGCCAGTCGTCCTGCTCGACGATGTACCAGGGGATCCTCAGCTTCTTCGCCATGGCGACGACGCTCCGGAGGGGAAGCGCGCCGGTGCCCACTTCCGCCCACTCGGGCTCGTGACGGGCCCGAGATCTGGGCGCCCGCCGCGGTACCTTCGGTACCGCGTGCGCAACATCCTTGAGGTGGATCGTCGCGATGCGGCTGCCCAGCTTCCTCATCCAGACGACCGGGTTCTGGCCGGCGCGCAGGACCCAGCCCACGTCGAGCTGGGACTTCACGAGGGCGGGGTCGGATTCCGCGAGCAGGATCTCGATGGCCCGGCGGTTGCCGTACCTCGCGAACTCGTGCGCGTGGTTGTGATACTGGAAGACCATGCCATGGCTTTTCGCGGCCCTGCCGACCCGGTTCATGGGCGCGCCGATGCGCTTCCAGGTGTCGGCGTCCATGTGCCGCTCCCAGTGGGAGTACCCCAGGTACTTGACGCCGAGCCGCCGGTGGTAGTCGAGGGCCCGTTCGAGCTTGCCTCCCTCGAACTCCTCGAGTCCGATATGGGCGCCCATGTTCTCGAGCTTGAGTTCCTTCATGAGGGCGTTGTAGGCCCTGGGGGTGAGCGGGCCGGTCCCGCCGCCCTCGATGCCCTGATAGCCCATCTGCGCGATCCGGCGGATGGTTCCAGCGAAATCGCTGTCGAGCACGTCGCGAACGGTCCAGAGCTGGAGAGCGAGTCTTTGCATAGGGGTTAGTGTATCAAGCTCTGTTAGGATCAGGCGGATGAGGGAGATGGCGGCCGTGCTGGTGGCCTGCGTGGTTGCGGGGAGCGCCGCCGCGTGGCCCACGTGGCTGGGGGGACGGGCGGAGCCGCCGGCGGTAACCGTGGCGGCGGTGGGCGACATCATGCTCGACCGCCGGGTCGCGCGGACAATGCAGAGGAAGGGGCCGGCCGGGATGGTCGTCGGGATCTGCCACCTGCTGTCGGGGGCGGATCTCGCCACCGGGAATCTCGAGTGCCCGCTCGCGGAGAAGAGCGGCCGGCTCGAGAAGCCGATCGCGTTCCGGGGAAGCCCGCGGGCGGTCAAGGCGCTCGTCGAGGGCGGGCTGACCGTCGTGTCGCTCGCGAACAACCACGCGCTGGACTGCGGAAGGGACGGTCTCCGGGAGACCATGGGCGTGCTGGCGAAGTCGGGACTGCGCTGGTGCGGGGCGGGCGTGGACCGGAGGGCCGCCGAGCGGCCGGCCGTGATCGCGGTCCGGGGAAGGCGGGTCGCCTTCGTCGGGTTCTGCGAGTTCCCGGAGGGGGAGCGCAAATGGGACCACACGCCCACGATCGCTCTGGCAGAGGAGGAAACGGTGCGCCGGGTGGTGGCGGAGGCGAAGGATCAGGCGGACTCGGTGGTGGCGTCGTTCCACTGGGGGGAGGAATACGACGACCGGCCGAACCGGCTCCAGCGCCGGCTCGCGATGGCGGCGGTGGAGGCGGGGGCGGACCTCGTGGTGGGATGCCACCCGCACGTCCTGCAGGGGTTCGAAGTGGTCGCGAAGGGCGGACGGCGCGCGCTCGTCGCGTATTCGCTCGGCAACTTCCTTTTCGACCAGAAGAGGGAGCGGACGCGGGAATCGGTGGTGTTGCGGGTCACGCTGGGGCGGGGCGGGGTGACGGAAGCGAACCTGGTACCGGTCACCGTGGACGGGGCGAGGCCGAGGCCGGCGACCACGGAGGAAGCCCGGGTCTCGCTCGCGCGGCTGACGAAGCTGTGCAAGCAGTTGCACACCGACCTCAAGGGATCGGCCTTGGTGCTCCCCTGAGCTTGCTATCATGGGCTTCATGAAGCGGATCGCGGCCTTGATGCTGGTTGCCGGGATCGGGATTGCGGCGGGGACGGTCCTCGGCGCGGCGAAGGAAGAGCTGTACGTGCTGGTGCCGAAGTCGGTCGTGCACCCGTACTGGGCGCGGGTGAAGAAGGGGATGGAGGCGGAGGCGAAGCGGCTCGGGGTCAAGGCCGTGTTCGACGGCCCGACCACGAACGACCTCGCCAAGCAGATCGAGATCATCGAGGGGTACGTGACGCGGCGGGCGTCGGGGATAGCGATCTCGCCCAACGATCCCCGCGGGGTGGAGGCGATCATCTCGAAGGCGGTCCGGCGCGACACGCCCGTGGTCACGTTCGATTCGGATGCGCCCACGAGCGAGCGGGTGCTGTACATCGGCACCGTCAACGGGGAAGCCGGACGCGTGGCCGGGCGCGAGATGGTCAAGGCGCTCGGGGGCAAGGGCACCGTCGCGGTCCTGCACGGAAGCGTCACGGCCCTCAATCTGCGCGAGCGGCTGGAGGGGTTCCGGGAGATCGTGGACCAGGCCCCCGGGATCACGGTCGTGGCGCTCGAGGAGAACCGGGACGACGCGGCCCTGGCCACGTCGCAGGCCGAGAGCCTGCTCATCAAGTACCCGAAGCTGGGTGCCTTCTACGGGACGAGCGCGCCCGGGGCCCCCGCCGCCGTCACCGCGCTCCGGTCGAAGGGCCGGCTGGGCAAGGTCAAGGTGATCGGGTTCGACCTGTCGCCCGAGAACGCGAAGGCGATCGAGCGGGGCTGGATGACGGCGATCATCGAGCAGAGGCCGTACCGGATGGGCGAGCTGGCCGTCTCGTGGCTCGTGCGCCTGCACCGGGGCGAGCGGCCGGACCGTACGATCGTGGACACCGGCGTTGACGTCGTGACCAAGGACAACGTCAAGGCGCTGGCCGCGGCTCTCAAGTAGTCCCAACTTGCGGTTCCTGAAGAGCGGCGAGGCGGGGATCGCGCTCGCGCTCATCCTGCTCTGCGTCGGTTTGTCCGTCGAATCCCCCGAGTTCCTGAGCGCCGACAACCTGCTAACCGTGGCCCGCCAGTTCTCGGTCTACGGCACCATCGCCGTCGGGATGACCTTCGTGATCGTGGCCGGCGAGATCGACCTCTCCGTCGGCTCCGTGCTCGCGCTGGCCGGGTGCCTGTCGGCCAAGCTCGTCGTCGAGCAGGGCTGGCCGCTGGCGGCGGCTTTCTCCGCCGCGATCCTGGCGGGGGCGGCGGCGGGGTGGGTCAACGGGGCACTCACGGTCGGGCTCGGGATCCCGTCGTTCATCATCACGCTGGGCATGATGAGTGTCGTCCGGGGGGTCACGTACGTCTTCACGCAGGCCATGCCGGTCTCGGGCCTGCCGGACAGCTACCTCTTCCTGGGATCGGGGACGGTCTTCGGGATCACGGTGCCCGTGGTGACGATGGCCCTCGTCGCAATCGCGGGCGGCGTCATCCTCGGGTACACGCCGTTCGGCCGCGCGGTGTATGCCGTGGGCGGAAACCTCGAGGCCGCGCGCCTCGCGGGCGTGGCCACGAACCGGGTCCGCATCCTGTGCTTCACCGCGCTGGGAGCGCTCGCGGCGCTGGCGGGGATGCTCACGGCGGCATGGGTCACGGTGGCCCAGCCGGTGGCGGGGGAGGGCTACGAGCTGGACGTGATCGCGGCGGTCATCATCGGCGGTTCGAGCTTCTCGGGCGGCAAAGGCACGGTGCTGGGGACGATGCTGGGCGCGACGCTCATGGGCGTCCTGCGCAACGGGCTGATCCTGCTCGGGGTCAACGTGTACTGGCAAAAGATAGCGATCGGGGCCGTGATCGTGACGGCGGTCATGCTCGACCGGCTGCGGCGGAAGGCGTGACGGCGGGGAGACCCGGGAGGCCGGCGATGTCCGGGCGCGAGCGGCTGGCCGCGGGGCTCGGGTGCTTCGTCCTGGCTGGCGTCGCCGACGGCTTCCTGGGCGGCTGGGGCTGGGGCGCGTTCGTGGCGGCGGGGGCGATCGTGGCGTGGCGCGGCGAGGACCGGATTCCGAAGCCGGCTAAGGGATGGGCGCTGGCGGCCGGGTCGCTCCTCGTGTTCGCGGCCTCGGCCGCGGTCCGGGTCTGGCGGATCGGCGACCTGCCGCCGTTCTTTTGGGACGAGGGACTCCAGGCGTACGACACCCGGTGCGTGCTCGCTCATCTGCCGCTCGAGCCGCTGGGCATCCCCTACCACCGGAGTCCGGTCTGGCAGTGGCTTTCGGTGGCGACCGCGTCGGCGGCAGGGGTCTCCGTGGCGGGCCTCCGCCTCCTGCCGGCCGCATGCGGCGCGGCGGCGGCCGCGCTCACGTTCGCGGCGGGTGCCCGGCTGGCGGGCTGGCTTCCAGGAACCCTCGCGGCGGGCTGGATGGTCCTGCATCCGTGGCCCGTCAACCTTTCCCGGCTGCTCATGGTGCCCGCGATCGTGCCCTTTTGCGGCGCGCTCGTGGTATGGCTCGCGGTCATGCTCCGGCCGGGAATGGCGGCGGCGGTCGTCTGCGGCGCGGCCGCGGGGCTCGCGGCGTATACGTATCCGGCGGCGCTCCATCTCCCCCTGCTGGCCGGTGTTCTCCCCCTGGCGCTGGGGGCGCGGTGGGGGGGCCCGGCGGCCCGCCGCCGCGACGCCGCCGTCGCGTTCGGGGTAGCCTTGGCCGTCGTCCTGCCGAGCCTGTTCTGGCCGGCCGGGTTCTGGAGGCGCGCGGCGTACGTGAGCGCGATGGCCCAGCCCGGCTGGGTGCTCGACAACGCGGCCCGATTGCTGGCCCATGTCCGGTCCCTGCCCGTCGCGGAGCCCCGGGACCTGTTCCCGGCCTTGCCCGGGCTCGTCCCCATCTACCTCGCGCCGTTCTTCCTGCTGGGCGCGGTCCTGCTCGTGCGCCGGGCGGTGCGGGACGGGGAATGGGTCGTTCCCGGCTGGCTCGGGCTGGCGCTTCTGCCCGCGTTCGCCTCGCACGGAGGAATGGAGAAGGTCTTCCGTTTCGGCGGGGCCCTGCCGCCGGTCGCCCTCGTGGCCGCGGCCGGCGGAGCCTGCCTGCCGTTGCTCCTGGGCCGGCGGGCCGGCGGAGTCGCGCTGGCCGCGGTCTGGATCGGCGGGCTCGGATGGAGTCTCGAGGGATATTTCCACGGGTTCTTCGCCGATCCCGTGATCGGGACCGCGTACCGCGTTTTCGACCTCGAGGTGGCCGACGACCTGGCCCGAATGGTACGGGCCGGGAGCCTGCGGCTGGGGGCGCCGATGCCGCTGGCCAAGTTCCCGGTCGAGCGGTTCGTGCTCTTCGATGCCCTGCACGACGGAAGGATAGCCGAAGGCGGGAAGCCCTGCGCGGAGGTCCATCCCGCGCGAGTCTACCGAAACGCGCTCAAGTGGCCGGCCGCGATTCTGCTCGCCGGGGACGGCGTGCCAGCGTGCGTGGAACTGCGAACCATCGAGGATATCGGCATCGAAGGCGACCGGCTCCTGATCGCGGGGCGCCCGCGCGCGGCGCTCGCACACTACCGGCGGTACACGCGGTGGATGCCCGACGCGCCCCGGCTGTGGGTCCGGCGCGGCTTCGCGGCCCGGCGCGCCCGGCGGCCGGCCGAGGCGGCGGCGGCGTTCGGGCGGGCGATAGCGCTCGGGGAGAGGGCTCCGGACGCGTACGATGGATGTGCGGCGGCGCTCACGGACCTTGGCCGCCGGGAGGAGGCCATGCAGACGCTCCGGGACGGGCTTGAGCAGTGTCCGGACGATCCGGTGTTGCGCGATGATCTCGACCGGCTGAAGGCGATGGTGAAGGCCCGACGATGAACGACGGGCGGCCTGTGAGCGAGGGAGGCCCGCGGCGGAGCTGGCTCCTCGGGGCGATCGCGTGCGCGTGGGGCGCGCAGGCCCTGTTCGGGAGCGCGCATCCCGTATGGGGACTCGTTCCGGCCGCCGGTGTCGTGGTCGCGCTCCGGCTCGCGCGGGTCCGGCTCCCGTCTCCGCGCGCGGCCGCGGGACGGCCGGTCCTCGCCGCCGGGGCGGTCCTGGTCGTCGCCGCCCTCGCGGTGCGCGGATGGCGGTCCGGATCGTGGCCGCCCGCGCTCTGGGACGAGGCCATCCAGGCCTACGACGCCCGGTGCGTGGCCGCCGGACTGCCGCTCGAGCCCCTCGAGGGCATCGGGTACCACCGGGGCCCGGCGTGGACGTGGACGCTCGCGATCGCCGGCCGGGTCCTGGGGTGGTCCTACGGCGGGCTCCGGCTCGTCTCGGCGTGCGGCGGGACTCTCGTCGTCGCGCTCGTCTTCGCGTTGGGGCTGAGGTGGTTCGGGCTCCTGCCCGCCGTGATCGCGGCTGGCTGGGTCGCGGTCGCTCCGTGGCCGGTTCACCTCTCCCGGCTCCTGCTGGGCAACGGGACCGTGCCGCTGGCGGGAGCGCTCATCGTCTGGGTCGTCGAGCGGCCCCGCGGCACCCTCCGGTTCCGGGCCGCGGTCGCCGGGTGCATCGCGGGCGCGGCGGTCTGGGGGTACGCGGCCGCGGTCGTCCTGCCCGTGGTCGCCGCGCTCGCGGTCCTGCTCGCCGACCGCGAGCCGGCGCGGCTCCGGATCCAGGCTGCGGGTCTCGCCCTCGCGGTCGCGGCGCTGTTCGTCCTGCCGGCGGCCCTCATGCCCGGGATGTGGGCGAAGGCGGCGGAGGTCAGCGTCATCAGCCGGCCCGGCCAGGTGGTGCGCAACGCGGTCGCGGCGGTCGGCCTCTTCAACGTCGGCGGCGATCCCGACCTGCGGCATGCGTATCCGCCCGGCGCTCCGGTCTTCGACGGGTTCCTTGGCCCGGTCTTCCTGCTTGGGCTCGGGCTGACCCTGGCCGGCGCGGATCGGCGCGGCCGGCTCCTGCTGGGCTGGTTCCTGCTCGCGCTCGCGCCCGGGCTCGGGTCGGCGGGCGGCGCCCGCGATCTTTTCCGCGAGGCGGGAGCCATCCCCGCGGTCGCGCTGGTGGCGGGCGCGGGCGCCTCTGCCCTGCCGGCGGCGCTCGGCCTGCGGACGGGGACGGTGCTGGCGGCGTGCCTGCTCGCGGCGGCGGGCGCCCGTGGAATCGTGAACGCGGCCGTGCTGGCTCCCGCGGACCGGGCGACCGGCGTCTGGTACCGGACGTGGGCTGCGGAGGCGGGACGGGACCTGGCGGCGATGGCGACGCTGGATCCGCTCCGGTTCCGCGAGCCGCTCTCGCTGGCCAGGCACTCGGTCGAGAAGCTCGCGCTCTTCGACGTCCTGCACGGCGGCGGATCCGAAACCGGCCCGTGCGGCCGGCTGGTGTTCGCCCGCGAGTGGCGGGATTCCTACGGCCAGCCGCAGGCGGTTCTCCTGACCGGGAGGACGGGACGCTGGCGTACGGTCTCGTACCGGACGGTCCAGGACATCGCGGAGGAGTGCGATGCGCTCGTGCGCGCGGGGAAGCCGCGCCGGGCCGTCGAGGACGCCCGGGCCGGTGTCGTGCTGATTCCGAAGTCCGTGATCCTGCGGGAGCGGCTCGGGTTCGCCCTGCTCGCGGCGGGCGACCTCGCCGGCGCCGAGGCCGCGTTCCGGCGCGCGATCCGGGCCGGGGCCCGGCTGCCATCCGTCTGGGACGGGCTGGCGGCGGTGCTGTTCCGCCGGGGCCGGCGGGCCGAAGCGGAGGCCGCGATCCTGGAAGGGCTGAAACTGGCTCCGGACGATGCGGAACTGCGCGCCGATCTGGCCCGGGTACGGGTTGCAGGCCCCCCGGGGGGGCCTGCTAGCATGAAACGGGGGAAGAACGCCAGCCGATGAAGAAAGCAGCTCCGTGGTTGATGCTCGGGGGACGCGTCTGCGTCGTGCTCATCCTGCTCGTGAGCGCGGCGCAGAAGCTCCGATGGCCCGGCGGCACGGCCCAGTACATGGAAGGCGTTGGGATGCCGGGCGCCAGCGAAACGCTCGCATACCTCTCCGGCATCTTCGAGGTCGCCGCCGGGTTGGCCATTCTCGCCGGCTGGAAGACCCGTTACGCCGCGCTCGCGGTCTCGATCTACCTCGTGCCCGTGACATGGTACACGCACCTGGCGGTGGTGTGGAGTACCGCCGACGCGGTGGTCCGGGACCAGGAGACCTACCAGTCGTTGAAGAACCTTTCCGTGATCGGTGGACTGCTCCTACTCGCCGCGGCGGGCCCTGGCGCGCACTCGGTGGACCGGAAGTGACGCGCATCGCCGCCTGCCTCGCAGCGCTTTGGCTGCCAGCGCTTTGGCTGCCAGCGCTTTGGCTGCCAGCGCTTTGGCTGCCAGCGCTTTGTGCCGCGGCGCCCGGGGCGAAATATGGCGGCCAGCCCCAGTTCTCGGCCACGCCGCGTCCATTGACCACAGTCGCGGTGCCGTGGCGGGCATCGAAGCCGCTCACGCGCGGGCTCGAGCTGTGGGCGAGCGGCCGGCGCGACCTCGCGACGAAATGGTTCGAGGCCGCGGTCCACGATCTCCCGGGCGATCCTGTCGCATGGCACGACCTCGGGGTCGCGTATTTCTGCGCGAGCCGGTTCGAGGAATCGTACCGGTGCTTTCAGCACGAGCGGTTCCTCTACATGGTCTCGCCGTCCGCGCTCTACGGGATGGGAATGTGCCAGCTCGCGCTGGGAAACCCGAAGCTCGCGGAGGACGACTTCGCCATGGCGCTCGCCGCGGCGCCGCGGGAATGGGAGTACTGGCACCGGTTCAGCCAGGCGCTTGCCGCGTCGGGGAAACATGAGGCCGCCGCGGTGGCCGCCCGCAATGCCGCCCGGCTGAAGCCCCGGGTGCGGCAGATGGCCCACGGCGTCAAGTGGGTGGAGCGGGCCGTCCTGACCCTCCGGTTCCCGGCCATTCCCCACAGCTAGACAGCCTCACCGCCCCTACCACAACATCCTGTGGCTGATTTGGGGGGTACCCAACTGCCCCGGATTGGCCAGAATTCCCCGAATTATATTGACTTGGGGGACAAAGTGGATTAACATGGTGGCCGGCGGCGCAAAGTGGATCAGAACGGTACGGAATCGGTAGCCTACGAGTTCACGGGAACTTACAACCATGGCCTGGATGCCAAGGGCCGGCTGACCCTGCCGGCCGCCTTCCGCGAGCACCTGAACGAGGGCTCGTCCGCCAAGTTCGCGATCTGGCTCGACAAGCAGTGCATCGCGATCTACCCCCTCCCGGTCTGGCGCCAGTTCCTGGCCAAGCTTCAGTCTCTGCCCTGGACCGACGCGCGCTCGGAGTCGGTGAAGCGCGTCGTCCTCTCCTCCGCCTTCAACTGCGAGGTGGACAAGCAGGGCCGCACGGTCCTGCCTCCGCACCTGCGCGAGCTCGTCGGCGTCGGCCGCGAGGTCACGCTGGTGGGGAAGGGGCAGTTCGTCGAGATCTGGGACCGGGCGAAGTGGACGGACTATTTCAAGCGCGGTCACGAGTCGCTCGAATCCGACGCGAGCCGCCTCACCCTGTGAGATACGAGGCTTGTTCCAGGGACGGGACACCGACCTACACGCATGGCCTTGAGCCGATGCATGTTCGAAACACCAAGGAGGGGCGATGATCGCAGTCCGTGAAACGGGAGGGGTAACGGTCGTCGAGGTAGACGGCGAGTTCGCGGAGAGAACCGCCGAGGATTTCAACGGGCAGATCAGCGCGCTGTTGGCGGAAGGACGGACCCACGTGGTCCTCAACCTTCGGCGCGCGCAGTGGACGAGTCTCAAGGCGCTCAAGTGGCTGGTCGCGCACGTGCGGAACTTCCGTTCACGCAACGGCGACCTCAAGCTCGCGGGGCTGAATCCGTACCTCGCGAACCTGCTCGAGCTGACCGGAACGCTGACGCTGTTCGACGTCTATCCGTCCGTCGAGGATGCCGTCGCCAGCTTCGACTTGGTGGTCGCCCAGGCCGCGAAGTAACCGGTCCGGTCTTGGAGAGATTCGTCATCGTCTGGGAGGAGCATTCCCCTGCCGGGGAGCCACGTGCCCCGCACGAACCCGTCATGCTCGCCGAAGTGGTGCGCTGGCTCTCTCCCTGTCTCACCGGTTCCGGCCCGGAGGCCTGGGTGGTCGATGCGACCGTCGGAATCGGCGGCCATTCCATGGCCCTCCTCGACCTGTCCCCGCGCGTGCGCGTGCTCGGGCTGGACCGCGATCCCGAGGCCGTCGAGTGGGCCGGGCGCCGGCTGGCGCCGTTCGGCGACCGCGTCCGGATTCGGCAGGCCAACTTCCGCGACATGACCTCGATCCTGGCCGAGGAGGGGATACCGGCGGTCAGCGCCGTGCTCTTCGATCTCGGACTGTCGAGTCTGCAGTTGGACGACCCCGCCCGCGGGTTCAGCTTCCGGGCGGAAGGGCCGCTCGACATGCGCATGGGTCCCGACGCGCCCCGGTCGGCCGACGACGTGCTTCGCTCCCTGACCGAGCGCGAGCTCGAGGATCTCATCAGCGACTACGGCGAGGACCGCTACGCGCGGCGGATAGCGCGCGGAATAGCCGTCCGGCTCGCGCGGGGGGAGCTCCGGACCACGGTGGAGCTGGCGCGCGTGATCGCGGGCTCGGTCCCTTCGGCTCGGACGAGCCGGGCGTCGCGGACGCGCCGTGAGCCCATCCACCCGGCGACGCGCGCCTTCCAGGCGATCCGGATCGCCGTGAACCAGGAGCTCGAGGCCCTGGAGGCGGCCCTGCCCCAGGCCGTCCACGCCCTGCGCCCCGGGGGCAGGATGGCCGCGATCGCGTTCCATAGTCTGGAGGACCGGCGCGTGAAGCAGTTCCTTGCCCGGGAAGCCCGGGACTGCATCTGCCCGCCCGAAATGCCCGTATGCCGGTGCGGTCACAGGAAGTCGGTCGCGATCCTCACCCGGAAACCCCTCGAGCCCTCCGAGAACGAGGTGAGGGACAACCCGCGGGCCCGCAGTGCGAAGCTCCGGGTCGCGGAACGCCTCTAGATGGGCCGCAGGGGCTGGTGGATATGGGTCACGGCGGGGGTGGCGTGGGGACTCCTTTGCGTCGGGGTGCGTCACGTCGCCCTGCTCGCCGGGATGGAGATGCAGCAGCTTGTCGCCCTGCGGTCGGTCCAGGTGGCGCGCGTCCAGGCGCTCGAGCGCCGGGTGGCGGAGGCCCGGCGGCTGGAGTCCATCGAACGGCTGGCGGCCGCCGAGGGCTTCCTTAAGGCGCCGGCCGGGCGGATCGTGATCGTTCCGCCGGAGAAGTCCGAAGGACTTCTCTCCCGCTGGTTCGGCAGCGGCCGGGCGGAGGCCGACGAGGCCGCGGCGGTGGCGGCGACGCGGGTCAATGTCCGTCCCCGGGGGGAAGTCGTCGCCGCGAAGAAGAGCGTGGTCAAGCCGGCACCGGCTTCCCACCGGCGGGATGCCGGCAGGAAGAGGAAGCGGTGAAGTTCACTATTCCCGCTCCGCATGCGCCGCCGAAACGGCGTGATGGACTGAGCCGGCTGGCAGGGGGACTCGCCTGGTTCCGGCGCCGCCCGACGCCACGGTCAGGCCTCGTGCGGACGCCGGTGGTGCCGCCGCCGTCGGCCGGCTGGCAACCGCCGATTCCCGGCTCGGCGCGCGCCGGTGCGCTCTCCCGCGGCATGCCCGCGGCATCCCTGTCGGGCTGGCCGGGACGCCGCATCGAGTGGCCCGCGCGCCTGGCCGCGGCTGCGCGGGACCGGATCCCGCGCTGGACGGCGGGCATGCCGTCCTGGGCGCGGCTCGCGGAGCTGCTCCTGCCGGCCGCCGCCCGAGTAGCGGAGGCCGGGCGACCCGGCCCGGCGGCCCCGGGGGGGCGCCCTTCCGTTGCAGTCGGGATCGCGGAGATGGAGCGGGAGCGCGGTCGCCTGCGCCTGCTCTGGCGGTTCGCGCTGGCGGGGATTGCGGTCGTCGTCCTGAGGCTGGCGACCATCCAGGTCATCTGGTATCCCAGGTACTCGGCGATCGCGAGACGCCAGCATGTGGCGTCGTACAAGCTTCCCGCCTCCCGCGGCGCCATCCTGGACCGAAACGGACGTCCGCTGGCGGTCAGCCAGGAGGGCGCGGCGGTCTACCTGATTCCCCGGTATTTCTTCGCGGCGAAGTCCAGCGCCCGGGCGAAACTGCCACAGCTGTGCGCCCTGCTGGGCCGGTCCAGCGCGGCCGTCCGCGCCGAGGCCGCGCGGAAGCCCTTCGTCTGGCTCAAACGCCCCGCCACGCCGGCCGAGGTCGAGCGCGTCCGCTTCCTGTGCCAGACGGAGCGGATCCAGGGCGTGGGCTGGGAACCCCTGTGCCTGCGCATGTATCCGGAGGGACGCACGGCCAGCCAGCTCCTGGGGTGCACGAACGACGAGGGGCACGGGCTCGAGGGCCTCGAGTACGGATACGACAAGTACCTGCACCGGGGCGGGGGATCGATGCCGGTCCTGCGCGACAGCCGCGGCCGCCTGATCTTCACGGGCGGAGGGCCGGCCGACGAGGTCACGGGCATGTCCTCGCTCAAGCTGACGGTGGAGGTAGGCATCCAGCATGCGGCGGAACGGGAGCTCGAGCAGGGCATGATCCGGGCTGGTGCGAAGTGGGGGTGCGCGATCGTGATGGTGCCCTCCACCGGGGAGATCCTCGCCCTCGCCAACACGCCCCGGTTTTTCCCCGACGCGTTCCAGAGCGTGCCCCCCGACGTCCGCGCCAACCATGTGATCAGCCAGGTCTTCGAGCCGGGGTCGACGTTCAAGCTCGTGGCGCTGGCGTCCGGACTGCAGGAGAACCTGGTCCGGGAAGAAGAGGTATTCGACTGCGAGCGCGGGGCGTGGGTCCTCGGAGACCAGGTCATCCACGACGTGGAGCCCTACGGGCGGCTGACGCTTGCCGAGATGACGGCGTACTCGAGCAACATCGGATTCGCGAAGTTCGGCATCCGGCTCGGCGCCGCCCGGCTGTTCGCCAAGGCGCGCGAGTTCGGGTTCGGCGCGCCGACCAGGATCGGCCTGCCGGGCGAAGAGAAGGGCCTCCTCAGGAAGCCCGGGGAGGCGTTCGACGTCGCCGCGATGACGTTCGGCCAGGGGCTCGGCGTCACGCCGATCCAGCTCGCGGCGGCGTACGCGGCGGTGGCGAACGGCGGCGTGCTCATGCGGCCCTTCGTCGTGCAGGAGGTTCGCGACACGCGGGGACGGGTCCGGGTCGAAGGGCGGCCCGAGCGCGTGCGCCAGGTCGTTTCGGCGACGGTGGCGCGCCGGCTGACCGCGCTCCTGACCGGCGTCGTGGACTACGGCACGGGCCAGCTCGCCGCGATCCGGGGTGTCCGGGTCGCGGGGAAGACGGGGACGGCCCAGAAGAGCACGGCGAAGGGGTACCTCCCCGAGGGCGAGAAGCTCGTCACCTTCGTCGGCTTCCTGCCGGCCGACGCCCCGCGGTTCGTCGTCCTGGTCGCGATGGACCGGCCGCGGTGGGGGACGGCGGGAGGAGTGGTGGGGCCGGTGTTCCGCGAGATCGCGCAGGCGGCGCTCCGGCTCTACAGCGTCCCGGCGGCGCCGGGAGCTTTGGCTTTCTCGGCGGAACGCGAGCGGGTGTCCGGCACGCCGTGACCCCGCCGCCCCGTGAGCTCGGCGAAGTGCGCACGGTCCTGCCGGCGGCGCGCGTCGCGGGAGCGCGCGCCGCAGCGGCGACGGAGCGGCAGAGGGTCCTCGGCGTGACGGCGGACTCGCGGGCCGTCAAGGCGGGATGGGTGTTCGTGTGTCTGAAAGGGGCTCGGTACGACGGGCATGCGTTTGTTCCGAAGGCGGTGCGGGACGGCGCGGTCGCGGTTGTTGCCGAGCGCCCTTTGAGATGCACGGCACCTCTGTTCGTGGTCAGGGACACGCGGCGTGCCCTCGCGGCGCTCTCTGCATGGGCGTGGGGCTATCCCTCCAGCGGCCTGGACATTCTCGGAATCACGGGCACCTCCGGCAAGACGACCACGGCCTACATGGTCGAGGCGATATTGCGCGCGGCCGGGCGCCGTCCGGCGCTCTTTGGAACCGTCGCGTACCGGTTCGGCGACCGGCGGTTCCCCTCCAATCACACCACCGCGGAAGCCCCCGACCTCCAGAAGGTCATCTCCAGGGTCCGCCGCGCGGGCGCGGACGCGGTCGTCATGGAAGTGTCGTCCCATGCTCTCGACCAGCACCGGGTCGAGGGAGTGGCCTTCCGCGTCGGCGCCTTCACCAACCTTTCCCGGGAGCATCTCGACTACCACCGGACGATGCGCGCCTACCGTGACGCGAAGACCCGGCTCTTCGCCGGCCTGCCGGCGGCCACGCGTGGCGGCGCCGCGGTCGTGAACCTGGACGATCCGGCCGGCCGCCTGGTGACGGGCGGGACCTCTGCACGGATTCTGGGGGTCTCGCGGACGAGCCGGACCGGCGCGTGGCTCTCGGCGTCTGCGGTAGTCGCGACCCGGCATGGGACCGGTTTCGTCCTGCGGGAAGGGAAGCGCCGGCTTTCGGTCCGGCTGCGGCTCCTGGGCGACTACAACGTCGACAACGCGCTCGTGGCCTCCGGCGTCGCGCGCGCCCTCGGGGTCGAGCTCGAAGGCGTGCGGGCGGGCCTGCAGAAGCTGGCGAGCGTCCCCGGCCGGTTCCAGCCGGTGCCCCTGCCGGCGCCGTTCACCGTGGTCGTCGACTACGCGCACAAGCCCGACGCGCTCTCCCGGGTGCTGGCGTCCGCCCGGGACCTCCGGCCGCGCCGCCTGTTGTGCGTCTTTGGCTGCGGCGGCAACCGCGACCGGGGGAAGCGGCCGGTCATGGGTGCGATCGCGACCTCGCGGGCGGACTTCACGTGGGTCACGTCCGACAATCCGCGCGACGAGGCGCCGGAAGCCATCATCCGCGAGATCGTGCGCGGCGTCCGGCGCGGCGGCCGGCACGCGGTGGAACCGGACCGCCGGCGCGCCATCGGGGCGGCCCTCGCGGCGGCGCGCCCGGGGGATCTCCTCGTGATCGCGGGCAAGGGACACGAGCAGTACCAGCTCGTCCGGGGCAGGAGACTTCCCTTCGACGACGCGCGGGTGGCGCGCGCCGCCTGGACGGCGGTCCACGGCCGGGAAGGACGGGGTTGACCGACGTCGCGGCCGACCTCGTGAAGGCGACAGGGGGACGCCTGCTCCAGGGCGATCCTCTGGCGCAGTTCCGGGGGGCGACGATCGATTCGCGCATCGTTCACCGGGGAAATGCCTTCGTCGCGATTCGGGGAGAACGGACTGACGGACACCGGTTCGTGCGGGCGGCGCGGGCGGCGGGCGCCGCCACGGCGATCGTGGAGGCGGGCACGCCTCGGAGATTCGGCCTGCCCGCGGCATTCCCTCTCGTCCAGGTGCGGTCCAGCATCCGCGCGCTGCAGGCGGCGGGGACCGCGCACCGGCGCCGGTTCCGGCTGCCCGTGATCGGAGTGACAGGGAGCAACGGCAAGACCTCGGTCAAGGACCTCGCCGCCGCCCTGCTGGCAGGGGCGGTCGGCGACGATGCCGTGCTGGCGACGCACGGGAACCTGAACAATCATCTGGGGGTGCCGCTCATGCTCCTCGAACTGGAAGGCCGGCACCGGGTGGCCGTGCTCGAGCTCGCCATGAACCATCGGGGCGAGATCGCCCACTTGTCGGCGCTGTCCGCGCCGACAAGTGGAGTGATCCTGAATGCGGGGCGGGCGCACGTGGGGGCGTTCGGGAGCGTGGCCGGAGTGGCCCGCGCGAAGGCGGAGCTGATCGAGGCGCTGCCCGCGGGAGGCTGGGCCATCCTGAATGCGGACGATCCGAACGTGTGGGCGCGGCGGGGACAGACCCTGGCGCGGGTCGCGGGGTTCGGCAGCCGGGCGGGCGACGTCCGGGCGGAGAAGCTCTCGTTCGACCGGGAGGGATGCGCCGGTTTCCTCCTCTGCACGCCGGCGGGGAACGCGCGCGTGCGCACGCAGCTGCCCGGCGCGCACGGCGCGCTGAACGCGGCGGCGGCGGCGGCGATCGGCTGGACGCACGGCGCGGACCTCCGTGCGATCGTGCGCGGGCTTGAGGGCTTCCTGCCCCGGGCGCGGATGCGGCTGGAGCGTAAAGCGCTCCGGAACGGAGCGATCGGGATCGTGGACTGCTACAACGCCAACCCCGACTCATATTTCTCCGCCTTCGACTACCTCAAGGCCCTGCGCGTGCGCCATCCCGTGCTGGTGGCGGGCGAGATGCTCGAGCTGGGCCGGCACGGCCCCGGCGCCCACCGGGCGGTTGGAAGGGCGGCGGCCGCGCTGTCACCTTCCTGCCTCGTGGGGGTGGGGCGGCTCGCCCGGCCGCTCGTGGCCGCGGCGCGGCGGGCGGGGCTCCGGCGCGCGGCTTGGGTTCGCGGACCGCTCGAGGCCGAGTCCCTCGTCGCGGACTCCCTCGTACCCGGGGCGGTCGTGCTGTTCAAGGCCTCGCGCAAGGTGGGACTCGAAAGGCTCGTCGACCGGCTCGCGGCCGGGCGGGCGAAGCCGGGCGCGAAGCCGAGGGCGTATCGTGCTGTCTGAGCTCCTCTACGGCCTCCGCGGCGAGTTCTCGCCCTTCAACGTCTTTCACTACATCACGTTCCGGTCCGCCCTCGGCGCGCTTTCGGCGTTCCTCGTCTGTTTCCTGCTCCTCCCCCTCTGGATCGCCCTGTTCCGGCGGCGCGGAGTCGGTCAAGTGATCCGGAAGGAGGGTCCGAAGTCGCACCGGGCGAAGGCGGGCACGCCCACGATGGGGGGTCTGATCGTCGTCGGCGCGATCGCGCTCTGCCTCGTGTGCTGGGCCCGCCCAGCGAGTCCGCTCGTCTGGCTTTCGCTGGCGGCGCTCCTGTGGTTCGGAGGCGTGGGGGTCGTCGACGACTGGCTGAAGCTTGCTGAAGGGCATTCCCGGGGCCTGCCGGCGATGTGGAAGCTCTTCTGGCAGTTCCTGGGGGCCTTCCTGCTCGGTGGCGCCTATCTGCTGGTCAGTCCGGGCGGACTGGACCAGGGGAGCCTGCTCTCCATCCCGTTCTGGAAGCACCCGCTCTCGGTTCCCGTCGGGGCGTATCTGTTCGTCGTCGCGCTCGTCATGGTGGGGATGTCGAACGCCGTGAACCTGACCGACGGGCTGGACGGACTGGCCGCGGGACTGATCGCGATGACCGCCGCCGGGCTGATCGTGATCGCGTACCTGGCGGGGAACCTCAAGTTCAGCGGCTACCTACGGATTCCGTACGTGCCGGCCGCAGGCGAGCTTGCGGTGGTCTGCGCGATCCTCGTGGGGGCCTGTCTCGGGTTCCTGTGGTACAACGCCCCGCCCGCGCAGGTCTTCATGGGCGACGTGGGGGCACTCGGGATGGGCGGGCTCCTCGGGGCGGTATCCGTGTTCTGCCGGGCGGAAGTCCTCATGCTCATCTTCGGAGGCGTCTTCGTGCTGGAGGCGCTCTCCGTGCTCGCGCAGGTGGGGTCCTACAAGCTGCTCGGCCGGCGGGTTCTGCGGATGGCACCCCTCCACCATCATTTCGAGCTGTCGGGCGTCCCCGAGTCCAAGGTCATCGTCCGGTTCTGGATCTTCTCGCTTCTGCTCGTTCTCGGCATGCTCATGACGCTCAAGCTGAGGTGAGGAATTAGTGAATCTCGAAGGCAAGAGGGTGACCGTGGTCGGACTCGGGCTGTCCGGGTCCGCACTCGTCAGGTTCCTGGCGTCGCGCGGCGCGCTCGTCGGCGTCTCGGATGCCGCACCCCGGACCGGATTCGAGCACTGGCTCAAGGTCAACGCGTCACTCCTCGAGCGGACCGAGTTCGGCGGCCACACGGAAGCGTTCCTGGTCTCCTCGGATCTCATCGTGCTCTCGCCCGGGGTGCGCCCGGATCTGCCCTCCGTGGCGGCCGCCGCCCAGCGGGGCGTGCCCGTCGTGGGAGAACTCGAGGTCGCGTTGAACGGTTGCGCGGCCCGGGTCGCGGCGGTCACGGGAACCAACGGGAAGACGACGACCACGGCCCTGCTCGGCCATATCCTGGCGGGAGCAGGCGTTCCCTGCACGGTGGCGGGCAACATCGGCATACCCGTGAGCGGAGTGGTGGACGAGGTCGGGGAGGGTCATGTGCTCGTCCTCGAGGTGAGCAGTTTCCAGCTCGACAGCGCTCCGTCGTTCCACCCCGCGGTCGCCGTCCTGCTGAACGTGACCCCGGACCATCAGGACCGGTACCCGTCCCTCGAGGCGTACGCGGCATCAAAGGCCAGGATCTTCGCGAACCAGGGGCCGGCTGACTTCGCGATCCTGAATCGTGCGGACCCGCGGTGCACGGCGCTGGCGCCGTCGCTCCGGGCCCGCGTCCGGTGGTTCGACGCCGAGTCGGCCGAGATCGAGGGGGCGGGTGTGGAGGGCGGCTGGATGGCCCTGTGCGAGGGGGGGCGCCGCGTACGGATCCTGCCGGCGGCCGACGTGCCGATCCCGGGCCGGCATAATCTCGAGAACGCCCTGGCCGCCTGCGCGGCAGCGGCCGCGCTCGGCGTCGCGCCGACTGCGCTCGCGGAGGGCTTGCGCACCTTCCGGGGCGTCGAGCACCGGCTCGAGCCCGCCGGGGAGATCGGGGACGTCCGGTTCGTGAACGATTCCAAGGCCACCAACACGGACGCCCTGGAAAAGGCCCTGCTCGCGTTCCGGGAGCCCGTCGTCCTGATCGCGGGCGGGCGGGACAAGAACCTGGATTTCACCAAGCTCCGCGACCTGGTGGCGGCCCGGGTGAAGGCGGTCGTCCTCATCGGGGAGTCCGCGGGCAAGATCGAGGCGTCCTGGCGGGGGTCCGCCCCGATGCGCACCGCGGCGTCGATGGAAGAGGCGGTCGAGACCGGGTACGAGCTCGCGAGGCCGAAAGGCCTCGTCCTGCTCTCGCCGGGATGCGCGAGTTACGACATGTTCAGGAACTTCGAGGACCGGGGCCGCCGGTTCCGGGACGCCGTCCGCCGTCTCGCGTCCCGGGGCGGCTTCCGGGCTCGCGCATGAGACCGCTGGACCTCAAGCGCGAGCTTCCGATCATGCTCCCCATGGGAGTGCTCATCGGGATGGGGTGGGTGATGGTGTTCTCGACGGCGGCGGTGCTGGGCGTGGAGTCCGGCCACGTGGCGGTCTTCGCGCATCTGCGGCGGCAGGTGCTGGCCACCGGGATCGGAGCCGTCGGAATCCTGATTGCGCTCCGCGTTCCCTTGGGGGCGCTGGAAGCACTGGCACCGCGCCTGTTGGCGGCTACCGCGGCGCTCATGCTCGTGGTCTTCGTGCCCGGCGTGGGCCGGAGCGTCGCCCGCGCGACCCGGTGGATCAGCCTGGGTCCGCTCTCGTTCCAGCCGGTCGAGATCTTCAAGGTGGGAGTCGTGATCGCCTACGCCCGGCTCCTGGCCGCCGCGCGGCCGGGGGAGTCCTGGCCCGCCCGGGTCTGGACGGCCGTGATCGCTCTCGCGGGTCTGAGCCTGGCCCTCCCCATGCTCCAACGGGACTTCGGGTCGGCGGCCCTCATGCTGGCCCTGGCCGCGTCCATGCTGTGGCTGGCGGGCGCCCGGATGGGGGCACTCGCCGTATTCGGCGGATCGGCGATCGCGGCGGCGGCGGTTGCGTTCGCCGCGGCTCCCTACCGCCTGCACCGCCTCCAGCTCTTCCTGACGGGATTCGGCCACAGCGGGGGCGCCGGCTATCAGACCCAGCAATCCCTGATCGCGCTGGGCTCGGGAGGGTTCCGGGGGGTGGGCCTGGGAGAGAGCGTGCAGAAACTGCTCTTCCTTCCGTCGGCGCACGCGGACTTCATCTTCGCGATCATCGGGGAGGAACTGGGACTGCTCGGGGCGCTCGTGACCATCGGGCTGTACGTCCTCCTGCTCCGCGAGGGACTCGCGATCGCCCAGGGGGCGATGACCCGGTTCGCCCGCCTGCTGGCGTCGGGCCTGGCGCTCCTGATCTTCCTGCAGGCTGTCTGGCACATCGCGGTGGCACTCGTGCTCGTTCCGACGAAGGGGCTTGCCCTGCCGTTCGTTTCCTACGGAGGCAGTTCGCTGATCGCGTCCATGATCGCGATCGGTCTGATCATGCGGTGCGCCGAGGGCGTGCCGGCCGCGCCCGCGCCCGTGACCTGGGTGCCCGTCAGCCAGCCGGGGGGACGCGCGTGGACGCCGTCGTGATCGCCGCCGGCGGCACCGGGGGCCACCTCTACCCGGCGCTCGCGGTCGCCGGGGAACTGGCCCGGCTCGCGCCCGGCCTGTCGGTAGAGTTCACGGGTGGGGCGGCGGGGCTGGAGGCCCGGGTGGTTCCGGCGGAGAGCTGGCCCTTCACGCCGTTCGAATCCGCGCCGTGGCATCGCGGCCGCCCCTTGAGCATGCTCACCGGGGGGGTCCGGGCGCTCCGGGGCGCGTGGCGCGCCAAGGGATGGCTCCGCGCCAAGAGGGCCCGGGCGGTGTTCTCCACCGGCGGGTTCCCCGGCGCGCCGGTCCTGCTCGCCGCAGCCGCGGCACGGATCCCGATCGTGCTCCACGAGCCGAACCTGCGCGCGGGGATCGTGAACCGCGTCTTCGGCCGGGTCGCGGCCTGCGTGACCGTGGGGGATGAAGCCGCGGCCGGGAGTTTCCCCCGGACCCGGGTCCGGGTCACGGGAGTGCCCGTCCGCCGCTCCGTGCTCGAAGGCGACCGGGCGCGCGGCCGGCGGATGCTCGGGATCGAAGACGAGGCCTTCGTCGTGCTCGTCCTGGGCGGGAGTCAGGGAGCGAGCGCCATCAACCGGGCCGTGGCCGAAGCCCTGCCGCGGCTGGGAAGCCCGGGTGGTCCCCTGTCCCTGGTCTGGTTGTGCGGCCGGGCGGGCGAGCCCGCGGCTTCCGCCGTCGCGGACACGGCTCCCGTGCCGGTCCGGGTCTTCGGCTACCTCGACGACATGGCTTCCGCTCTCGCGGCGGCCGACCTCGTGGTCGCCCGCGCCGGAGCGAGCACGCTGGCCGAGCTTTCGGCGACGGGCCATCCCGCGATCCTGGTGCCCTACCCGCACGCGGCGGCGGATCACCAGTCGCGGAACGCGGAAGCTTTTGCCCGGGCGGGCGCGGCGATCGTGATCCCGGAGACCGAGCTCTCCGGCGAGAGGCTGGCCGCCGGGATCGCGGCCCTCGCGGGAGATCGGGAGCGGCTCAATACAATGGCCCGGCGATCGTCCGCGCTCGGCCGCCCGGATGCCGCGCGGGCGGTGGCGCAGGCCATCCTGGAGACGATCGGGGTACCCGCCGCATGAGGAAGATCCAGAGGGTCCACATGATAGGAATCGGCGGGTCGGGGATGTGCGGGATCGCGGAAATCCTGCTGACCCTTGGGTACAAGGTGTCGGGGTCGGATCTCAAGCTTACGGAGGTGACCGAACGGCTCAAGAACCGCGGCGCCCGGATCAGCCAGGGGCACCGGGCCGAGAACGTGGGAGACGCCCAGGTGGTCGTCTACTCCTCGGCCGTGGACCCCGCCAATCCCGAGGTCATAGAGGCGCGCCGGAAGGGCGTCCCGCTCATCCGGCGCGCCGAGATGCTCGCCGAGCTCATGCGGCTCAAGTATGGAGTGGCGGTGGCGGGGACCCACGGGAAGACGACGACGACGTCCATGGCGGGGCTCGTGCTCACCGAGGCGGGACTCGATCCGACGGTCATCATCGGCGGCAGGCTGAACAATCTGGGGAGCCACGCGCGGCCGGGAGAGGGCGAGTACCTCGTCGCGGAGGCGGACGAGAGCGACGGCTCGTTCCTCTGCCTGAATCCCGTCATCGCCGTGATCACGAACATCGACGACGACCATCTGGACCATTACCGGTCGATCCAGCGCCTCCAGGCGGCGTTCGTCGAATTCGCGCACAAGGTGCCGTTCTGGGGCTCCATCGTCGCCTGCGCGGACGATCCCGGGGTCCGGCAGGTCCTTCCCGAGATCCGCCGGCGCGTGGTGTCCTACGGGCTGGGGACGGGGGCTTCCCTTTGCGCCGAGGGCTTGAGGATGTCGGGGGCGGGATCTTCCTTCCGTGCCGTGCACGACGGCCGGACGCTGGGCGAGATCACGCTGGCGGTGCCCGGCCGCCACAACGTCCTCAACGCCCTGGCCGCCATCGGGGTCGGCCTCGAGCTCGAGGTGCCGTTCGACCGCGTGACGCGGGCGCTCTCCGCGTTCACGGGCGTGGCGCGCCGGCTCCAGTTGAAGGGCGAGGCGCGCGGCGTGCGCGTCTTCGACGACTACGGTCACCATCCGACCGAGATCCGGGCGACGGCGGAGGCCGCCCGCCTTCTCGTGGATAAGGGCAAGCTCTGGCTGCTCTTCCAGCCCCACCGGTTCACCCGGACGAACCTTCTGCGGGATGCGTTCGGGCCCGCCTTCGAGGCGGCGGACGGCGTGGTCCTGACCGAGATCTACCCGGCCGGCGAGCCTCCGATCCCGGGCGTCACCGGACGCCTGGTGCTTGACGCGGTTCGGGCGCACGGCCGGCCGGAGGCCGAGTTCGTGCCGGACCTGGCGGCGGCTTGCGAGGCGGTCGTGCGGCGGGCCAGGAGCGGCGACGTCATCGTGACGCTGGGGGCGGGAGACGTGGGCCGGATGGGGGAGAAGATCCTGCGTCTCCTCGAAGGTGAAGCCTGATGAGCGATCTTCCGGAAGCCGTGACCACCGGGCTCAAGACCATCCTTGCGGACCGGGTGCGGTTCGACGAGCCCCTCGGGAGGCTGACGTCGATGGGGATCGGGGGCCCCGCGGACGCGTTCTGCCGGGCAGGGGACCTGGCCAAGCTCAATGCCGTTCTCGGCCTGCTGGAGGCGCACCGGGTTCCCTGCCTCCTGTTCGGACGGGGGACCAACATCCTGCCCGACGACCGGGGGTTCCGGGGCGCGGTCATCCGACTCGACGGCGAGTTCGGCTCGATCGAGGTGGCGGACCGGGCGATCGAGGCGGGAGCCGCGGCGTGGCTCGGTTCCGTCGTGGACCGCGCGATGGCCCGCGACCTCGGCGGGCTCGAGTTCACGACCGGAATCCCGGGCACCGTGGGCGGCGCGTTGATCGGGAACGCGGGAACCGCAACCGAGGCGATCGGTGACCGGGCGGAGCGGGTCGACGTGCTGGCGCCGGGCGGCGCGGTTCGCTCTCTCGCACGCGGGGATCTCGAGTTCGCGTACCGCCGGAGCGTGCTCAAGGGGATGGGCGCCGTGGTTCTCCGCGCCCGGTTCGCCCTCGAACCGCGGCCGCGGGCCGAAATCGTGGAGCGCCTGAAGGCCTACGCCGAGAAGCGGAGGGGTCAACCCCTGGCGATGCCGAACGTGGGATGCATCTTCAGGAATCCTCCGGGAGAGTCGGCCGGACGGCTGATCGATCGCGCGGGACTCAAGGGCGAGCGGGCCGGCCGGATCGAGGTGTCGCGCGTGCACGCGAACTTCATGGTGAACGTCGGGGGCGGGACGGCGGCGGACGTCCGCGAGCTCATCCTGCGTGTTCGGGAACGCGTGCGCGCGGCGAGCGGCATCCTGCTCGAGCCCGAGGTGGTCCTCCTGGACGAGACCGGGCGGCCCGCTCCCCTGGAAGCGGGGGCCCCGTGCTGAGCGCTTCCACCCGGGTCCTCGTCATCATGGGCGGGTGGTCCGCCGAGCGCGAGGTCGCGCTGGCGTCCGGCCAGGCGGTGCTCGACTGCCTGACGCAGGCGGGGCATCCCGTCCTCGGGTTCGACCTCGCTCCCGACCTGCCGCGCGGCGAGGCCGTTCATCGCCTGCTGGACGCGGCGACGTCCTTCCGCCCGGACGTCGTCTACCTCGCTCTGCACGGGCCGACGGGAGAGGACGGCACGATCCAGGGCTTTCTCGACCTGGCCGGCCTTCCGTACAACGGGTCGGGCGTGGCGGCCTCGGCGTTGGGCATGGACAAGGTGCTGGCCAAACAGGTGTTCGTGGCCAACAAGATCACGACCCCGCGGTACGCGGTGCTGCCGCGCGGAGCCGCGCCCGCCCGGCCGCCCTTTCCCCTGCCCCTGGTCGTGAAGCCCCGCGCGCTTGGGTCCTCGATCGGGGTCTCCCTCGTGGAGAAGGACGACGAGTTCGCGCCCGCGCTCGAGCGGGCGGCGGTCCAGGGGCAGGACGTCCTCGTTGAGCAGTACGTCGCCGGCCGGGACGTTCAGGCCTGCGTCGTGGACGGAGAGGCGCTTCCCTTGATCGAGGTCGTTACTCCGAACCGGTTCTACGACTACGAGGCGAAATACACGGCAGGGAAGTCCGAGCACCGCGTGCCCGCACC
>Ga0315294_10000320_pt1 | contig 51985 bp, 53 predicted proteins | sample YL17G13_40_MG_FD_203626 | JGI IMG/M metagenome (GOLD analysis project Ga0315294, IMG submission 203626) | Sediment microbial communities from Yellowstone Lake, YNP, Wyoming, USA - YL17G13_40 | ecosystem: Environmental > Aquatic > Freshwater > Lake > Sediment | place: USA: Wyoming | collected... | reverse complement strand
TTTTAAGAACGAGCGCAGCCTTAACCTTTGGATATTCGGCCTTATTAAACATACAAACCTAAGGCCAATTCAACAACCCAAGAGGATGCTTCAATATGAAAGTGCGAAATAATCCTTGCATTACTAGTTACCCTTTAATCTTTATTTAAAAAAAATATATAGTATAATTACATTATGGTAAAAACATTAGATATTCCCATTCGCTATTTAAAAGGCATTGGCCCTAAGAGGGCAAAAACCTTAAATAAAATTGGTATAGATACCATAGAGGACCTATTTTATTATTTTCCCCGGCGCTACGAAGACCGCACCAATTTTATTTCTATATCTCAATTGCAAGTCGGTCAAACCCAGACCATCAAAGCAGAAATTCTGATAAAAGGAGAACGGCAATCTTTTCGGCGCCGGAGTTTTAGTATAATCGAAGCAGTAGCGGGAGATAAAACTGGTAAGGTATTTTGTGTCTGGTTTAACCAGCCATATCTTGCGGATTATTTTAAGGTCGGCACCGCGCTCGTATTATACGGTAAGATAGAAGAATACGCAGGCCGGCTGCAAATGAATTCGCCGGAGTTTGAAATTATTTCTGGCGATGCGGATGAAACACTGAATATAGGTAGGATTGTGCCGATTTATTCTTTGCCTTCCGGTATAACTGGGCGCAATTTCCGTCAAATCGTAAAATATGCACTGGATGAATATCTGCCTGAAATTAATGATTCCCTTCCTTATGATATCCGCTCAAGAAATAACCTCTTAAATCTTGCCAAGAGCCTCATGAATATACACTTCCCCGATAATTTAAATCTGCAAAAGCAGGCCTATGAAAGGCTTGCCTTTGAAGAATTTTTCTTTTTTCAACTACCACTGGCCTTGAGAAAATTAAGCAAGAAAGAGAAAATTGGCATAGCCCATAAGGTAGAAGGCGATTTAGTAAAAAGTTTTATTGCTAACCTACCCTTTAAATTAACCCAAGCCCAGGAAAGGGTTATCCGAGAGATAGGGCTAGATATGGCAAAACCACAAACTATGCAACGACTACTCCAAGGAGATGTGGGCTCTGGTAAGACTGTAGTAGCCACCATTGCCAGTATAATTGCCATTCAGGGAGGATACCAGGTGGCTTTTATGGTGCCGACAGAGATATTGGCAAGACAGCATTATGGAAAAATCAGTTGTCAGTTGTCAGTTGTCAGTTGTCAAAAGAAAATAAAAGTTGGTTTACTTACTAGTAGCGCAAATAAGAAAGAAAAAGAAAAAATTTATCAAGAGATAAAAGAGGGTGAAATAGATTTAGTTATTGGGACGCATGCTTTATTAGAAGAAGATGTAGAGTTTAAGAATTTAGGTCTGGTTGTTATTGATGAACAGCATAAATTTGGCGTGGGACAGCGTGCTCTTCTGCCCAAGAAAGGTTTTAATCCCGATTGTTTAATTATGACTGCCACACCTATACCGCGCACCCTCGCAATTACCCTTTACGGAGATTTAGATATTTCGGTAATAAATGAGCTTCCTGCTGGACGCCTGCCGATTAAGACAATGCATTTTAGTGAAGCTGAAAAATTACCGGCCTATCATATTGCTAAAGAACAGCTAAGAAAAGATAATCAAGTGTATATTGTCTATCCGGTGATTGAAGAATCTTATGCCTTGGATATTGCCGGTGCCAAAAAGATGTATGTGCAGTTAAAGGCAGGCGAATTCAAGGAATTTAGGCTGGGGCTTATCCACGGTAGATTAAAACAAAAAGAACAAGATCAAGTAATGTTGAAGTTTAAGCAGAAAGAATTAGACGCCTTGGTCTCTACTACAGTGCTAGAAGTGGGTATTGATATACCTAATGCCACTTGTATGATTGTGGAGCAAGCCGAACGCTTTGGCTTAAGCCAATTGCACCAATTGCGCGGTCGCGTAGGAAGGGGAAGACAGGAATCATTTTGTATACTTATATCCGATGTCGAAACACCCGAAGCAAAAGCACGCCTTGCGGCAATGATAAAATATAACGATGGATTTCGTATCGCCGAAGAGGATTTAAAGATTAGAGGGCCGGGTGAATTTTTTGGGTTGCGCCAGTCAGGCCTTTCCGAACTGAAAATCGCCAATCCTTTAACCCAGCTGCAGTTGTTAAAGAATGCCCGGGAAGAGGCGGTAGAACTGATAAATAAAGATCCGCGCTTAGAAGCACGACCAAATCTTTTATTAAAAGAAAAACTACTACAGAGATTTCCGGAGTATGAGAACTTGATTATGGTGGGTTAGTTCAGTTGTTAGTTGTCAGTTATCAGTTTTTAGATAATCTAACAACTAAAAAACTAAGAACTAAAAACTAAATATATGCGCATTATAAGTGGTAAATATAAAGGTAGAACAATCAAGATGCCCAAGGGGATCAGGCCTACGCAGGACAAAGTGAGAAAAGCCCTCTTTGACATCCTCGGCAATATCGAAGGTCTGTCTTTTCTGGAGTTATTTGCCGGCTCAGGCGCAGTGGGCTTAGAGGCGTTATCGCAAGGAGCCAAAGAAGCAGTGTTTGTGGAGAAAGATAGAAAATGCACGGAGAAAATTAAAGAGAACCTTTCCGCTTTAGGGTTAGTTGAGTTACCTGCCTGCCGGCAGGCAGGTAGAGTTATTGAGTTAGATGTTTTTAAGGCAATAGAACAGTTAAATAATCAAGGTCGGAAGTTTGATATTATCTTTTTAGATCCTCCTTATTATCAGGAGCTGGCAAAAAAAGCCTTGCAAACATTATCCGCTTATGATATATTAGCGCCCAATGGTTTTGTAATAATTCAGCATTTTAAGAAAGATAGTCTTCCAGAAGCACTGGGAGATTTAAGGTTATTTAAGCAAGCGAAATACGGCGACAGCGTATTGTCATTTTATAGAAGATTGTCATAATAGCGATGCCAGCAGGGACTCATCCCCGATAGGCCTGAATAGGAATTGTTCTTAGGGGACTGTCCCTAAAGGCGAGCGAGATAAGGTTTGGCTGGAGATAAATTATGTGTCAGAGAGCAATTTATGCCGGTACTTTTGATCCGGTGACTTATGGTCATATTGATCTGATTAAGCGGGCAGGGGAAATATTCTCAGAGGTTATTATTGCGGTGGCGCATAATCCCCATAAGAAACCGCTCTTTAGTGTAAATGAGAGGGTGGTGATGCTAAAGAAGGCGGTTTCGGGACTGGAAGGCGTAGTCGTGGATGACTTTAATGGGTTAGTGGTTGACTATGTGCGTAAGAAAAAAGCCAAAGTTTTAATCCGGGGGTTACGCATGATTTCGGATTTTGAATACGAATTCCAGATGGCTTTAACCAATAGAAAGCTTTCGCCTGATATTGAAACCATTTTTTTGATGCCGCAAGAATCCTACTGTTACCTTTCCTCGAAACTCTTAAAAGAAGCAGCTTCTTTAGGTGCGGATTTATCTTATTTTGTTCCGGACTTTGTAGAGAGGGCACTTAAAAAAAAGCTACGTAAGTCTTAAGTGAAAATAAATATAAATCAGATAGCACCTGAGGGATTAAGCTTAGAAGAAGATATTGCGGCGTCAACGCTTGATTTAGAAACAGATATAGTTAAATTCCGCGGTCCGGTCAAGATAGAGGCGCGGGTAGCGAAGATTACCAATGCCGTTAGCGTAGATTTAACTTTGAGCTGTGCAATGTACGCTATTTGTAGTCGCTGCCTTAATGAGTTTAAAACTGATTTTAAGAAGAACTTAAGATTAAGCTACCCGGTGAGCAAACAGGAGTCGACAATTGATTTGGATGCGGATATCAGGGAAGAGATAATTTTGGATTATCCGCTTAAGCCTTTATGTAATCTTGATTGTAAAGGTCTTTGTCCCAAATGTGGCAAGAATCTTAACGAAGGAGGTTGTTCCTGTGCCATTACCTAAAAAAAGACATTCTAAGGCGCGGGGTAGGAGGCGCCGAACACACTGGAAATTGACATCTACAAATCTCATACCTTGCCCGCAATGTAAACAACCAAAGCTGCCGCATCGGGTATGCCCTGTTTGCGGTTATTATAATGGTAGGCAGGTTATTGAGATTAAGGTAAAAGAGAAGAAGAAGAAACAAGGTTGAGACAGAACGTTGCCAGTAGGGACTCATCCCCAAGAATGGGGACTGTGTCCCTGCGACAAGATAAGCATAGCTTGGGAGATGTGCGAATGAAAATTATAGTTGATGCTATGGGTGGCGATTATGCCCCGGATGCAGTAATTGGAGGGGCGGTCGCCGCAGTCCAGGAATATGAAGTAGAAGTTGGCCTGGTAGGTGATGAGGCCAGGATAAACTCGCTGTTGAAAAAGGCGGGATACAAAGGTGAGCGTATTTCGGTATATCCGGCGCAAGAAGTAATCCAAATGGATGAATCTGCGGCAAGCAGCGTCAGGAAGAAGAGGAATTCCTCAATTGTCATAGGGTTAAATTTAGTAAAAGAGGGGCAAGGAGACGCTTTTTTCAGTGCCGGTAATACTGGTGCGGTGGTATGTGCAGCAACCTTAGGGTTAGGCTTATTGCCGGGTATTGAGCGGCCGGGTATTGCGCTCGTTACACCTACTTTAAAAGGCATATCTTTAATTGTAGATGTAGGCGCCAATATCACTCCCAAGCCGATACATTTGCTACAGTATGCGATTATGGCAGAGGCCTATTGTCAGAATATATTAAACAAGCCCCATCCCAGCGTGGGTCTGCTCAATGTAGGAGAAGAGGAGACTAAGGGAACTGAATTTGTGAAAGAGACGCACGAACTCTTAGAGAAAAGCAACCTTAATTTTATTGGCAATGTAGAAGGTAAAGATTTATTCTCCGGTAAAAGTGACATTGTTATCTGTGATGGGTTTGTGGGTAATATTGCTTTGAAGGTTACGGAAAGCGTGGTAGAGACAATGCAGGTATTCTTAAAGCGGCACCTGCTGTTAAGTAATCCCTTAGGAAAATTAGGATTAGTTTTTTTAAAGCCAAGTTTTTCCCGTTTCAAGAAAGATTTGGATTATGCGGAATACGGGGGCGCGCCTTTGTTAGGGGTTAATAGTGTGGTTATTATCGGTCATGGTCGTTCTAATGTCAAAGCCATAAAGAACGCTATTAGAGTAGCTAAAGAGGAAGTAGAGCGTAAATTCAACGAGAAGATTTTAGAGGCAATCTCAAATAGGGGATAGATGAAGAAAGTAGGCATAATTGGTGTAGGCGAGTATCTACCGAAAAGGATCTTGACTAATGCGGATTTAGAGAAGATGGTGCATACTTCTGATGAGTGGATTACCACGCGTACGGGCATAAAAGAACGCCGGTTGGTGGCTAAACATGAAGCCACCTCAGATTTAGCCATAAAAGCAGCTAAAGAGGCCTTAGCAGATGCAAAAGTAAAACCCCAGGATCTGGATTTAATTATTGTCGCCACCATTACCCCGGATATGTCTTTTCCGGCAGTAGCCTGCCTTTTACAAAATGCGCTTGGCGCCAAAAATGCCATTTGCTTTGATATTTCTGCGGCTTGTGCTGGGTTTGTTTATGCTATAGCCATTGCCCAACAGTTTATTGCCCGTGCTAGCGCTAAATTTGCTTTGGTCATCGGAGCAGAGGTTTTATCTTCGGTAACGGATTGGCAGGATAGGAATACCTGTGTTTTATTTGGAGATGGCGCAGGCGCAGCAGTATTAGCTGAGGTGAAATCCGGCGGAATCCTTTCCACTTATTTGGGTAGCGATGGTTCAAAGGCAGATTTGCTGATGCTTCCGGCTGGTGGTTCAAGAAATCCTACCACCCAGCAGACTTTAGATAACCGGCTGCATTATATCAAGATGCAGGGAAATGAACTCTTCAAATTAGCGGTTACAATTATGGCAGAAGCAGCACAGAATGCCTTAAAAAAAGCTGGTTTAGAGTGCAAAGATATAGATTTAGTTATACCACACCAAGCAAATATACGCATTCTCATGGCATTGGCCAAGAAATTGGGCCTATCGCCAGACAAGGTTTACCTGAATATTGAAAAGTACGGTAATATGTCCTCAGCTTCTACAGCTACGGCGTTATGCGAGGCAGTGAAAGTTGGTAGAATCAAAAAAGGCGATATTGTGCTTTTGGATGCCTTTGGAGCAGGTTTAACCTGGGCTGCCTGCGTTATAAAGTGGTAGATACGCTTTGCAGTAGGGACTCATCCCCAAGTGGGGGACTGTCCCTACCATGCGAGATAAGCTGGGATTGCTAGATGAGCGAAAAAAAAGTAGCTTATCTCTTTGCTGGTCAGGGCAGTCAATATATAGGTATGGGAAAGGATTTATCTGAGGCCTTTCCTGAAAGTAAAGCGGTCTTTGGCCAGGCGGATAGAGTTTTAGGATTTTCTCTCTCTAAATTGTGTTTTGAGGGCCCGCTTGAGGAATTAACTAAAACCCAGAATTGTCAGCCTGCGATATTGACAATGAGTATTGCTGCCTTAGAAGCTTTTAAGAGCGCAATACGCAATACGCAATACGCAATACGCTATGCTACAGGCTTAAGTTTAGGTGAGTATTCAGCGCTGGTGGCAGCAGGGGCATTAAGTTTTGCAGATGCAGTATACTTGGTGAGGCGTCGGGGCGAGTTTATGGAAGAAGAAGCAGCAAAATCACCCGGTAAGATGGCTTCAATTTTAGGTTTAGATTTAGAGATAGTCAAAGGTATCTGCCAACAGACAAAAACAGAGATTGCCAATATAAATTGTCCTGGTCAGATAGTAATTTCAGGTGGCGCAGCCGAAATTGAAGAGGCAACCAGATTAACCAAGGAAAAAGGTGCCAAAAGAGCAATCTTATTAGAGGTAAGCGGTGCCTTTCATTCTTCGCTGATGAAAGGAGCCTCTTTAAAATTAACCCAAGAATTAGATAAAATTAAGATAAATGAACCTAGGATACCCGTGGTCAGTAATGTTAGCGCTAAGCCAGTTGCCTCTGTGTTAGAAATTAAAGAAAATTTAATTAGACAGATTTCATCCAGTGTCCTCTGGGAGGATTCGATGAAATTCATCTTATCAAAAAATGTAACTACATTTTTTGAGTTTGGACCGGGTGAGGTCTTAAAAGGCCTGATGCGTCGTATTGATAAGAATGCACAGGTAGTAAATATTGAAAAGAAGGAAAACATCCTTGATGGGGTTAATTGGTTAAAAGGTTAAATGGTTAAATAGATTGACGATTTAACTAATCACCAATTACCATTTAACCAATGCCGACCAGGGGGAGGCAAAAATGCGGCTTAAAGATAAGGTTGCCTTGATTACCGGTGGGGCAAGAGGTATTGGTCGCGCTATTGCGATTGCTTTTGCTCAAGAAGGAGCAGATATAGCGATTGGCGATGTAAATTTGGAAGAAGCCTGCAAGGCCGCTAAAGAGATTGAGACTATGGGAAGAAAATCTTTGGCAATAGATTTGGATGTTACAGATTATCTAAAGGCAGAAGAGGCAGTAAATAAAATCCTTGACAAATTCACAAAGGTTGATATATTAGTTAACAATGCTGGCATTACCAAGGATAATCTTATCTTGCGTCTGAGTGCGGCAGAGTGGGATGCAGTCTTAAATGTAAATCTAAAAGGTACATTTAATTGTATCAAGGCTGTGTCCAAGGCAATGCTAAAACAGCGCTCAGGCAAGATTATCAATATCGCCTCAATAATTGGCGTTATCGGGAATGCCGGACAGGCAAATTATTCTGCCTCTAAAGCAGGCATCATTGCTCTGACCAAAACCGCGGCTAAGGAATTGGCCAGCCGCAATATAAACGTTAATGCCGTAGCCCCTGGCTTTATACAAACGGAGATGACCGCCAGGCTCCCTGAAGACTTGAAGCAGAAGATGCAGCAGTTAATTCCCTTAAACCGGTTTGGCAGTCCAGAAGAGGTGGCGGGAGTGTGTTTATTTTTGGCATCGGAAGCGGCAAGTTATATTACTGGTCAGACGATTATAGTAGACGGCGGAATGGTTATGGCTTAACCGTAAAAGCGCAAAATAGCCGCAAAAGACAAAAAGATTTTTTTGCGTTTTAGCGTTAAAAAGGAGGAAAGATAATGGCAGTGCAAGAGAAGGTTAAATCTATAATTGCTGAGCAACTAGGGGTAAAGCCTGAAGAGGTTACTCCTGAGGCATCATTTATTGATGACCTGGGCGCAGATTCTCTGGATACCGTGGAACTGGTGATGGCCTTAGAAGAAGAGTTTGCTATCGAAATACCTGATGAAGATGCGGAAAAGATTATCACTGTGGGTGATGCAATTAAGTATATTGAAGAAAAAACAGCCAATAAATAAAACTTTTCCCGCCGTTGGCGGGATCCCGTCCAATGATTAAATTAAGGACGGGAAATATAAAATAGATTATAGATTGTTATTTACCCCGCCGCAAGTTTCGGCGGGGTTTTTAATATGGAAGAACATAGAGTAGTAATTACAGGTTTAGGTGTAATTTCTCCGGTGGGAAACGATATACCTACTTTCTGGCAAGCCCTAAAAGAGGGCAAGAGCGGTATAGGTCCGATTACCTCTTTTGATGCTACGGCTTTTGATTCGCGGATTGCCGGAGAGGTAAAGGCGTTCGATCCTGGTTCGTATGGAATATCAAATAAAGATGCCAGACATATGGCTAAATTTGTGCAATATGCGGTCGCTGCCAGTAAACAGGCAATCACCGATGCCGGATTAGATTTAGATAAAGAGGATAGAACTAGAATTGGTGTTGTAATTGGCTCAGGGATAGGTTGTTTGTATACCATAGAAGAACAGCATAAAATTTATCTGGCAAAAGGTCCATCCCGATTGTCGCCCTTTCTTATTCCGATGTTAATTGTGAATGAAGCAGCAGGTCAGGTTGGGATTACCTTTGGTCTAAAAGGACCCAATTCCTGTGTCGCTACTGCTTGTGCCTCAGGTTCACATGCCATTGGCGATGCCTTTAAGATTTTAGAGCGCGGCGATGCCGAGGTAATAATTTCAGGTGGCACAGAAAGTTGCATTGTGCCTACAGGCATGGGCGGGTTTTGCGCTTTAAGGGCACTTTCTACAAGAAATAATGAACCAGAGAAGGCAAGTCGGCCATTTGATTTAGAGCGCGATGGCTTTATTATGGCTGAAGGTTGTGGTTTAGTGGTAATGGAGACTCTCCAGCACGCCCAGAAGAGAAATGCCCATATCTTGGCCGAGATCGTGGGTTATGGCATGTCTTGTGATGCCTACCATATCACTGCGCCTGACCCGGATGGCGATGGTGCTGCCAGGGCAATGCAGGAGGCATTAAGAGATGCCAAGGTTAATCCCGAAGATATAGATTATATCAATGCGCATGGCACTTCCACGAAACTCAATGATAAACTAGAGACCGTAGCCATAAAAAGAGCGTTGGGTAATCATGCTAAAGAGGTAATGGTTTCATCTACTAAGTCAATGACTGGCCATCTCTTAGGAGCTGCTGGCGGAGTAGAATTTGTAGTTTGTTGCTTGGCGATAAAAGACGGTATTGTCCCTCCCACCATAAATTATGAATATCCCGATCCTGATTGCGATTTGGATTATGTGCCTAATACAGCCCGTAAAACAAAAGTCGATGTCTGTATGTCCAATTCTTTAGGTTTTGGCGGACATAACGCCACCCTCATTGTAAGGAAATTTAAGGGATAATTTTAAGTAAAAAGGTAAAAGTAAAAAGGTAAAACCAAAAGTCAAAAGTTAAAAGTTTTGAATTTTGCATTGTGGTTTTACCTTTTGCGTTTTGACTTTTAACTTACGAAAATGGGTTATACCATCGCTGAAAAAATATTACTGGCTCATACGGATAAAAAGAATATCAAGCCAGGTGAATTTATTGAGGCAAGAATTGATTTAGCCTTAGGTAACGATATTACTGCGCCTTTGGCCATTGAGGAATTTAAGAAGGCAGGATTTAAAAAGGTATTTGACAAAAATAAAATTGTCCTTGTTCCCGACCATTTCGCTCCGGCAAAAGATTTAAGAAGCGCCAATCAGTGTAAAATTTTAGCTAACTTTAGCCAAGAGCAAAAGATAAAAAATTATTTTGAAGTGGGTTGTATGGGCATAGAGCATGTCTTATTGCCGGAAATGGGCTTAGTTTCACCCGGAGATTTAGTGATTGGAGCAGATTCGCATACCTGTACCTATGGAGCAATGGGATGTTATTCCACTGGCGTGGGTTCAACAGATTTGGCACGTGCCTTTATTGATGGAAAATGCTGGTTTAAGATTCCCCCTTCGATAAGATTTATTTATAAAGGGAAACTAAAGAAATGGGTAACGGGTAAAGATTTAATTTTATATACCATTGGTAATATCGGCGTAGACGGTGCATTATATAAGGTAATGGAATTTAGCGGTCCGGTTATCCGAAATTTAGCTATGGACGATAGGTTTGCCATGTGTAATATGGCCATTGAGGCAGGTGCACGCGTGGGAATTATTGATCCGGATAAAGTTACTATTAATTTTGTGAAAATGGTTCATGGTTCAAAGTTCAAAGTTCACGGTAAAAATTTTCTTAGTTTAAAATCTGATTCCGATGCCCATTATGAGAAAATATACGAATGGGATGTTTCGAAACTAGAGCCGCAGGTGGCTTGTCCGCATTTGCCTAGCAACGTGAAACCGGTAGCTAACTTAAAAGATATCAAGCTTGACCAGGTAGTAATCGGCTCCTGCACAAATGGAAGGATTTCTGACTTAAGAATTGCGGCAAAGATATTAAAGGGCAAGAAAGTCAAGTCAGGCTTACGTTTAATTGTTATCCCGGCAACGCAGAAAATCTATCTTCAGGCAGTAAAAGAAGGTTTAGCTCAAAATTTTGTGCAAGCAGGCGGGGTATTTTCTACTCCTACCTGTGGGCCTTGTTTGGGTGGTCATATGGGGATTTTGACTGAAGGCGAAGTTTGTTTAGCTACCACAAATAGGAATTTTATGGGTAGGATGGGTAGCCCCAAGTCATTTGTATATTTGTCTAATCCAGCAGTAGCCGCGGCTTCGGCGATTAAAGGTAGAATTATACACCCAGATGAACTATAGCGCTACAGTCGGGACTAGCAAGGGACAGTCCCTTGCTAGCGTGACAAAGCGCTAATTGCGCAATATGCCAAAAGATTATGATGATTAAAGGTAATGTCCACAAATTAGGTAATGATATTAACACCGATGATATTATTGCCGCGAAGCATTTGGTTTCTACTGATGCGCAGGAATTAGGTAAGCATTGTCTTGAGAGTATAAGTCCTGATTTTGTCAATAGAGTTCGAACCGGAGACATCATCGTGGCTGGTAAAAACTTTGGTTGTGGTTCCTCGCGTGAGCATGCACCCTTAGCCATTAAAGGTTGTGGTATAACAGCAGTGATAGCCAAGAGCTTCGCTGCCATATTTTTCAGAAATGCCATAAATATTGGTTTACCATTCTTAGAATTAGAAGAAGTAGACAAAATAAAAGATGGCGATTCACTTGAAATAGATTTAGCCAGTGGTATAATAAAAAATATAACGCAAAATCAAACTTACAAAACTCTAGCCTTCCCTGAATTTCTACAGGAGATTGTAAGCTCGAGAGGGTTAATTAACTGGATAAAGGCTCGGAAAGAATGAATATTAAAATAGAGAAAGAAAAACGTAAGATTCACATTGTTTGCAATGAGGGCTTTTCGGTAAAAGGATATATACATCTTTTTGAGGGAGAGAGGACGTTAGATTTTATTAATCATGCACAGGAAAGCTTTATAGTCCTTACCAACGCAGAACTTTATTGTTTAGAGAAGTCAGAATCTAAGTTAGCGGCTGATACCGATACGATTATTCTAAATAAGTCAGTTATAAAGTGGATTGAGGAAATCTAAATTTGTACATACATCCTGCATTTATTTATTTCGCTGCGTAAGCTATGAGCTCATTTAATATGTATAAAGTCGCGGTAATTCCCGGTGATGGTACTGGTCCGGAGGTAATCCGCCAAGGCCTGAAGGTCTTGGAGGCAGTGGCCAAGAAATATAATTTTAAATATGAAAGTAAAATTTTTGACTTTGGCGGCGAGCGATACTTAAAGACCGGGAAAGTCTTGGAAGATACGGACATTGAGGAATTAAGGAAATATTCTGCTATTTATTTAGGGGCAGTAGGACATCCGCAGGTTAAGCCGGGAATTCTGGAGACCGGCCTGCTTTTGAAATTACGTTTTGCCTTTGATCAGTATATAAATTTACGTCCGGTAAAGCTTTATCATGCTGATTTCTGTCCTTTGAAAGATAAAAAGCCGGAGGATGTTGATTTTGTGGTGGTGCGCGAAAATTCCGAAGGGCTTTATAAAGGAATGGGAGAGTTTCAAAAAAAAGGCACTCAAGATGAAGTAGCGCTCCAGATTTCTTATAATACCAGAAAAGGCGTGGAGCGTTGTATCCGTTATGCCTTTGAGTATTGCCGAAAGCGAAATGTTAAGAAAAAAGTTACTCTTTGCGGTAAGACCAATGTGCTTACTTATGCCTGGGATCTTTGGCAAAGGACATTCGATGGGATTGCCAAAGAATATACGGATATTACCACGGATTATGCCCACGTAGATGCTACTTGTATGTGGATGGTCAAGAACCCAGAATGGTTTGATGTGATTGTCACCGATAACATGTTTGGGGATATTATTACGGATTTAGGAGCGATGATTCAGGGTGGAATGGGAATTGCTGCTGGAGGAAATATAAATCCTGAAGGTGTATCTATGTTTGAGCCCATTGGCGGAAGCGCGCCTAAATATACAGGCAAGAATGTGATTAATCCTCTGGCTGCGATTTGTGCGTTGGGGATGATGTTAGAGAATTTAGGGGAAGTCAAGGCTGGACAGGCAGTTGAGGATGCGGTAATTAAAGTGGTGCAGACGAAGTTGAAATCTCTGGCTGCAGGCAAGATGGGGTATTCGACAACTGAAGTGGGAGATTTAGTGGTTAATAATCTAACAATATGAAGAAATCTAAATATAATGTTGCAGTGATAGGTGTGGGGGCGGTAGGAATTGAGATGTTGCGGGTCTTAAAACAGCGCAATTTTCCTATTGAAGAACTGCGTGTTTTTGCCCGTTCCTCTAGAGATATAGAATTAGACGGGCAAAGATATTCAGTCAAAGCAATTTCACCTGAAGGTTTTGAAGGTATGGATATTGCTTTATTTGCGGGAACCGAGGGCGAGAAAGGCGCTAGCCTAACCTATGCCGCCGACGCTATAAAAAGAGGGGCGATAGTTATTGATAATGGCGCGGATTTCCGTATGGACCCAAAGGTGCCTTTGGTTGTGCCCGAGGTAAATGCCAAAGACATAAAAAAACATAAAGGTATAATTAGTAATCCTAATTGTTCTACTATCCAGATGGTAGTAGCCTTATGGCCAATTTATCAGAAGGTAGGGATTAGGCGCGTAGTGGTCACTACTTTTCAGGCTGCTTCTGGTGCAGGCAGGGGTGCAGTGGAGCAGTTAAAAGAAGAAACTTTTTTTATTGCTTCTCTTAAATTTGGGAATATTCATGTCAATGCACAAAATAAATTCTTACCTCAGCAACTCAGCTTTAATGTCTTTCCTCATATAGGTAGTTTTGTAGATTTTGATTATACCAATGAAGAATGGAAGTTGGTGCGCGAAACCCATAAGATTATGCACGATGATAGAATTAAAATTTCCGCAACTACGGTAAGGGTGCCAGTCAGGACAGGTCATTCAGAGTCAATATACATTGAAACTAAAGAACCGGTTGAGCCTGAAAAGGCGAGAAATATTCTTTCAAAAGCTCCGGGCATAGTTGTAATAGATGACCCCAAGAATAACCTCTATCCGCAGCCATTAGATGTAGAGGGTAAAGATGAAGTATTTATTGGTCGCATCCGCAAAGACCCCTTCATAAAAAATGGTCTGTGGCTGTGGGTAGTTGCTGATAACCTGCGCAAAGGCGCAGCTACCAACGCTATCCAGATAGCTGAATGCGTAATCTCAAGCTTGAGATAGAATATGACGGGACGAATTACTGTGGTTGGCAGGTTCAAAAAGGTCACCAGGTCAGAAGGTCACCATGTCACCAGTCAAAATCAATTCAAGAGACAATAGAAAAAACCCTCCGCAAAATTCTTCAAGAAAAAATACGGCTAATTGCTTCAGGAAGGACTGATGCTGGAGTTCATGCGCTTCGTCAGGTGGCAAATCTTAAGACTAATTCCAATATCGCCTTAGATAAACTACAGAGAGCGCTAAATGGTAACTTGCCGGATGATATTACGATTAATAAGATAGAAGAGGTGGATTTAGATTTTCACAGCCGTTTTGCTGCCAAATCAAAAATATACCGCTATACCATATTAAACCGCGGTTGGTCCTCGCCACTGTTAAGAAACACGGTTTACCTTTATCCTTACCCCTTAGATATCAAGTTAATGCAAAAAGAGGCGCAGTGTTTATTAGGCAAGCACGATTTTAAATCATTCTGCGCCAGCGGTACTAGCGCTAAGGATACCGCGCGAACTATAAAAAAAATAACTGTCAAGAGAGCTTTTTGTGAACTAAGAACTATGAACCATGAACAAAAAGATGCTAATTTAATTATTATCGATATAGAAGCAGATGGATTTTTGTATAATATGGTAAGGAATATTGTGGGCACGCTTATTGAGATAGGCAGAGGCAGATTTCCTAAAGGCAGCCTTAAAAAGATATTACTTACCAAGAACAGGAGAATCGCGGGTCCCACTGTCCCGGCAAGAGGATTATGCTTAATCAAAGTCAATTATTAAATTATAAAAATCAATTTAAAATTCTTTCTTGGGATTTCTATTCTAAGTTACTTATAGCGAGCTATTGCACATTTCAGATTACACGCTGGCCGATTTTGCCGCAGTTCATGGATATCTACTACCATCTTTTGACGGCTTGGGGATTTCTTCAGGCAGGCGGATACAGTGGCTGGGACTTTTGGCAGTATGCGCCCGTGGGGAGGATACATATTTATCCTCCGGTTTTTCATATAATTTTAGCTCTCCTTATTCGATCAGGGATTAGTAAAGTTATTTTAGCTAAATTCTTTGAGGCAGTAACCCCGGCGGTGTTTTTAATTGTCTTATGGCGTTTTATAAGAAAAAACTATAATGAACGTTTGGCCTTCTTTGTTACGCTCGCATTTGGCTCGTCCCTTTCTTTTTACCTTTCATTATTAAACCATGTGCCTGCAACAATAGCATTTATTCTTGGTTTTCTGGCCTTCGAGCAAATGTTTCAGAAAAAAATCTTGCGCTCCTTGATTTTGTTGAGCTTATGTTTTTATACCCATATCGGCATATCGTGGTTTTTTCTATTTAGTTTTATTTTTTACGGGTTATCTAATAAAGAGTATAAAAACCCCTCATTTTTTATTGCCTTATCCACATTTATTTTATCCTCGCCAATTCTATTTAAACAATTGACCGGGTTAAAATTTATTTCATCCTTGGGTTTTGCTTTGTCTGAAAGATATGTTTGCCAATTCAAAATTATTGATTATGTATTAGCGTTTTTCGGACTAATTCTTAGTTCTAAAATGAATGGAAAATATCGATTGTTCTTGAGTCTCTTTCTAGCCAGTTTTATTTTTCTCATCTATCCCTACCGTTTTTTTTCTGCCGAAGGGTATCTGCCCATAATCTTTCTTTCGGCTTTAGCCCTTTACCACTTATACGAAAAACTTAAAAATAAGACATATATAAAGTACTTTTATTTCCTCACAATAATTTTTATTATTTTATTCCTCTCGCCCACGGTATCTATGGATAGGCGTAAAGGCGAAGATAAATTAATTTTTAAGCTACGTTTTTGTGATTCGGCATTTATAGGCATGTTATTTGCCAGGGGAGGAACAATTTGGTTCCCCCAGGAATATCTGTCTGCTGCGGCTTTAATAAAGAAAAACTCAGAAGATAACGATATCGTTTATTCTAGCCTGGATATTTCTGGTATGACTTTAGCCAGTATTTCTGGACGCGCAACTGCCAATGCTTTATTTCCGGAGATAGGCCCTTTAAGGCGCTTTAATCCCATCAAAGCAGCAAAGATAATTGTATTTGTTAAGGATGATAAAGTTGATCTACTTAACCGTATTGTTGATAATTATAAGTTAATAAAAATAGGGGAAAATAAAATTTTTATTCTTTATAAAAATCTTTCCTGTAATACTAAAATTGATCTCAAAAGGGCTTCCCTGCCTTTTTGGGCAATTCTCTCTATCGGCTTTATATTTATGGTTTTATTTTTTATGGATAAGCAAAAATTTATTTGACTTAAGCATAAAATATGTTATACTTTGTGTCTCTATGAACAAGACATACGTAGCAAAAAAAGAAGATATAAAGAGACAGTGGTATCTTGTAGATGCCAAGGATAAAATATTAGGAAGGCTTGCCAGCAAAGTAGCGGCGATCTTAAGGGGTAAACACAAGGTCATATTTACCCCGCATCTTGATACCGGAGATGGTGTCATTGTCATAAATGCTGCAAAGATTAAAGTTACGGGAAGAAAACTTAAAGAGAAGATTTATCGCCGCTTCTCAGGTTACCCTGGAGGCCTGAAGGAAGTGCCTTTAGAGACAATGCTTAAAAAAAAGCCCGAGAATGTAATTATGTTGGCAGTAAAGAGAATGTTACCTCAGGGGCCTTTAGGCAGAGATACCTTGAAGAAACTAAAGGTTTATGCGGATGATCAGCATCCCCATAAAGGTCAAGCGCCCATTCCGTTGGAGTTTTAATTAACTATGAATGCGATTGAAAAATATACGGCAGTAGGTAGACGCAAAGAGGCGGTGGCGAGGGTTCAGCTTATGCCAGGTAAAGGCGATATTGTGATTAATGGCCAGTCTTATGAAAAATATTTTAGTCGGGAGACAGACAGAATTATTATAAAACAGCCATTACATATAACCAATAATCTAAATAAATACGATATCATCGCTAATATCAGAGGAGGGGGTCTGGCTGGACAGGCAGGCGCTTTACGGCATGGTATTGCCCGTGCGTTAATCTTAGCCCAATCTGAGCTTAAAGACCCCTTGCGTAAGCAAGGATTCTTAACCCGTGACTCGCGTGCGAAAGAACGTAAGAAATACGGACAAAAGGGTGCGCGTAAACGCTTCCAGTGGACAAAGAGGTGATTAGAGTTCATAGTTCATAGTTCATAGTTCATAGTTTAAGTTTAGAGTAGAGATCCCGCTGGGAAGTGGGATTTTTTGTTTTATGGCGTCGGGAAACCGACGAGAAAATGCTTGACTATGTATGAATTTTAGCTTAATATGAACATATAAAAAATAAAGGAGATAAAATGTTAAATGTAGGTATTGTAGGTGCAACGGGTTATGCCGGAGAGCAGTTATTAGATATCCTTTTAAGGCATCCCCAGGTAAGAATCACAGATATTTCTGCCAAGATAGATAAGCCTAAGAAAATATCAGAGATATTCTCCAAGCTTAAGGGGAGGATAGAGTTTGTCTGTAAAGAACCAGAGATAAAAGAAATTATTGCCAAATGCGATTTGGTATATTTGGCATTGCCGCATACGGTCTCAATGGAGATTGCGCCTTTGTTATTAAAAGCAGGCAAAAAGGTAATTGACCTGAGCGCAGATTATCGGTTGAAGGATACAAAAATTTATGAAAAGTTTTATCATGCAAAACAGAAGGATAAGCTAAATCTTGCGCAAGCGGTCTATGGCCTGCCGGAATTGTATCGGGCTAAGATAAAAAACGCCAGACTCATTGCTAACCCCGGTTGTTATCCTACGGTAAGTATATTAGCTTTGGCGCCGCTAGTTGCTTTTAATTTAGTGGATTTAGATGCAATAATTATTGATGCCAAATCCGGAGTAACTGGCGCAGGAAGAAAAATGGCGGAAGACTTTCTCTTCCTCAAGGTCAATGAAGACTTTAAGGCATACAAAGTAAATATCCATCAGCACATACCAGAGATTAATCAGGAATTATCAAAATTAGCTGATAAGAAGATCAATATAACTTTTGTGCCGCATCTATTACCTTTGAATAGAGGAATTTTAGCGACGATATATGTAAGAAAAGTTCAAAGTTCAAAGTTCAAAGTTCAAAGTTTAGCTGCTTTATATAAGAAATTCTACAAGAAAGAGCCGTTTGTAAGAATCAGGGACGAAGGGGATTTTCCACAACTTAAAGATGTGGTAGGCACGAATTTCTGCGATATCGGTATAAAGGATGAACGAGATATGGTAATTATCGTTGCTGCCATAGATAATTTGTTAAAAGGGGCATCTGGCGAGGCAGTGCAGAATATGAATATTATGTATGGGTTTGCTGAATATACAGCTTTATTATGATAAAAATATATAAAAAAGCCATTCTTCCCTTAGGTTTTAAGGCAAATGGAATAGCTTGCGGTATAAAAAAATCAGGTAAATTAGATTTGGCCTTGTTTTATTCGGATATACCTGCAAAGGCTACCTGTCAATTTAGCACTAATAAGATTCAAGCAGCTCCGATAAAGATAAATAAAAGATACCTTAGGAATAATAAAGTGTATCGGGCAATAATCACAAACAGTGGTAACGCCAATTGTTTTACGGGTAATCTCGGCTTAAGGGATGCAGAGGAGGCTTCTTGGGCCCTAGCCAAAACTTTAGGTGTTAAGAAAGAAAGTGTGCTGGTTGCTTCCACAGGCATAATTGGAAGAAAGTTGCCTCTAGATAAAATTAAAAAGGCAATTCCTGATTTAGTTAGGGGATTATCTAAGCAGGGGATAGATAAGGCAAAAAAAGCGATAGTAACCACAGATACATTTACTAAAGAAATTACGGTGAAATTTAATATTGGCAGTCAGGTCGTGACAGTCTGTGGTGTGGCTAAGGGCGCAGGGATGATTGCACCGAATATGGCGACAATGCTCTGTTTTATTCTAACCGATGCCTACATTACGCCGGGGGCACTAAATAAGGCCCTAAAGGTTAGTGTGGAAAACTCTTTTAACTGTATAACTGTTGATGGTTGTATGAGCACAAATGATAGCATCATAGTTTTAGCAAACAGTGCAGCTGGGAATATTTTAATAGATATAAATAAAAATTTTAATTTGTTTGTTAAAGCCTTAGTTATAGTTTGCCTTGAATTAGCAAAGATGATAGTAAGAGATGCTGAGGGCGCAACCAAGTTTATTCAGATTAGAGTTGATAAAGCAAGGAATTTTAGAGAAGCAAAAAAAGTAGCTTTAAGTATTGCTAACTCCAATCTTTTTAAGACTGCTATGTATGGCCAGAATCCAAATTTTGGTAGAATAGTAGCGGCTGTAGGCGCAAGCGCAATAGATATAAAAGAGAAAGACTTAAAAATTAAAGTAAGCCCCCTAAATAAAAAAGATATAAATGTTGGTGTATCTGTTGGCAGGGGCAACTCTTCGGCTGTAGTTTACACTTCGGATTTGACAGTAGAGTATATTAAGATAAATGCAGAATATAATTAGTTTAGTTAAATGGTTAAAAGGTTAAATAGTTAAATGGTTTAGACAATTTAACCATTCACCAATTACCATTTAACCAAAAGCGAGCGGAACGAGCAAAGATGCAAGAAGCAATTAAAAAAGCAGAGGTTCTAGTTGAGGCGCTACCGTATCTGAAAAAGTTTCATAAAAAAATAATCGTTATAAAATATGGCGGTAGTATACTCGGCGAAGAAAAGATTAGAAAAGGCGTTTTAGAGGATATTGTTTTTTTAAATTTTATGGGCTTAAGGCCGGCATTAGTCCATGGCGGAGGTCCAAATATCAATGAACGGATGCGCCAACAAGGAAAGAAAACTGAGTTTGTGGATGGGATGCGGGTAACTGATGAAGAAACACTTGTTGTGGTAGAAGAAGAATTGCAGCGATTAAATGATATTATTGTAAAAGAACTCTCTGAATTAGGCGCAAGAGCCGTTGCTTTAAATGGCAAAGATAACAATATGATTCAGGTGGAAAAGAAAAAGGCAAAAATAGATTTGGGTTTAGTAGGACATATTGTAGCTGTAAATAGTCAGCCCATCTTAGATGATTTAAAGAAGGATAAAATAGTAGTGATTTTGCCTATGGGCAGAGGCAAAGATAAAAAAACTTATAATGTGAATGCTGATGAGGCAACATCGCAAATCGCCTCCGCTCTTTCGGCAGAAAAACTAGTAATACTGACTAATGTAAAAGGAATTATGCGTAATCCTGATGACCCAAATTCTTTTTTATCCACCCTGACTACAGAGGAAGCAAAGGATTTAATGGGGAATAACATTATTCAGCAGGGGATGATTCCTAAGGTAAAGGCTTGCATTGATGCTCTTTTAGGAGGCGTTAAAAAAACACATATTATCGATGCGCGCATTCCGCACGCGTTGCTTTTAGAAATATTTACGGATCAAGGCATCGGCACAGAAATAATAAAATAATTCCTAGATTATGAACCATGAACTATGAACCATGAATTAACTTAGCTATGAAATTAGAAGAAGTTTTTGAAAGTTATAAAGACTACATCATGCCGACTTATACTAAGGTGCCTTTGGTATTTGTCAAAGGCAAAGGTAGTCGGCTTTGGGATATTCACGGGAAGGCTTATTTAGATTTTTTTCCGGGTTGGGGCGTGGGTAATCTTGGTCATTGTCATCCTAAGGTTATGCAGGCAGTGCGGGATCAGATTTCCAAGTTGATTTTTATTCCTAACAATTATTATCATATTCCTGGAGGCAAATTAGCTCAAGAGTTAATCTATTGGTCCTATCCGGGGAAAGTTTTTTTCTGTAATTCCGGCGCTGAGGCAAATGAGGCAGCCTTTAAATTAGCCCGTAAATTTGGTAATGGTAGATACGAAATTATTACTTTCCAGAACTCCTTTCATGGAAGAACGCTCGCGGCATTAGCTGCCACAGGACAGAAGAAATATCAGGAGGGTTTTACGCCTTTACCGGAGGGCTTCAAAATAGTTAAATTTAATGATCTTGAAGCGGTGAAGGCTGCAATAAATAATAAAACAGTAGCCATAATGTTAGAATTAATTCAAGGTGAAGGCGGCATTAATGTAGCAGATAAAAATTTCGTCCAAGAATTAAGAAATATCTGTAACGAAAAAAAATTACTTTTAATTGTAGATGAAGTTCAAACCGGTATCGGTAGAACCGGAAAATTATTTTGTTATCAACATTATGGTATAACCCCCGATATAATGACTCTGGCTAAGGCACTTGGCGGAGGTTTACCCATAGGTGCTACGGTAGCAAAAAAAGAAATCGCTGACACCTTAGGTCCGGGTATGCATGCTTCTACATTTGGCGGCGGGCTAGTAATATGTAAAGCAGCCTTGGCAGTCTTAAGGGCAATACAGAAGGAAAAATTGCTTACAAATGCTAAAAAAATAGGTGAATACCTATTTATTAAACTTAATGAGCTAAAGAACAAATATAGCATAATAAAAGAAGTAAGAGGGCTGGGTTTGATGGCTGGTATAGAGTTGAATGCCGAAGGTAAAACTATCGTTGAAAAATGTATCGAAAAAGGCCTCTTGATTAACTGTACTCACGAGAAAGTCTTAAGATTTATGCCGGCATTGAATATTACTAAAAAAGAAGTCGATAAGGCAATCGCTATATTGGATAGTGTATTTAAATAGGTCGAGGTGAGACCTCCGCAACTACTTGATTTTAAATAGATTGCTGAGGTGAGACCTCGAAATCAAGGATGAGAAAAGATTTAATTTCTATTAAAGACTTGAGCTTAAGAGAAATCCTAGAGATTTTTAGTCTCACGGATAAGCTTAAGAAGAACAAAAACAAGTTTGGCAAGGTATTAACCGGCAAAACCTTGGCCTTAATTTTTCAGAAGCCTTCTAACCGCACGCGGGTTTCTTTTGAGGTAGGGATGTATCAATTGGGAGGCAATTGTATGTATTTAAGCCCCGGAGAAATCAATTTGGGCGTGAGAGAATCGATAGCCGATGTGGCCAAAACACTTTCGCGCTATGTAGACGGGATAGTTTTAAGGACGTATGAACATAATAATCTTCTGGAAATGGCAAAATATTCCACAGTTGCGGTAATCAACGGACTAACGGACTTTTCCCATCCTTGTCAGGCGCTGGCTGATGTTTATACGATTAAAGAGAAGCTAAAAGGTTTTAAAGGCAAACTGCTTGCCTATGTAGGCGATGGTAATAATGTATGTAATTCTTTGTTATTCGTTTGTGCTAAGGTGGGCCTAAGGATGAACGTGGCTGCGCCTGAAGGATTCCAGCCGGACAAAGCCGCAATAAAAGAAGCAAAAAAGGTGGCGAAAATTTTTTATCATCCCGATGAAGCAGTTAAAGACGCCGATGTTATCTATACCGATGTCTGGGCGAGCATGGGGCAGGAAAAAGAAGCAGAGGAGAGAAAGAAGATATTTAAAGAATTCCAGGTCAATAAAAATTTAGTGAAATTAGCCAAGAAAAACGCGCTTATTATGCACTGTTTGCCTGCGCATCGGGGAGAGGAAATAACCGATGAGGTGATTGATAGTAAGAATTCCATTGTCTTTGACCAGGCAGAAAACAGGATGCATGTACAAAAGGCAATTTTGATCAAGCTATTAGGTCTTTGATATTTTGCTGCAGGTATTTGTTTGCGGCGCTCTAAAACTTTCGCCGTGCACTACGGTTTACTCGTCGCTACGGGCAGTATGCTTACGCCGAAACGCCACCTTCGCTCCTCGTAAATCCTTGTGCACTAATGCCTTAAAATTTTCTAATGCGCGTTCACAAATCCCTTCGCAAAATATATAGTTAGTAATAATTAGGAGTTAGAATGAAGAAAATTGTATTAGCTTACTCCGGTGGCTTAGATACCTCCTGCGCTATCAGATGGTTAAAAGAGCAGGGATATGAGGTAGTCTGTTTTATCGCGAATTTAGGTCAAGGCGAGGATTTCGAGGTCATCGAAGCAAGAGGTTTAGCTGCCGGCGCTTCCAAGGTATATATCAAAGACCTGCAAGACGAATTTATCGAAGATTTTATCTTGCCGGCATTAAAGGCAAATGCGATATATGAAGGCAAATACTTACTGGCTACTGCTTTGAGTAGACCTTTGATTGCTAAATATTTAGTTGAAATAGCCCACAAAGAAAAAGCGGATAGCGTGGCGCATGGTTGTACTGGTAAAGGTAATGACCAGGTAAGATTTGAGGTTACCGTGGGCATCTTAGACCCGAAATTAGAGATTATTGCTCCAGTAAGAGAGTGGGAATTTAAATCGCGGGAAGAAGAGATAGAATATGCTAAAGAAAATAATATCCCGATAGATGTAACCAAGAAAAAACCTTACAGCATCGATAGAAATCTCTGGGGCATAAGCATTGAAGCAGGCGTATTAGAGAATTTAGAACAGGAGCCGCCCGAAGATGCCTATTTAATCACTAAGAGTCCAACTGGCACATCCACTTATCCTAAATATATAGAGATTTATTTTGAGAAAGGCGTGCCCAAAAAAATAGATGGCAAGAATTATAAATTGAAGACTTTGATTAGTCATTTAAATGAAATCGGCGGGCTTTACGGTGTAGGTAGAACTGATTTAGTGGAAAATAGGCTGGTGGGTATTAAATCCAGAGAAATTTACGAGACGCCAGCTGCCACCATACTTTATGCTGCCCATAAAGAATTAGAAAGTTTGGTCTTAGATAGGGAATGTAGCCATTTCAAGGAGATAATTTCCCTTAAGTATTCAGAATTAGTTTATTATGGCCTTTGGTATTCGCCCTTAAAAGAAGCCTTGGATAGCTTTGTGAATTCAACACAAAAACAAGTTAGCGGTTCGATAAAATTAAAATTATTTAAAGGAAGTTGCGTTCCAGTAGAAAGAAAATCGTCACATTCATTGTATAAAAAAGAATTAAGCACTTATGGTAAAGAAGATAAATTTAACCAGAAGTTAGCCGAGGGGTTTATTAAGATTTGGGGAATGCCTTATCAAAGATAGGTCTTAGGTGTTAGGTCTTAGGTTATAGGCAATGACAAGATTAGCGTTACGGGCGGCTCAAGGAGAAAAAATGTCAAAGAAGATGTGGGGCGCAAGATTTCCTAAAAAGACAAGTATTTTAGCGGATAAATTTACCTCAAGCATATCTTTTGACAAAAGATTAGCCAAGTACGATATTTTAGGTAGTATTGCTCATGCTAAGATGTTGGGTAAACAGAAAATTATACCCTTAAAAGACACGGTGCTAATTGTCAGAGGCCTTAATTCTATTTTAGAAGATGTAAAGAAAGGTAAGTTTAAATTTGACCCAAAGGCAGAGGATATACATTCCAATATTCAGGATGCGCTAATAAAGCGGATTGGAAAAGCAGCGCATAAGTTGCATACTGGACGTTCCAGAAACGATCAAATAGCATTAGATGTTAAAATGTATATAAAAGATGAGATAAACGCATTAGTGGATTTGATTATTGAGTTTCAAAAATCAATACTCAGATTTGCCAAGAAAAATGCAAAAATAATTATTCCAGGATATACCCATTTACAAATAGCGCAATGCATACTCTTGGCGCATCATTTACTGGCTTATCTGGAATGTTTAGAAAGAGATAAAGAAAGACTCGGCGATGCTAAAAAGAGAACTGACGAGATGCCTTTGGGCAGCGGTGCGCTTTCCGGCACTGGATTGCCTATAGACAGGGAATTTGTCAGAAAACAGGTGGACTTCAGCGAGCTTACAGAAAATAGCATTGATAGTGTAAGCGATAGAGATTTTATTATTGAGCTGTTGGCAGATTTATCTATATTATCAGTGCATTTATCGCGGATGGCTGAAGATTTGATTTTGTGGTCTACCAAGGAATTTAATTTTATTGATATAGATTTTTCTTTCTGCACTGGTTCCAGCATTATGCCACATAAGAAAAATCCAGATGTATTAGAATTGATCCGGGGAAGCGTTGGCAAAATACAGGGAGATTTATCCAGTGTGCTTATTTTGATGAAAGGTCTGCCTTTATCGTATAATCGGGATTTACAATTAGACAAACCTCCGCTTTTTGATGCCATAGATACCGTAAAGGATATTTTAGAGATATTCATAGTTTTATTTGAAGATATTGTCATAGAGAAAGAAGCCATAGCCGCAAGGCTAACGGATGAATCTTTATTTTCTGTAGATGTAGTAGAATATTTAATTAAAAAGGGTTTATCTTATAGAGAAGCGCATGATATTGTGGGCAGAATGGTTAAAGATTGCTTAGATAAAGGTAAAAAAATCTCTGCTCTCACTAATCATGAACTAAAAAAATATTCAGAAAAGTTAGGGCCGGATGTAAAAAATATCTTAAATGCCTGGGCATCAGTTAGTCTTAAAACTTCATATGCCGGCACTAGCCCCAAACTGGTAACCAAGCAACTCAATAAATGGAGTAAGCTTCTAAATGCATGAATTTAAATATAAAGGAAATTATCTTTATTGCGAAGGGATAAAAGTTCTGAATTTAGCCAGAAAATTTGGTACACCTCTTTATCTTTACAGTTACCATACTCTTATCGGCCATTATATTAAATTAAGAACTGCATTTGGCCAGAGCGAGCCTTTAATCTGTTATTCGGTTAAAGCAAATTCTAATTTAGCGATTCTTAAAGCATTGGTAGATAAAGGTGCAGGGTTAGATATTGTTTCAGGCGGAGAACTTTCTCGCGCCATTAAAGTAGGCTGCCCGCCAGAGAAAATTGTCTACGCCTCGGTAGGAAAAACAGACAAAGAGATAGAAGAGGCCATAAAATTAGGGATTTTGTTTTTTAATGCGGAGAGCGCCTCAGAGTTAGAAAATATAAACCGCATTGCCCAAAAATTAAATAGAATTGCTAATGTGGCTATTCGTATAAATCCGGATGTTGAGCCCAAAACGCACAAATTTATTACTACGGGGAAATTAACCAATAAATTTGGCATTGATTTTAAACAAGCGCAAGGTATTCTCTTAAGGCGCAATAATTTTTCTCATGTAGATATCAAAGGGCTGCATATTCATATTGGCTCTCAGATTACCGAGAGCGCTCCCTTTGCGAGTGCAATAAGGAAGATGGTAGGTTTTGTTGAGCAACTAAAAGAAAAAAAAATAAATTTGCAATACCTGAATATCGGAGGTGGTTTAGGGATAGTTTATGATAAAGAAACGCCTCAGACTGCGCAAAAATTTGCTCAGAAAGTGTTACCTCTTTTAAAAAAGACAAAACTGAAAATAATCTTAGAGCCAGGTAGATTTATTGTGGGTAATGCCGGAATTTTGGTAACTAAAGTTCTCTATATTAAATCTACGCCTAAAAAGAAATTTGTCATTGTGGATGCGGGTATGAATGATTTGATTCGGCCAGCTTTATATGGAGCATATCATCAGATTTTACCTCTACGCAATACGCAATACCTCACCTGCTCAGGCAGGCAGGGCGCAATACGCAATACAGAAAAAGTAGATATTGTCGGCCCTATTTGTGAAAGCGCGGATTTCTTTGCCAAAGATAGGCGCATACCAAAAGTTAAAGAGGGAGATTATTTAGCAATCATGGGCGCAGGTGCCTATGGATTTAGCATGTCATCGAATTATAATTCTCGGCGCAGAGCCCAAGAGGTTATGGTGGTCAAAGACAAAACTTTTGTAATTCGAAAAAGAGAGACTTACGAAGATTTAGCGCATAATGAATTAATACCACCGTTTCTTTTGGGATTATAATATGCGACAGATAGATTTTACTAAAATGGTTGCCTCAGGAAATGATTTTATCATTGCTGAACTTAAGAACTCAACGAACTCAAAGCAACTCAAGAACCTAGCTAAAAAGACTTGCGATAGGAAATATGGCGTAGGCGCGGATGGGTTCTTGGTGCTGAGAAAATCCAAGATTGCCGATGTAAAAATGCGCATCTTTAATCCCGATGGCTCTGAGGCAGAAATGTGCGGGAATGGGGCGCGCTGCATCGCCCTTTGGGTAAACGCAATACGCAATACCTCACCTGCTCAGGCAGGCAAGGCGCAATACTCAATACTCAAAATTGAAACTAAGGCAGGCATTATTGAATCACAAGTTAATGGGAATAACGTAAAGATAAAACTCACTGACCCAAAAGATCTAAGATTAGATATACCGATAAAGATAAATAATCGCCCATTAAAAGTGAATTTTATCAATACTGGTGTGCCGCATACGGTTATTTTCGTCGAGGGCTTAGATAAGATTGATGTATTTAATCTGGGTAGGCAAATCCGTTATCATCAGAAATTTAAGCCTGCAGGCACAAACGTGGATTTTGTAGAAGTATTAAGTGATAACTCTATAAAAATTAGAACTTATGAAAGAGGCGTAGAGGATGAGACGCTTGCCTGCGGCACAGGCGTAGTTGCCTCCACGTTACTATACGCTATACGCTATACGCTATACGCTACTTCTCTTATTGAAGTGCACACCAAAAGCGGCGAGATTCTAAAAGTTTATTTTGATAGAATTGATGGTAAATTTACGAATGTCTGGTTAGAAGGTAAGACAAAAATAGTCTATATGGGGGTGTATCATGTTTAATGGTTCAATTGTCGCGATAATTACGCCATTTAGAGATGGCAAGGTTGATGAGAAAAAATTAAGAGAACTCATTGAATTTCAAATTAAAAATGGGACTTCTGGAATTGTGCCTTGCGGCACAACCGGCGAATCAGCAACTTTGTCTTTCCAGGAACACGACCGCGTGATTGAAATTACTATTGAACAGGTCAAAAAAAGAGTGCCGGTCATTGCCGGCACAGGCTCTAACTCAACTTCCGAGGCAATAATGTTAACCAAGCATGCTGCCAAAGCCGGCGCAGATGCATCTTTGCAGGTTTCTCCGTATTATAATCGGCCCACACAAAAAGGTCTTTACGAACATTTTAAAGCCATTGGTGATTCTGTAGATATACCAATAATTCTTTATAATATTGCCTCGCGCACCGGGGTAAATATAGAGCCAGAAACCATTGCCAAATTAGCCCGTGATTGCAAAAATATTGTGGGAGTAAAAGAAGCATCGGGAAATTTAGATCAGATGTCGCGCATCAAACAATTATGCCCAGCAAATTTTGATTTGCTCTCCGGAGACGATAGTCTAACTTTACCTATATTATCTATAGGTGGAACAGGAATTATCTCAGTGGTAGCTAATATTGTGCCCAAAGATGTAGCGATGCTTGTTTCTGAATTTGAAAAAGGAAATTTAAAAATTGCCCAAGAGATACACTATAAATTATTACCTTTGATTAAAGCAATATTTATTGAGACCAACCCCATACCGGTCAAGACGGCACTTGGGTTAATGGGAATGTGCGAGCCGGATTTAAGGCTTCCGATGTGTGCGATGCCCCTTGAGAATTTAGAGAAGCTTAAAAAGTCTCTGAAGGATTATGGATTGTTAAATTCTTAAATTGTTAAAGGTTACAAAAGGGGTCAGGCGCTTTTTCCACTAAATGGAGCAGAAAAGATGATTAAGTTAGGAATAGCCGGTGTTTGCGGCAGAATGGGCAGGCGGATATTTGAATTGGCCTCTTATGACAAAGATTTTGAACTTACCCTGGGCTTAGAAAAAAAAGGCACGCCAATGATTGGTAGAGAACTGGGTAAGATAAAGATATCTTCCAGTCCAGATGGATTATTCTTGGTAGATGTGTTTGTGGATTTTACTACCCCCGAAGCAACAGAGGTGAATTTAGATTATGTGGCCAGGTATAAAAAGGCATTAGTCTTAGGCACTACGGGCTTGAATGATGCACAATTAAAAAAAATAGAGGAAGTCTCCAAAGTTGTTCCAGTAGTATTTTCTCCCAATATGTCTGTAGGAGTTAATGTTTTATTTGCGCTATTGCCCGAAATAGCCAAAAGATTAGGGCCGGATTACAATATTGAAATTACAGAAGCGCACCACAAAGCTAAAAAAGACGCTCCTTCAGGCACGGCGAAGAAATTCGGACAAATTTTAGCGGATATAACCAGAAAAGAGATACCCACTCACGCTATCCGTTTAGGCGATATTGTAGGTGACCATACGATTATCTTTTGCGGTAATTCTGAGCGCATTGAAATAAAGCATCAGGCGCATTCACGGGATTTATTTGCCTTAGGTGCTCTAAAGGCAGCCAAGTGGGTTATGGGTAAGCCCGCGGGTCTATATTCCATGCAGGATGTATTAAGAGGGTAGATATGTTTAAGCTCTCTAAAAAAATAAATTCGCTTCCGCCTTATCTGTTTGTAGAAATTGACAAAGCAAAAAGGAGAACACAAGCAGAAGGTAGAGATATTATTGATTTGGGGGTCGGAGATCCGGACCAACCTACGCCTCTACACATAATTGAAAAACTCTACCAAGCAGCTCGTGATCCTGCCACCCATCGTTATACCTTGGATCAAGGTATACCGGTATTGCGCCAGGCAATTGCTGATTGGTATAAAAGTCGCTTCAGCGTAGAACTTGATCCAGAGACAGAGATTTTACCTCTAATTGGTTCAAAAGAGGGCATTGCGCATTTTCCCTTAGCATTTTTAGATACGGGGGACTATTCATTAGTTCCTGATCCGAGTTACCCGCCCTACAAAGGTGGAACTATATTGGCTGGCGGCAAGCCCTATCTTATGCCGCTTCGGCAAGTAAATGCATTTTTACCTGACCTCAAAATTATACCCCTAAACATACTTAAGAAAGCAAAGTTAATGTATATTAATTATCCCAATAATCCTACGGCGGCAACCGCAGAAAGTGATTTCTATAAAGAGATAGTTAAGTTTGCGAGCAAAAATAGGATTATTGTGCTTTCAGACTTAGCTTACTCTGAAATTGTTTATGATGGATACAGGCCTTCGAGTTTCTTAGAAGTTGAGGGCGCAAAAGAATTCGCTATAGAATTCCATTCCTTATCAAAAACTTATAATATGACTGGTTGGCGCATAGGCTGGGCCTGCGGTAACGCTAGATTAATCTCGGCATTAGCAAAAATTAAATCTAACATTGATTCAGGTATATTTTCCGCAATTCAATTGGCCGGTATTATTGCCTTAGAAGGCCCCCAGCAACATATTAAAAGTATATGCCGACTTTATCAGGAAAGGCGCGATGTTTTAATCAGCGGCCTAAATTCTTTGGGTTGGCAGGCAACATTACCCAAAGCCACTTTTTATGTCTGGCTAAAAATTCCTCAAAAAACAGACTCCATAAAGTTTTCTAAAATATTATTAGAGAAAGCAGATATTGTCGTGACGCCAGGCGTGGGCTTTGGTAAATACGGTGAGGGTTATATTCGTATAGCACTTACTGTATCCAAAGAGAGAATAATAGAAGCTATTGAGCGAGTGAAGAAAGTATATTAATGCCGATTTGTTATTTAGGAATTGGTTCGAATTTAGGTGACAGAGAAAAAAATATAAAATTAGCCTTGCGAAAAATTAACCGCTTGAAAGAGACAAAGATTATTAAATTGTCTAAAATCATTGAGACCAAACCTATCGGTGGACCTGTAGGTCAAGGTAAATTCTTAAACGCTGCTTTAAAAATTAAAACAAACCTCGCCCCCGCAGTCCTTCTCGGGAAGCTTAAAACAATCGAAAGAGAACTTGGAAGGTCGAAAAAACATATCCGTTATGGACCGAGAACTATTGATTTGGATATTTTATTTTGCGGGGATAAAATTATCAATAAAAAAGATTTAAAGATTCCCCATCCCCGAATTTTTGAGCGCGAATTCGTCATAAAGCCGTTATTAGAAATAACATGATTATTACACGCAATATAAAACAGATGTCCCAAATTTCTAAGAAGGCGAGACTTGCGGGTAGGACTATTGGTTTTGTGCCCACAATGGGTGCATTGCATGAAGGACATTTAAGCCTTATCCGTCGAGCACGTCGGGAAAATGATATTGTCGTAGTAAGCATCTTTGTTAATCCTACCCAATTTGGACCCCAGGAAGATTTTAGAAAATATCCACGAAATCTGAAGCGTGATGCTCAAATGTGTAAAAGAGAAGGCGTCGATATTATATTTTATCCCCCTACAAAAGAGATTTATCCAGATAATTATAGAACATATGTTTTGGTAGAAGAATTAAGCGAGGTTTTATGCGGTAAGTTTCGACCCGGACATTTTAAAGGTGTGGCAACAGTGGTAACAAAACTCTTTAATATCGTTCAGCCTGATATTGCCTATTTTGGCCAGAAAGATGCACAACAGGCAATCATTATTAAAAAGATGGTCGAGGATTTAAACCTTCTGGTGAAGATAAAGGTTATCCCTACGCTGCGAGAAAAAGATGGAGTGGCTTTGAGTTCACGTAATGCTTATTTAAAGCCAAGCGAAAGAAGAGATGCGGCAGTTTTATATGAGGCATTGAATCTGGCCAAGAATTTAATCAGACAAGGAAATAGAAATTCCCCAGATATCATTAAGAAGATGAGACGGCTAATCAATAAAAAGAAAAGCGCAAAGGCGCAGTATATATCAGTTGTAGGTTTAGAAGACTTAAGGCCTGTAGATAGAATAAAAGATAGTGTATTGATTGCTTTAGCAGTATGGTTTGGTAGGACGAGGTTGATAGATAATATTATTGTAAATGGGGTAAATGGAGACAGACACTATTTTTCTTAATAAATTGGTAAATTAGTGTCTGTCCCTAATTAATAATTGTTAAACTGTCAAACTGTTAAACTGCTATGGGTAAATTATTAAGAATAGGTATCGTAGGCTGTGGCGCAATCGGCTCTTCTTTAGCTAAGACCATTATCTCGGATTTTTCTCAGCAAGCCCAATTGATAAGTTTATATGATATTGAGGTAGAGAAAGCCCATAAATTAGCCAGCCAACTGAATAACCAGAAATTAGCTGTTTTAAATTTAGATAATTTAATCAATAAGGTAGAGTTGGTGATTGAAGCGACAAAGGCAGAATCCGCTTTTGAGATTGCCAAAAAGACAATTGCTACCTCTTGCGATATCATGATTATGAGCGTAGGAGGAATAATTGAGCATTATAAAGAGTTAGAGATATTGGCCCAAGAAAAAGGGGCGCATATATTTATACCTTCCGGAGCTATCTGCGGTATAGACGGCTTAAAGGCAGCAGCGTGCAGCAAAGTCACTAAGGTCACTCTTACCACAAAAAAGCCTCCCCAGGCATTTTTGGGTGTTCCTTATGTATTAAAGAGTAAGATAAATCTGGGAAAGATAAAGGAAGATACGGTTATCTTTGAAGGCAATGCCCATTTTGCCAGCAAATCATTCCCGCAAAACATTAATGTGGCCGCTACCTTAAGTATGGCAGGTATTGGTGCAGAAAAAACAATGGTGCGTATTGTAGCCTCCCCAAATATTACAAAAAATATCCATGAGATAGAAATAGAATCGGAGGCTGGCAGGATAGTTACCCGTACAGAAAATGTAATTCATCCGGATAATCCTAAGACCAGTTATTTGGCAGTGTTATCAGCAATAGCAACCTTAAAACAGATTTTAGAGCCGATTAAGATTGGCACATAAAAAGTGTCAATGTATCATGTGTCAAAGTGTCAAAGAAAAATCTAAATTCATTTATATATAAAAATAAACCTCGATACTCCGATACTTGATACTTTGATACTCTAAATGTGAAGTTAAAATAATAAAGAGGGAGGAGGTGAATTAAAATATGGCACAGAAATTAGTAAAGCTAGGAATCAAGAGGCAGAAAGGTTACCTTTACTACATCGACAAAAAAGGCGACGTCTCTTGCGCCAAAATGGCCAGAGGTAAGAAAAAAGGAGGTAGCCCGAAAAAAGTAGCAAAAGTCGGTATCAAGAGGGAAAAAGGATACCTCTATTTCATCGACAAAAAAGGCGACGTCTCTTGCGCCAAAATGAAAAGGGGCGGAAAGAAGAGAAAAAAGAGATAACGATGCTTTTTTCCTGTTAAATAAGAAGGTCCCTGATAATAAAATTTAACGGGGGGCCTTCTTGGCATAATTATAAATAATAAAAAGTTAAGAGAATTATACATTAAATGAGAAAAACTTATTACCTAATAACATTTTTACTTATAATATTTAGTCTATCGTCCATATATAAATATATGCCTAAAGAAGGAAACTTTGCCAAAGACGCAGATGAAGGATATTATTTTGCTTATTCAAAAAATATTTCTGAAAATGGTGTTAAAAGTTACCCTAAACTATTCGATGAACATGTGAAAATCGAAAAAAATCGGATTTGGCCCAGCCCTTTAAGATTTGGGTATTTTCTCTTAAGTGCTCTATGGTTTAAAATTTTTGGTCCAAGTTTTAGGTCTTTGGCTACTCTTTCTCTTATTTGTTATATCTTAGTCTTATTGCTTTCCTTATATTTTTCTAAAAGATATTTTGATAAAAGAGTATCTAGTTTATTTGTATTATTGCTTGCCTTTTCGCCTTTAGGAATGGCTATGGCCAAAAGAGCCCTATCCGATAGTATGGGAAATTTGTTTATTATCCTTTCAATTTGGCTATTCCTGCATTTCTTATCAGAAAAAAAATTATTTAATTTTATTCTCTTTATAGTTTTTTATGCATATTCAATTTTAATAAGAGAACAATCAATTTTGTTTATTTTGTTTTTTGGTTTTTACTTTTTGGTTTATAAGTATATGTATAAGGCGAATATTCCAAAAATTTATTTTCCGGCAATTATTCTATTACCGATTTTTTCTGTGGGTCTGGTTTGGCTTATTTCATCGCAAAGTTTTACTAATGTAATTTCCATGATTAAATTAACGCGAATCTTACCCACTATAAATCAATATTCTATTCTTTTTTGTAGAGGACCATGGTTTAGATACATCATTGATTATCTCTTAATTTCGCCTTTAATTACAATCTTGGCTTTATCATTTATAATTTACGCTTTTACTAACCGAGAGATTTTCAAGGATTATAAGATTAGCTACTTTTTAATATTGTTCATTACTCTATTTCTATTGCTTAGTAGTTTTGATTATAATAAGAATATCCGTTATACCATGAGTCTCGATATGATAATGAGACTTTTTGCTGTCTTTATGGTAAGGGAAATATTTAAAAAATCAAAATTTGCTACCGATTTCGTTTTTATTACAATTTTATTTTTATGCCTTATTGATTATTTAAGTTTTATAGATTTATTTTGTCAAAAGAATATATATGACCCAATTAGCATATGGCTTTTGAAGGCAAGACAATTTATTCCTTAAAAGGCCATGAATCTTTAATTAGTTTTAAGAATTAAAACATATTTTGGAGGTATGATATGGCAAAAGTATTAATCATAAAATTAGGTTATTCTGAAACATTGGATAAGGAGATAAGGACTACAACGAGCTTAGGTGATGTAATAAGAACCACAGTAATTTTAAACTTCCTTAAAAACGACGATGTAACCTGGCTGGTGGATGAAAAGGCTTATCCACTATTAGAGAATAATTCCTATATCAGGAGAATCTTAATTTTTAATCTGGAATCTGTTTTGCAGTTACAGCGTGAAAGATTCGATACAGTAATAAACCTGGAAAAAGGCCTGGGGATATGTGCATTTTCCGATTCAATTAATGCTTGGAGAAGATTTGGCTTCAGGTTCGACGCCGATCGAGGGATAGCTCAGGCTTACGATGGCGCAGAAAAAGTTTTAAGCCTTTGTTTTGATTTAGAAAAAAAGAAAGGAAGTCACAGATTTTGGCAAGATGCGTTGGCCTCCATGATTGGTAAAAAATGGCAAGGAAATGAGTATATACTTGGATACCAGCCTAAATCTTCTGTAGGGTATGATATTGGTTTTAATTGGGCAGTGGGAGAAAAGTGGCCCAATAAGGCCTGGCCTAAAAAACATTGGAAAAAATTGGAAGGTTTGTTAAAGAAAAGATATTCTATCTCTTGGCAACGTGGTTTAAACAATTTATATGAATATATGGATTGGATAAATTCCTGTCGTCTTATTGTCACCAACGACAGTTTAGGAATGCATTTAGCCATTGTTTTGAAGAAAAAGATTATTGCCCTTTTTGGACCGAGTTCTTCCCGCGAAGTCTGCCTCTATGATAGGGGAGTAAAACTTCTACCAAAATCACCTTATAATTGTATACCTTGTCTTAAACCTGAATGTTTTCAGAGTAGTAATTGCATGGAACTTATCAGACCCGAAGTAGTTCGGGATGAAATTATTAAACTGCTACCCTCAAAAAGAAAATAATATGTCGGATAATTTTAGAATAGATAGCCATAAGATTATGTATCATGTGGAAAGAGTAAATGATTGGTTACGAGGAAAGAGTATTTACCCTATCTATATAGAAATATCTCCCATAGGTTTATGTAATCACCGTTGCATATATTGTGCATTAGACTTTATGGGGTATCAGTCCAGGTTTCTGGATAAAGAAGTACTCAAAGAGAGATTGATTGAAATGGGCAAGTATGGCGTAAAAAGCATAATGTATGCCGGAGAAGGAGAGCCATTTTTGCATAAAAAAATGGTTTGTATTATCAATGATACAAAAAAAGCTGGTTTAGATGTAGCTGTGACTACTAATGGAGTTTTGTTTAATAAAGACATTGCCGATGCCGTATTGGCGAATCTTTCTTGGCTTAAAGTGAGCATCGATGCAGCTACAAAAAATACCTATTCTAAAATCCATAGGGCTAAACCGGATGATTTTGAAAAAGTTATGAAAAATATGTCTTATGTAGTTCAGGTAAGAGAACGTAAAGGTTACAAATGCACCCTAGGCATGCAGATTATACTTCTCCCTGATAACTATAAAGAGGTAGCTCTTTTAGCTAAAAAAGCAAAAGAGATAGGGATGGATTATCTCGTGGTAAAGCCATATTCTCAACACCCGCTGAGTAAAACCACAAGATATAAGAACATAAAATATAGTGATTATTTTAGAATACAAGATAAGCTTGATAAATTTAATGACAAGAAATTCAATGTTTTATTTCGTGTTTATACCATGCAAAAATGGGATGAAGCAAAGCGTAATTATAAACATTGTTTGGCGCTTCCTTTTTGGGCCTATATAGATGCTGGAGGAAATGTCTGGGCTTGTAGTATTTATCTTACAAAAGATAAATTCTGTTTAGGCAATATTTATAAAAGCACATTTCGCCAAATTTGGGAAGGGGAGAAGAGACTCAAACTTGTGCACTGGGCAGCAGAAAAATTAGATACTAATAATTGCCGGATTAATTGCCGGATGGATGAAATAAACAGATATCTTTGGGATTTAACGCATCCTGTAGAACATGTAAATTTTATTTGAGTTGAGCTATGAATAAATATAAAGATATTCCCCTTGCAACTTTAAAAGCAATGTTTATGACTATGCTGAAGATACGGCGATTTGAAGAGAAAATCATAGAGCTTTATCCTCAGCAGCAAATGCAGACGCCGGTTCATCTTTATCTGGGACAGGAGGCGATTGCTACGGGATTATGTTTAAATTTGAAAAAAGAGGATTATATTTTTTCTAATCACCGAAATCACGGTCATTGTATTGCCAAAGGAATGGATTTAAAAATTATTATGGCCGAACTCTATGGTAAAAGAACGGGTTGCTCTAAAGGAAAAGGTGGTTCGATGCATTTGGTTGACCCTAAGAATGGCATCTTAGGAACTTCTTCGATAGTGGGAGGCGGAATGCCTTTGGCGGTAGGAGTGGCTTTGGCTTCCAAGATGAAGCGAGTTAAACGAGTAAGTGTAGTTTTTTTTGGAGACGGGGCTGTAGATACTGGGACATTTCATGAGTGTCTTAACTTCGCATCACTTAAAAAATTACCGGTTATTTTTGTCTGCGAAAATAATTTTTATGCTACTAATTCTCCTCTTTTAGCAAGACAGCCAGCAGATAATATATTTCAGCGTGCCAAGCCTTATTTTATACCCGGATTACGCGTAGATGGCAATGACGTAATTGCAGTTTTTAAATCAGCCAAAGATGCGATAAGAAAAGCAAGAAACGGCGAGGGATCAACTTTAATAGAATATAGAACCTATCGTTGGATGCAACACGTAGGGATAAATTTTGATTTTGAAGCAGGACTTAGACCCAAAGAAGAACTTAATAGATGGATGAATAAATGTCCAATTGAAAGATTTAAGAGATTTCTATTAAAAAATAGTATTTTGTCTTTAAATGAGATAGATCAAATAATAGCGAAAATAGATAGAAAGATAGAAGAAGCGGTAATTTTTGCCAAGAACAGTCCTTTCCCTAAAGAGGACGAATTGATAGAGGGTATTTAAGATATGTCTTGGGAGAAGGTATATACTGAGCGAACTGAATTTGAGAAAGCATATAAGGCAGAGGGTAAGGAATTAAGGGGTCTGACTTATCGTGAGGCGATCAGGGAGGCCCTAATACTGATGATGGAGAAAGATAAGTCTATATTCATTATGGGTGAAGGGGTTGATGATCTAGCTGGAGTCTTTGGTACGACCATCGGTTTACAAAAAATCTTTGGAAAGAAAAGAGTGTTTGATACGCCTATTGCAGAAAATACGATTACAGGCATAGGCGCGGGTGCGGCGATGGTAGGCATGAAACCCATAGTAGTGCATATGCGTATGGATTTTTTGCTTTTGGCAATGGATCAGATAGTAAACCATATCTCTAAATGGCGTTATATGTTTGGGGGTAAGTTAAAAATTCCTTTAGTGATTCGCACCATCATCGGTAGAGGATGGGGTTCAGCAGCCCAGCACTCTCAGAGCCTACAAGGACTGTTTTTACACATTCCTGGTTTAAAGATTGTAGTTCCATCTAATCCTTATGATGTTAAAGGACTTTTAATAGCGAGCATAGAAGATGGCACCCCTATTATATTTATTGAACATCGCTTGCTTTATGAGCATATTGGTTATGTTCCTGAGGATTTGTATTCGATCCCTCTTGGAAAAGGAATGATAAAGAAGGAAGGCAAGGATGTAACAGTGGTTGGTATTTCTTATATGGTATTCGAATCAATAAAGGCAGCAGAAATCCTTCAGAAAGAAGGTATCGATATAGAGATAATTGATGTAAGGACCGTTAAACCTTTAGATGAACAGATCATTTTTGAATCCGTAAAGAAAACAGGCAGGCTTGTTATTACTGATACAGGTTGGCTTACTGGCGGGGTAGCAGCAGAGATCTCCGCCCGCGTAGCCAGCAATGTTTTTAAATATTTAAAAGCGCCTATATTACGCGTATGTTGTCCTGATTGTCCTACACCAGCTAGTCCAACTTTAGAGAAATTATTTTATCCAGGAGTAAATGAAATAATTTCTGCAGTAAAGAATGTCTGTGGAAAATGAAGCCAACTATTTCAGTAATAATTCCTGCACTAAATGAAGAGAAAAATATCGCATCCACTATTCAAAATGTTTTATTGGGAATCGGTGATAAATTTAACGATTACGAAATTATTGTTTTTAATGACTGCTCAACTGATAGAACAGGCGCTATAATAGAAGAATTAGCTACCGCAAATAAAAAAATCAAAGTCATTCATAATGAAAAGACAATGGGATTTGGATATAATTACAGGAAGGGTGTGGAGTTATCTCGGTATGACTATATCAGTATGATTCCCGGAGATAATGAGATCTCATTAGATTCTATAAAAGAAATGTATGACGCAATTGGTAAAGCCGATATGGTGATTCCCTATACAGTCAATTATTGGGTTAGACCAATTCATAGACAGTTTTTATCTTGGTTTTTTACAAAGATATTAAATTTCTTGTTTAAACTAAAATTAAGGTATTATAATGGACCGGTAATTCACAAAAGTGAAATTATAAAATCTATACAGCTATCTACTAACAGCTTTGCCTTTCAGGCAGAGGCGCTGGTTAAATTAATTAAATCCGGACGCTCTTTTATTCAAGTAGAGATGTTCCTTAATAAAAAGAAATATGGTAAATCAAAAGCCTTTCGTTTAAAAAATATCATCGGTGTCTTAAGGGCAGTTATTGTTTTATTTTTGGATGTATATTTATTTAAAAAATTTAGGTAATATGATTCATGATATGCTTTAGTCCCTTTGTTATTTAAACATGTTAGTATTGCATAGGTTATCTGGTTTATGATTTAAATAGGAAAGAGGGAATATGGAGCATTTGGCAAAAATTTTTAAGTCCAGAGAATCAATATTTTATATAATTGTTTCTTTTTGCGTATTTATTTACATATTGTTTACTTTATTAAACTACGATGTAAATTGGATGCATCCAGAAGTCGCTAAATTCCAAATCCCTTATATCTTTGAAAATGGCAGGAGTTTTTTATTTGCAGATTTTTTAAGATGTTTTAATTGTTTGCGGTTTGATCTGAATTATCGATCGCGTTTTTTATCCTATTTATCTCAAATAGTAAACTCCAAATTTCGTATCTGGCTTTTTAATTTTATTCCGCCCCATCCAAGCTTATCCTTGACTTGGATATTTACTTTTATATTATCTCCTTTTTTCTTATTCAGGCTTGTGGATAATTTGACTTCTAATCGTATCGCTTCTTGGATATCAGTATTGTTATATGTTGCATCCTCAGGATGTTTGTCGTTGGCTATTATGTTATTCCATCCAGCGAAGCCGTTGAGTAATTTTTTAGCCATATTCTGTTTATATCTAGCTTCAAGAATAAATCTTTCTATTAAATCTAAAGGGGAATTCTCGCAGAATGACGTTAGGCTATATATTGCCTTGTTGTTTATTTTATTCCTTGCTTTTTTTAGCGATGAAACCGCCTACTTTATATTTCCCTGTATACCGCTTTTCTTTCCTCGTATTTTTAAAACCAAAAATAATAGTGGGTTGATATTTTTGGTGTATTGCTTGACCTTTGTTGGGTTTTTAATGTTTGTAACCTTTGTAGCTCCAATTATAATAAGACATCTGGGATTCGGAAATTTTGACTATTGGGGCTATGTAATCGCGCGTATTACTACCGACCGAAGCAATCTTTGGAAACTGTCGGCATTTAATAATATTTTTTTAAGTGGCCATTATTTGCTTTCTAGCCATATCGTACCCTTTAGAAGACCTGATTTGAACAACTTTTTCAAAGTAGATATCTATGTCTATATTTTATTTTTCCTTTATTGTTTTTACTCGTTTACTTGTCTTTCTCGGGCTGAAAAAAAAATGCTTAAGCGTATGTGCGCGGTTTTATCACTATTTATATTATTTAATTTTTTTCTCATCGCCAAATATTCGGAAGTAACAACAGATTGTTATTATTATGGAACTCTTTTTTCAATTTTTTTCGTTTTGCCATTATCTATTTTGCTGTCTGTAAAATATGGATTTTTGAAGATACTGAATAAAATTATTCTTGTTTTTCTTCTTGTAGTTTTCGCATCAAATTTCTACACTATAAATCAGAGGTGGAACTATGGGCATACTTATTTTTATAAATTATTTTATCCAAAAGAAACACAGCAGATGCTGGGCAATAAAGTGCTTACCTATCCTATGGTTTTAAGGGCTTGGAAAAGCAGAAATGATAAGAATGTTCTTTCAGAACTTAAGAACCAGTTTCCTAAAAGGGCATATTGGCTATTTGTCGAGCTTGATTATTTAAGAAAATATAAGGATTGATTGTGCTGGTATTTGTTTAATATGCAACCAATTATTATACCAGAGGCTTATAATTATATTGGCGTATTTCTGACTTTTGCCTGTAATCTTCGATGTAGTTATTGTATCAATTATTTCGAGCAAGATACTATCAAAAGAAAAGATATTTCTGGAAGAGATTGGGTTAATGGTCTAAACCGAATTATCTCTCGTGATGACTTACCCATAACGCTTCAAGGTGGCGAACCTAGTTTACATCCAGATTTTCTCTATATTATCAATAACCTGAAGCCCGAATTGAATATCGATATTTTGACTAACCTACAATTTGATGTTGAAGAATTTATAAAAAAGGTTAATCCAAGTAGAATTAAAAGAAACGCTCCCTATGCCCCTATTCGCGTAAGTTATCACCCTGAGCAAATGGATTTAGATGAGACAATTAAAAAGACGCTTAGGATGCTGAAAGCAGATTTTAGTATTGGTATCTGGGCATTGGTACACCCTAAATATGAGAAGACAATACTTGAGGCAGGAAAACAGTGTCAAAAATTAGGTATAGATTTTCGCACAAAGGACTTTCTTGGTGAATATAATGGAGGATTATATGGCACATATAAGTATCCAGGCGCCTGTGATAAAAAATTCAAAAAGAAAGTGCACTGTAGGACAACCGAGCTTCTTATAGATAGTCAAGGTAATATCTATCGGTGTCATGCCGAGCTCTATGCAGGGATAAATCCTATCGGATATATTTTAGATCCCAGCTTTCAAATAGAAGACAAATTTAGGGATTGTTCTAACTTCGGTCACTGTAATCCCTGTGATATAAAAGTTAAGACTAATAGATTTCAGCGATATGGACATACGTCGGTTGAGATAAAGTTTAGCTGATTATAAAATGCAAAGTTAAACTGTGAAAGAAAAAAATATACATACTATTGATAGGAAAGAATATTTATTCATCATAATTCTAATAATTTGGTGTATCTTTGCATTTAAAATGGTAGCGCTACAATTTAAAGGAGCACTTAAAAGTTTTCCTAAGATTTACTTTTTAAATTTAGAGCAAAAATATAGACTTATAGATGGTAATTTTTATAGTTTTCTGAAATTCTGCGAAGCAAAAATCCCTGAAAGGGCCAGTATAATATTTAAGATACTTCCTAAAGAGCCTGAATTTCGAAGTCAAGAATGGCTTATGACAGAATATTTCATTGGCAAGAGCCCTTATTATCTTTATCCTCGCAGGATATTTCGTGAGAACGATGCCAATCCAAAGATAAAATACAAAATAATATACGACCTTCGTTCTAAGACGTTTAGCCTTTATTATCAATAAAATTTAGCTAATGATTTTCTTAAGATTCATATTCTGTATTTTTAGCATATTAATTACTGGGTACACTATATTAAGGTTATTTTTTCACCCTAAAGAAAGATTGCCTTTAGGTGAAGTTATTGTTTTAGCTTTTGGAATAGGCACAGGATTTGTAAGCCTGGAAACATTTTTCTTATCTTTTACCAAAATCCTCCTTAGCGCAGGTTATCTTTTATTATTTCAGTTGATTCTGTTTGTCATTGCTATTTTTAAATTTAAAAAATATTTTTTTTATTGGCGAAAATCTTATACAGATGAAAAATTAACTTACTCTCCTTTAACTTTATTTTTTCTTTTAATAATTTTATGGGAGATTATCTATGTTTTTCTTGATGCTTTTAGGCTTCCCTTTACTGCCTGGGATGCCTGGGGTCATTGGGGGTTTCAAGCCAAAATATTCTTTCTAGAAAAAACCTTTCCTTTTCAGTTATGGACACAATTACCCTGGATTAAACATCCTAATCATCTCGGCTCTCCTTTACTCATTCCTTTTTTGGAGGCTTATATTTATTTTTTCTTAGGTCAAGTCCATGAGCCATTAGTAAAAGTTTTCTGCTCTTTTTATTATGTTTGCATTATTGTCTTATTTTACTATCAATTGAGAAGACAATTTCTTGATAAATTTGTATTAGGAAGTTGCCTTTGTCTGGCAACCATACCGAACTTAATTAATCAAGCCCCAATAGGTTATATGGATATACCTCTTACCTTCTATATAACGTGTGGTATTTTATATATATGGAGATACTTACAAGAAAAAGATAGATCTTTTCTTTTGTTGGGAAGCATATTTATAGGATTAAGCATGTGGACAAAGAACGAAGGATTTAGTCTTTGGTTAGCATTATTTTTATCTTGTATCCTAATTTGTTTGTGGTTTAAATTAAATATAAATAAAAGAGGATTCTTATTTACAGTTTTATTTATACCTTTATTAATTTATTTTCCTTGGCTTATTTTTAAATATAGCCTAGGGATCAAAGTTGGTTATTTTCAAAGTTCTCTTAATGAATTCTTTGGGTTGGCAAAGCAGCGACTCCCATTAATCTTAGATATATGGATAAGAAATTGTTTGAATACACAAAAATGGAATATCTTCTGGTTTAGCTTTATTTTTTCATTATTATGGTTTTTTGTGAAGCCTTATAAAAAAATATCTATTTTTTTGTTTTTTATCGTTGTCTTCCAATTAATATTTTATTTTATCATATACATTATTTGGCCAATAACGATGTCGGACATAGAATTACAGATTCTTAATAGCGTAGATAGGCTCCCCTTACATATTATTCCTGTAGCTTTATTATTTATCTGCCAACAATTAGGAGAGACATGGAAGATAGCCTGAAGGTAAAAATGCATTTTAATGAAATTGCTAAGGATTACGATTTCTGGAAGAAGAAAAATAGGTATTATTATGAACAATTAAAAGATTTTTATCAAGAAAACATTCCAAGAGATAAAAGTGTGTTAGAGTTAGGCTGCGGAACAGGCGAAATATTGGATTGTGTTAAACCTGCTCATGGGGTAGGCTGTGATATAAGCGAAGAGATGGTAAAAATAGCGCAAAATAAATTTCCCGATTTAAATTTTATTATAAGTCCAGCAGAAAAGCCGATGTGGGATTCAATTTTTGCAGTCCTTGAGAAATAGAAATTAAAAATACCTGAGGGGGCCGCATAATTTCCTGCTTAAAGCAGATATTATAAATCTACTTCCCAGATTTCTGTTCCGGGAAGTGGAGTGAGTAAAGCAAATTGAACATAGTCAAGTTCGCCCACAACTGCTATATCAATATTTTTATCCGATAACATTTCTTCCGGCAGCGCAGAAACATGAGGACCGCCAACAACTGTGATATAATCGGGTTTTATCTTTTTAGTAATTTCACAGATCTTAAGACTTCCCGGTGCCTGAGGGGTGGTGATGCTAACTCCTAAATAATGCGGTGAATCTCTTTTAATAATTTGTTCAATCTCACACCAGTTACTCACAGAGCAGGTAGCATCGACTATTTTAACCTCGTGCCCTTCGCTTTTTAGTTTTCCACCAATACTAGCTAAGCCATAAGGGATAAAACCCCACTTTAATCTTCTAATATTTGCTCCGCCATATAGATTTCCATAGGCAGGAGCGATAAGCAAAACTTTACTCATTTTTATTCACCTTATTAACCTAGATTCGAAAGTTAATCATATCATTTAAGTCTATTTATTGACAGAAAATTATTAAGATGTTAAACTTGTGGTGAGGAGAAAGGCAGAGGTGGAAGTGGATAACAGCGAGTATATTATTATTCGGGGGGCAAGGGAGCATAATCTTAAGAACATAAATTTAGAGCTGCCCCGTAATAAACTCATCGTGATTACCGGTTTATCTGGTTCAGGTAAATCCAGTCTTGCCTTTGATACAATTTACGCTGAGGGTCAGCGCAGATACGTAGAGAGTCTCTCCAGCTATGCCCGGCAGTTTTTAGAGCAGTTACAGAAACCCGAGCTAGAATATATTGGGGGTTTATCTCCGGCTATAGCTATTGAACAAAGAACTGCGGGTGGAAATCCGCGTTCTACAGTAGCTACGCAGACCGAGATTTACGATTATTTAAGACTACTCTTTGCCCGCATTGGTAAAATAAACTGTTATCAATGCGGTAGCCCCATAGATAAACAGAGTTCCCAGGAGATAGTGGAAAGAATAATGGCTTTGCCTAAAGGTTGCGATATCCAGATATTAGCGCCTATTGTAAGAGGTAGAAAAGGAGAATATAAAGATATATTTAGTCAAATCCAAAAAGCCGGATTTGTGCGTTGCCGGGTGGATGGTAAGATTTATGAATTACCTACAAAAATAAAACTTGCCAAATATAAAATACACAATATAGAGGTAGTTGTAGATAGATTGGTTATTAAGCCCGAGATAAAAAATAGGCTCACAGATTCTATTGAAACAGCACTTAAGGTCGGAAAGGGGATTGTTATAATTACTAGTTTTAAGACGAACCACGCCTGCCTCACCGGCAGGCAGGAACCACGCCTGCCTCACCGGCAGGCAGGAACCACGAACCACGAATTAATTTTCAGCGAACAATACGCCTGTACAAAATGTGGCATGAGTTACCTTGAAGTTGAGCCGCGTATTTTTTCTTTTAATTCTCCTTATGGCGCCTGTCCAGAGTGTAATGGCTTAGGCACAAAGCTTGAGTTTGATTCTGACCTCGTTATTCCCGATAAAAATAAGTCTATCAATGAAGGAGCAATTGAGCCCTGGAAGAGAGGCGGACGGGGATATATTCTTTATTATCGCTGGCTGATCCGTGAATTGTCTTATCAAATGGGTTTTGACTTAGATACGCCATTTAAAAAATTAAGCAAAGAGGTTAAGAGCGCCATACTTTATGGAACTGATACGCATGTGAGTGGTAAGCCTTTTGAAGGAATAATTCCGCATCTAGAAAGATTATTTCATCAAACCGAAAGCGACTATTTAAAAGAAGAGATATCTCGCTTTATGTCCAGTCTCCCCTGTCCGGCCTGTCTGGGAGCACGGCTTAAAAAAGAAAGCTTAGCCATTACCATTAACGCTAAGAATATATATCAGCTAACCCAAATGTCCATTAAAGAAGCCAAATCTTTCTTTAGCAAATTACAATTAAGCGAAAGAGAGAAAATAATTGCCCGGCTCATTTTAAAAGAAATAATCCAGAAGTTACAATTCTGCATTGATGTGGGCCTGGAGTATCTCACTTTTGACAGAAAAAGTTCCACCCTTTCTGGCGGAGAGGCGCAGAGAATTCGTTTGGCTACCCAGGTTGGCTCAAGGCTGGTAGGAGTGCTCTACATATTAGACGAGCCCAGCATTGGTCTGCATCAAAGAGATAATACTAAATTAATTTCCACTTTAAAGGCCCTGAGGGATTTAGGCAATACCTTAATTGTGGTCGAGCACGATGAATATACTATTCGCTCTAGCGATTACGTTGTAGATTTAGGTCCAGGTGCAGGCAGGCATGGCGGAGAGGTAGTTTTTTCTGGGACAAAAGAAGATTTGTTAAGGCACCCTCATTCTTTGACTGCTAAATATTTAAGAAGGGAGTTAAAAATAGATTTACCTCAAAAGAGGAGAAATTGGCAGGAGAGAAAATATTTAGAGATTATCGGCGCAAAAGAGCATAACCTAAAGAATATAAATGTAAAGTTTCCCTTAGGAGTTTTTATTTGTATAACTGGCGTCTCCGGCTCTGGCAAATCTACGCTGATTGATGAGATATTGTATCGTAGTTTAGCGCAGAAATTGTACAAGTCTAAAGATAAGCCCGGTCTTTATGAAAAAATTACCGGTAGCGAATTTATTGATAAAATTATTGTAGTTGACCAGTCTCCCATAGGAAGGACGCCGCGTTCAAACCCCGTTACTTATACCGGAGTATTTAGTCATATTCGGGAGGTATTTAGCCAGTTGCCGCAGGCGCGCATGCGCGGATATAAACCCGGCAGGTTTTCCTTTAATGTTAAAGGCGGCCGTTGCGAGGCCTGCAGCGGCGATGGCATCAAAAAAATTGAAATGCATTTCTTGCCTTCAGTTTACGTAAAGTGTGATGTCTGTAAAGGCAGGCGTTTTAATGAGGCAACCTTAGAGCTAAATTATAAAGGTAGGTCTATTGCTGATGTTTTGGAGATGACCGTGGAGGAGGCATTGGATTTATTTACTAATATACCTAAAATAAAAAATATCCTTCTTACCCTATATGATGTGGGCTTAGGCTATATTCAATTAGGTCAATCTGCAACTACCCTCTCTGGAGGCGAGGCGCAGCGGGTAAAATTATCCGCAGAACTAAGTAAGCGCTCAACCGGTAAAACTCTATATATCTTGGATGAGCCTACCACGGGTTTACATTTTGCCGATGTGGGAAGACTCTTGTTTTGTCTGCAAAGGTTAGTGGATAAGGCTAATACAGTTATTGTGATTGAGCACAATTTAGAGGTAGTAAAATGCGCGGATTATATCGTTGATTTAGGCCCGGAAGGCGGAGATAAAGGCGGAGAAGTGGTTGCAAAAGGTAGTCCAGAAGAATTAGTGAAGGTAAGTAAATCTTATACCGGCCAGTTCTTGAGAAAGGTATTGAATAACAGATAAAGAAGTGATATAGTTTTAATCAAAATGAAAAACTCAAAGTTGAAAGTCCTAATAATCTTTTTATTTTTAGTATTTCTGGCGCTATACGCTACCTGCCTGCCGGCAGGCAAGGTACGCTATACGCTATACGACTTATATGCCCAGGAATCATCTAAGGAAGAAGAGGCACTGTTTGTGGCCAAGAAAGCCTTTGAGGATGGTTTCTATGAAGTAAGCCTCGGACTCTTAGAGCGTTTTCAAAAAAACTACCCCGCCTCAGTTAAGCTGCCAGAGGTAAATCTACTCATCGGGCAGTGCTATTTTCACCAAAATAGGTTTTTGGATGCTCTGGCAAAATTTGAAGAGCTCCTCAATCAACCTGCAGCGAAAAATATTAAAGATGAAATTCTTTATTGGATTGGCGAGGTGCATTTTAGAGGCAATGCCTTCAGCAAGGCTTCCCAATATTACAAAATGGTAGTTGATGAGTTCCCCCGGTCTTCTTATGTCGCAATTAGCTATTATTCATTAGGTTGGTGTTTATTTCAAGAACACAAATTTGACCAGGCCTTAGAATATTTTAAAATCGTGGAAGGGAAATTCCCCAAAGAACCTCAAGGCCAACAAGATTCTTCCTTTAAAATAATTGAGTGCCTATATAACTTGAAGAATTATGCTGGGATAAAAGATAAGGTTAAGTTCTACCTTAATAAATATCCCAAAGATACCACACATCTTCCTTACCTGTATTTTTATATTGCGGAAGCAGATTATTATTTGAATAATTTTAGTGAGGCGATTGATGAATATTCGAAAGTTATTCCCAATACTAAGGATGATAAAATACAAGCCCTATCTAAATTGGGCATAGCCTGGTCAAATCTCAAGTTAAAAAAATATCAAGAGGCCGAAGACACTTTCTTAGAATTAAAGCCTGATAATTTAGAGAAGAGAAGCCTGGATATTTTATTATTGGGCAGAGCGATATTGTGTTTTGAAACTTCAAGATTTACCGATGCAAAAAATATATATAACGAGTTATTAAATATAACTTCTGATGCGGCAGTTTCAATACAGGCCTATCTGGGTAAGGCAGATGTGCTTTATAGCTTGGCTGAATATAAAGAGGCAATAGGTGTCTATAAGGAGGCATTAGATAAAATTAGTACTTTAGCCGCTCCATCTCAGGAAATTGCGGATAAGTTACATTATGGTCTGGCCTGGGCATACCTTAAAGAAAGCGAATTTAAGACCGCAATAGATGAATTTCAAAAACTTGTTAAGTATACAGAGGATAAAGTTATCAAGGTCTCTGCCCTTTGTCAGATAGGGGATGCCTATCAGGATTCAGGCGATTATAATAAAGCAGGCGAGACTTACGATAGTATATTAAAGGACTATCCCGATAGTTTATACAGTGATTATGTTCAGTATCAGTTAGGTCTTACCTTGTTGAAGGCTGCAAACTTTGATGGTGCAATTATGAGCTTTTCAAGTCTTAAAAAAAATTTTCCTAATTCAAAACTTTTAGACGACGCAACTTATGCCCTGGGATTAGCTTATTTTCAGAAAGAGGATTATGCCTCAAGTAAAGAGATTTTTGAAAAGTTTCAAGGAGATTTTAAAGATAGCGCTTTAAGGCCGCAAAGCGCATATCTTTTGGGGACTAGTCTATATAATTTAGGTGAGTTTAACCAAGCCATAGAGGTGTTTAAGGATATTATCAGGATGTATAGTCAGGACAGCGAAATTGTGCAAAAGGCCGAATACGAGATAGCTGATTGTTTCTATCAGATGGGCAATGAAAAAGAGGCGATGACGAGATTTAAAACTTTACGCTCTAAATACCCGGATTCTAAATTGACTGCGGAGGTGATCTGGTGGTTAGGACAATATTATTATCGACTCAATGATTTGGCTTTGGCACGTCGGTACTTTTCTTCGCTTATCCAGGACTTTTCCCAGAGTAATTTGGTGGCCTCTTGCTACTACGCCTTAGGTTCAACCTACGCAGAAGAAGCGCAATACGAAGAGGCAATAGATAATTTTAAGAAGGTAATCGAATTAGGCAGTTCAGATTTGGCAGGCAGTGCTAGTATTGCTATAGCAGATATATATGCCAAAGAAGAAAAGTTTGATTTAGCACTCCAGATGTATCAGAAGGTAGCCGGAGAGTATAGTAACTTGGCTCACTTGATTTATCCCAAGATGGCAGATATCTACCGTAAAATAAATAATTATGCACAAGCGATAGAGTCATATCGCAAAAGTTTAGAGATAGTGCCGCTAAGACAAATGGCAGAGATTCAGTTTAAAATAGCGGAAACCCAGGAGGCAGGAGGAAGGACCCAAGAAGCAATTGAAGAGTATTTAAAGGTTACATATCTTTATTCAGAAAGCCAGGTTTTAGTGGTAAAATCACTTTTAAGAATAGCGGCAATCTATGAAGATAAAGAAAATTTTAAAGAGGCGGTTAATATTTATAAAAAAATCGTCTCCATGAATGTAGGAGAGGCAAAATATGCACAGGAGAGGATAGATTGGATAAAAACACACGTTGAATAGACACCCCGCGCTGATTAGGCACCCGGCGCCTATTTGAATTGCGCCGGTGTCCCCTAGCGGGGAAATTGCGCGGGTGTTGTCTCGGTAGACAAGGAGGAAGAAATGGACCTATATAAAATGGGTGTATGGCAGGTATTTTTAGCGGGCGGGCCGGTGATGTGGCCGATACTTTTATGTTCTATTTTTGCTTTAGCAATAATCCTTGAGAAATTCTGGCATCTGCATAAGATAAAGATTGATACACAAGAGTTTTTAAAGAATATTTTAGATAAGATGAAACATCATCAGATAAAGGAGGCTTTGCAGATTTGTGAGAACACCAAGAGTCCAATTTCACATATATTAAAGGCAGGAATTTTAAAATATGACCGCACACGCACTCAGATTAAAGAAGCCATCGAAGATGCGTCTTTGTATGAGATACCTAGATTAGAAAAAAACCTTACCGCACTTGCTACCATTGCGCATATCTCTCCGCTTTTGGGGCTCTTGGGGACAGTAACCGGCATGGTGAGGTGTTTCCAGACTATTCAGGCAAAGGCCACCTCTTTTCATCCCGTTTCACCGGGTGATTTAGCCGGTGGCATCTGGGAGGCATTACTTACTACTGTAGCAGGTTTAATTGTGGCTATACCTACATTTGTGGCTTATAATTATCTGGTTAGTCGGATAAATAGTTTTATTTTAGAGATGGAAAAGGCATCTACGGAGCTGGTGAATTTCCTGACCGAATAAGGAGATTTAAAATGCGCTTCAAAAGACATATGGAATTAGAGCATGGGCTTAGGCAGATAGATATTGCGCCTTTAATCGATATGGTATTTCAATTACTGATTTTCTTTATGCTCACCTCTAGTTTTATAATGCAGCCAGGCATAAAGGTCAATTTACCCAAGGCAGTAACTAGCGAGACAGTCAAACCTGAAAACATAGAAATAGTTGTATCTAGCGAGAATGTGATTTATTTGGACGGTAAAGTGATAACTACACAAGAATTAAAAAACTTACTTAAACAAGCAGCTAAAAGAAACCAATCAATTTTAATCAAGTCAGATAGGCGCGCATCTTTGGGGAGAGTGGTAGAAGTCTGGGATTTAGCTAGAGACTTAGGCATAACCCAGATAAATATCGCCACAAACCAGGAATGATTTTTTCAACGTCTTTAAAGAAGTCCATATTTATCTCGCTATTAGGACATATAACTTTATTTAGTATTTTTAGTTTTTCCTTTGGATACAAGATTCCAAAAGTAGATTATACTGGCGTTTCTTTCTGGGGTGCAATTTTGCAGAGTCCTGATTTAATCAGCAGAGAGAATTTTAAGAGCCAGGATACAAAAGAAATTTTTATGAAAAAGTTCAATACCAAGCCAATAGATAAAACAAACAGAGAATATCCTTGCCTGTCTAGTTACTACTTAAAACCAGCGGCAATTGCAAGGCTCAACGAAGATAAAATAATCTTTGTCCAGAAAAAAACTCCTATGTTACTTTCTCCTGCCAGGAAAGCCCAGGCAATTATGTTTTATCCACTTCTTCCTTATCATTTCTTACTCTATTTTAAGGATAGACAAGTAGCGCATATAGAACTTATGTTTAACATAATCTCAAGCCCCAGAACGAATTCTATAGCGGTCAAAAGAAAGATTTCTTCGGGTAATTTGGAAGCAGACCTGCTGGCGATGCGCTATATCAGCCACTATCTTTTTATTCAACAAGCAGGTTTTCCGATGAATGATTGGCAGACAGTAAAGATTGAACTTTCTCCTAAAGATGATAAACATTGATTTTTCCTTCGCCGTAACTATATACATTTTTCTTTTTGTAAATGTAATATTGGTGGTTTGGCTATTGGGCAAAACCAGACAAAAGGACAGAGATTTATCTCTGGATCCCAAATTTATCTGGTTTTGTGCTGTATGCACTTATACCTATATTAATACCAAAGAAGATACGATTTCGCTCTGTCCCCGCTGCGGTAGTTATAATAAAAAGCAAGTGAGGACATAAGTTATGGAGCTTAAAAGAGCGACATAACTTATATGTCCGAACTTATCCCCACACCAATTGCGGATTTTAACCGTAAGCTATATGGCAATTGGTGTGGGGGTTCAATTCGCCCAAACAACTTACGTTCTACTTGCGTTGCCGTAAGTTGTGGGCTCATTGAAAAAGTAGTGTAATCGCAATATAATAATGTCCTAAAGTAGCAAAGTAAGAATGTCCTATTATAAACTGCTATAATGCCTCCTTAAGGAAGGAGGCAGGAGCAGTGGAGGATATTCTTACGATGAGTCAAAAGGA
>Ga0315294_10000319_pt1 | contig 52008 bp, 67 predicted proteins | sample YL17G13_40_MG_FD_203626 | JGI IMG/M metagenome (GOLD analysis project Ga0315294, IMG submission 203626) | Sediment microbial communities from Yellowstone Lake, YNP, Wyoming, USA - YL17G13_40 | ecosystem: Environmental > Aquatic > Freshwater > Lake > Sediment | place: USA: Wyoming | collected... | reverse complement strand
AAGTGTAAGGGTTCGACCCCGTCTCGGGCATGAGACGCTAAATGCCGCCAAGGCGGCATAAGGGAAGCCCCGTCCTTTAGGGCGGGGAGGATGTCACATATCACCTAAATGTTAAAAGAGGACCCATGTCTTTTCTACGTTCCTACGTTCTATCAAAAAAGCACCCCTTGAAAGTTGGTGCAGCAGCCGACCCAAAAGTGTACCTCTCCCAGTATACTAACGATAAAGGTAAGATGATGTACACAGTCATCTACCAAGGTGGTCCGATGATGGCAGATACACCTGATAAAGCAACTGCTCTTGCAGTCCTAAAGAAGACTGCTGATAAGGTCGGTGTCAAGGACACCAGTCAAGTCTGGGATGGTGACGCAGGGAAGTTTGTCTAAGCGATGGCTTGTGATTGGTACTAGCTCAAAAGGATTTCTCGTAAGGTCCTTTTTTCCAGATACCACCACTTTCAATAAAGTCTTCAGCGTCTTTGCGTGTCACACAGACTTGTGCATAATAGTGCCCTTGATAATTAGTGGGCATATGTATTAGCTGAGTATTATACTTTTCTTTTGCCTTTTCGCGCTGCCTTGGGAATTGAATGTTAAGCGCCTTACACAAAGCCTTCAAGCTAACCCAACCGTCAATCACTACAACATCAGTACCTTCAACATTGATCGCTTCAGTCATTTCCAGCTTCCGTAAGATATTTGTCTGGGACACTACAACATACGAGTGTTATTGGGCAACCGTTTAATACAGCACCAGACTTAAAGCATTCTTATTGCAGTATTTATTTTAGCATATTATCCTGATGAAAATAATTGATGGGGATAATATGCATTTACATATAATTACTAGATGTACTAGACCACATAACCTTAATGAAATTAAAGAATCAGTATATTCGAGTACCCTTTTTCAGGTAACATGGTGGGTAATTTTTGATACGAGAGTTGTTAAAGATGTAGATGCGGATTTTTTAGCCGATCTTACCTCCCATCAAGGTGTCCCACTTTTCCTTAAAGGTGAAGATGGTGATTATGGGCACAGTCTTTTATCTACCGTACTAGATAAGATTGACGATGGTTTTGTTTATTTTTTAGATGACGACAATGTTATACATAAAGACTTTTATGAAAAACTTTATAAGGTTATCCAAGAGAACCCAGATAAAAAAGGTTTTGTTTTTTCTCAGCAAGTAGATGGCAAAGATTTTACTGGTCTTCAAGTACGCGAAGCTAAACCTGAGAATACTAAACTACAGCATATAGATATGGCGCAGTTTGTACTTAGGCGTGATTTAATTGGAAAATATAGGCTTAGATATAAAGAGTATAAAGCAGACGGATATTTTATAGAGGACATTTTTAATAAAAATAAATCTGATTTCTTTTTCATGCCTGATGTTTTATGTTACTACAATTATTTAACAAATACTTATAGTTCGTCCCCTAAAGTATTATATATTGGAGATAACAATCCGGTATTAAAGTCTTGCAAGCGTTTATCTTATGAATCGGATGAGTTAAAAGTCCTTTACCGAAAAGATGATTTAGACATTCAACAAGTATTGAGTTTGTTTGATCCTGATGCCGTTGTTACAGATGTTGAAGATTGGAGCAAATATAAACATCTGCTGCAGTGTCATATGGACATAAAGAAGAAATGGATTAATAATAAAGATCTTAATGGTGAGCAATCTTATGCCTGTGCAATGGGTCATATTTTAAACAATGACCGTAACTTTGTCTCTTATTTTACACCTATGTATAATACTGGAAAAAAGTTATACACTGCTTATGATTCCTTAAAAAATCAAAATAACAATAATTGGGAATGGGTGCTTGTTAATGATTCTACAGACGGTGGAACGACGCTAAAGTTAGCAGAGGCAATAGCTAAAGAGGATTCTAGAGTTAAGGTTTATGACTTTAGAGTGAAGTCTGGTGGAAAAGTAGGTGAAGCTAAATATAGAGCGGCTGCTCTTTGTAACGGACAGATATTAGCGGAGTTAGATCATGATGATTTCTTGATGCCTACTTGTACGGCTAGTCTTCTCAAAGCGGCTATAAAATATCCTGAGTGTGGATTTTTCTATAGTGACTGTTCTGAAATTAATTATTCTTGGAAATCTTTAACTTATTGTGAAGGATTCGCCTTTGGATATGGTTCTTACCGAAAAGAAACACATTTTAATCGCCTACTAGATGTTCAGCAGGCTCAGAATATTAATCCGAAAACTATTCGACATATTGTTGGAGTACCTAATCATATAAGGGCTTGGCGTCGTGATGCATATTTTAATGCTGGTCAGCACAATCGTAGGTTATCTATAGCGGACGACTACGAGATATTAGTAAGAACATTCTTAACTACAAAAATGCTACGCATCCCAAAATTAGAATATATTCAATTCATGGGTAGTAACACTCATGCAATTGTACGAGCTGATATTCAGAGACGTGTTAGGTCTATTGGTGCTTATTATAATGAAAAAATTAAATCTCGCTTTGAGGAAATAGGATTTGAGGATTGGGCTTATGAAGCTAACCCTCATTATCCCTTATATACACCAAGTAGATTCGGAAAAGATGAAAATGCAGTCAATTTAACTTATGAAGACTGAATTAATCAAAGAACGTGGAGATTCCTCGTTATGGGCATATATCCTTTTAGGTTTTTTGATTGGTTCCCTTATGGCAGTGACCACCAAAAAATGCAGTTAACCCCATTTGCGTGGGGTTAACTGTAACGTATGTACCTATTCTTGAATCATTTTTTCTTCGATGGTAGGCTCTTTGTAGTTTTTCCACTGATATAGTTCTATAAAAAACAAGATAACCCAATTGGCGAATAGAGGATAGACATGGTAATGAAAACTGTAGATCATTTTGAAGATGCAAGCTATGAAACCTAAACCGTGCAATAAGGACCTATCTTTTACAAGAAAAGATGCTACAAAAATAGCCGTAGCTAACCAGCCAATGGTTTCCATTAATATATAAGACCAATCCATATAACCTCCTGTTTTGTTTTTATTTTTTAAGGGTGTTTTATGAAAATAACATTAGAAGCACAGGATTATGACGATCAAGAAAAATTAAAACGCATGTTAAATGCAGAGAATGCTTATCGTGCGCTGCGAGATATTCGGGATGAAATATTTCGACCGGCACGAAAATACGGCTATACAGATAAAAAAATAATCAACGTATTGGATGCCGCAGATACGGTCCTAGTTAGGGAGGAAAAACTTAATGAAGAATATGGTGCTGGTACAGAGCTAATAGGATTACTAGAGGAAAAGTTTTTCGATCTGTTAAAAGATCATTTAATAGATCTGTCTGAGTTTTAATTTAATCTAATCTCCGTGTAGATTATATACACGGAGATTTGATGCTTAAAGATCTTAAAGATATTATTTCTTCTGAAAAGATCACTAATCTGGCGATAGTTATATTTGGATCGCCTGATCCTGACGCTTTAGGATCTGCTTATGCTCTTTCTTATATGCTTAAGCAGTTAGATGTACGCAGTAAAATATACATTCAAAACGATATATCCCACCCTAATAATCAGATGATGGTTAATCAACTAGATATACCAATCTTTAAATTGTCTGAAGCTAAAGATATAAAATATTACGGCATTGTAGATTATCAATTCAGGGAGATCCCTGGAGCTGTATGTATTTTACATATAGATCACCATAAAGAGATACCGTCGCCTGCACTCTATCAAAATATAGATATGGCATCGGGTTCAACCTCTACACTTATGGCTCAATATTTAAAGGAGCTTGAAATCAAAGATTCAAAAAACCTGCCGAAAATAGCTTTAGGACTAGCGTATGGTGTTTACACAGACACCAAATCTTTTTTACAAGCAAGCCCTATGGATTTTGAAGCTATAACTTTTTTGCGTAATCACTATGACGCAGATGCCTTCACTAATCTAGTGCAAATGAAATACTCAGCACAGACCATGGAGGTTATTAAAAAGGCTTTAGAAAATAATCAAGTTAAAGGTACTTTTGCTTATTCGGGTATTGGATATATAAGCGGTGAGTATAGAGATTCTTTAGCTATTGCTGCTGACTTTCTTTTATCTCAAAAAGGAATAAGCAATGTTTTAGTTTATGGAATAATAGACGATAGAGATGTTATTAATGGGTGTTTTAGGACTTCAGATACAGGTATTGATGTAGATAAATTTATGAATATTTTTATACATAACGGGACTGCTGGGGGTCGTAAAAATGCAGGCGGCTTTGAAGAGCCTTTAGGCTTCTTTCAAGGCTGTAAATCTAAAGAGAAACTTTGGGAGCTTGTAAGATTAATGATAGAGGAACGAATTAAATCAAAAACTAATCTTACAAAAGCCGAAGCATTATTAGAAAATTAAGGGGTAATTAATGGTTTTTAATCACGGAAACGATTCTATCGAAAAAATGTACAAGATTTTTAGAAAACAAGTAGAAAAAAGCGGTCTGTTTGCTGATATCCGTAAAAAAGAATTTTATGAAAAGCCCTCTGTTTGCCGCAGAAAAAAGCATGTACAGGCTATTAAACGTATGAAAAAAGATAAAAGAGAACAATATAAATCGAATGCTTAATTTGAAAAAAAATTTTAATAATAAAGTATAGTATGGGTTTCTCGTGCTATACTTTTTTACTGTAACGATCTTTGATCAAAACTTGTTAATTAAAGGAATAATTATGAATTTAAAGTTTGTTATTGAGGGCTGTGATGGTAAAATCATTAAGAAGAATTCTGTTTCAACAGCTATAAAAAGTAATAATAAAGGCAATCGCTCTTATCAATTTAATATTGAAGCGGTTTTCCCAACACAAGAGCACTTACACCTTGCCTTAGAAAAGATAAAAGCCGAAATGTCTCATTTTCCTGTAAAAAATGAAGAAGTATCTTATAAAGACAAAAACGTGACCGTAGAAATCACTGTAGTATACGATGCCGCTTGACAATCGGCAAGCTTCTAAATACTCCTTAAACTTTAAGGAGTTAAAAAATGAACCAGGATAATTCTAAGATACTTAAAATATTAGAGTTTTTATCTTTAGACGATTTAGATCCGGTTGATGCTTTTATGTTAGGGCAAGAGTATGCTGAAGCCCAGTTTGGGTGTTATGGAAATGAAATAAAAGCTACAAGCAAATTTGCTGAATTCCTCGTAGTGTATACTGGCGTGTGGGATGAAGAAATTGTGGATGAATATTTTGAAGAAAATATTAATGATAATGATACCTTTAAGGTACTCTGCTAGATTTACTACAGAGGTAATATGTTTTTAGATAAAGTAAGAAAAAACTACGTGATCGCTACGCCTATAGATTTCGACCTTATTGATCGGATTGCATTAGGTCTACAAGCTGCAAAATTTGATGTAGACTGGAGCAATGCGGGTGTCGAATTACTTTTTGATGACGCCACAGTGTCTATCAATATAAATAAAAACCCACCAAATAGCGTTAAATTAGCCGTTAGATATTTCCGTGGTAAAAGTAAGGAATTACTTAAATTTGCAGAAGACCTAGATCAGGTTAGCTTTGCTGACGATAAAGATCTGGTAAAAAATATACTGACAGAAGTGACTGAAACTTTTGAAAGGTATTTTTCTTGAATGTCGATGAATTTTCATCTAGAATATTAATCATATTAACGACCTATAACAGAAAAAAAGCAACTGAAGTCTCAATTAAAAACTTAATTGAGATTAAAAAAAATGCAATGCTTTGGGTTGTAGACGATTGTTCTGATGCTTATGATTCCACTTTTCTAAAAAGTATTTGTGGAGATAAACCGGACGTACAAATATATCGTTGTGAAAACCGTTTCGGTATAGAACGAGTACGTCCTATTTTCCAAACAAGTGCTTTAGCTACTTCGTTTGAGTATGTATATCATACAGATAATGATACGCTCCATGATCCGACCTGGATTGATCGAATTTATGAAATTCATAAAGCATTACCTGACTATCCGATATGTCTTTTCAATTCTAAATTTCATGTCACGCCTAGCGAGCAGTACTTAGACGCTTTAGATGTCTCTGTACGTCGATTCTGTCCTGGTATTTCTTTCTTTTTGAAACAAGAATGGTTAAGACCTCAAACTAAATGGTTACAGATTTTATCACTGACGCCTTATCCTAATCGTCCTTGGGATTTTGTATTTGGTGATCTTTTAGGTAAGCCTACTTTAACCTCAAAAACCTCATATGTAGAGCATTTTGGTGGTGGCGGTATACACAATAAAGACCATGAAACAGACCGTGCGTTACACCCAACAGATTACTTACGAGATATGCGAGATAAGATCATTAACATAATAGGGGATTAATTATGCTTAAATACCTTCTAATTTTTATGCTCGTCGGTTGTGGCAAAATAAATGAAAAAATTGATAAAATGGATCGTAAATTTGACCAGAGCTTTAGTAAGCAAAGTGCAGATTCTGATAAATTAGTAAGAGCAACCCATGTGCAAGTATTATCGACATCCTTAGAACAGATGCGTCAGGTAGACAACTTATCGTTACCTGTCAGAATGTTCCCATATGCCCAGACTTTTGCATCGGAGGCGAGTGCCACAGAAATCATAGAGACTTGCTATGCTCTTTTACAAGAAGTAAAAAAGTCATCGGTGTTACACTTTAAGGACACGACGATTAGCTTGAACATTGTAGCATCTATTGCGGGTTTTACTTCGCAAGAAAAAACTGAAGAAATTGTCAAGCTGACAAAAAATGATTTTCTAGAAAAGACTAGTTATGAGTGGTTGACGCTACGGTATACGGTGATCAGAGATGCCTTACTGAAGCCAGTCCTAGAAAGTCCCTGCCCTAAATGCTTTAATAAAGCTAAAGCGTATTACGACAAACTTCGTTATATTGCGGAATCTCCTGCAGTTGATAAATTGGAACTAAGCGTCCCTAGTCTTTTATTAAAGAAAAAAGTGGACGCTGCAGAATTAGTCGTTCTAAAGGAACAACTCGACAAATTAAAATAAACGATTAAGGCGGTAATCGGTATGTGCTAACCAAGTAGCGATAATACTACCCGAAGGAAGTATGCGCCACGTACCGTTTGCCATTTCTTCAATAATAGCTTTTTTGGTAGCACCGATATGCCTAACATAGGCTTGCCAAAAACAATCTATATATACCTTATCTACGTTAAACGCAGGTAGGAGATAGTTACCTTGTTTGGTTTTTGGAAAAATCGATACGTCTATACCGCGCCCTGATGCCATGAGATCACGCATCTCATCGTCTTTAAGAGCATCGTAGCGCATTTGTAGCAATCTTATAAAGGCTTCGCTCCTTTTAGTCGTATCATCAAGGTCGGATATACGGTTTTTTATTTGCTCATTGGACATCATAATAGCATCCTCCTACAAAATCCTTATCGGAGTTTCTAGCTGAAAACTTTAATATCCAATAATTTTATTGGCTTAGGAGTTGTGCAACAGGCTGTTGCACAACTCCATATAATACGAGACGAGGGCGTTACGCTACTAGTTCCAGCCCTTGAAGGTTAGCAAGGTCTACAAACTCTTGCGAGCTATCCAAAACCGCATCACCAGTTCTAGATAATTTTGACCAGATTTTTTTCAAGCTATCAAATATTTTCAAGAGCACATCAAAGAATCCTGCCGTAACAGAAAAGGAAGCCTCAACACGAGTAAGCTGTTTTGCCAAACTCTGTAATTCACTTACCACAGATTCACGTTCCGCTTCTAGCTGCCCAAGTCTTAAAGTAAGTTCCATAATTTTATCTTGAACTTTTTTCTCAAAGGCAACGGTGGTAACTGGAGCGACATTATATGCTTTTTTACCTGCTTCTAGATTTTTTGATGCTGAAGCCATTTTAGCTTTTACTTCATTTAATTTAATATTATAAAGACTGATTTGTTCCTTCCACTTAGGAATACGTTCTTCCATTTTAGAAGGTTTACCTGTTTTAGTTTTCGCACCAGAATAACGATCTATTTTATCTTCTATCTCTTTTATTTCTGTGTTTAAGAAAACAAAAAATTCATCGGCATTAGTGAATGCCTCCTCTGCCATTTCAATACTTTTTTTAGTTTTTTCAGCTTCAGATAAGAACTGTTCAACAGTTTCTGCGGGAGCAGGTATAGCAATTTTTGGCGTGCCTGGGGGTAGCGTTAATACGTTATCTTTTTTTAGTTCATTTTGTTTTTCAGGCGTTATCGTTTCATTTTTTGCTAACCATGTTGAAAAATCTGATCCTAAAAAAATATTCTTTTTAATAGATCTGGCTGCTATTTCTTGAGCAGTCGCATAATTATATCTTAATGTTGGAAATTCCGCTGGTGCACGGTCAAATACATTCTCCCAACGCTGCCTAATTAGAGTAGCTAGATCCGGTCGATTTATTTGTTCACAATGATTAATCCAAACAAGAATACCTTTAGGTGGACGGTCTTTTGTTGGGGGTAAGCTTGCAAAAATTAAATATTTGCTTTCTATCTTAGTCAAGAATCTAAATGTTTGCATTTGATTATCCTTATTTTATATTAAAGATATAATCTTAGATTTGATTATAATGGAAGAATCAAAATTATATGTTTGTGGTCATTGTGGGTGGATAGGCTATACATGCTACCATACCTGCCTCACTCTTAATATTTAAGAAAGGCGGGGTTTTATGTCTCATTACTTACTCTTTCTTTTTTTATTTTTAAACTCCTGTACTAATTCAAAAAGTAATTTAAAAGACTTTAGTTCTTATGAAATAGTAAATAGTAGTATTATTATTAAATCCACTGAAGACGCTAAAATGCGTTTAGATTTGTATTCTGAAGATGTAGTGCGTGTATGGATTGCTCCTGATGGAAAACTGGAAAAAGAGCCTTCTTATGCTGTATTTGATGAGAGTTTTTATTTTCGAGAATATAAGGTAGAGGACCAAGACGAATACTTACAGATTGTTACCAAACGTCTAAAGATCAAAGTTTCAAAAAAAAACCTCAAAGTTGATTTTTATACTGTCGATGACATACCTATTTCTTTAGACCAAGAAAACCTTAGCTGGTCTGATAAAAATTTAACTATAAAAAGAAAACTAGAATTAAATGAACACTTTTACGGTCTAGGACAAGATAATAAAGAATATCTTGGCACACTGGACCGTCGAGGCACACTAAGGACACTGTGGGCAGGGCAAGAGATAAATTCTGGTAAAGTTACAGCCGAAGTACCTGTACCTTTTTTTATGTCCACAAATGGTTACGGGTTATTTTTCGATAATACTTATAAGACTAAAATTGATTTAGGTTTTTCTTCAGATAAATATTATAGCTGGTCTGCTGAAGGTGGCGAGGCTATTTATTATTTTATGTATGGTCCTTCCTTCAAACACATACTCGAAAAGTATACAAACCTAACGGGTCGTCCTTCTTTGCCTCCGAGATGGGTATTCGGATATATGCAAAGCAAATGCACTTACCGTACATGGTCAGAAATCGACAATGTGATAAATACTTTAAAAGATAAAAAGTTCCCGTTCGATAGCCTGGTGTTTGATTTTGATTGGGCAGAAAATTTTCAAAATTTTAAATGGAATGAGCGATGGAATAGTGAAAGTCCCAGTAAAATTAAAGAATATGAAGCTAAAGACATAAAGTTTATTTTATCGCAATCTGGACCTATGATTCGTAAAGATAGCAGTAATTATAACGATGCTTTATCTAATGATGTTTTTGCTAGAGATCAAAAAGGAAATACAGTTGTAGCAGGGTATTATTTTGGCGATCTTCTAGATTTTACTGCTTCAAATATAAAAAATTGGCTTTGGTCACAAATTAAACCACTTTATCATACTGGTATTAAAGGTTGGTGGTTGGATTTAAATGAACCAGAAGGTGAGCCATCAGATACTAAATATAAAGAGGGTGATGCAGAAAAAATACATAACGTATACGGTCTTTTAAATACTAAAACCTACTACGATATGTTGACAGAAAATAAACCAGACGAAAGGGTATTTTTACTTTCACGTACTGGTTTTTCCGGTATCCAACGCTACGGAGCTACCATTTGGACCGGTGATATATATTCTGATTATGCCACATTTGCTGCACAAATTCCTGCATTGCTAAATATGGGTTTATCTGGCTTGCCCATGTGGAGTAATGACAGTGGTGGATTTTTGACGGGTTACTATAAAGACAATTTAGAAGACCATGGAAAATTATATGAGAGGTGGATGCAGTTTTCAGCTTTTGTTCCGATGCCGCGTGCCCACCATGTAGGCTTGTCAGAACCTTATGCTTTTGGCGATGCCGTTGAGAAATCTAGCCGTGAGTATTTACAACTACGGTATAGCTTGTTGCCTTATATCTATTCTTATGCCTCAATTATGCATAAGACAGGATTGCCTATAGTGCGTCCTCTAATTTTAGAATACCAAGATGATACACAGGTCTTTAATATAAAAGATGAATTCTTATTAGGCGAAAGAATTTTAGTAGCTCCTGTTATTCAAGAAAACGTAAATAGTCGTTGGGTATATTTGCCGGAAGGTAATTGGTACGATTTTTATAGTTCAAAAAAATACATAGGTAAAAATTGGTATGAAGTCGAAGCACCGCAAAATATTATCCCAATTTTTATAAAGAGTGGTTCTATTATCCCAAGAATTTTAGGTCTTATGAACACAGACCAAAAATGGGAAACTTTAACACTCGATGTATATCCAGATGTGAATTCTTCATTTACTATGTACTGGGATGATGGGAAGACTAATTCCAGTCAATTTACAGAAATTTATTTTAAATTAGAAAATGGTATATTGTCAGTGGAATCTAATAATGATATTTTTCTACCTAAATATCTAAACGTAATTATCCATTCGGAGCAGTCGCATGAAGGGCATCATATTAGCCGCAGGTTTGGGGACACGCCTTTTTCCATTGACCTTATCAGTCAGTAAACAATTACTGCCTATATATGATAAGCCTATGATTTACTATCCTTTGTCTGTACTGCTACAGTCAGGCATCAAAGATATTGCGATCATCACAAACCCTTGGGACAAAGCACAATTTCAAAAGCTGTTGGGTACTGGCGAAAGCTGGGGTGTTAAATTTACATATATTGAACAACCTAGTCCTGATGGTTTAGCTCAGGCTTTTATTTTAGCTGAAGACTTCATAGGCGAAGATAGTGTGTGTTTAGTTCTTGGTGATAATATTTATTACGGACAAGGACTTCCCGAATTATTTGAAAAATCATCTCAAATAAAAGAAGGAGCCACGGTATTCGCTTATTATGTAAAAGATCCTGAAAGATATGGTGTAGTAAAATTTAATGCAAAAAAAGAAGCTCTAACTTTAGAGGAAAAACCTAAAAAACCTAAATCAAATTATGCCGTTACCGGATTATATTATTATGATAACTCAGTTATAGAGATAGCTAAAAACCTAAAACCATCTCCGCGTGGTGAGTTAGAGATTACAGACTTAAATCGTTTGTATCTTAATATGGGTAAATTAAATGTAGAAATCATGGGTCGTGGATGTGTTTGGCTTGATACAGGCACTTATGATTCTATGTTGGAGGCGGTTAATTATGTACAATCTGTTCAAAGTCGTCAGGGTTTACAAATTTGTTGTCCTGAAGAAGTAGTTTGGCGTAGGGGTTACATCAGTGATGACCAACTACTCGCATTATCTGAAAAATTAATTAAGACAACCTACGGTCTATATCTGAGGGATTTAGTTCATGAAAATAATTGATACGGGATTACCCGAAGTTAAAATTATAGAGCCTGCTTTTTTTAGTGATGCGCGGGGTTTTTTCACTGAACTTTTCCATAAAGAGAAATATTCTCCTGTAACAGAACTGGATTTTGTTCAAGATAATATGTCTTATTCCGGTTATGGAACCTTAAGGGGGTTACATTTACAGAACCCCAATCCCCAAGGCAAACTCGTGCAATGTTTACAGGGTTGTGTTTTAGACGTTGCCGTAGACGTAAGAGTGGGATCACCAAATTTTGGTAAAAGTGTTGCGGTCGAATTATCTGAATTTGATCATAGGCAATTATATATACCACCTGGGTTTGCTCATGGTTTTTTTGTCACCAGCGTCCATGCTTTATTTATGTATAAATGTACTGCTTTATATTCTCCCGAACATGATATGTCGATTGCTTGGAATGATCCTGATTTAGATATTGATTGGCTTAAAGGTAAAATGATTAAACCTTTAGTGTCTTTGAAAGATTCTAAAGCGAGACGTTTACGTGATATTCCAGTAGGGGAGTTACCAAAATATTGAAGATATTATTAACAGGAATACCAGGACAAGTAGGTAGCGAGTTACGCCAGAGCCTTAGCCATTTGGGGCGTGTTATTGCAGTGTCTCAGCACGATGTCGATCTGACCGATACCGATGCTGTAGTTAGTCTTATAGATGACGTTCGCCCTAACGTCATAGTAAACCCTGCAGCATATACGGCGGTAGATAAAGCAGAAGATGAAGAAGAATTAGCCTTCGCTGTTAATAGAAAAGCACCGTCTGTTTTAGCAGAAATGTGTAAAAAAATAGGCGCTCTTTTAATCCATTATTCTACTGATTATGTATATGATGGTGAAGGAAGTTTACCTTATAAAGAAAATGATGCAGGTAATCCTCTTAACATCTACGGACGCAGCAAATTGGCAGGAGATGAAGCGATAAAGGCAAGTGGGTGTGATTATTTAATTCTGCGTACCTCTTGGGTATATGGATTTCATGGTCACAATTTTGTAAAAACGATGTTGAAGTTAGCGGATACTTTATCTGAACTACGGATCGTTGACGACCAGATAGGTTCTCCTACATCTGCAAGAACACTAGCTGATGTCACGGCATTACTATTAAGTCGTGGTTTAAATGATTTGCGGGAAAAAAAAGGTATTTATCATTTAACAAATACAGGATTTACTAGCTGGTATGAATTTGCTTGTGAGATTTTTAGAATTAAAAATATTCAAATTAAAGTAGACCCTGTACCATCGGAATTTTATAAAACTAAAGCAAAAAGACCTAAAAACTCAAGAGTTAGTCTCGATAAACTTAATGATACTTTTGGTATTATACCGGCTGATTGGCGGGAATCTTTGAAATGGTTTTTGTCAATCCAGGTCTAGATGCTAGACCTAGACCTGGACCGAGCCGTCGCCAAAAAAGTGTAGAGTTGGCTGACGAAAACCAACTTACACGCCTTGGTAACAGAAATTGAGTAGCAAAACCCTGCCTGCTTGTCAAGGTACGCAAGGCGTACACTCAGTTGAGTATGTCTTCATCATCAAAAGCGTCTTTGAATCCATTAAGAAAATATTTCATAATAACTTTATCGTTACCTTTAAAGGTTTTATTTTTTGAGAAGTCTTTAAAACCTTTTTTTAATTCTTCAGTTTGTTGATGTTGATTAAGATGGATAGGTTGGGAGCGTAATTTGCTTGCCAGACGCATACCCGCTCTTTTGGCTTCCTCTAATAATTGAAGTTTTTCCGCTAAAGGTTGTCTATTAGCTTCATGTTGTTCCTCTTTTAAATCTTCATCTTTATCATCAAATCCAGTAATTTCTTTCATAAAATACTCCTTATATATTAATGTAAGGTATAGCTAGCCAATCTACATTACTTGTTAAAGCCAAAGCTGCATTACTATTTATAGTAAATCCTGTAGTCGCCTTAACTTCATAAGTAAAACTACGCGCATCAATGCCGGTTATTAGAATAGAATAATTTGCATTTTCAAATGCCGTAGCGAAAGTAACAGTAGCTTTCAAAGGACTACCACTAAAAGACGTGGGTAAAACGGTGCCTGACTTTAAATTGTTCGGGGGTCCTACGTCACCTTGTGGACCTGTGGGACCTGTATCTCCGGTGTCTCCAGTATCCCCGATGCCTATGTCACCTTGTGGACCTGTGGGACCTGTATCCCCGATGCCTACGTCACCTTGTGGACCTGTGGGACCTGTATCTCCGGTGTCTCCAGTATCTCCTTTCGGACCAGTATCCCCGATGCCTACGTCACCTTGTGGACCTGTGGGACCAGTATCCCCGATGCCTACGTCACCTTGTGGACCTGTGGGACCTGTATCTCCGGTGTCTCCAGTATCCCCGATGCCTATGTCACCTTGTGGACCTGTATCTCCAGTATCTCCGGTGTCTCCTTTCGGACCAGTATCACCGATGCCTACGTCACCTTGTGGACCTGTGGGACCTGTATCTCCGGTGTCTCCAGTATCCCCGATGCCTATGTCACCTTGTGGACCTGTGGGACCTGTATCTCCGGTGTCTCCTTTCGGACCAGTATCCCCGATGCCTATGTCACCTTGTGGACCTGTGGGACCTGTATCTCCGGTTCCACCACCTCCTCCGGTGACGTGTTCAGGGTATTGAATAATTCTTATAATGTTTTTTTGATCTAGGTCCTTTAAAAGTGATTCAATTACATCAAAGTCTTCCCAATAGAGTATTACATTTTTATTTGTGGGCAGTTCTATAGTCTGACTTGGGCGAGCACGTTGCAAACCGTTAGTACCGTCTTGTGCAGGAATACGAAGGTAGTAGGGTGTCTTCAGTAAATTCCTAACTATTCCTGGTGTAACATTGTTAACTGGCATATTAACCTTTTTGTCTAAACGTATTTTATATTAATCTTAGATTAAATTGATATTTAGGATTAAGATGCACTTTGTAGATAAAATAAAATCTCTATACGATATACAAGAGAAAACGAAAAAATATATTCGTTTGAAAGATAAGTTTTATCATCCTTGGGAGAAGGGATACGGTAACGATCCTAGAAACGGGGGTTATGAATTTAAGGAGAAAGAAGATGACTTTTTTAAAGAAGATTCAGAAAAAATTTGACGTAAAGGCTCAAGATGGACCTGCCTCGGCTTTGCCTAGCGGGGGATCATCAGATCCGGCTAATTGGGTTACACAAAAACAAAGTGGCTTAAGTGATTATGCGTTAAAGCAACAGGCAGGTAAATTACATGACCTAGTTACTGGTTGGCAGGAAGGTGCTCTTGAAGCGTCTTATATATTTGATGCTTTGATGCTCAATGGTGGTCGTCCTTTTGAATCCATGCATCCTGTTTTAACGAAAGAGTTAAGCCGTTCAAAGTTACAGTTTATTATTAATATTTGCCAAAAGCTGGTAAATGAAGCACCATTAGTATAAATTATTTTTAGGTAATTATGCCTAAAATTGTATTAACAAGGTTAATGAGGTTTTTATGGTTATGCCAGCACAGTCGCATCCAGGTTTAAAATATAACTATGGAGCAGGTACAGCGTATCATAGGTTTGAGGAGGCTTTAAAAAGTGATCAGCCCATCTGGGTGCTAAATAATTCCCAACCTAAAGCACAGCTTATTATTACGATTACAGATCCACTGAGTGGCAAACCGAGGACGATGGAATTTCATCGCACATTTGTTCCATTCTGTTTGTCAGACATGGTTCCCCGCAGTGTATTGGAGCAATCTCTGGAGATTAGAAATTTCATTCGTAAAGGTGTTTTGAAGTTAGTTACAGAAGACGAAGCGATGAAAATTTTAAGTTCTGATGATGGTCATAGAGAGCATGAGAGATTGAACCATTCCGAATATGCCGAGGGTAATGTTCTTTCAGCAAGAGTTAAAGATATGGTAAGCTCTACCAACTTAGCACGTCAAACAGCAGGTATTTCTGCGTCGGACCCTAGTGCTAATTTAACTGTTGAAAGTCTTGCCTCGTTACATCCAAAAATTAAAGCATGGGAAAGCCGTGTACTAGTAGAGGATTTGAACACTCAGGGTTTATTGAGTGAGCTTAGAATTCATGCTAATGAGTTTACAGAAGCAGATTGTCAGTATTTAGTTAATGGAAAATTCCCAACGGAAGCATGTGATTGGGCAAAAGAAAAACTAAAGTCTGGTGATTTGGCAACTAAACCTGTGAGTATCCCTCAGAGCAGTAGATTTGATGATAGTAAATATCAACCCGACTACGAGTAATAATGTTGCTTGCCCGCCTCATAAAGAGGCGGGCTTTTTAGAGGTTTTTAGATGGCAGAGACAAAAGTATCATTAGAAGCATTAAACGGCTTATACAGAAAAAGTATTGGAGAGGCTAATGCGGCTCCTTTTTCTCCTAATAATATTGATTATGACACAAGTTACAGGGGTTCTAAAGCCGATAGAGTACCCTTTAAAATAAGCACAGTGGATCAATACAAGTCTATTTATTTTTGGGTTAATCCTAGTGAATGTAGTTGGCGAATACCTTTAAGGACAACTATAGAACAAGTCCAAGGGGGAGCTGTCCATCATGAATGGGATGCTATAGACCTAAACAACAAATCGAAATTCGACCAACCCACAATAAATTTTTCTTTCCAGGCTGGAAATATTGCACCCTATGGAACGACCGATGTTTCTAACACTATAGGTAAATTTGATGTTGGTAAAACGCAAGATAGAACCGGTGCAGTAGGGAATTTAACAAGAAAAAATATACCAATATTACCTGCTGGTTTAGGTAATTTTTATGATTTTTTAGATTTATTAAATCAACCAAACATAACTAAAACAGGTGCGGTAAATTATGTGGTTATTGACTATGTATCCTTAATGCTTCCCAGCTTAAAACTTCAAGGTTTCTTTACATCTGATGGTGTGCAATGGAGCGATTCAGCGGACAATCCACAAGGTATTACATCTTGGGGTGCAAGTTTTGTAGTATTTCAGTCCGAGCCAGCTTTATATCAAGGAGATCTTCTTAGGCAAATGTTTAGTAATAATATTCACGTGTAATTAGGACTTATTATCTTAATCATAATTATGTATCACACGCTTTTAATTCCATACAACCGGATAATATTTTTAATATTTCAATTTGACAAGGCAGGATTATGAATCAAACATCAACATTAAGTATTTCTGGTATGGCAGTTAAATTTCAATATTCGCGTGTAATTAGGACTTCCGATCTTAATCATAATCAAATATCACGCGCTTTGGATTCCATACAACCGGCTAAGATTTTTAATCTTCAATCAATTGCAATAGTTGATAAGATCAATTCTGTAAGTGCTAATAGACGTACACAGAAAAACATCTTAAAGGCGGTACTTGTAAGTGACGCTGTTTATCAAGCTGCTTTGATTGCTACTCCTGGTGTTGTTCCGTACATCATGGAAATGAATATAGGCGAACAATTTTTGTCTTTCGATGACCGCTTTTCGCGTATAATTCCTAGTATTGCCCAACAGCAGACACTTAAAACTAAATTAACTGCATGTGATAGTGCTGGTGATGTAATTGTTGGAACCCCTTTTGTAGATGCTACTTTGTCTACTAAAGAAGGCTTAATTCCAACTGTAACAGACGGTGCAGCAGGTACAGCATCTTTTGGTGTAGGAAATGCAAATGCTACAGTTACGTTATCTTTTGTTACACAAGCAATACATCCAACAGTAATAATTAAGAGACAAGAAATACAAAATGTACAGCCCGCTTTAGTCATTCAAAATGAAACATTAGGTGTAGTTATGAACGCTACTTTAGCTGGGTTATTAGGTATCACACTTCCAGCATATTGAGGACAAGGGATGAAACTGCACTCTAAAGAAACGGAAGAACTTCATAAAGAGATTTTTGAAAATTATAAAAATCGATTAGCTAGCATCCAAGATGATGATGAAATTTCCTCTTATGAAAGAACTTTTCTTCATAATGCAATCTATTTACATACGCTATGGTTTGAACAATTAGAGAATGAAAAAGAAAATACTGAAAGTCCTTTTCTAGAAGAAATATTGCAAAGACGAGAAAGTGATCTCGGTACATTTATCAAATGGATGAATGACTTTGCAAAAGACGCCAAACCCCATGGGTGGGCAGTTTGGGGTTGGAGTTATGCTCAAAAAACTTTTGTGGGCTTCCCAATTAAAGGACATGACATGAATGTTCCTTTAGGAGTTGCACCACTAATAGTAATAGATTGTTGGGAACATAGTTACATAAAAGATTTTGGTTTAGATTTTGATGGATATTTAGATATTTTTTGGCGTCAATTAAACTATGAAAAAATAGAACACAGACATAAAGATTTAGCTTCTTTATTCGGCTTCAATATAAAGTGATACATATGCGCGTACTAGCAATACATCCTAGAGGACGTAAATATGATTCTGAAAAGGAATCTAAAAAAGGATTTAGTCTTCCAACTGGTAAAACTCTAAAAAGTAAATTAGATTGGATAGCTGCGTCTATAGGCGATCTCATTGATGGATTTTATTTCACTGCTAAAACTAATAAATTGCTACATCAAGTAAGTATGTTGCATGGTCTTATTACAGATTCCTTACCTTTAAATTCACGTTTAGACGCCTATAAAAGACTTATTGATTTATCAATAGATCTGGCTGATTCTGTAAAAGATTTATATATGGATGAGGCTTTACGCAAAGAAGTAGATCTTAATATGATTAAAAAATTAGTTAAAGTGATAGAAGATATCGATAAAGAAAAAAACGAATTTTTAGATACTATTGAGCAAATTAAAAGTGCCGAAAAAAAATTAACAAAATTAGGATTCAAGTAAGGGAAAAATGCGTGTCGCTTCCGAATTTATATACGATGAATCGCGCATCTTAATTAGATTGCTTGGCGATGCTACTCCTGTTCAGACGGGTAGTTATCGTGTTGATTTTTTCCCCACTAAAAAGCCTTTTATTTTTGATATAGACAGTGATCAGATCATAAATAATGAGGCAAAAATTTACATAACGAATGTAAATCCTTTTCCTGAACAAATAAAAATTATACTACCTGATTTAACGTCACAGTCTGCTGTAACAAACCTGGTCAAAAACCCCCCACCAGAAGATCTCTTGATTGAGCAGACGCAGGAAACTATTACCCCAAAACAACAAAAAGAACATAATCCAGCAGGTCCATATAGTAAAATAAATGAAATGTCGCCTCCCGACTTTCCTACGTTTTGGTTAGAACTTAATTTTGCAAACGCAAATCCTGTTAGATTAGCCGAAGGCATGACCGGCTCCTTGCTATCTTACGTGGGTGGGGGAGAAGGTCGCGCAGTTTCAGCAAGTATTACTCAAAGCAGTGTAAATGATCCTCCTTATAAAAAATATGCACCGACAATACTAGAAGGTATGTTTACTAATAGTTTAGAAAATTCAGATTTTTCATCTAGTTACAGACCTTCAGGTTTTATAGATAATGTACCTACGGGTTGGACAATAAATCAAAAAGATCAAAAATCACTTATAAGAGTTGTAATAAATCCTGAAATAGAAAACTTCATATTACCTTTGTTTCAAGTAGTCTGGTATTTACGTCCAGGTTTTATAGATGTACAAGGCGGTCCACCTATAACGCTGCTGACACCTGACGTTGGAGCAAATCAAACTTTTCAAGTGATCTTAGAGCCAGCACAAGCCAATTCTTATGCTACCGCGCAGCTAATCAGTGCAAATGGAGTAGTATCGTCACCGGTTGAAATATTGGATGGTCCGAAAGTTTTAACTTTAAATGTTGGATCAGATCCAGGACGAGTTAAAATTCTTTGGAACCAAACTGAAGGCAATAGTGCTATGCAGCTATTAAATGTTATTGCACCTATGGCTGCGAGCTATAATTCGCCGCACACCTATATACCGTCTATGAGTACAAGTAATGCCGATGTGATAACACTCCAAGATGTAGAATTTAGCGGCAGATACGCCTTTAAAATGGGTACTATAAGAGTGGTGTCGGTTCAAGAAACTATAGGCAAACCTATTTCTTGGGAGATAAAATCTGAGCTTGGTCCTGTGCTGCTGAAAATAAACAATGGTATATTAGAGAGTGACTTTTCTAGCCAGACTATTAATTTAGTGCCTTTATTGCCTACAGACACTAAGACCATGGGTAACTATTCACTCAGATGGACTTCTGGGCAGGATTTTTCTTTAACTACTACTCCAGTATTTCAGGGTGTCGATACTAAGGTTGATATTTCGTTTTCATTAGACTTACCGATTCCCGATACTGTTCTTGATGCAAAGATAAATTATGAATTCAAGAGTTTTTCAGCAAATGAAGGCTCTAGTAGTATAAGATACTTTACGTTTAAGCCAGAATGAGATTAATTGAAAAATCAGAGGTGTTAAGTGATTTCAGTAAAATATCAATTATTTTTAATAGACACAAAAGCCGAAAAAAAAGATCAGCTTATAGCTGTTGATCCTGCTTTTTCTGCTCCATCAGCTATAGATAGCATTCTGAAAACCACGAAATTTGAAGACTTAAAATCTCTTACGGTCGTTGGTCTGGAAGAAAATATAGATGGGATTTTAAAACAAGCCGAACGTAAAGACAGCACTGACTGGCTAGATTTTGATTGGGAAGAAAGGTTCAGTGCTCTTAAAGATTTGGCTGAAGAACACGGTCTTCAAGTATATGAAAAACTCAGAGAGCCTGAAAGCGAACAAAAAGTCTACGGTGAAGAAATTACAGCTAAAGGTAAAGTACCTTATCCGCCAGACTTACCGCATGGCAATCGAGAAATTTGGGATGCTGTTAGTAAACAAGAGGATTATAAAATTGGTTGGAAAATGTTAAAAGCATCAGGTAAAGCTACCGATCCTAACATAGTAATGGCTGTACATCGTAACTTCTACGAGCGGTATATCGTAAAGTTAAATAAAGGTGCGCCGTTTCATAACTTTAAAAAACAAGACATCTCTGAAAAACGGATAACACTTAAAGGCTTTATAGTTCAAGGCGAAGAAAAAATAAGTTTGATCTTTAGGAAAATATCAGACGACTTACTTCATGCAGGTCTGATTCATAAAGAACGTGCTCGAAAATCTCCCTGTATTTCTCGTAGTACTGAATCCAATCATTATCTAATGACTTGGCAGTTACCTTGGGTTCTTAAACCTGAAGCGGGACAATCTTGGCTAAAAATTGCTACTTTCCTTAAACAAGAATTAGGTAAAAACTATGGTTTTAAAGAAAATAGAAATAGGCTAACGACTTCAATTACTGTTGGAACAGTGACTACTTTGCTAGATATAGTCAAACAAGATGATAAAACTATTGTGGTATACATCCACCACCAACTAACAGAAGACCAAGCTAGGACTTTGACCAGCGAAGTAGAACATAATAAAGTAGAAAAGAAATTAGTAGAATATTGTAATCACTGGAAAAAAACCGGCAAATTCCCCAAAATAGAAAAAGAGGATCTGGATTGAAAGTTACATTAGAGTTTAATTTACCTGAAGAACAAGATGATGCTGAACGTGCCCTAAATATGTCAGGGGTATACTGTGCTTTGTTTGACGTAGGGCAGCAGGTATTTAGACCAGCAAGAAAACATGGCTACCCTGAAGATCATATCTCTAAACTATTAGAAGCAGCCGACAAGACAACTATCACTACTGAAGATGGTTTTGAGACAGGTGCCGGAACTCAATTAGTACGTTTACTAGAGAAAAAATTTTATCAGATATTAAATGAGTATAAAGTCGATATAGGGTAATTTATAATGGAAAAAAGTGCCGAGGCAAAACTTGTATTAAAAGACTTTACGCAATATGCACAGAAAGTCGCCACGGCATATGAAGCACGACCAACTATGGAGCATCAGTATGTTAATAGTTGGAAAGTTCTAATATCGAATTTAAAAAATATGTATAAGAAATTACAAAGTGCATTCGATTTTGAATTCACTGAAAAAGACCCTTATACAAGTATGGAACAAATGCGAAAGGATGTTAAAGAGACTGGTAAATTAAAAATATATACCGGTGAGAGTAAGCATCCTATTTGGACCGAAGAAGAAAATCATATATTCCGCGCTGTACATGATGCCCTTGGTCATTTAGCGGGTTATAAAAAAAATAAAGGTCATAAATTTGATCTTAGAGGCGAATTGGGTGTGTATAATAGGCAAATAAAAGTTGTTTCGCCAAAAGCTAGGATCGCTTTATTTACAGAATTAGTAGGTCAAGTTTGTACGTCTATTGTTACGGGAAAATTCCCCAGTTCAAAAGGTGTGCAAATTATGGGGTTTTGATTATGTAAACAGCTTTCTATTTGATAGGACTTGAATATGAAAATGGACGTTATCGCTGGCTCCAAAAACGACGAATTCTATACACCGGCTTACGCTATTCGCCCTATTATTGAACACTTAACTAACAGGAATTTTAAAAAAATTTGGTGTCCTTTTGATAGCGATCAGAGTTTATTTGTTTCAGAGTTAACTGCTGCAGGTTTTGACGTCACGCATACACATCTCGATAATGGCTATGATTTTTTTAAAACACAAACACCAGAGGGGACTGACTGCGTGGTATCAAATCCACCGTATTCTATAAAAGGTTCGGTTTTTAAAGAACTTTTTGCCAGAAAGGTTAATTTTGCGATGCTTGTAGGCATTGTTGGAATTTTTGAAAGTCAAAATAGGTTTGAAATGTTTAAAGACAATAAATTTGAATTAATGCTTTTGAGTAAAAGAATTGCGTATTTCAAGAGCTACCAAGAGCAAAAACCGTCACTAAACCCTCCATTTTCAAGCGTGTACGTCACTTCTGGTGTTCTGCCTTCTCAGATATGTTTCGGGGAAATACATAAATAACAGCTATCTCTCGTTTAAACAAAAAATAGCATCTAGGTATAAAATTTTATGAAAAAGCTAATTCTATTATTTTCTTTATTTTCACACACAGCTTATGGTTTGGGTTTAGGTGTAGGAGCTAATGCTACTGGTATGGGTATGTCTATATATACCGAGATGTCTGATAAGACTGCTTTACAAGCGGGCATAGGTCTTGTTGGAAGTTATGTTTTAGTGGACTATGTTGCACGTAAAGAAATAAATCAAGATATGGATTTTTACATAGGTGGTGGCTTGAAAATAAGACCGGATCAGCCATCAGATGATTTAAGAATACCTGTAGGTATTCTTATACATAAAGACAATCAGCCTATAAATTTAGGTATAGAATTTACACCTTCCATTATTTTAAATTCTGGTTTAGTTTATCCAGATATTGGAATAAATGTGAGGTATTTAATAGATTGAAGTACGTGCGTAAGCCTTTTGTTGTCGAAGCTAAACAATGGCTAGGCGATTTAGATGACATCAAATCAATGGGTGCCGATGTAGAGGTCAATGAAAAAGGCGAACTGCAGGTATAGTCCCAGAAATAATATTCTAGACTTTAACACACTAGCATTTCCCGGATGCGCAGGACTTAATATCGTCTACGACGGCGTAGACTACGGTTTTACCCTGCTGGATGAACACTTTTTCCTACCCAAAGACACTAAAAATCATGAAATAAAAACCAAATGTCTTAACATAAAAGGTAAAATAATAAGAGAAGAAGTGTTCTTAGTGGGATATACACCCGAGACTAAGAAGTCTGGTGGACCGGGAAAGACTTGAGCGTCATTGTTTAATTGGCAAAAATGCGTATGAGATAAAATGGCGAGATGCAACGACGGACGGCGACCATATAACGAAAGAGCATACAAGAGTCCAGTCTATTAAGGAGACAGGCTATAAGCCTATTAGACTGATGTTTTATTATCCGAATAGGACGCAGGCTATTCAAGTCCAGCAGACAATCGAAACTGTGTACAAAGGTATTGGCGGGTCCTATTTTTATGGCGAAGCGGCATGGACAGCGTTAAAAGGTCACAGGAGTTGATCTTCTCAGAGTGCTAACAAATATCGCCACTAGGAGATTCAAACAAAGGGGGACTAGATGAATGAATCAATAATGCTTGGTGATTGTTTAGAACTGCTGCCCAAAATTCCAACTGAATCTGTAGACCTTATTTACCTTGACCCCCCTTTTTTCAGTCAAAAAAAGCAAAAACTTCAAACCAGAGACGGGTCTAGAAATTACGCATTTGAGGACTGCTGGCTTAACCTAGATGCCTACCGAGAATACATTAAACTACGCCTTGAGCAGTGCCGCCGAGTCCTAAAAGAAACAGGAAGTCTTTTTTTGCATTGCGACAGATCCGCCTCGCACCATCTGCGGTTTGCTTTGGATCAGGTTTTCGGCAACGAAAATTTTCAAAGTGAAATTATATGGTCCTATCGGCGGTGGTCTAATGCAAAGAAAGGTCTTCTAAATGCACATCAGGTCATCTTTTTTTATAGCAAAGGACCCAATTTCAAGTTTAATCAGATATATGATTCTTACTCCCCTACGACCAACTTAGATCAAATTCTACAAGAGCGGGTACGAGACGAAAGAGGCAAATCTGTCTACAAAACTGATACCGATGGTAATAGCGTTATCATTAACGATAAAAAAGGTGTGCCACTATCTGACGTTTGGGAAATCCCATATTTGAATCCCAAAGCAAAAGAGAGAGTTAGTTACCCCACACAAAAGCCAATCATCCTAATTGAAAAAATTATTCAACTAGTAACTGACGTGGGAGATTTGGTGTTAGATCCCTTTGCAGGTAGCGGAACAACCTTAGTAGCCTCAAAATTACTTGGGCGTAAATTTCTAGGGATGGATCAATCAAAAGATGCTGTAGACCTAACCACTAGCCGTTTAAATAATCCAATTAGAAGTGAATCCGCCCTTCTAAAACGTGGTATTGGCGCATATCAAAATCAGGATCTTGAAACAGAAGAAATTTTAGGTACTCTTGGAGCCATGGTTGTGCAAAGGAACAAGGGAATAGACGGCTTTATTCGGACTGAAAATGGCTTGGTACCCGTAAAAATCAAAAAACCAAATGAAACGCTAGACGAAGCAATAGGTAAATTAGCTAGAGCAAGCGCAAAAAATGCTTATACCCGGCAAGTGCTATTCCTCTCTAAAAAGTCCGACGAAGTAAAAGATTATGCTAAAGACGGACTTTTGATTCTCAGTGATCCAACTGAAGTCAAAGCTGCACTGTCAAGCAAATGAAGCCAAAAGGAAGCCACCGAGAAGCGCCCAAATTCTTCTTGTAGTCTTACGTTGCTAAATACCACATCCATAGTCATGAGGCGGTAAGGCTAAATGGACATACAATGGTGGTATAAGTTATTTTGATTATGCTGCACCCGAGAAGTTAAAAGCTCGTTTAAAGATAATGGGCTGTTTTTGCCCATTACTGATGCTAAATTCCGAGAAAATTATATTCCTTGGGAATCATTTTATCATTAACACCCCGCCTTCACTAAAGGGTCTTACGGCATAGGACGATAAGATTTATTTAGGGGGTTATTTTGGCTAGATATATATGTACAATTATAATATCATTAGTTTCATACGCTTTTTTTGTTTATAAAGAGCACTCTGTATCTACACCGCAGAATAATGATCAATATTTTAATATTGTATTTAAACCACACGTAACTATTATAGAAATAAATAAAATAAAATTTATAGATTGTGTGGCTTATAAAATTTCTTTTGATGGTGAGTACTTTGGTATTTTTTTAAATGATGATATAATTTATTTACCACCAAAAAAGCCACAAGATAAGCATCAATTATCTATAACGTGTACTGATAACGATGATAAAGATAAAAAGGAAAAAACTTGGGAGATAACCCAGAGTGGAACCATATATGACGAATAATGAAGTAGTCGATAAACTGCTAGATGCAGAGACTAAAAAATCAAAAAAAATACGACAAGAATTTTTAGAAATAGTTCAAAGTAAAAGTAATCAACAGTACACTTTAGCTATTACCGCACAGCCTAATTGGACTACCCCACCAACTGACACACCAGACTTGTTATATGATTTAGAGTTTATGCAAGTGCAGAAATTATGGATAAAATACGGTATTAGAGGGCAAGGTGCGAAGGTTTACGTGATTGATTCAGGCATAGATGACCATGTATCTTTTAATCATCTAAAAGATTTAAAATCAAAATCTTTTTTAAAAGACGATAATAGCCCTAAAGACACATTTGGTCATGGTACTTGGGTTTGTGGAAAGATAGCCGCTCAAGGTGTTGGCATAGCACCTAGATGCGAAATTATATCACTCAGATGTTTAGATGAAAATGGCTCAGGTAGTACTGAAGTTACCAACAATGCTTTACAATATATTTTAGCGGATAAAGAGGCTAATGTTGTTAACATGTCTTTGGCTTGTGTAACTAAAGACAGTAAACAAGAACAATTAATTAAAAGACTTACAGACTTAGGTGTGATTGTAGTTGCGTCGGCTGGGAATTATGGAACCGATCTTCCCTGTTACCCTGGTTCTTTTTTAGAAACTCTTTGTGTGACCGCTACCGATAAAAAAGACAATAAAGCAGATTTTTCAAATATGGGTGGTCAAATTGACATAGCGGCACCTGGAGTAGCTTGTTATTCAACTTACTTAGATAATAAATTTAGAGCGATGTCTGGTACATCAATGGCAGCTCCTATAGTCACAGGTCTGCTGACATTGGGTATATCCTATTTGAAAATGCTAAAAATAAACGATAGAAAAGAAATATCAAAAATAGTTTTGCAGGCACTAGAGCAGACGGCATCCGATCTTGGTCCAGCAGGTAAAGATAAGATTTATGGCTTCGGTATCATAAACTCTTTAGCTTTTTTTGAAAGGCTTGCACTTGCTTAAAAGAATTAAACATTGGTGTATTGCATTATTTTATGCTCTCTTAAACATAAGAAGTTTATTAAAAACAAAACCTAAAATAGCACCGACTGAAGTAGCTATGAAGCGTTTAGATACTTGTATTAATTGTCCAAGACTGGATATTGTCGTTAATCAATGTCTAGAATGTTATTGTTTTATTGGTTTTAAAGTTAGATTTTTAGATGAAAAATGCCCGCTAGGTAAATGGGAGAATTCATGACAATTAAAAATTTAATGTTAAATTTTTTGAACCATGCGCCTTACAAAACAGGTGAGCCTCGTCTATTGAAGTCAGGTGACGTTGCCCAAATTACCAAAACAAAAACCAAAATAATTAAAAATCTTAAAAAAGCCGAAAATCCCAACAAATGGCTATACGCAAAAGCAAAACAAATTCCAGATAAGGATTACGGAGCTGAAATTAAACCTTTAGGTGTTGTCGTACATTATACGGTATCTAAAAGTTTAGACGGTACAGTAGACTTCTTTCTCAAGAACGATGTAGATATCCATTTTGTAATTGGTAAGCAAGGCGAAGTAGTACAGATGGTCCCTTGCAACCACAGAGCAGATCACGCAGGGATATCAGAATGGCGCGGGTTAAAATATCTAAATAACTATTTTCTAGGTATCGAAGTTGTTTCTTTAGGACCCCTTAAAAAATTAAATGATAAATTTGTAGATGGGTATAATCAGGCTTATAAAGGAACTCCCCGCGACAAACTTCTGTTAGGCAACAGGTATTGGGATGCATTCACTGAAAAGCAAGAAAAATCATTAGTTGATTTGATTAAATGGATGCTAGAAACCTATAAATTTCCTGTAGAAAATATTGTAGGGCATTACGAGGTTGCACCTAACAGAAAAATAGATCCAGGCGGATCTTTATCCGTTAACATGGAAGATTTTAGGAATAAATTTAAATTACCTCTAAGTTAATTTATTTTCATAGTTAGGATTAAAATCCTTTAAATTAAGCATACAGAAATAATCATAACCTGTGATGATGTGATCATATGCAGGTTTTGCATATACGCGAGTACCCATTTTTAGGTAAGAAGAAAATAGTGCAGGTATATGTTTATCATCACTTACTATTTCTTTTGGTTCTGGTTTTATATATCTATCGTAGGGTTTTATATTATATTCATCTGAGTAATAATTATTATCTTTTAAGTATTTAAATATGCCGTATGCTATTTCTGGACTATCTTCAAATATACTTACACACCCAATTAGGTATTCGGCTTTAACTAAAGAAAAATAATGTTTTACGGCTCGCCATAAAGATATTATAGCTCCTCCTTGCCTTTTAGAGGGTGCAATACAAGCACGACTAAGTTCTACGATGGTCCGATCTTTTAATTCCGTAAACAATTCATCTAGTATAAAACTGCTGGTAGAATAAAAACTATCTGTATGAGTAGAGCACCGCATTCGATATGTGCCTACGATATCATCACCATCCTTTAGGATGATTATGTCGGAGTTTTCGTCGTACTTATTAAAGTCGTAGCCTTCACATAAAGTTGGAGGTTTTATATCAGAGTAAAAAATGTCGTATCTTAATTTAGTCGTTTTTAAATACTCTTTTTCTGTATTACATATTTTGGCTGTATATTTTCCTACAGAAAATTCAAATTCTATATTCGGTAGTGTGAAAAACATTTTTTTCCTTGAGAATGTGTGTATTATTTGATTGTTTTACCATGACATGAATAAGTAAGGAGTGGCAATGCCTAAAGCAGATACGATTCAACCAATTTCTTTTGGTAAATATGCTTACATCTCTCAGCAAGAATTTGATTTAACCACCCTTAGTCTGGAGGTATCTGACGACAATCTTGTTCTAGTATTTCCTACTGGAGATAAACGTCCGATTACTGAAAAAGGATTTCAGTCCTTATGTCAGCTAATACAAGTACCTCTATCTTTTGCCAAGAGGCTTAAAGAGGATGGAAATACCCATGTACTGCAATATTTGCAAAAGCAAATGAGCGCAGCATATCTTAGGGAATTAGCTATTGTTGTCTGCGATACAACCAACAACCATGTATTGTCTGTAACCAGCAATGACAAGCTTCTACCTTCATTTCACGCTGTTGTTGAAATGGATAAAGATATCCTGAAAGCAGCAGAGACTTTTGCCAAGGCTAATTTAACTGCACGTTTTGAGGACGATGCTTATTTGCGTTATGGTTTCATGACGAAACGTAGTAAGCCTTTAGCCGATGACAGTGAATATGAATTTGGGCATGTCTTTGCTTATTCGCTTTATGGTTATGAACAGCCGCATTTTTATCAAGTAGCTGTACGCCTTGAAGATATGAGCGTTTTGGTTTTGCCGTTTAAACCCGAATACCTTTCTACAACGTCAACTTCATTTTTCGGTGACCTCATATCTAAAGTTGAAACTTTAGGTACAGAAGGGTGGGGTGATCTAGAGGGCTTTTTAGCTAGGATGAAAGCCGTCCGCGCCTCTCTTAGGGAGGTAAAAGAAACAAGGCAAAGGTTAATAAAAACCTTGAAAGTAGATAAAGAAGATACGGAAACAGAACAACGAATGGAAGAATTTTTTGGCTGGAAAACTTTAGTGCAAAAATATGAAATCCGTAGTTTAGATCCAAAGCCCTCTAAACGATGGTTTATGAGCGCACCTTCACATCTTAACTTGCTTGATATTTATAAAAAATTGGTGTGTGAAACCACCCATGCACCTAATACTTTAGAAGCAGATAAGAGGCTTCGTTTACAAAAATATGCTACCAAGATGCTTGGAAAACAACCAGACATGGCGGAAAAAGAGCCGCCTAAAGGTGTAGTTTAACTAAATATGTGCCGTGTAAAAAGCGGCACATTATCCTTTTCTTCTTGCCTTCTTTTTATCTCGGTCCATCATTACAATAGACAAAGCATAAAGATGCTTACATAAGTAAGGGCGCAATCTCGGATTAGTAATTTTTGGTAAATTACCATTTGAGTTATATATTTGAGACGAGCCGTGAAGCTGTAACACGGTCTCTAGATAATATGTAAAATAGGGACAGCTACAATGTAGCCACACTAAGCTATCTGGTACTAAAATAAAATCAGTTGGGTTTTTCTTAGTGCCGTGACAACGCAAGTTAAGCGTGTAGACATCCCCTGTAGATTCCTCGTTACCCAATCCAAGTTTAGCAAAAATAGTCCTGTATTCCCCAGATTTATCTACTTTATCATCTAAATATAATATCTTTGGATAAGACGCTCTGTAGCGAACTTTCTGCGGAGTTAATTTTATTAGAGATTTTATTCTTTCCATGTGTATAATCTTATCAAGAAAACAATAAAATTCAAGGATTTTAATTTGGCTACGAAAAGAACACTTAAAAAATTTGATAGTTATATAGAAGGTGATGGCGAGCTAAGAAAAGATATTTTCTCGGAAAAACCCGCGTCTCAACAAGTAATATTTGAACTTTTTTCTCAATTAGATGAGACGTATTATTTATTCTTTTTGTATTTTTTCTCTCTGCCGTCTACGTCTTTTTGGAATATTCTTCTATCGCAAATATCTGCGATAGCGAGTGGTTCTGCACGTAACCGCAATTTTTGTGAAGACTATGATCTTTTAAGACCTGTAACTGAGATTAAGACTACTTTCACTACCTTAAAAGACAAGGTTCCAGACCTATTAGGTGCTAGCCATGCTCTCTGGTATGAAATGTCTGATCCAGACTATACCTTAAAACCTAATACCTATAATTTATGGGTAGCTGTATATAATTTAAATCCCAATCGAATGGTATGGGAGTGGTGGTTTGAATCAAAAGCAAGGGCAATAAAAAATATATGGAAGGATTTAGGTAAACCTAATTTTGAAGATGCTTTAAATAAATGGGGAGCGTCTATTGGTTTATCAAATCCTGATTGTACCTTTATTGTAGCCTCGAAATTTATTGATACTTATGATCGTGCAACAACTATCAAACACAAAATAGCCACGCCTTATTTGCGCCTGGTCTACACCATAACTAAGTCCATAGCTGCATATAACCAACCAGGACAATTTTTAGACACCTTCAATATTGCCTGTACAGGTCTGATGCGGTCTATTGCTAAGTATGCACCGTCTTTATCTATGGCTTTTAGTAATTTTGCGGATCGTGAGATAAGATATGAGATATATTATCAATTAAGTAATTATAATTTGGTTTCTTTACCGCATAAAACTTGGCAGCGTTATAGAGAATTTGAGGACTTAAAGAAAAAATATTATAAAGATACTGGCGTAGACGCATCTTTAGATGATTTAATAAAGACTTTTAATCTGCCACGTGATGATGTCTATGACATATATAGACAAGTCAGTATGCAAAATCCTCATAGCCTGGATCAAAAAGTATTTAGTGATGAGAAAGCAGACAATAAAGCTACTCTAAAAGAAAAAATTGAAGATCCGAAATTTATAGAACAGCGCGAGGCATCTGAAAAACAACAATTCCTCCACCTTGCTATGCAAAGGATGTCACTTAAAGACCGTAAGATTTTTATGATCTCTAATAGTCTAGTAGACATAGTGCAAGATATAGCACCTGATTCAGAGGAATTGAAAAACTTTTTTTGGGGAAGTCCAAAAAAGAAATTACGTTTAGAAAAAAATACAGAAAAAAATCACTACTGATGATTTTTGAGTTGCTGTGGCAGTAGTCGCTTGCTAACCTAAATCCAGAGCAAAAAATTCCTTCAAATCTGACCTTGTTTTCCTCTGTAGTAGGGGATGGTCTTAACTCTATTAACTCCAAGTTTGCTCGAAAGGATTTAGTTATGCCAAGAGAAATGTCTGCTAATTTCAATGCGGGTCCCAATCAAGATATAAAGTGGGATCAATTCGCACCACGTTACAAGTGGAAAAAAGGCTGGCAGCGCCTTCGTGTTTTCGGTCTAGTTTATACCGATGCACGCCACCACAATATCGCCACTAAATCAGGCAAAGCCTATGCAGAATTTTGCCATGGTTATGATGTAGAAAATGATCGCTATTTTTCTGACCGCACTGAAAGGTGTGAATGCTGCAAAGTTGCTTTACCTACACAGGTCAGACATTTTGTGAACGTATTTAGTTTAGATGATTGGGAGCGTAGACCTGCTAATCCACCGACTGATTGGACACCTGTATATCTAGCGGATTTAGCTCCAGGGCTGATGCGTGCAATTGTTGAATTAAAGATTCCTAACAATGGTTATATGGTTGGTGATCCTTTAAAAGGTGCAATCATAAACGTCAAGTTTGATCCTGATGCTCCGTCGCCTTCACAAATGTATGGTGTGAGCGTCGATTCTAAGCAATGGGCGTTTGAACCTGATATGTGTAAGTTAGTCTTGTCACAAGAATCCCCAGACGGCAAAAGGCATGTATTAAGAGGCACAGACGTATCGCCTCCTCAATATGTATATTATCCTTGCCGTAGTGATCGTGATCGTATGGTGGCAAGCTTACGGAGAAATGGTTACTTAGACACCTTACCTGAAGCTACTGCTGAAGTTTCTTCTAGGGCAGCTTCCTTGGTATCCAGCTTAACGTCCTCTCTTGACGACGACGAGCCTGTACGTCCAAGAGCAGGAGGAGTTAAACAGCTTGCTCAACTTCGTGAAGAAGACGCTACTCCTCCACCAAAACCTACAAGGGCTGCTGCGGCACCTGTAGAAGTTGAGTATGAAGACGATTCTGAATCAACAGACATTCCATTTTAAATAAACTGGGGACGGCGTGGGAAGCTGGGTTCGTTATAAGGGGTAATGCCCTACCTACCCTGGAGACACGCTTTAGTGTGAGACTGTCGTCTGCAGGAGTCATGACCTGGGCGCACCTTAAAGACAGATGCCGGAGTAGCGACCGGCTCCCCTTTCAATTTTTTTTAAAGGTTTTTTATGCTTATTTATGCACAAAAGCCAGAAGACCAATATTATAAAGTTATTGATGAAAAAGGTCCTAGCCTAATTGTATTTGGTGAGCAATCAGAACAATGGACCACACAAGTAATAACTTTACTGGAAAGAAATAACCCACCAATTTATTTTTTTCCTTGGTCTAAAGTAAAAAACATTCGCATACAGTTGGGGTTAATTAAATATCCCGTCACACAGGTATGGCGAAATAAAAGTATGCTTATTGAGACTGTTGGATACCAAGAAGAAAATATCGAAAACGTGTTGCGGAAATTCTTCCAGTCAAAAAGAGGTCATGTATGAGCGAGTTGTTTAAACAGCAGGATGCACTTGATAGTATCTTTAAACTTCAAAAAATATTCGACGATGCCGCTAAATCGGAAAGTGTATTTTATACTTCCATGTCAGCGGAAGCGGCTACGGCAGGTACAATATCTACCGGCGTATTGACCATGGATTTATTATTTGGTGGTGGTCATTTACCAGGACGTTTTACTTATTTTTATGGTCCTACGGGTAGCTGTAAAAGCACTATGCTTTTTCATAGTATTAGAGAAGCCGCGAAAGCCAATACTTTGGTCGCCATGGTCGATAGTGAGGCATCTACCGATCCAGCTTACTTGCGTAAGTTAGGAGTAGATATTGAACTTCTTAAAGGTGCAAAAAATAAAAAGGGCTGGGACACTAAGCCACAATTTTTACATCATTACCCCCATAATGTAGAGGGTGCGTTTGCTTGGATGTTTAAGGTCTTAACAAGATTACCAGATAAAATAATGCTTGAAGACCCTAAAGAGGGGATGCGCTATTTCTTAGTAGATCCTGAATATAAGTATAATTCATCCTCTTGGATGTCGGTTACTAACGGCATCAAGGCAAAAAAGATTGTTGAAGTTGAGGAAGCTACTCCGCAGGTATTTTTCTTAGTGGATTCTTTGCGTATGGTTACGCGGGCGACTATGGAAGATCTTGAAAATCAACAGCCTGCTCTTTTAGCTAAAGCTCTACATAGAGGTTTTAGCTTGGTTAAGAGTCTCTTGGGTAAGAAGATGTGCAATCTTATTGCTACAAACCATTTAAATTTAAACCCTTTAGACAAATATAATAAAGAATCAGAACCAGGCGGGGAGGCAGTAAAATTCTTCCCCGATGTAAAAGTAAAGCTACAAGTCAGTAAATATAAGAGTAACGTCATAACAGAAAATCACGTTTCAGGTGATGGCTATGATAGATATTCAGAGGGTAAAGCCTACATCTATAAGAATAAAGGCGGTACGTCTCATAGGGAGATTGATTACCGTATTTGGTTAGATGAACAAGGTGAACCAGGGCGCGGTATCTGTCCTGTATATGACATGTTTCAATTTCTGACTTGTACGCAACAGTTAGGTGTTGCGAACGAAAAAGACGGCACATTTAAAATATTGGTCCCAGGGTATGAAAGCTCTCCTTTAGATTACCCAACTTTTAAAAAGTATGTATTGACTAATCCTGAAGCTGAAAAGCTGAAAGATGACTGTCATGCTCAATTTAAAAATGGAGCAGCACAAGATATGTATTATACATTTCTAAAGACGCTCAATAATGAAGATGCCAAAAAGAAAAAAGCTAAAGAAAAAGCCGATATTCTGAAAAAGTCTGTTGTGCGGGATGGTGATGATGAAACTTCCTCGTCTCAAAGTGATGAGGATGATACAGTTCTTTCAAATACAGAAGTTGAATTATGATTGATGATATTGTCTTAGGTTTTGTGATTGCCTCTGTTTATTATTGTATATTTTTGTTGGTGCTGATTTTTTTTATAAGACGTTGAAACGTGGTGGGAGGATGCAGGTATGACGTTAGCTAATAAATATCGCCCTCATAATTTTGATCAAATTATAGGTCAAGAGCGAACAGTTCAAACTGTAAAAGCTCTTATTAAAGAAAAGAAAATATTAAGTCGTAGTATTTTTCTTTACGGACCTACTGGTGTCGGTAAAACGACGTTAGCCCGCATCCTTGCCCACCATGTTAATTGTGAAAACTATAATTATGACCTTTGTGAAGTGTGTGGCACCTGCAATTATTGTGAGGCTGTTGCAAATACACGGACGCTACCTGGAGTGGAGGAATTAAATTTCTCTGAAACTAGGGGAATAGATACAGTTCGGAGCGTCATTGATAGCCTCGACTATGTACCTCTATATCGTGCTAGGGTTGTGATTTTAGATGAAATGCACAATATGACAAAGGCAGCTACAGATGCCTTTTTGAAAATCTCTGAAGAGCCGCCAGAAAATACTCTTTTCATCTTAATTACGATGAATCCCCATCAAGTATCAAGACCGATAAGGGATAGATGTACAAGACTAGAATTTAACCGCATACCCGACACTCTTTTAGAGAATCACCTACGTCTTGTCTCAAAAGAAGAAGGGGTGGTAGTACCTGAATATACACTTAAATATCTAGTACATAGTGTTTCAGGTATTCTCCGAGATGCCCTAAACTCGTTAGAGACTATAATCACTCTACTTAAAGAAAATCCAAATATAGACTTATCTAACCATCATATCTTAGAAGATAATATCTCTAATGCTAACCCAAAGAGTTTAGCTTCTTTTTTGATTGGCGGCATTTATGCTGGTAGTTACGGTAAGTCACTTTCTGTTTTACAAGAAATTAGTCAACAAGCAAGTTTTAACCCCAGGGTATTTATAGACAAAATATATGAATATCATCTGCAGACTTTTTATCTCTTTATAGACCCAAAAAGAATACTAAAAAATTTATCTCATGATTTTTATGGAGATTGGTATGAAACTCTTATCAATCAGGCAAAAAAGAAAAATGCTTTGAATTTAACCGTCGCAAGTGGTGAACTCTTATTTGATCTATTACTAGAGGCTTCGGATAAACTAAAGGGATTTGAAACCGATACTGTAAAGTTGTTAACAACCTATACTGTCCGAATGGTACGCACCATAAAAGAAAATGCACAAGATGCCTATACTGCAAAAAGTCCTTTTCACAAAACATACTCTGGGGATTTGGCATGATTGAGATAGAAAATTTCAAATTTTCAAACGATATGTTTTACCAAGGTGAAACGGTAGTTCCCATTCTCAAAGGCGTAACTTTGTTTTGTGGTATCAATTACGACGCAGGTAGCACAGAGAATCATTCCAACGGTACAGGTAAAACTCGCATACCCCAATTATTAAGTAGCTTTATTTATAATAAATCGGAGCGGGGAACCTTAAAAAATATGGTAATGCCAAATTTTTTAGGAACACTCCAGCTTAAATGTCAGAACGACCACTATTCATTCACCTACGATTTGCAAGAAAATGAATGGGATATTAAAAAAAATGGCATCAAAGACTTAAATTTTCATAAATCAACTGAATGTCAGAAATATATAGCCTCTAAAATAGGTTTTACTAAAAACGAATGGGCTAATTTCGTCCACATAAACAAACACTCTATTTCAACCTTGTTACAAGGCGATCCAGCATCTAGGCGTAAATTTCTAGAGAGTTTTTTTAATATAGATGAGTTTTATGAAGAAAAACGACTAGAGTATAAACAAATTAAAGAAACCCTCGAAGAACAGATGCACAAATTATCTGAAGACAGGGCACGTCTAGGGCAGATTCTTGAATCGCTAGATAAACTCGAAGGACAACAATACCTCGAAAATCAAATTGATTTAATCGCAGATTCTCTTGTTCATTTAGCTGACACAGAAAATAAATTACGCGAAGCTGAAAATATTAAATTATCTGATTTAAAATACTGGCAAGACTATTATAGTTACGCTCAAAAAACGGCAGGATTACCCACAGAGGCTGTTCTAGCCTCTACTCTAAGTAGACTGCAGAAAGAATCAAATGAGTTTGAAAATAAGGCAAAAAGCCAATCTTTGGTTATAAATAAAGAAAAACAGTATCGTTTATTACAGAATATTAAAGAGCCTGAAAAACCAGAGTTTGAAGAACCCCAATCTGATGAAATTCTACAGTTAGAAACCGACTTAGTAACGATGCGGCAGAGACAAAAGCTATTAGAGAAATTCAAAGAAATAAAAGCAAAAGTTCCTGAACTACCGCCTTTGGATATGCAAGAGTTAGAACAGCAAAAAAAAGCTCTATTAGAGCAACAAGCAGATAATAGGCTGCATATCTCTTTGATAAACGACGGTAACAGTTGTTCTCGGTGTGGGCAGTCACTCGAATTTATCTTGCAAAATGAAGATCCAAAGGATCGGTTAATAGCTTTTAAACAAATTGAAATAGAAACAAGAAAAAAACTACAAGATTTAGACGATACTATAGCCAAACTTAATGCAAAAACAAATCTTGTTAAACAGCTATATGATCTAAAGTCAGAAATAGACGCTCTGCCTAAATACAAAGAAAGTATAGCAGATACTCTAAAACGTATAGATGAATTAAAAGCACAGCTACAAACATACAAAAGTTATTTTATAAATAAAAAAAATTACGATAAACAAGTAGCCGACAAAGATGTGACACTAGCTGAAATGAGAACGCTAGGTTACCCCGATATCTTAGAACATAATTTCATCGATAAATGTAAAGAAATTAACAGTGAAATTAGTGAGTTGTCTTTTAACCTAAGAGTAGTACAGACGGCTAATTCTTATTTAGAAAAAGTATCTTCTTTACCTGCACAGTCTGAGATTGCTGAACAGTTAAATAAGCAAAAATTGGATTTAGAGGATTTAGTTAATCGTAAGAATAAGCTTAATGAAACGCTAGGCGAGTACAAAACACAACTCACTATGGTACGGAATCTAAATACAGATAAAGCAAAATTAGATGAGCGCCTAGCGACTAGTGCCCATGTTCAAAATGAATACAGGATCGTCGAATCCCTTGTCAAATTCTTCAGTCCTACTGGATTTAAGATCTATGAACTTAGAAAACGGTGCGAACTTTTTATAGAAAAAGCTAATTACTGGTCACCTTTATTTTTTCAAGAACAGCATGAATGGTCATTACCAAAAGATCTAGATACTATTGATTTTTTAGTACAACCGATTAAACATAGAAAAATAAAACCATTTTCAGCATCAATGCTTTCAGCAGGTGAAGAAAATAGAGCTGAACGCATTTTGCTTTTTTCGCAGTTACAACTAGAGCCAAAGCATAAAGCACTAAATGTTTTGTTTTTAGATGAGATTGAAGGACATTTGGACCGAGCAGGTCGCACTATGTTCACTGAGGTAGTAATACCAAAATTAAAAGAGACTTTTAAAGACAAGTCGATTATCTTAATTTCACATGAAGAATCGCTTAAGGAATCGCCTGAGATCAACCATTTATGGTTGGCTCAAAGAAAAGACCGAGTTACAACACTGCAAGTAATTGAAAATTATAATAGAAAGTGAGGCTAAGATGGCAATAGAAATTTATGGCATAGCGTATAGCTCGCCGATAATTATTTGGCAATTGATCAGCCAGCAAAAGTATGCACCTATTCTTTTGATAAATAACTCTATAAGCCATGTGAGGCAAGATGTTGACGCACAATTAAAAAAGAACGCAAGTAAAACACCCGTAGTATTGGCGGGTAGCTTAGAGATAGCACAGCTAGTACAGAAAAATTATGCCGATTTAAAATATAAATTGGTATTATTTGATTGTCCTCCTTTGCTTAACCCACCTGTAAATCCTTTATTAAAATGGTTAGACTGCGATCTACAGGCAGCAGGAGCTTGGCAAGTAGCCAAGATAAAACCAGAAGATTTTATGGATCTTTTAGACACACTTGATGTCTTATCTCAAGAGGGTAAAGACTATATTACAAGCGTAAAACGACACGGTAATTCTAACCGATTAGATGAAATAAAAAAATTCAGTGACAGCATCCCTAAGTACTACAAAGATATATTAGCTACTTTAGATTCGGCACAAAACAAATCACCTATTAAAGAGATGAAGCAACGAAGATCGGTGAAGGATAATTTAACCTCGTTACTCAGTGCCGCATTAACAAATATATTAGAATCCAAAGATGTCTTAACTAAATTGGTTTTAGATTACCAGATTTCTCTAGTTACTAAGCGTGAATTCCTTTCAAAATTGACACATCTTGTCTCTGACGAAACTGTAAAAAAAGAATTCCTTACTATTAGAAAATGGATGGATTCTAAAAGTGGTTTTCTTTTGCAAGAAGCCTTTTTTGATTTTGCTTTTAATCATGAAAGACGGTCATGGCAGACAATCACAGAACACCATAAAAAAGCATCTGAAGATGATTTACAATTGTTAATTGCCCATTTCGATATGAAAAAAACTTTACAGGTTTTTTCTGATAAAGTACATTTGTATACAGAATTACCAAGTGATAAAGTTCCAGTAGATACGAATCAACTAAGGTGTAAACCTTTAGGTGAGTTACTTAATGTTTAATTTTTTGAAGGAGGCTGTTATGAGCGAGTGCGGAGATAATTTAGAATTCTTGGTCAAGACTATCGTTTCATCTTTGGTTGATAAACCAGATGAAGTACGAGTAACTACAACACAGGGTGTTAAAACACACATTTTGGAAGTACAAGTTGCTAAAGATGACGTAGGTAAAGTTATTGGTCGTCAAGGTATGACGGCTGGTGCTATACGTGTTATCCTTAACAACGCAGCAGGAAAACAAAAAGTCAATGCGTTACTTCAGATTGTGGAACCCGACCGTGATGAGTTACGCAAAAAAGTGGCTTAATACTTTATCTACTCCTTAGATTAAGTGTCCCCACATTTCTCTCTAAGGAGTAGTCTTTTAATGTCTTATGATAAGTTAGAACAACAAAGGCAGCGATTAAATAGAGACTTAGTTAAAAGAATGCGGAACGGAGAATCATTAACCAGAATGTCAGCCGACGCTACTTATTTTCCGCCAAGACCTACAATAAAAAAAGATCCCAAGGCTTTTAACTTCTTATATGAAGAAAACTCAAAACTAAAAGTGGTAAAATGAAAAATACGTCCTCTCCTAAAATACCTTTAGTAGTTTTAATAACAGGTATTTTTATGGGATTTATGTATAGACTATTTGAAAAGGTTTTCAGATGACATTCGTTGTAGATAATAGTTTGATTGAAAATTTGAGTGATACTAAGCGTTACCGCTTGGCTACCTCTGTCCAGGCATCGGCAAACTCGACTTTTACTTTTTCTACGTCATCTAATGGTGGTGTTATATTTACCGGCACTACGGCTGGTCAAATAGTTAGTTTAGGCGATGCGAGAACTTATTCGGTTGGGCAAGAGTTTTGGATTTATAACGAATCTATACAGGCGGTGTCGATCAGAAATTCTGCCGGTACTATACTTCAATCTTTATCGTTTGAGCAACGTGCTAAGGCAGTTTTACAGGATAACAGTACTTCATCAGGTATTTGGGTTTTATCCGCGTCATCGAAAGCTGCTGTTGGTGTTGGTTCTACATCAGTTGCATTTTTTACAGATACTAATAATAATGTAAGTAATAAGTTTTTAACTTCTTGGGGTATTGCAGCCAGTGATTTACAGCCCGCTGTAATACCCACATCTTCTACAATTAGGACTGTTACATTCTGTGGTTCAAATGCTGCACCTACAGGCACGATAGAATTTAGAGTTAATACCACGGTAGGAGCAGCCTCACTATCGGTGACTTTATCTACATTAACTAATACGCAAGTCTTTACAGGCTTAAGTTTAGCAGTCAGTCCAGGAGATTCACTTAACTGTAAAATTGCTACTGGTGCATCTGGGGTAGGTAAACCTGTTGTGATATGCTATTTATGATCTATTAGTTTGGTCAAGTCTGCCGCTAATTTCTTGACCTCCTCTTGAGTGAGGTGCCATTTCAGATCCCCTATGGATAAAAGTACTCTTTTACGTTTTTTGTCTCGTTCTCTCGCCTCTTTTGCTGTTTTTACAGTGATCATAAATTACCTCCTAATTATTATAATATACTTATCGGTATAATTTTCAGAATCTTTAATATAAGACAATAAATATTATAAAGATATATAACTATTAAAAGGCTTAATTTAAGGAAAAAGCTATTATTTTAGGTACTTGCAACAAAATGGCTACTTAGCCAATTCATACTTGCACCCACTAACCTTATCTCGTATGCTCCTGACGAGCAATAAGTAAGACAATTTGCAGCGGGAGTGGGAAAATGCGGCAGCGTATTTTATGCCTTCATGTCGCGGACTTGCATGTAGGCAAGAACAGGAAGTTCGAGGATTACCTTGAACAGCAAGGCTATATGTTGTCCGGTATAGTAGGACAATTAAGAGATACAGCCAAAGCTAACCCAGATGCCGATGTATATTTATGTGTTGCAGGTGACGTATTTGACCGCAACCAAGATACTAGGATGTCTGAGTTTTGCCTCTTTTTAACTGAATTTATAAAGCCTTTAATAGAAATAAAATGTCAGTTTGATAATGTGTCCGTATTTATTATAGATGGTAATCATGACCGTCAGCCATCTAATGAACAACCATCTGTATTATCTCCGGTAGCGCCTTTATTTTCTGATTATTTCCATTTTGCTGTAGTTGAACCTCGGTTCATTGCGGAGCACAGTATGTTGCTTATCCCTTATGGGGGATATTCGAGCATTGAGTTACGCTCTTTGATACAGAAATACAATCCCTATTTCGTTATGGGACATGAGTGTCTTAATCGGATGACTACAGATACAGGATGGTCTGTAGAGAATAAGAAATCTGAATTTCCAAGAGATCAAGACCACTATATAGAAATCAACGAAGTATTACCCGATACTAATGTTGTAGGCATATTTCTAGGTGATATTCATAAATGCCAAGCATTAGATGAAAAACAAATATGCTGGTACAGCGGATCTCCGGTAACACTGGATCATGGTCACCGCTTACCTAAAGGTGTACTGCATCATTTTTATGAACGTACAGCCGATGGAATCCAGCGAATAAAACTACCTGAGTTAAAACCCCTCGAAGATCCTAGAATCAAAATTCATAAACAATTAGGTCTTATAGATAAGGTAGAAAAAATACCTTGGGATAAGTGTCTTCAATTTAAAGATGCTTATATTGATATGGTTGTAACTCCAGAAGTACAGGCTGAAATAGATACCAAAATACCTGGATTTTTCCACAGCAAACAAATAACCTACAGCCATAAAGAAACACCCGTAGAAATAGAAACCTCGTCACTAGAGGTTGAAGAAAAAGTGACTGGTAACTACTATAAAATAGCTATTAGAGAATGGTTTGATTTAAATAAAAATGATTTACCAGTAACTTTAAAAACCGAAGCGATTAACCGTTTAGACAAACTGTTTGAAGGACGTGGTGAATGAAACTAGTTCTTAGAGAAAGGCTGTATGTGCCTGAAGAATTAGTGACCGATGATATCATCGCTCATTTCACGTATCAATTTGCTGAACGTGAAATAGAACGTGATGCCAACGGAAAACCTATTGGCGTCGGTAAAAATTTTCAAACAGTAAAAACGGTTATGAAAATTAGAAATCCTAATGATGATAAATACTATTATGGATTTGCTAGAGGTAACCTACCAAAGCTAAAAGAATACTTTGGTGACTTTGAGTGGGAAGATCGGACTGTATCACCAAAAATGGTCGGCAATCTGCAATTTAGAAAAGATCGTCATTTAAAAAATTTCGATAAAGACGGTGTTGGTCAAGAAGAAGTGGTAGCACAGGTACTACAAAACCCAAACGGTGTTATCAAAGCAGCTCCTCGATTTGGTAAGACCGTATGTACAGTATATATAGCTACTAAACTGAGGCTAAAGACCTTAATCATTGCCCATCAGCATGATTTACTACGTCAGTTTTATCAGGAATTTATTGACTTCACTAACCTAGCCGAAATTAAACAGCCTCAAATAAATAAACAAGATGCCAGAGGTCAAGTGGTTGGATTTTTTTCTGACTATAAAAACCCAGAGGAATTAGATGTATGTTTACTGTGCTGGCAAACACTGGGAAGTAAATTAGGACCACAACGCATCGCTAAACACCGAGACACTTGGGGTATAATCATAAGTGATGAAGTACATAAATTAGGTGCCTCAAAATATGCCTCAGTTATAAATCGCCTCAACAGTAAGCACCGTTTAGGTTTAACAGGTACTCTTAAAAGAGTAGATGACCGTGAAAAAATTGTTCTCGATATCGTAGGTCCAGTTATTGCTAAAGGAAAAGTCAATCAGGTGCCTTGTGCTGTCACAGTGATACACACAGGCACTAATGTTAAATATGATATGGTTGAGCCTTTAGTTTATTTACATAAAAGACTTTATAATAATCAAGAACGACTAAAAACAGTTCTTAAATATTTAGCCGAAGACGTGAGAGACGGATTTTTTATCTGTATAGGCTTTCATAGATCGTCTCAAGAACAGCTCCAAGAATTTACCGATGTACTGAAATTTCTTGGTTACAAAGCAGAGGCATTCTATGGCAGTATGAAAAGAAATAGAGAAGAAGTTTTGCAAGAGTTTAGAGACGGAAACATACAAATAGCTGTTTGCAACGAGGCAATGCTTACAGGTATTAACGTCCCGCGCTGGAACGTCTACTACAGTATGTTTCCAACTTCGAGTGTTGCATGGGACGTGAATGACGATGGTACGATGGAATTAAGCGGTAATTTTAAGCAAAATGCAGATCGCGTTAGGACACCATTTTGGTATACTGCTACAATAAAGAAAAAAGTAGCTCTCATCAGGGATTTCGTAGACAACAATAAGCATTGTAAAAATGCTTACCGTAAACGTCTACGCGCCTATAAGCATCAGAAGTTCGAGATTGAGCACATTTATGAAAATATAAAGGAGAACATCTGTGGATGACACGTTGTTAATTGTTTACACCCTTACTGGTGAACCTGTCTCCTACATGGGAGAATTAGTCTCTGATGATGGTCAAAAAATTGTGCTCAAGCGAGCCTTAGTTTTGCAAATCAGACAAAATAAAAACGGTGATGAGTTTATGACTATTGGCGTCGTACCGTTTGCGTCCCGTGATAGTACGGTTACATTATACCGTAGTTCAGTGCCTGGGGTTTTAGTAACCAATGTCGATCCAGAACTTAAAGATCATTACAATAAAGAAATTCTTAGCTCTTATTCTAAGCTAAAACTAGCTTAGAGCAGAGAACCAAGGCTGTTGCTCCAGGTTTTTAAACTTGGAGCAACTTTTAGTTTAAGATTAAGTTTAACAATTTTATCAATTTAGGAGAAATATGAAATTTTTAAAAAAATATGTTCTTGCCACTCACACGGCAATAGCTGAAACAACTCGTGATGAAGATATTAACGAAATCAGGAAATTGGTAGACAATACAGTAGGCTTATCGGCTTTTAACCCTGTAGAATTTGTGACACAAATATTCAAAGATGTGAAAAATCAATATCAGGATCAATTTCCTGATACTAAACAAGATGACGACTACCTAAAAGAATTAATAATAGAATTATTAGAATCTGACGTAGAATATGCAAAAGATGCATTGAAAAGAATGACATTCAGAGTTAAAGCTAAGTATGAAATAGGAAGTGCGGCAAAAAGAATATTAAAAAGAGATGTAAAATTGAAAGACGGTAGAACTTATGCAAAAGGCACCACGGTTGAAGTTAAATTTTTAGGAAATATAGATAAAGAAAACGGACATAGAATATGTGAAATACACACCGAAACCGATTCTTGGAAGCTATCTATTGGTAATTTACCTTCAACCGTTTCAGGTTTTGTTAAACCCTCTGAAATGACTATGGAAAAATGGTCGGATGAAGGATACTGTAAAACACCCACAGGTAAAAAAACAGAACCGGATGGTTACGCTGATGATGGATCTCCTTCTTGGCTTCTTGCTCTTGGTTTAATTTAACTTAAATATAAGAAAATATTAATGAAGTCGTTTCCTAGTCTGTGTCGGATGTCGGAGTTGGAGCGGGATAGTTTAAAACCCGCTGCTCGTTATGCAGCGACAGCGGGTTGTCCTCGCAAGTATTTATACTTAGCCGAAGCGGAGTATCAAGAGCCGGATTCCTACCGTATTCATGCCTTAAAAGACATACAAGTACGCCATGTAAACGGAACACCCCATACCTATACATCGACTGAGCAGCTTGCGAATTGCAGCAAAGCGGCTGAATCTTTATTTACTGATAATGGTAGTATCATTGTTATAAATGGTTACCCCGATCTTACTGAGGCATACCTATTTTTTTGGCATTTATTGTGTCACTTTAGTTTAATAAAATTTTCCAATGCCCTTAAAAATAAAGACGTTGGTATCAGTGTTGTCGGTAACGCTAGGTTAGACCGTGAAATGTATTTAACAAGGCGTATAGAAACGCTAGTGTTTGGTCCTGTTATCGACGAGATAAACAGCTACCAAGTGACCGAATATGTCGATATACTGCAGCGATACGATGACTTGAACAAAATTATGCTGATATCTACTACAGACATAACAGCCCTACTAGAGAGACTTAGAGTGATCCCTAGTCGGGTTCTGTATTTTTTCAATCTGTCAGCCAAGGTAGACTTAGAGAAGAAAACTCGCGGCAAGCGCAAAGTAGAGAGTTTATAACGTGGCAGAAAAATCTAATATTTGGGATTTAGAGCTAGAAGTTAAGGCTCTAAAAACCGTTCTCACAGAAAATGTTTTTGCCGACAAAATGTATAGTTTTTTAAAGCCAGAACATTTTCATTTTAAAATAACGAAAGCATTATTTACCAGACTTCAAGACTTAATGCTCCAACAAGAGGCATTTCCTTCATGGCAAATGCTCATCACCGATGCGCGTCTAGAGGAGGGAGTACAGTCTGCCCTCAAAGATAATTTTGAAAAAACTCCTGAAGCTACAGCCGTAGGTGACCTAGATTATCTGTGCAAAAATTTAAACGAGCTAGCTAGTAAACGCCAGATATACGCGACTATATATGAGACACAAGAATCTTTATATGATCCCGAAAAATCAGCTAAGGACATAGCAAGCGAAGTCGGTTCGGCAATCGTTCAAATAGAGAACGAAGACCTTATATCAGAGTTGAATATAGGCTCTGAATATAACGATCTAGCGGAGCGGGTTTTTTTCGACATCGTACATAATAAAACAGCTACCAATTTTGTACCTACTGGATATAAGTCGTTTGATGGTCGAAGCGGTGGACACCAAAGAGGCAATTTAGTGCTGATAGGTGCTAATAGCGGTGGTGGTAAGAGCTTGTTTGCCTTAAACCTTATGACGCGCCAATATCTGATGGGATTTGACGTGGTGATGGCATCGTATGAAATGAACTATCATGAAATCTTAGCGCGTCAGTTGGCTATTATTAGCGAAATTCCAATGGAGAAAATTATACAGCAGAATTTGACTAATGAGGAGAGAAGGCATTTAGAGACGACATGGCGTGAGTATAATATTTTCGGTAAGAAAAACGGCAATAATTTTTATCTATCTTGTCCCACCAACGAAACGACAGTGACTGAGATTGGACTTAAATATAAAAGCCGTAAGCCTACATCTATTATTTTCGACTATATTAACCTTCTTACTACGAAGTCTAAGCACAGCGAAGCACAGTGGCAGGCGTTAGGTGAGATTGCTAAAGAGGCTAAAATATTAGCGGCACGAATGAACTGTGTTGTGTATATGCTTATACAGATAGATAAAGAGCATAACCTTAGATACTCCCAAGCTATTAAAGACCATGCAAACTGGGCAATGGGTTGGGTATACGATGAGGAGGCGCGTACTAACGGCTTTGTCACCGTTAAACAAATGAAAACTCGTAACGCTCCCTCTTATGATTTTCAACTAGTGACTAGGTTTGACTTGTCTCAGTTTAGAGATCCCGACGAGGAGGATAAGAATAAAAAATATACTGAGGCAGAACATGAAGCGATAGCAAGAGAAGCTAAAGAGTTAGGAGCGGTGCAGGATTTAAGCCTTAATACCGAAAATCCAGATAATGCAAAAATACTTCCTAAACTAGGAATAAATGAACAATCAGAAAGAACAACTCCAACTAAAGTTTATGAGTTGAGTAGTAACGACGAGGACTACTGTTGAATGTCTGGTGGTGGTAATTACATTGAGGATTGAGGAGAAAGGATATTATGGGCGGATATGTATGGGCAGAATCTATCGAAACCAGCAACATGCCAACTGTAATGCCTCCACAATCTGATTGTGCCAGAAAATAGTCCACATCAACTTCTAACCATGCTTGCAAATCGGGTAGCCAAAGCCAGGATTTACCCGTTTTTTTATCCCGCGCAAAGCGAGGAACTAGACTGCTTTTTTTAAGCCTAAATAACTAATTAATTTTTGACATGCCTCGTCTATTTGAACGATATCTAGACCTGTACCTCCGCGATCAGGATGTGTATTAAAGATAGCTTGCTTGCGGGCTTTTTTTAATTCCTCGTAAGATTCGGGAAATTCAGACATGCCGAGAATGTTTAAGTTCTTACGCTGTTCTAAACGCCTTGCTACGATCCATTGTTCCCTCTCTGCTATGATCTGTTGAAGGCGAACAAACTCCGCTTCTTTTTCACGTTTTTCTACGACTTGTTGGCGCATCCAAGCAAGCTTTCTACGCCAATAGCCAGGAGTGACAACCCTAAGACCAATATTTCTTTGATGATAATAATATGCCTTAAGATAAATACGCACTGCTAACATAAAGAAAAATATTGTCCAAAACATATCGACCTCCTATGCATATAACTACTTATCGGCATTTTTTTATAAAACTTTAGTTTTATTTACAAGTTATTTACTAATGATTTTAAGGGTATAGATATACTTATCGTCATTATTTTATAAAACTTTATTTTTATTTAAGATTAAATATGAAAAATTTATCTAATAAAAATAAAAGGTTAAAATGAATAAGCTCCCAGAAATAACTATTTCTTTAAGTACCCTCAGATTTATCTATAAATATGGAAAAAAATTATGGATACATGTCAAGGGTAAGGTCTTGTACGGAAAGAAACCAAGCAGATAACACTCTATGATAACCCTCCGATTTAGATTTAATGCTTAACTAATTTTGGAGGTTTTTATGCGTAAGTTTTTAGCTTTTTTTCTTATTTTTTTAGCTGGTTGTAAGAACAAGGAAATTCCACCACCTATTTGTTCTCTCGCTTTTCAAGTGGTTACCGATGCATCTCAAGGAATTGCTAAGGCATTAGATTGTGATAATGTCGGAGCAATAGCAGCTAGTATTTCTGACACACTTGTTAAAAATAATTTGTGTGAACAAAAAGCATCTGGTCTAATTGGAGATATTATCTGTCCTCAAGTAACTAAGATGGTTATAGATGCAGGTGTAAATTCTTTACCTGCCTCTTGGAAATGCCACGGCGGAAAAACAGGTGTTGCTGTTGCAGCAACGCTATCCGAGACATGCAAGAAATATGTTAGTTTTTAATATAAAGGATTGAGAGATGTTTGCAGAGATGCTGGCGGATCAAATTATATCATTAGCTTGGATACGCTGTTTACAAGAAGAAGGGTGCGACTTTGTAAATAAGCAAACCGGCAATATAGAAAAAGACGAGTTAATTATTTATAAAGCACTTGAGGATAAAAGTAACTTATTCGATGTACCCAGTGCTAAAGCATCACATTGGGGATTTGAAAAAAACATTTTAGAAGTGTACGGCAGTTATTGCTTGTTTAACACAGATGAAAAGATATTAAGTTATTTATATTCTAATGATCTAAAAGCATCTTTGCAATCTAAGATTAAAAAAATTAAAGAGGGTAAAAAACGTGGATAAATTTGTTGAACTCGGACGTGAATTTGGTGCAACGCTGACAAGCAAGCCTCTTAAAGACGCGGAAGCACTTTGGAATAAATTGAGTAAAAATGAAAAAGAAGAAGCTAAACAAACATTTTATTTAGAGGCTGAGAAAAATCTTAGGGTTAAAAAATGACTCCAGAAATGTTGGAATTTTTTAAGATCCGAACTAGGGCACATCTTTACCTAGTACACAAATGGTCTAACGTAATTACCAACTATATTAAATGTCATGATATATTACCGATAGAAGACATTGTAAAAATCATCGAGGAGCGAGATCGCCACGATGAAGGAAAATGGGTAGAACCAGAATATACTCCCTACGTTTACATGACTTGGAAGTACCGTGAAAAGCGGTATGGTAGGACGTTTGAAATATCCGAGGAAATAAAAGAGCAAATACATTTAGCTACCTTTCATCATGTTAAGTCTCACCGTCACCACCCAGAGTTTTGGGACGGGAATGCTACAATTAATCCTGTAGATCGTGATAAAGCACCTGAAACTATTGTGGATGGCACTAAAATGCCGATGTGTTATATTGCTAGTATGGTAGCAGACTGGCTGGCTATGTCTGAGGAGTTAGGCACCGATCCTAAGAATTGGATTAAAAATAATGTAAATATTCGATGGAAATTTACTCCCGACCAAGTATTACTTATCAATAAATTAGTCGATGTTTTTTAGGTCAATCATGAACATATTAGACTGGTTAAGAGGCACCAAACAACCGGAGTACGACACCATACAAGGTTGGGCTGACTGGCATAAAAAAGCGCGCACTAACCATCCCATCAGGTATTGGTTTGTTCACAAATTTTTAGATAGATTTATGTATATAATTTATAGTCCAGTAAATTTAATCAGAAGTATAAAATCTTATATATACAATAGGTTTAGATCAAAAACTCATGCTTTAACATCTAGTCTAAAGCGTGGTCAGTATCATGAATTAGACACTAGAATACTTTTTTGTCTATTCGATGAATTGACTAAATTTGTAGAATGCGAATCCGCATACTTACATTACAGACTTTCTGGTATTAAATTTAATCACAGTAGATTTCCTTGGCGGTCGCGTGATGCAGGAATTGCTTATTTAGATTCAATGGCACTAGTAGATGTAGATGAGAAATATGGAGTAAATGAATTATCCTTAGCACAAGCCGCTACATTTAAAGAAATCAAAGCCCTTTATTTGTGGTGGAATGATTCAAGAGTAGATCACATTGAATCGTATGATCCTGACGTTATAAAAGCCCACTATGACGAGGACGATGCTATGCTGCTTCGTCTATTAAAAGTTCGCCGCCATCTTTGGACCTAAGATTAATTAATACATATTTTTATCTCGCCTTAACCTTAGTTAATAAAAAAATTAAAACTATTTATTAACTGGAGGAGAGATGGCTAATTTTAGGTTGTTCTTATCATCACTAGTAGTGGTGACATTATCTTTATATTCCACAAAATGTTCTTTAGAACCTAAAGATGATGTAATACCTGTATGTGAAGGCGGTGCTACATTAGGTCAGACCAGGACGGCTGCTTGTACTAACGGTCAGCTAGGTCAAATAGTCGAAGCTTGTACTAAAGATGGTTGGTTAGAGGCAGCTAATAGCTGTAATACTAATTGTAATATTACAGCTTTTGACGACATAAAACCTATTTTAGATGGTTACTGTATTGGCTGTCATGCCACAATAAATACCTACGGTGTTGCTAAAAATTGGTCACCAGAAATATCAAGGCGTGTAGGTTTACCTTTAGGTGATGGTGATCATATGCCTTTAAACACTTCACCTAAACAATTAGGTGTAGGTGAAATAAATAATTTACAAAAATGGGTGTCTGATGGCGCTCAAGAAAAAGTGGACTGTGTAAACCCATTACCTAAAGGCTTTATACCACTCGATTATATTGAAAATGTAATGGCTAAAGATCTATCTAATTTATCTGCCAGTACTCGCGCAGCCACTCGTTATTTAATTACGGCACATAAAAATAATGAAGTTATTTTAGGTGCTGAAAATCCGGTCGAAATAAAAATAATAGAGGCGGCTCTTAATAAACAATTAAATTCTTTGAATCCAAAAATTCAAGACTTAAGCAAAATATTGCCTATCGACGAGGCAAAGACCGTGTGGCGGATAGACTTGAGGCTTTTTGATATAGACGCAGAAGATGAAGCGGCTATTGCTGCTGCAGATACGGTTAATATAGTAAGTAATACGTCTAAAGGTGAAGTTATAAGAACCCTGACTGGGGTAGATAAGCCTTGGTATCATGCAGATAATTTCATGGTTATAACCCAATCGCCAAATATTTATTATAGGCTTTTGAATATACCACCAACATTGGCTGATTTTCAGAAAAATATAAATGTAGATTTTGCAGAGGAATTAAAAGATTTAGAAGCTTTCTTTTTAGGCACTACTTATTCACCTATTGCAGAACAAAAGAATAGATTAATTGTTAGAGTTAAAGGTGGTGTTAATCAGGCGTCTTACTACTGGCAGACCTTTGACATTAATAATGAGCCTACAGCCGATGTACAAGTCACTGGCGATTTAGCCCAAAATTCTAATATCATTACAAATTTATCGAGTACTGCGGGCATAGTACCTGGACAGCTTATAACAGCCAACGGTATCAATGCAGGCACTAAAGTTGTTGCAGTGGATGCTGGTCAGCGCCAAATTACTATGACGGCAGCAGCCATTGCAGCTATAGGTAATAATCAAATTACTTTTAATGGTATTAACACTAAAAACTTATTCCAAGTACCATTACTAGCCGAAACTGGTGGGCAAGAGAACTTTACGCATGATGCATCGGAAGTTATTTACACGTTACCCAACGGCTTACAAGGTTATGCTTTATTCGATGCTAAAGGTGCCCGACAAAACGAAGCTCCCATCACTGTTGTGGCAGATAATAAAAGTCCTGTAACACCTATAATTATAAACGCTATTAGTTGTACTCGCTGTCATAGTGCTGGTTTAATTTCAATGCAAGATCAAATATTAGATCATGTTAATGCTAACGCAGCACAGTTTAATCCGGTCAGTGATGTGCAGTTAGTACAGCAGCTTTATCACAATTCGGCATCTAACCAGGCAATCTTTGCAGCAGATAGAAAAACCTTTGCGCGTGCTATGAACACTATAGGTGTTGACGCACAAGATGCCGATCCAATTACTCAGGTCACTGATCAATTACAGCTCAATTGGGATGCACAACGTGCTGCAGCCTTTTTATTTCTTACTAAAGAAGAATTCGCGCAGGCATTGAATACAAGTCCAACGGCTAAAAATCAAATTGGACAATTACTTACTGGTGGTACGGTTACATTTCAGCAATTTACACTAGTGCTTCAACAGTTAATAAAAGATGTGGCTTTATTTCAAGATGAAGAATAGGAGGTTGATTTGAAAAATTTTATATTTATAGCATTACTAATGTTTGGCTGTGGTGTTGAGAGAGAAAAACCAGAGATAAAACCCCGCCCAATACCTTCTCCTGCTCCTGCTCCTGCTCCTGCTCCTGCTCCTGCTCCTGCTCCTGCTCCTG
>Ga0315294_10000318_pt1 | contig 52011 bp, 48 predicted proteins | sample YL17G13_40_MG_FD_203626 | JGI IMG/M metagenome (GOLD analysis project Ga0315294, IMG submission 203626) | Sediment microbial communities from Yellowstone Lake, YNP, Wyoming, USA - YL17G13_40 | ecosystem: Environmental > Aquatic > Freshwater > Lake > Sediment | place: USA: Wyoming | collected... | reverse complement strand
AGCACATAGTCGGCAAAGCTGCGCAGCCGGTCCAGCAGAGCCCCCGTCTGGGGGAAGGAGAGCACCTCGGCGGGCTGCGCGGGCAGGCGGCCGGTGGCCAGCACGTACAGGCCGGGCACCTGCGTGCGCTGGATCACTTTGCCGGTGTCGGCCTCGCGCTCCAGCAGCAGCGAGGTCAGCCCCGCCTCGTTGGTCAGGCCAAAGTGCTCGTGCAGGCAGGGACGGCGCAGGTCGGTGTCCACCAGGAGGACGCGCTTGCCCGCTTGCGCCAGGCTGACGCCCAGGTTGACCAGGCTGGTGGTCTTGCCCTCGCGGGGCTGGGCGCTGGTGACCAGCAGCAGCGCGCCGGACTGGCGCGTGCCCAGGGCCGAGAACTGCAGGTTGGTGCGCAGGACGCGGTAGCCCTCGGAGATGGACGATTTGGGCCTGGTCGCGGTGATGGGGCCACTGCCGTTGGGACTGAACTTTTTAAAGTTGATGATGGCGCCCAGGGTGGCCAGGTGCGTGACACGCTCGACGTCGTCGGGGCTCTTGACCGTGTCGTCCAGGTATTCGATCAGGAAGGCGACGCCCACCGCTACCATGGCGCCCACCACCACGGCCAGCAGGGTGTTGGTCATGGTCTTGCGCCCCACGGGCGAGGCGCCTACGGCGGGTTCGACCACGGTGACCGTGTCCATGGTCTGGGCCTCGGCCACGCGGATGTCCTCATAGGAGCGCAACAGGCCCGAGTAGGTGGTGCGGTACTGCACGAGCGCATCGCTCATCTGAGTGAGCTGCGCCAGGTCGGGCGTGGGGCCAGCGCGCAGGGCGTCCTGCGCGGCCTGGGTGCTATCGATGTCCGCCTTGACCTCCTCCATCTGCTTGAGCAGGCTCTGCTTGGAAGCGCCATAGCGGCTCTGCTGCAACTGTTCGTTGATCTTGGAGAACACCACGGGCACGCTGTTGGCGATCTGGGTGGCGCGCTCGGGGGTGTCATCCACCACACGCAGCGTAATCAACTGCGTGTCGCGCACCAGGCTGACGGCTATCCTGGAGGCGACGGCATCCGGGGGGAGGTCAAGATTGAGCTCCTTGACCACCTGCTCCATGACGGGGCGCTTGGTGAGGAGCTGGGCGTAGGTGAGGGCCAGGCGTTCGCCGGTCATGAGCGAGGTATAGTCCTGCAGGGCGACGGAGGAGGCCTGGTTGATGAGCAGCGTAGTGGTATCTTGGTACACGATGGGCTGGCGCTTGGTCATAAAATAGGCCGAAGCGCCCGCCAGCGCCATGCACAAGAGGATCAGCCAGGTCCACTTCCAGAGGATGCCGACGTATTGTCTCAGCTCCACCTGCGTTCTCCCGTCGCTGTAGGTAGGCGGCCGCACATCCGCAACGGAGTATTCAGCGGGGGACGTGGCGCCGGTCGGTTCGGGCTCTCGCATCATAGCACCTCCAGGTGAACGCCAGATAAACAGAAACCGCGAGCAAGTGAGAATCTATTCATGATCGACCCTGGCGCGGCGCAGTAGCGAGCGCGCCGCCAGCCAGACGAAACGGGGCTGCGCCGCCAGGGACGCGGCCAGCACGCGCAAGGCCTCGTCGCGCGTGTGGACGGCCAGCGCCTGGCGCGCGCGCGCATTGAGCAGGCGCAGCAGCTCGTCGTATTCCTGCGGGCCGAAGCGGTTGAGCACGCCGCGGATGAGGCGGTGGCCTTCGAGCTCACGCTGCAGGGCGCGCAGCTCGCGCCCCAGCCCCGTGCGGCGCAAGATGGCGCGCGCGGCCGCGCCCGCGCCGCGCAGGCCGGTGACCAGCCCGCCGACGGTGGTGACCTTGACCTGGCCGGCGGCGTCGCCGACCAGGTAGACCTGCGCGCCGTGCACCTGACGCACCGGCAGGCCGCGTCCGGCGTAGAGCGGCACCGCGGCCCCCTGGTAGCTCAGCGGCTGCCAGGCGTGCGCCCCCAGGAAGCGCGCCAGGCTGCGGCGGGCCTGGGCTTCGTCGTCGGCCACCAGCCCCAGCACGGCGCGCTGGGGCGAGGAGGGGATGAGCCAGAAAAAGTAGCGCGTGAGGGCCGGATCGAACCAGATCTGGGTGGTGTCGGGGGTCACGTCGCGCGGCAGCGGCAGCGTGGCCTGCAGGTTGTAGACGGTGGGGAAGGGCTTGTCCTGCGCATACACCGCGCGCGCCACCTGGCTGCCCACGCCGTCGGCGCCGATCAGCGTGCCGGTGCGCACGCGCTCCAGCCGGCCGGTAGGGCTCTCCAGCCGCACGTAGACGCCGCCGTGGTCGGGCTCGACGCCTTGGTAGCGATAGCCCGAGAGGAACTCGACGCCGGCCTGGCGCGCCTCGTGCAGCAGCCAGGGCATCAGCGTTTCGCGCTCCACGACCCAGTCGGCCTGGGCCAGGCGCACGGTGGCGCTGGCGCCGGGCGAGAACAGTTGCAGCACGGGGGTGGAGTTGACGACGGCCGCACGCGGCACGCCGCCCAGGGCCTCGCGCAGGCGCGGGGTGACGATGAGCGTGCGGGCCAGCGGCTGGAAGCGCTCCTGCTGGTCGAACAAGAGCACGGGCATGCCGCCGCGGGCGAGCAGGGTGGCGGTGTGCAGCCCGGCGGCGGAGGCGCCGATGACGACGGCCTGGTTGGAAAGGGGGGAGGAAGGTAGTTGGGGCATGGGTTTAACCTCAAGAAATAGGAAGTAAGAAATAAGCAACAAGAAATAAGAAATGAGAAATAAGAGATAGGAAATGGGAAATGAGATCAGGGACTATTCTGGGTGGGGTGATTGGGTTAGACGGTCGCGGATGGTGGCTATGACGGTGTTCAGTTGAAGTAGGGTGGCGTCCAGGTCTTGCAGTAGGGCGGTGGTGGCTGCGGTGGTCAGGTAGCCTACGTCACGGGCGTAGAGCAGATGGCTTTTGGTTTCGTAGAGAGAGCCACGGCTGTGGTAGTAAAAGTTGAGCTTGTCGCGGTAGTGAAAGCGGCCGTAGGCCTCGGCGATGTTGGCCGAAATGGAGACGGCGGCGCGACGCAGTTGGGAGGTCAGGCCATACTCCTCCTGTTTGGGCAAGTGCGCGCTGGCCGCATGCACCTTGAGCGCCAGGGCGTGCGCTTGCTGCCACAAGGGCATCTGTTCAAAGGTGGAGTAGGGCAGAGTCGGGCCTTTCGCGGGGAAAGAAATGGGAAGGAAGAAATGAGAAATCAGGATTAGGCAGCGACAAGTCGGGACACGTCCGCTTCGTCTCATTTCTTATTGCTTACTTCTTATTGCTTCCTTCTTCCTCACCACTAGTTTGACAGGATCGGATTTGACAGGTATAATGCCATTTGTCAGGCATTGTCCAATATGCATGACAAAGGAGGAAACGCAAATGACGACGACTCATGTAGGGCGTCGAGGGCAGATCACGATCCCGCGAGCCGTGCGCGAACAGCTTGAGATCAAGGAGGGTGATCGGGTTGCTTTCGTGCAAGGCAAGGAAGGCGTGGTACTGCAGCCGCTTTCGCAGACCATTCTCGATCTGAGAGGCAGCGTGCCGGTTGCGGGCCCGCAGGATTTTGGAGCCATCCGCCAGCAAGTGCTCGAGACCCAGGCCCGCAGGATAGCAGGAGTCGAGAATGAAGCGTGAACGGGCCTTTGCCGATAGCAACCTGTTCTTGCGCTATCTCACCAACGACATGCCTCAGGATGCCGATGGCGTCGAGCGCTTGATCTGGCAGGCAGTGGCTGGAGAATTGACCCTGGTGACCAATGCACTGGTGCTGGCAGAGATCATCTGGACTCTGGAATCATTCTACCATTTGCCACGGCCAGACATCAAGCAGCGCGTCCTGGCCATCCTGAACACGCCAGGGCTGGAAGTGGTGGATGGCGACCTGGTGCTACAGGCCGTGGTGTGGTACGCAGAGCGCAACGTGGATTTCATCGACGCTTTTAACGCCGCCTGGATGCGCGCACAAAAGCTTGAAGCGATCTATACGTTCGATCGCAAGCATTTTTCGCGACTGGAAGGGCTGCGGGTGCGCGTGCCTACGGCAGAAACGCCCTAGGGCTACCGAGGGGGAATTCACCGCAGAGAGCGCAGAGAACGCAGAGGATGACAAATGCCAACAGAAACCGGGTTTCTTGGCATATAGGGTAGTCAGCAGTGTGCCACGAGACAGTCATTCTACACGGGGTCAGAAACCCGGTTTCTATTCTGACTGCTGTGTTGCTTCGGGGCCGAGCTGATGCTATAATTGGCTTGAAGAGCGGTCCAGGCGGGCTGTTGGAAGGAGATGTTGGACATGAATGCTCCTGTTGTCACACAGTATCTGTACGTCACTCGGATGCCCGGCGTATGCGGCGGGCGGCCGATCATCACGGGCACGCGCACGCCGGTCAAGGCGATTGTGGGCTACTATAAGCTGGGGCTGAGCGTGGAGGAGATCCTGGAGGGGTTGCCCCACCTGACCCCTGCGCAAGTATACGAAGCCCTGAGCTACTACCACGATCACCAGGCCGAGATCGAAAAGGACATTGCTGAGAGTCGAGTTGAGCGACTGGTCGAACATTACGGGCTCAAGCTGACGCCCGAAGGCCGGATCGTCAGCGAGACTGGAAGAAATGGAGAATCAAGAAATCAGAAATGAGGCGAAGCGGACGTTGCCGCGACTTGTCTAGTTCTTGTTTCTCATTTCCTATTCCTTGTTTCTCGCCCCTCTTTTCAACCTCATGAACCGGGTCAGCGCTGATGAGCTGCGCAATCAGGTATACTGGCTACAAGCGTTCAAGTAGCTTCCGGCAGACCCCCACGAGCAGCAGACCCAACGTTGCGCCGACCGCGTATGGAATGCACCGCGGAGATCGCCCCGTCAAGCGGGGTGAACGACAGAGAACGCAGAGAAAGGATTTGATTGGGTACGCTTCATCACCCATCGCGGCGCTCTACGCGTGTCGCGATCCTCTGCGCGAGGCTATGGGCTGTGCGGCTTTGAGAGGCGCTGCTGATGGCCAGGAGGGCGAGGGCGCTGCCGGCGGCGTCGAGGGCCAGGTCGCGCAGGTCAAACTGGCGGCCAGGCACGAAGGTTTGGTGCCACTCGTCGGTGAGGGCGTAGAGCAGGGTGAGACATAAAGAATAAAGAATTAAGAATGAAGAATTAAGAATGGAGAGTGCCATCTGACGTGGGGCGGACGGTGAAAGGTGACAAGTCCCGTCAGGCGCGGGATGGACGATGGACGGTGCCGAGGCGTGCGAGGCCGACGTCTTGCGCAGGGCGCGATAGGCCAGGGCGGCCAGGAGGGCGTACTCGGCCATGTGGGTGGCCATGCCCAGGGCGTTGCTCCATGGCTCGCGGCTGCCCCAAGGCCCGGGCAGGGCGGAGCGCGACGAGCCCCAGAAGATGGCCGACATCCAGAGGATGACGGGGAGCCAGTCCCGCGACCGAACTATGCCCGTCCCCTGAAGGAGAGCATGCCGGCGACCGTCTTGGTCAAGATGACCAGGTCGAGCCACAGCGACTGGTGCTTGATGTAGTACAGGTCATACTGCAGCTTGAGCAACGCATCCTCTTTGGAAGCGCCGTAGCCCTGCTTGACTAACCCCCAGCCGGCCATGCCCGGTTTGACCGCATGCCGTACCCGAAAGAAAGGAATCTCGCGCGCCAGCTCCTCCACGAATTCGGGCCGCTCGGGACGCGGTCCTACCGCGCTCATCTCGCCTTTCAGGATGTTCAGGAACTGCGGGAACTCGTCGACATGCGTCTTGCGCAGCAGGCGGCCTACGCGCGTGACGCGCGCATCGTTTCGGTCGGCCCACAGCGCCTGCCCGTTTTCGGCATCGGGGACCATGGAGCGGAACTTGTAGACGCGAAAGTGTCGTCCGCCCTGGCCCACCCGCTCCTGCGAGTAGAAGATGGGGCCGGGCGAGTCCAGGTAGATGGCCGCAGCGATCCAGGGCAGCGCCAGCCCCAGACAACACAACCCAAGCGCGGAGAGCACGACGTCCATCAGGCGTTTGGTCATGGGCCACAGCATACTCGTGCCCGGATGGTGGATGGGCATGGACACTTTCCAGGCGCCGCCCATGTGCTCCACCGGCACGCGTCCGGTGAGTTGTTCGTACAGCACCGGCATGGGCAGGATTTCCACGCCCAGCTCCAGGCAATCCATCAACACCTGCAGCAGCTCGCCGTTGACCTCTTTGCGGATGGCCAGCACCAATGTAGAGACACGCTGCTCGGTGATCAGGCGCGGCAAGGCGTGGCGGTCGCCCAACACTAGCAGGGGTGCAGAGGAGCACGGGAGAGGGGGAGAGAGGGAGAGAGGGGGCGCACGAAGTAGCCCCTCTGCTCCTCCGCCCATCTTGTCCGGGTTATCGTCGACGAAGCCAAGGATTTCGTAGCACGGATCGCGACTTTCGGCCAGTGCCTCCGTCAGCAGGTGGCCAGAGTCGCCCGCGCCGATGACCAGGGTGCGGCGGCGGAAGGCGGGCTGGCGCAGGGCCAGCACGTAGAGCCCCCGCTCCAGCGCAAGACAGAGCTCGCTGAGGCCCAGCAGCAGGCCCAGGCTCAACCAGGGACGCAATCCCACCGATGCCAGGTAAAGCAGGGGCAAGCCCACTCCGTAGGTCAGCAAGGCCGCCGCGCTCACGCGGCGCACGCTTGCGGGCCACTGGCCGGCCGGGCACAGGTCGTAGGCATCCAGCGACCACGCGAACAGCAGCCACAGCGCCGAGAGCCCCACGAAGAACAGCGGCTGCCGCACGGGCGTCCCCGCCCAGCGCGCCACTATCGCCAACGCGCCGTTGACGGCCGCCAGGTCCATCAGGTTGAGCAGCACCTTGCGTTCGGAGATGTCGAGGGGCAAGCGACGCGCAGGGGCAGCAGGGCCGTCAAGCTCGCCCAAATTGGAGATCGAGGTCGCCGCTTCTTTCATGCGAATTCCTCTGGAATCGTTGGAACCAGCATTCTGAGGGCATCTTCAGTGACTCTACTATCCACGACAAGTGCCATCTGACCGCAACATGAGTCGCTTGCTCCTACGAGGAAGGTCCGGTGGGCTGTTCGCGGCATGTGGCTTGCTCGTAGACCGCCTCGAGCATGGTAACGGATCTTTCCCAGGTGTATTTCTCCTCGACCAGATACCGGGCCCTGCGTGCCATTTCGCGTCCCTTGAGGGGATCCCGCAGCAGGGAGACAACTTCTTTAGCGAATTGCGCCGCGTCACCTGCCACGAGAAAGTGCACCTTGTGTTCAGCTTCGACACCAGCAGAGGCATACGGTGTGACAACCATGGGTGTGCCACATGCCATGGCCTCCAGGATCTTGATTTGCATGCCTGATCCTGCTCGCATGGGAGCAACGGCAACCGCGGCGCGCGCCAAATAGTCGCTCATACATGGCACATAGCCCGCCACGACCACTCCAGGTATGTTGTGCAACTGCTTGACCCGACGCGGGGGATCAGCACCCACTATCTGGAAGCGGGCCTGCGGCACTTGAGCTCGAATCATGGGTAGTATTTCTGTTGCGAACCAGACTGCGGCGTCTGCATTCGGGAAGTAGGCCATCCGACCGGTGAAGACGATCGTGTCCGCTTCGCGGCCATCTGTTCGATAGGGGAACTGCTCGAGGTCCACGCCATTTGGAATGACGTGGACTTTGTCCGCGGAGCCTACCGCCTGCTTGTCTACTGGAGAGGAGACAAGTACATGGTCGTACTGCGCCACGATTTGTCGTTCATAACGCGCCAATCGTCCAGCCTCCAGGCGCGCGCCCAAGGCGACCGGGAAAATGCGCTCTCGATCGGCTCTGCGAGACCAGTTGAGCGAGAGCGCATCGATCAAGTCTACTACCATGGGTACACGATATGAGGCGTCCGCCACAGGTGCCATGCGTGCTGTCTGTACGTGAATGAGATCGTACGAACCAGTGCACAATAGGGATCGTACGATTGCGTGGACGGTCGGTGGAAAGTAGTAAGCGGTCTGAAAAGGTTGGCCACTGAGCACCGCGCCTGCAAGGCGTCCGAGCTGGCGTAGCCTGGATCTATGCGGTGTGACTATCCTGACGCACAGCGGCTCAACGGCTTTTGTGCTTGCCTCGACATTCACATTTGGCTCTGGCGTCACCAGCGTGATCCGGTGCTGGCAGGACAGTAGGCGCAGTTGGTGGTATGCCCTAGATCGGTCACCCTGAGTAATCGGGTAGGGGAACCTGGAAGCTATGAAAAGGATCTGCACGATTGGCAGTCTCTTGCCTCAATGGCAGCTAGTATCAGGCTCAGCACTTGCGAGTCCAAAGACCTTGAGCGTTTCGTCCACCCAGCGATCAACGCCAAAGCGCTCGCGCGCGATGCGGCGTCCCTGCTCGCCCATGCGACGCGCTAGGTCTTGATCCTGCGACAGTCTCAGCATAGCTTGGGCAAAGGCCTCCTCGCTGCGCTCCTGCACCACAAGCCCGGTTACACCGTCGGTCACTGCCTCGGAGAGTCCTCCGACATCGACTGTGACCACTGGCTTACCGCACATCATGGCCTCACGCACGGCGCGAGGCAAGGTGTCATATGTAGATGTCACCGCATATGCATCGATGCCAGACAACAACTGCATCACATCGCTTCTGGCTCCTAGGAAATGTGCTGATGAGTGGATTCCCAATGAATGCGCCAATGATTCGAGGTAGGAGCGCTCCTCTCCGTCGCCGACGACAAGCAGCCGGATTCTTTGGTTCTTTGAGATTGCCATAGCGACTGAACGCAGAAGGAAGTCTAGTCCTTTCTCCTTGCAGAGACGGGCCGCCGTGCCGATCAAGAATTCCGAGCTGGCAACATGCACACCCTGGGACTCCAAGTAGGCACGGCTACCTCCGGGACTATCGTAGACGCCGCAGTGAACAACAGAGGTGCGCGAGAGCGACATGCCCGCACTCCGGAGCCTCTGTCTCTCGTGCTCGCTCTCAAAGATGACGGCGAAGGGCAGCTTCTGGAGTGCTTTTGCCGCAAAGGGGAGGTAGCTGGGCAAGTTGATGTTGTTGATCGTGGTGACCAGTCTCGTGTCACGCGGTCTCGGCCACCAAAAGGGGAAAAGCGGCGATATTGCCCACCACGAAAGGAGGGTTGTCATGACGGATTGTGGATTCAGGACCTGGAATCTCCCTGACTGCACAGCTCTGCGTAGCTGCAGAGTCGTCCTAAACAGGACCAGTGGCGATCGCGAATTGAAGATCATGTGGTAGTGCGGGATGCCTGAATCGTGAACAGATGGACACAACTGCCCTGCGGCCGAGGCAATCCCTACAAAGTAGCCACGTCTCCGCAGCTCTTGGGCCAGGTTCAGGACCATCGTTTCGGCTCCGCCGATGTCCATTCTGTTGATGACAAACAGGACTCGTTTGTGATATTCTTGCATCGGACGCTTTGCCTCTCACACAACCTTGCTCGTGACTTGAGCCGATCCGACGAACGTGGCGGCCGCCAGCCCGAACACAAATGAGGGCGCCACCAGCCGCATGGCAGCATGCAGCATATACAGCATGGCCCAGACCGTAAGCGAAACGATGTAGGCCTTTTGCAGCGGTGGCGCCGGTATGCGCGCGTGTTGCAGGGCCAGCGCAAGCAAGATCAGAAGAGAAATCAGCCCAAGAGTTCCATGCTCCGCCAACAGTCTGGAGAACTCGGTGTGTGTCATCGCTGATTGATAGAGGATGGCATGATAGGCACGCGATTGACCCGGGCCTACGCCGAACAGTGGGTTGTCGCGAAAGGCCAGAAGGTCCGCACGAACGATGAGATCCCTGCCGGTCAGGTCCAGGCTGGTATAGCGGCTGGCTAGCGCTCCGCCAGTGAAATTGTCCAGCGCTGGTATGAGCAGGTAGCCCGCCAGCAGCAGGAGCATTGTAGTGCCCACGGTGGTCGCCCTGTGGAAATGGCTGTCGCGCACTACATACAGCGCGACTACCAACATGGCCCCCAAAGCTGTCCACACCCCTCCGCGTGAGAACGTGAGTGCGGCCTGCGCGGCCAGCCATAGAGAGCACACCAGGACGAAGGCGCGCAGCAATCCGTGTTCTCGATCGGTAACTGCGAACAAGAGGGCCACCAGGGCACCCAGCCCCAGAATGGCTGACATCTGGTTGGGACCATAGTCGCCGGCAGCGATCCAACTGGATCCTCGGCCAAAGACGAGTTCCTCGGCTGTCAGGGTGCTGAAGGTTGCCAGATAGCCGCTGCCCACCACCGGAGCGAGAATGGCAAGGCATATCTGCTGCAGATGATGCTTCGACAACCGGACGGTGCTGAAGAACATGGTCGCGACAGCCAGGGCAAGCGGTCCACTGAGGTTGAAGGCGATGGCTTGTCGATCGAATGCGGGCAGTAGTAGACAGGATGGCAACAAAAGGAGAAAGTACGCTATCGGCCGTTTGTCAGCCACCAGCAGCCGTCGGTATTTGAGAGTGGCAAGAATCAGGAAAATAGCTACCGCGTACTTGGCTGACTCCCACGAGACATCGCCTCCAGTCATGCGCCACAGCACCTCAGCGCCCGTAACGTAGGCGGTAAGACTGATCAAGCGCTGGGGGTCTCTGTGTGTGAGTAGCCAGAAGACGGCAAGCACCAGAGTGATCACGGCATGAATTCTCGCCAGTGCTTGCACCCGGTCCATCGCATAAGCGAGAGGGATGTGGAGCAAGATGAACACGACCATGCGTATGGAATAGGAGTGGGCCAACGCGCGCACTGGGCTACCCGTTGGACCCTGGTAGCGGACCAACGCAGCCTGCGGCCGGGCCTGAGGAGCCAGCGGGCGCCTAGTCGGGTTGATCATTGTCACTGTCAGCCAGGGTCCAGTAGAAGGAAGCACTGGCAATCGATTGCATTGCCAGCATGGAGCCACTGTGCCAGCAGAAGCGTGCTGGCACAGAGAACACGAACCCAATGGAGCGAAACACCGAACGAAGGGAGGGCAGCCACAGCATGGCGGTGACCTGGGTGGCGCCACGCTGCATGGCGTCTCTGGACGCAAGAGTCACGATGTCCCGCAATGTCACGGCATCGCTCAGGTCCCCAAACAGGTCCAAGATGCGCGTGGCACTTGTCCCGTTAGAAGACATGTGCCTGGCAACGAGGCAGTGCGTTGGAGCACGGAGAGGCCCGGCCGCATAGAATGCCAGTTCCGAACGGTAGGGCGATTCGAGGAAGCGCCAGCGAATGAAGTCACGGTCGCGATCTGTGGTGGCCAGGCCGTTGGGCTTGTACCTGGCAAAGACGTCTGCCCACTGGCCGAGGTCGGGCTGTTGCACAAGACGAGCAGTGCGTGGCTCGTAGCGCCCTAGCCGGTGGCGCAAGAGCGCGGCGGCAGGCTCAAGCGCTTGTCCGGCGGAGCGCAGCAGCACGTGACGCAGCCCAATCGATGCCCGGACCTGTTTGACATCGGCAGGGTGCAAGGGCAGTATCAGCAACGTTCCATCCCCACGCAAGCCCCAGCCATGCTTGCGATGCACACTGGCCGCGAGCGCATTGGGAAATCCTAGCTTCAGGTCACCCATTCGCTTGATCCGTTCATCCAGCAAACTCTGCAACCCCAGGCCCCGGAATAATGGGGCCACGAAAAGATCCACCCACCACAGCGCGGGGTATTTGTTCCCTTGGATCACGCATTGGGTAGGTATCACGCCACAATAGGCCGCGATCTGATCGCCGCACAGGAGGACCAGCCGGTTCCGGTCCCCTCGGTGCCACCAGGACCCGTGGGCGCGCAAGAAGCCAGCTTTCGCCGGTCCATAGGCCGTGTTGAGGAACAGATGCAGACTGAACGGATCTGCCATGTCGGCAGTGACGACTTGGACATTGTTCATCGATCCGCGCACGGCCTGATTGGCGCTAGCGGTGCGCGCCAGCCCTTTGCGGCTAGGCCATCACAGTACAGGCTGCTGAGGCTTCGCGCAGCCTGCTCGCAACTGTATTGGCGCTCGACCATCTCACGGCCCGCTTCTCCCATCTTCCGCGCCAGAGCGGGGTTATTCAGCAGGTGCTCGACTGCGGCAGCAAATCCCTCCACGTCGTCCGCATCAACCAGCAGCCCATTGACCCCATCGTGCACCAGCCCGCGCACTCCGGCAACGCGCGTGGCCACGACCGGCCGCGCGGCGGCCATGGCCTCTAGGACCACGTTGGGCATGCCCTCATGTCTCGACGTTAGGCAGAACACCTCCATTCGCCGCATTAGCGCAGGCACATCCGAACGAAAGCCAGCCAGAATGACCCTGCCCTCCACACCGAGCCGACGGATCTCGGCCCGGAGTTGCGCTGGCAGATCCGGCTCGCTGGCCATGGGCTGACCCACGACTAGGCCGAACGCCTCGGGGATATGCTGCAGCACCTGCGCCATGCCACGCACGAACATAAGATGATTCTTCTTACTGCGCAGGTTGCCCACGCTGCCCACTACGCGCTGCCCCGGTTGAACGCCAAGAGCGGACAGGTCAGCGGCCGCAACCGGACAGGACTCATCACGGAGTTCAGCTTCAACGCCATTGGCGACCACGAGGATCCGCGCGGCCGGATAGTGCGCGGCCACCAGTTCATCGCGGATGTCGTTCGAATTGACCACGAGCCGGGAAACGCTGTACAAAGCCAGGCTGCGGTAGATTGCGGGCAAGCCTTGCACTTCCGCTGAGTAGAACGAGTCTCTGAGCGAGCCGATCCGCACAGGCACACGGGTCAGCCATCCGACCAGGCCAGCATAGGCGTTATCGTGGAACGACCAGGAATGCACCACGTCGGGGTCCAGCTCTCGGAAGAAGCGAAGCAGATAGCCCGGGCGGCGCTCGACCCGTTGGCATGAATCCGGTACATGCCAGACCTGCGCTCCCAGCTTCTGTGCCAGGTCGTCATAGACCAGGTTGGGGCTCGGGTTGAACACGAGCACGTGGCACTCGAACACCTGCCGATCCGCGTGTTTGAGGAACAAGTACAACTGCCGCTCGCTTCCTCCCAGACCAAACTGGTTGATGAGGAACACGACACGAACCCTACTATCCAGCGGTCTGGCCTGCGCCGCTCTATGCCTCATGACGATTTCTGCTAGCAGCAACTGCGAGGTCGCCTCGCAACGGCGGACGGTGAAGGCCACTGAACTTGAAGCTCAGGTAGGCGCAATCCGCGGCATAGAGGCCAATCCTGGGTATCTCGTAAGCTGGGAGGCCTAGACCCTTGGGGTCCAGGGCAAAAGCTGCGCGGTAGCCGAACGACGTAGCCACTTGGGCGACCTCTCGGTCGTAGTCACCACTGGGGTAGGCAAGCAGATCAATACTCCGCCCTGTCAAGGTCTCGAGAACCCGCTTTGACTCGGCCAGCTCGAAGCCGAGCCGAGGCCTGCCACATCGGGTGAGACACGGGTGAGACACGGTATGCGAGCCCAAGGTGATCAGTGGATGCCGTGCGCACTCTGTCAATTGCACCTGTGACATGCCATCGAAGAACTCCACGGCCAGTTGCTCAGGCACGAGCTCCTCCTTGCCCCAACGGCTCCGCGCCAGCGACCGCGCGACGGGGAGCCAGTCACGCGGGCGAAGCACGTGCTGGGTGGAAACGAAGAAGACCGCCGGCGCTGAGAACTCTTCCAGGATGGGAAGCGCGCGGGTGTGGTTGTTCGCCTGACCGTCATCAAAGGTGAGTAGGATGCCGTTCTTGGCCGAGTCCAGGAATTCGGACGGATTCAAGAAAGGGAAGCGGGACTGCAGCCAGCCAAGGGTCAGCCTGAGTTCGTCCGCGGTTAGGTAGGGCTGAATCTGGCTCGGGATATCAGAGCTGCGCCTGCCCGAAATCCCGTGAAACACGACCACGAAGCGGCCGCTGGACACGAGCAGGCTGCGGGCAACTTCGGTGACTCCGAAGCGCCACGCGATCCAAGCGAGAAGGGATGCAGGCAAGCGTATGCGACACCTCACACGCAACCGCGCTTGCCGAGATCGCCAGCGGCCGGTTCATCCAACAGGCTCCGCAGGTCAGATCCCGCGTGCAGCACTTGGCTGAGCCCCAGCCGCAGGGTCACTGGGACTCCAGCAGGCACCGGGCAGTCTCGAACAGCCTTGCATAGTTCTCGAGATACGCCTGGGTGGAAAAGATCTTGCGCGCCGCTTGCCGCGCGCGCCGACCCATCTCTCCGCTCTCCTCAGGGTGACTCAGCACCCAACGCAGGCGCTCCGCCAGCGTGTCCTCGTCGCCGGGGTCCACCAGGAAACCTGTGACTCCCTCCTCAATCATCTCCGGGATGCCCCCCACACGACTCCCTATGACGGGCGTGCCGCAGGCCATGGCCTCAAAGACCACACGCCCTAGCGCTTCAGAAAGCGACGGCAGCACCAGGACGCGGCTTTGGTGCATGTAGATGGCGAGGTCCCTCTGGCTCACCTCACCAACAAAGGAAACGCTCCCATTCAGGTCCAGAGCGGCCACCAGCCCTCTCAACGTATCGGCATAGTCTGGACGCACCGGCCTGCCCACAACCACCAGCCGGGCGTCCGAGAATTCTGCGGTCACCCTCGAGAAGGCAGAGATAAGATGGTGAATGCCCTTGATCGGAGACGTGCGCCCGGCAAACAGGACCTGGGGCGGCCGTGGTTCCTGAGGGGCGAGGTTGCCGGTAGTGAATGCATCCATGTCCGTCCAGGCGGGGAAGTAGAACATGGGCTGCCCGCGGCTCCAGGCCTTGAGCTTCTCAGCCGACCACCTGGACCGATCGCGCAGCAGATCCGCCTGTGCCGCGGTGTAGCGCACCACGCGGCGTATTGTCCAGCGATAAAGTCCCGCGAACCGAAACCGCTTTTCGAGAAGGATCCCATCCTCAGGGTCACAGTAACTCTCTACCACAAGTGCCACCGGTCTCCCCAGAAGCCGGGCGACTCCCTTCACAAACGCCGTGCTGGCCTCATGCGGACTCGATAGCACCAGAATGCGCGCGTCGTGGCGAAGGACGCTCCACAGCGCTAGAACTGGCGCCACAAGGAACATGAGAAGATTTCGCAGAAAATAAGATGGCAGGCACGGTACGAGGTAGAAGCGCGCGTGCCGGATGAAGACGTGCGGTTTCCAGTCCGTCGAGAAACCGATCACACAGGCATCCGTCAGCTCTTGGAGCTGCCGAAACTTCTTCTCTGACGATGTATCCAAGGGACAACTGTAGTGGACTCTGCCAACAAAACACACTCTGTAGCGATCTATCACCGCGCAATCCCGTCGTGAGAATCTCTGCCACGAGTTCGGCTGGGCCCGCCGCTGGCACTCGGTTGCACAGTGCCCCCGCAGATCATCTCAACGAAGCCCCTTCTTCTGAAAGGAGCCGGTAACCTTCGGAAGAGCTCTGACTCTTTTCCGAAGAAAACCGACGTGCACTTTGGACACCAGTCGCACGGAGCGTACCCGTAGAAATCTACTCGCCAGAATCCTGATCTCTGCAGCATGTCTGCAATGTGCGTGGCGGGTTCCTTGTTGCCCCAATACCGCATCGAGTCATCAAGCAGAATGCCCCCATGCGGCCGTATCACGCGCAGAGCCGTACGCGCGCATGCAAGCCTTTCATCGCCATCGATGATCACCCAATCAAAGGATCTACCAAGCGGCATCGTTATGTATTCTTCTGCCGTCTCACAGAGATGAAGCTCAACATTGGTTCGCCGCAGGGTCCTTCGGCGAATGTACTCGAACCACGAGGCATTCGTCTCAAGTGTCAACACCGACGCAGCACGCTCTGCCCACCACAGTGTTGAGTGGCCTCCGCCCCACTCGAGAATGGAATACTGAGAGAAATCCGCCTGGGACAGGAAGTCAATCGCGGGATATGTATACCACGGTATGGGACCACCTTTGGAATCCACTGCCCTTCCCTGGATAGCACTCCGCAGGTGTCCCGTCTCGAGGGTGAACCGGATGGGCGTCAAGAATGCGGCACCCGCTCTCTTCAAGATCGGTATTTTTCGCAGAGCATCCAGAAACCCACGCAGACCAGTGCTCTTCATGGCTCTCCCGGACCCGTCTCGGTTGTCCAGGTTGCCGTTCCAGGGGCCAATGGCGGTGCTCTGCGTGTGTGTTGTTGGTGCGTCAGAAACTCCGCATGGTCCAGACACCGCTTCCTTGTGTGGCGCCGGTACCACCTGCTACCCATGAAGTCTCCCCCAGGCAGGACTGAGTACGCGTCCGATCTGCTCGCTCCATGCCTCAAGAGACCAGGCTCTTGCGGTCTCCTGAGCACTGACGGCCATCTGTGCATACCGGTGCTCGTCGGAAATGAGGTCCAGGATCGCCTGCGCCATGGCTGCAGGCTGGGCGTCGTTGAGAAGCACGCCGTTTCGATCACCGATCAAGTGTGAAAGAACCGAGACGCGGGTGGTGATCACTGGTAGACCACAGGCCATGGCCTCGACCACGGCCTTCGGGAAGCCCTCCGAGCGGGTCGGGAAGCAAAGAATGTGCGCGTGGCACAAGGCATCAATCACTCCATCGTGGCTCAACGCCCCACGAAACACTACCGCATCGCCCAGACCAAGGTCCCCTGCCAGCCGCTCCAAGCCCTGCCGGCAGTCGCCATCGCCGACCACATCCAGCATCACCGACGGACAGTGTGCCCGCACCAGAGCCAGCGCCCGGATCACGCAATCTACGTTCTTGTCTGGACGCAGCCAGCCCACGGTGATCAGACGCAGCGGCTCACCAGGTTTCCACGGAGAGCCGCGCGGCAAGGACTCCATCTCGGCCTTGCGCATCGACGTAGAGAAGATCCAGCGGATCGCTGGATTGCGCGCGGATGGCGGCGCGTCGCCTCCGCCGGTGGCGAGCACGACGTTTCTCCCCCCTGCGATGCGCACCAGAAGCCAGTGCCAGAAGTGTTGGGCCAGTGTCTCCGGCTTGCCCCACAGGCCGCAGTAGCGCACGAACAGGGGTTTTCTCTGCACCAGAGCTACCAGAATGCCCAGAGTGCCCACATCCCCGCCCAAAAGCGCATGCACTGCATCTACGGACCGCACCGCGGCCCAAATTGCGAATAGGCTAACCGGCGTCCACCACAACAGGTACAGCTTGCGGAACCATCCCCGCCCTCTGCGCCAACGCAGCGGCAACACGTCCAAGTGTCCTGCGAGGAGACCAAGACCAGCAGGTGGCGCTGAGGGAGAGACTGGAGATACGACGACAGTCTGGTCAAAGAGCTCGGAGATAGCCTGCACCTGAAGTGGGAAGCCTCCGCTGGTCGCGTAGCCAGATGGAGAGGAAGGATTGCGCCAGAGAGGTTTGTGTGAGATGACCGCTAGCCGCACGTCATGGCTCCTCCCCCCTGCCATCGACGTGCGGCCGGCCCTGGCGCAGGCCACCATGCAGTCTTGGTGCGGGTGGCAGGGGCGCCAAAGCCAGGCCGAGGATCGCACGCAATCTGCCGGCCAATTCGACGAACTTGTGGCGACTCCGGTGGCGGACTCCGCTCACGGCCAGGTATGCCATGAGGACAATCTGGACGTACCAGAATCGGGCCGCGCTCGCCAGGCTCTGATCGGCCTGTAGGTCACGGTAGATGAACCATGAATTGCGGACCCAGCGGTGGCCAGCAAGATAGGCACCCGGCCTCCCTGAAGGAGCACGAACGTGGATGCAGTGTGCAGACCCGCACTGCAGCAGTCGCCATTCTCGTCCAACCGACAGCGAAAAGTGGACGTCCTCCAGAGGGCCGCCTCCATCGAAAAACGCGGAGAAGCGGAGCCCAGAAGCGAATACCTCCCTTCGCCAGACTGCGTTATTGCCACTCAGGAAGTCGACCTCCCGCGTGCCATCGAACGGAGGAGCAAGGTATGGGTTGATGGGGTAGCCCACCTTCCAGTCGAATCTCCCCGGTTCGTAGGTGGAGAACAGCCGCAGCCTCCGGTACCAGCGCCAGCGAGCCTGCGTCTCCACCGGCGTGTACTGGTTGTCGACATAGCCTTCCACACCGCCCACCTGTCTGCTGGCGTCACTCTCGAACACCTTCACGATTTCGGCCAGATGCCGCGGGTGCAGACGCATGTCGTCGTCGATGCAGGCGATCAAATCTCCCTGAGCACGCTCGAGCCCGGCATTCCTCTGAACCGCAGCCCCTCGGATGGAGCGCAGATGTTCAAGGCGAAATGGCAAGCCGGCCCGCCGTCGCTGCTGAAGGGCCCATTCGGTACTCATGTCGTCGGGCCGCGACCCGTCTACCACGACAACCTCACAGGGTATCCACTCCTGCGTTGCGAGCGAATCAAGCAGCGGCACCATCTGCTCCGGGCGTCCCAATGTGGGAACGACAACTGAGACTTGCGGAACCACCCTAGAGCGATCCATTCGGTTGTGCAACTGCCAGCAGGTGATTGCCTCGACGCGTCACAAGCCTCGACTCCGCTACGCACCACATGCGGTATCCAGCTACGAGGAGAATGCGTTCTACTGCATCCCTGCATGCTTTGCTGTGTACTTCTATCAACCAGGTTGGCGGGTGCGCACTGTGAAGGAGGCCGGAAGCACCTTGCAGGGCCTTCACTTCGCCTCCTTCGATGTCCATCTTCACGACATCGGGTGCTGCGTGTGTCCCGGCAAACTCGTCGAGAGTAGTGACCGAGGTCCTCACGGCCGGCCCTTGGTCAACCGCCCCCGTGGAAAGCCGCGAGGTTGAGCGGTCGCGGCCATTGAGCAGCCAGCCGACTCCGCACTCATCAGACACCGCGCTGTCCACCACCCGTACATTAGCGATGCCGTTGATGCTCATCAGATCTAGAAGGACAGTCACGCACCTGGACTCGGGTTCAAAGGCGAAGACCGTGCCCTGGGTTCCAACTGATTGGGCTGCGCATACCGAAAAGAACCCGGCATTGGCTCCAACATCGTAGAATATCGCTCCCGGCCAGAGAATGCTGGCAAGCACCCTCTGGACGCCCAGTTCATAAACGCCGAGCCAGTACGCAGACACGAAGCCATGGTTCACGCGCCATAGCCGCCCACGAGCGGCTCCGCAGGGAATCGTCACTACCTTCCCTTCCTCGAACCTCATCGCCCAGCGACGAATGAGTCTCCTGCACAACGGAAGGTAGTACAGGTCATGCAGAATGCGCGTTCTGATGCTATTCACCGAAACTCCGTCGACGAGACCCGGGCCGCGCTCCATCGCGAGGAACAGCCAGGTCCAGCAGGCACTCTGCTACCCGCTCGCCCGAGTGGCCGTCCAACGTTCCGTCGAACATCTGCTGGATGAAGCGTTTGCGTGCGGCGCTGTCCGCTCCAGCCTGCGTCAGCCCACGATGGATCATGGCCCGCATGTCCTCCGGTGAGCGCGCCACCATCACAGCGCCACTTTCGACGACAGGACGATAGTGGTCAAAGTCGATGTGTCTAGCCCAACGTAGAGGGTGTGGCAGAGAGCTCCCCACCGGATCGAATCCGATGTTCATGACGGGCTTGTCGTGCATGAGCAGCTCCAGCGAGACGGTGGAGGCCGCGTTGATGCCCATGGCCGCATGGCGCAGTAGACTGGTGTACAGCGGAAGATCCTGTGCCAGGGGAGTGAAACTGTCACCGGACCACAGCACCGGGGGGAATACCACGTCCGGCAGACCCCTCGCGGCCAGCTCGGTCATTTCCGGACTGACTCCCTTGATGTAGGTGCGCACGATCAATTGTGGCGCCGGGCGCAGGCCCTGGAGTATGCTCGCAACGAGCTGCAGGTGGCGGTGTTCACCCGGGAAGTGCCGGTCGATACCGGCCGTGTAGAGGACAAAGGATCGCTGCGGATCGAGGCCAATCCAATCGCAGAGTTCCTGGCGGCTCAGCCAGAACTCGGGCTTGAAGTGAAAGTCAAACTGTGGCGTGCCGGTGACGAAAACACGTTCGGATGGGATGTTGGGATAGATCGACAGAAGTTGCCGGCGCATGGACTCGTGCCAGACCAGATAATCGTCATATGGCTCCAGAATGCGACTGCGGGAGGTCAGGTTGTCCCACGAGAAGATGAAACCGGCGGTGCGGATGCCCATGCGGTGCGCCACCTCCACAGGCAGGCGCGAGGCCGGGCCGTGCACATGTGAGCCGTTGAAGACTAGATCAGGCTGGATCGCGCGAAAGAGCGCGTCGAGATCCTGCGTAGGCCGCAGCGCCCAGGTGGCTCGCCGCTCCAGTGCGCTGAGGGCCTGCAGACTGGGGCGATTAGCCAGGGCGCGATAGACGCACTTTTCCAGAAAGCGCCTGCCCTTGCCCAGAAACCCCTGGGCTTGGTAATCGAGCGTTTCCCAGCGGTTCCTGGCCACCTCGCTCCACAGCCAGCGAAAATGGGCCTCGTGCACAAGCGCGCGCAGATCGCGCACCAGCCGGCGCTCTGGGTATTCTTCCAGCGGCACGATCCGTTCCACGCACGGCGCGAAACGAGCGACGAACTCTTCATCGTGCACTACCGACAACAGCGTGACACGTGCATTTGCACTCAGCACACGCAGCGTATCGGAATAGAGAAAGTTGCGGACCGCTTCGCCGCGCGGGATGATGAGAACGATGCATGGCTTGCGTGTCATTGCGGTCTGTTAGCGACGGCTGGCTCCGCTCCCACGCGCCGCAGCTTGTTCATCACCGGCAACTCGCTCTCGTACACGCGCTTCACGCCGTCACCCATGGCGGCCTCAATGGTCCGGATGTCCCGCACGAGGCGAGCAAAGCCCTGCGGCTCCACCGACGCAGCCTGATCACTGCCCCACGTCGCCCTGTCTAGAGTAATATGGCGTTCGATCATGCACGCCCCCAGCACTGAGGCTGCAACGGAGGTGGCCAGGCCGACTTCATGGCCGGAGTAACCAACCGGCACGCCATAGCGTTCTGCTAGACTCTGGATTGCTCTCAGGTTCAGTTCCTCTGGTTTCGATGGGTATGTACTTGTGCAGTGCAACAGTATGAGATCCTCAGTGCCCAGTACCTCAACTGCATGGTCAATTTGCTCGGACGTACTCATCCCTGTGGATAGAATGATAGGGCGACGGCAACCGCGGTGGTAGCGCAGCAGGTTGTCGTCTGTCAGGCAAGCAGAGGCGATCTTGTAGCAGGGCGGATTGAACTGTTCCATAAAGTCAACCGATCGCTCATCCCAACACGAAGCGTACCAGAGGATCTTGTGCATTCGGCAGTATGCATCAATGCTCCGGCACTGCTCGTAGCCTAGCTCTAGCCCCCGTTTGAGATCGCCATTTGTCGCGCCAAAGGGACTCTCACGCGGGCGCATCAATTCCTCTCGTGTGTAGACCAGGTCTATCGTGCGCTTCTGGAACTTGACTGCATCGCAGCCCACCAACACAGCCGCGGAAATGAGCTTGCGGGCAATTTCCAGGTCACCGTTGTGGTTGATGCCGATTTCTGCTACGAAGAAACACGGTTCGCCTCCGCCAACCCAACGGTCGCCAATCCTAACCTTGGCCGTCATGTACCACCCTCCTCACGGTAACGCTTGGTCTGATTCCAACAGACCCGCTGTCACCTGCCGCTCTACGAGGTCGCAGATTGCGTGCAGCGCGGCCATGTGCAATTCCTGGACGCGCTGGGAGTTTGGACAGGGGACGTGTATGCATACATCACAGCTCGACAATGATGGATCGCCATCCTCTCCCAGCAGGGCAATCGTTCGCAGGCCACGCTGGTGCGCGACCTCTACCGCTCGGAGTACGTTTGGCGAGTGCCCGCTGGTGGAGATGGCGAGCAGGACATCGCCGGTCTGTCCCAGCGCCTCAATCTGTCGGGAGAACAGATTCTCGGCCCCGTAGTCATTGGTTAGAGCCGTCACCACCGAAGAATCTGCACTAAGGGAGACGGCCGGCAACGCCCGCCTTTCCCGGCCCATCCGCCCGACGAGTTCTGCCACAAAGTGCTGAGCATCGGCTGCGCTGCCACCATTGCCACAGGCCAGGACCTTACCCCCCGCTGACAGGCTATCCCAAACCAGCTTTCCAGCTTCGGCGATCTGTTCTGCTGCAGTGTCCGCCACTGTGGCTGCCAACCGGCTCAGCTCCACCAATGACTCACTGACCCGGCCCTCGCCCGAGTGGTTCAAAGACGTCCGCCGTCAGCCACAGGCTTGCTGTCAGTGCTCGCTCGCTCAGTCACACTTAGGCCGCGCTTCTGAGCTAGAATCAGGTCACCTACTTCACGCACCGCACCGTGCCCACCTGGTCGAGTCGTCACCAAAATGGATAGCGCACGCGCTTCTCGGATCGCGTCGGCCACAGCGATGGGCACACCCACCCAGCCTAAGCACTCCAGATCATTGACGTCGTTGCCGACATAGGCGACCTGTTCCGGGTTGAGGCGGCGCTGTTGAACGATGTCCTGCAGCGCAGTAAGCTTGTCGGCACACCCTTGCACGCAGTGAATGCCCAACTTGGCGCAGCGTGCAGCCACGACGGGATTCGTTTCTGTAGACAAGACGACGACTTTCACACCCGCATCCTTCAACCGGGCAATCCCCCAACCATCTCCGCGATGACACCACACGGCTTCGCTGCCATCCTCGTGCACCAGGGCGCGATCATCGGTCATGACCCCATCGAAATCGAGCACTAGCAAGCGAATCGCCGACAGGTCCGGCGGTTTGGGCCTTGCTCCGCGTAACGCCAACAACTGCTCCATGAGCTGCAGGTCGGCTGGTTCATCCACCTGGAAAGAGTCCAGTACGTTCATACGGTAGACCGCGATCTTGCCACCCAGGCGGTTGTTGAACTGCCGCAGCACCCACGGCTTGAAGATGTAGATGGAACCGTTCTCAACCAAGTCTTCCGGGGCATCCTGTCTCCGCGGCCGGCAGCGATAATCATAGCTCAGCGATGAGAGCTGCTCCCCGTCCTTCCGCCAAACGAAGCCGTGCACGGGGCATGCCGAAAAGAGAGAATCAGCTCCTTCGCGCTCCAACGTTTCGATCGCGTTCTGGATGTCGTCGGGCTGGCGCAGCGGCGAGGTGGCCTGTAGGAATACGACCAGTTGGGGTTCGTAAGCCTCTGTGTCGCGTAGATAGTCGAGAACGTGCAGCAACGCAGACTCGGACTCGGCCTTGTCGCCGCTCAAGGCAGCTGGCCGATCGACCACTTCAGCGCCAGACTTCCGCGCGACTGCGGTTATCTCCTCATCATCAGTGGACACAATCACGCGAAAGACGGACTTTGTGCACTTTGTGTGCTCGATGCTGTAAGTCAACATCGGTTTGCCCATGATCGGCTGCACGTTCTTGCGTGGAATGCTCTTTGAGCCGCCACGTGCCGGGATAATCACCAGGATTCCTTGCACAGTGTCCTCCAGTACCAAAGTCCTTGCCGCTGCGTCACCGAACCGACAGGTCCTCTAGGCGATCAACTTGCTGATGAGCGTGGCGATGCCAACCGTCTCAGCCTTCAGCTCCGAAGACCGCTGCAGCAGATGCTGTGACAGCTCCTCGCGTCTGTCCAGCAGCTGGAGCGCCTCTGCAAGTATCGACTCCATGCAGTACCTCACTGCAGTGGCATCATACGGCCTGCGTGTATGCCAGTTCAAGTACTCGAGCAGCCCGTCCATCTTGTGATTGTTGGCGCTCAGCGGAATGAAGGGACACCCAACTAGGCTAGCAACAAGGATGTGGTGAAAATACCCGCTAACTAGCAGTCTGGCGCCTCGCAAGAGGGGCCAGAGCTCCTGGAACGAGTGCTCAGGGCCAAAGTAGATCGACCCAGTCGCCCGGGCCACGCGCTCCAGAAAACGAGCGGGTGGGTCCTTCGCCATGAGGACGGCCTGCGGAAGAATGCGCTTCAGTTGGGTGATCAGTTCTGCCACTGCGCCATCCCACCCTGGGCACGGCTCGCTCATGGGTAGGGCACTGCCGCTTAGGCAGAAGTATGGCCCTTCGCCAAGTCCCACTCGCTGCCGCCATGCGCCGAGAGCCTTACTCGCGTCTGGAGTCTCGTCCAAGTAGAACACCGCATCGGGGACGAGCTGGGTATTCTGCACCCCCAGAGCGTGAAGATCCCGGAGTGAATACGGCTCCCGAACCGTCACGACGTCCAGGAGCGGGTAGACCAGCCTCGCCATGCCAGGCATCACTGGACGCGGAACGGATGCAAGCACGGTTGTCTGGTTTATCGCGCATGTGGGCCTTCGCAAACGAGCTTTTGAGAGCCACAACAGGAACAATGCTCTACATCCGTCGACCGTGTTGCGGTAGACCGAGTTCTCCCCGTTGTGCACGACCACATCAGCGTCGTTCACCGCCTCCAGGAACTCCTTCCCCATCGGTCCGGCTCTGCCGGACTCCCACAGGTCCCCGAAGAACTCAAAGTCATCCGCTACCCTCGGGAAGAACTCTTCAGGCGTGGACAACCAGGCCAGCGCATGCTCCGCGACAGAAGGCAGACTCCGCCCCCGCCGGTGAACTTCGTATGTTACATTGAGAGCGGGAATGGCGTGAAGGCGCCTGAACTGCCTCCTCAACCACGAGTTGCTGAAAGACTTGACGCTCAATCCCTGTATGTGCTCATTCAGAATCCGCACGATGGCAAACGGGATGGCCTGCGCGCCCCAGTTCTCCTGATCCGAATTGTCGTTCAGCAGAAGGAGTCTAGCCATGCGATACCCCTCTCACGGTCCCTGCACATATGCCCCTCTGTGGGCTTTGCGGTCCACGCACCTTCCGGAGACACGAGCCCGCGCATCTGGTACCCATCCCCCCGGCTGAAGCTCCCGAAAGCCGACGGCTTCCGAGGCCGCGATGCCCGTCTGACGGTTCAACTCCGACGACCCGGGCTCCAGGCCAACGAGATCGAACACAAAGGAGCAATGCGGCTACCGAACATCCGATATCAAGACATGTCCTGACAGATCCAATGTGCAGGTCTATTACCTGGGTCAGATGCTGCGCTCTTGACTTCTGTTCCTCCAGGTTGCCAGGCGTAGGGCGTTCGTCGCTACAATAGAGCAGCCTATACTTTGTTCGGTAAAAGTCCTCCAAGTGCTCGGTCGTCGGGCGAGGAGACATGAAGACAAAGCCGCAATACCGGCAGATCTTGTACTCCAGGTGGATGCCCAGGTGCCCACAGGATCCAAAGGGCGAAAACCTGTCTCGGCCGCAACACCCCCCGTACTTCCACCTATGTCTAAGAGATGAGAGGCTTTGGGCAGGTTCACAAATCCTTGTATTGCATCAGCTATCGTTGAGCTGTAGTTTACTTGACTTTGGCTTACCCTGTCCGGGGTATGTTGGTACCCTTTGAATCGGGAAACCAGTGGACGATACCACTCTTGATAGAACAGTGAATAGCTATCAGCAGTTAACCGGTCAATCAAATACACAAGACCACAATTGAGACACATCGCTGTCCTAACGGGAAGCCCATACCGATCACGATTCGCGATAACGAAGTTCTGGCGCTCCCCGCAAAAGTTACAGCATGTCACCATCTGTCACTCGAGCTTGAGCAGACTCTCAACAACCGGTTTACACCGTTTGCGACGTCTCTGCAGATCAGACGGATGAATTCTAAACATGAAATAGGCCTCCTACAGAGTGAGCGCAGTCGTGCTTCGAGTTGGCACTCTTGAACAGTCTCCTCACTTCTCCACGCTCCAGGTCACTGCTGGTGCCAGATAACCCAGCGGCGTGTCTGAAAGGACGTCGCCCGACACATCGAGCATGACGTTATCTGACACGAAGCGAGCTTTCCCAGGATGAAGAGTGTTGGCTAGTAACTTCAGGTGTAGACTGTACACTCCAGGTCTAAGCCACAAGCCAGGGAAATGTGCTCGTATGCGGTGGCTTCCAGGTTGGGCGATGCCCTCAAGTTCTCTGTTGTCAGTTCTGGCAACGGCCATTATCTCACCGCCTCCATCCTGGATGGTGCAGAAAAGACGAAAACCCGGTAGGGCGGACCGAAGATGCAGTCTACAGCCAATCTCGAAAGCTTGCCCGCAGGCCACCGTCCAACTGTCGCCGTTATTGATCCGAACGTCAGTGAACTCAACTTCCCGTCCCCTTCCATCAACTTCCCCACAACTGCGTAGGCTCTTTTGGTAGTCACAAATCGCCTCCGCAACTCCACCTCCAAAGAGAATCTTTCCTGAGTCCAAGACCATACCTCGGCTGCATAAGGAACGCACCGCGGCCAGGTTATGGCTAACAAATAACACTGTGCGCCCTCCCTCTGCCACCTCCGCCATCTTGCCCAGGCACTTCCTCTGGAACCCCTGGTCGCCAACCGCCAGAACCTCATCCACGAGCAATATCTCCGGCTCCAGGTGGGCGGCCACGGCAAAGGCCAGACGCACATGCATGCCGCTGGAGTAGTGCTTCACCGGCGTGTCCAGGAATTTCTCGGTCTCCGCGAAGGCCACGATCTCGTCGAACCTTCGCTCGATGTCGGCGCGCCTCATCCCCAGGATGGCGCCGTTCAGGTAGATGTTCTCGCGTCCGGTTAGCTCTGGATGGAAGCCCGTGCCTACCTCCAGGAGCGAACCCACACGCCCGCGCACTTCGGCGTAGCCCTCCGTGGGCTCGGTGATGCGGGAGAGGATCTTGAGGAGCGTGCTCTTGCCCGCGCCATTGCGGCCGATCACGCCCAGCACCTCGCCGCGCTTGACCTCGAACGAGACGTCCTTGAGCGCCCAGATGGTCTCGTTGAGCTCGGCGGCGTCACTGGCCTGCCCGCGCAGGAACTGCCCGGCGCGCCGCAAGGGCGCGGCAAAGGCGTCGGTAAGCTTGTCACGCAGGGTCTGGTAGCGCTCGCGCTTGCCGCCGATGCGATACTGCTTGGAGAGGCCTTCAACGCGGATGGCGACATCATTCATGATTGTCCTGCTTTGTTGCACTCCCATTTCAACTGCCTGGAACGACTCGTCTCCGCATGTATCAGAGCACGGTACTCTGCAGGTAGTCGAGCACATGGCTGAGGGTGATGATGGCCCTCTTGGCCCTATCCGGAACTGCCCTATCCAGAAATACCTCTTCCGGGCTCTTCGTGAGATAAGGAGCCAGCAGATCGCCCCTTGCGAGCGGTATGGCTTCCACGTTGGACTCGAGGCTTGTGTCTACGCGCACCTCTCTCTGATCTCTCACGTACGCCAAGGCCCTATTGAAGTACTCGTATCCAACTCGTTCAAGGACGGAAAGAAGCCGCGCGTCCGGAAGACTCCGAAGGCCGTTAGCGTAAGGAGCGTCCACCGCCGGCAGGAGTTCACGATTCAGCGTGCGTGCACGAGAATGTGCATAGTTTGACCAGGAGTCGGCGAACAAGCCATACAGGGTAGCTTCCAGATCTGAGAGGATAAATAACGGTCTTGTGAAGTAACTCGCCTCGCACAGACTGGCGCTACTCCATCTGATTCCCCTGTTGATATAGTAGAACCAATTCGCGAGAGACTTGCTGCCTCGAACCTCCAAGTAATGCTCTTGGTACGCAAGATGTTCTGCCAAGTACTCCGTGACATCGCACTTGTTCTCAAAAGATTTCAAGTGTCCCGCCTTTGAGACATTAGCTTGCAGGAGGGCATAATGAATGAGTCTGTCAAGAAGTTTGGATCTTGGGTCGGGTACTTTCCATGCGGTCTTGAACGCGTTCTTGATGCTGGAGTCAGCGAACAGTCCGACGTGTAGAATGGAGTCCCTGGGAAAACATCTCCTCCACATGCTGAACTTGCCCGAACGAAACACGATCTGTGCATCCGTCATCGCGGTATAGGGGACTGGGTGTGACAACGAAATGGGCGGCACCGTCTCCGCATTTCCCGACCAAAAGAGGCGCAGGTCCAGGGTCTGTGCGATGCTGCGTACGATGTCATCTTCCGTTCTTCCGCCGTGCAACAGCGTTGGCCTGATACCCGCACTGAGTAGCACCCCCAATACGAAACGACTGTCAATCCCTCCGGATAGAGCCAGGAATTGCGGCCAGCTCGTCTGGGGAACGATTTCGACAAGCCTCCTTATCATGGCTTTGTCGTCCGGCTCGTGGACCTGTAGCAGGCGTGGAGCTTGCGCACTACCTCTTGAAAGATCGTACTGGGCCAGGAATGGGATTCTCTTGACTTCGTCAAACAGTGTCAGGTTCCCAGGGAAGTAGCCAACCCTCGTAAGAACGGCGAACTCCATTGGGCTGGGCAAGAATCCCTCCAGATCGGCGATCAGCAACTGCATGTCTGACACCGCGGAAGTAGAATAGTAGGCATTCGCGATGCCAATGGGCTCAATGACTCCATTTTTGTAGATCTTGATAGCGCCCAAGAGAGGATCTGGGGACTCGGGCAGGCGATTCGAATGCTCCTGCAGATCTGACGATGCTGCTTCGTCGAAAGAGAGTGTGCCGACAAGGAAACCGTCTGTGTACATGTGGACGTTATCGGTAGGGCGGCAACTGAACCAACCCAAGTACTTGTCGCCGAGTTCCTCCAATCGGACTGGTCCGCAGGGTACAAGGCCTTCAAATCTGGTTCTGAGCTTCAGGAGTGCATTCCTTACTTTGTCCGGTGACTGGTGAATCACAAACATAGCAGCAACTCTTCTCTCATGAGGACGGTACCGCAATGGTATCGGTTGGCAAGACTTTTCGCGCACATGGCAGTGTCACCCCTCTACCTTCCCAGCTCCTGCAGCTTGCGCCGCGCCTGCTCAGATCCATGTTCAGCCAGGATACGCAGATGGGGAATGGCCTCTTCGGTGCGGTTCAGCGCCAGCAAGGCCGTCGCCAGGCCTTCCTCGGCCGGGCCAAAAAAGTAACCGATCTGTTGCACGGAGGCCTGGAAACTCGCCGCGGCCCGCGCATACAGGCCTTGCTGCAAGTAGATCTGCCCCGCGCGCCAGCAGCCGTTCTTGCCCTGATCCACGTGGCGACAGGCCTGCTCAAAGGCCCGGGCCGCCTCCCACCACTGACCCTGCGTCTGGTATTGCAGCCCCAGCGCGTCCCAGGCGTCGGCGTTGCCAGGCTGTAGGGCCAGGCCGCGCTCGTAAGCCTGGATGGCCGCGGCGGCGTCCTTGCGATGCGCCAGGGCGTCCCCCAGCCAAAAGTGGGCCTCGGCGCGTCCTGGATACTGCTCGGCCGCCAGCGCCGCCAGTTCCACATCATAGCGCGCCACCGCGCGTACCAGGGGAAGACGGCTCTCCGACTGCCGCAGCGCCGCCGACCACAGGACTTGCGCCTGTCGTGCGTCACCCTGGCAGTGTGCTCGTGTGCCCTCAAACCAGGCATCCCGGCGCAGAGTCCCGATCTCAGGCGCGCTGGCCTGAGCCTTTGGTGCGGCCGCGGCACAGGATGCCACTGTGAGCACGGCGTCCTGGTTGCGTGCCAGTGCGCTTTGTGCGCGAGTGGCCATTTGCCAGAGCAGGAGAGCGATCATTGCGCTCAGCAGCAGTCGTTCAAGCCGCGCCATCACACCACATCCGCAAACGTCTTTTCCATACGGCGAAAGTAGAACGCCCCGCTCACCAGCAGGCCCACTGCCGCCAGGGCGGAGACCGCCATGATCGGGCCGGGGGCCGTGTTGGTGTCCAGCAGCGCCCAGCGAAAGCCCTCCACCACACCGGCCATGGGGTTGAGGCCGTAGAGCGTGCGCCAGGGTTGCGGGAGCAGGCTGCTGGAATAGGCGATGGGCGTGGCGAACATCCAGAACTGGGTGAGGAAGGGCACGGTGTAGCGCACGTCGCGGTACTGCACGTTCATGGCGGACAGCCACAGTCCCACGCCCAGCGCCGTGACAAAGGCCAGCAGCAGCAGCGCAGGCAGCCACACGATGTGGGCCGTCGGCAGGATGCGAAAGTAGACCATCATGCCCAGCAGCACCAGGAAGGCCAGGAAAAAGTCTACCACGCCCGAGAACACGGCCGAGATGGGCACCACCAGGCGCGGAAAGTAGACCTTGGTGATCAGGTTGGCGCTGCCCACCAGGCTGTCGGAGGATTGCGTCAAGCCGTGCGCGAAGAAGGTCCACGGCACCAGCGCCGCGTAGCTAAAGATGGGGTAGGGGATGTTATCGGAAGGCATCTTGGCCAGCTTGCCAAAGAACACGCTGAAGACCACCATGGTGAAAAAGGGCTGGATGATGGCCCAGGCCGCGCCCAGCGCTGTCTGTTTGTAGCGCACCTTGATGTCGCGCCAGGTCAAGAAGTAGAGCAGCTCGCGGTATTCCCATAGGTCGCGCAAGTGGAGCGAGACCCAGCCTCGGGATGGCTCAATGCGCAGGACGGGCAGCTCTGGCTCTGGGGCGGGCTCGGTCTGGGCGATGGCCGCGGGCACTTCGGCGACGCGTTCCTGTGTGTTCATGCCGTGACGATCTCCCGGGTCCAGGATCGATTAGCGCGGTACCAGTACACCAGCGCGGCGAGGCCGCGTTCGATGTCGAGCTGTGGTTGCCACTCCAGCACACGCTGCGCGCGGCCGATGTCGGCCCAGGTGGCGGGCACGTCCGCGGCCTGCGGCGGGTGGTGCTCCAAGCGTGCCTTCTTGCCCACCAGCTCTTCGATGCGGTGCAGCGCATCCAGCAGCACCACCGGGTGGTCGGAGCCCAGGTTGATCACCTCGTAGCCCAGCGGGCGCAGTGCGGCGATGGTACCGCGCGCGATGTCGTCGACGTAGGTGAAATCGCGCGATTGGGTGCCGTCGCCGTAGATGATGACGGGACGGCCCTCGGAAACCCACTGCACAAAACGAAAGAGACTCATGTCGGGCCGGCCGGCCGGGCCGTAGACGGTGAAGTACCTGAGGGCGCTCACGTCCAGGCCGTACAGGCTGTGGTAAGCGTAGCAGAGGGTCTCGGCGGCTTTCTTGGATGCGGCGTAGGGCGACAGCGGATGGTCGGTGTTGGCGTCCTCGCGGTAGGGCAGCGGATTGTCCTTGCCGTACAAGCTGGAGCTGGAGGCCAGCACGAACTTCTGGACTCTGAACTCGCGGCACAGCTCCAGCAGGTTGAGCGTGCCGGTGACGTTGGTCTCGTAGTAGATCCACGGGTTGTCGAGCGACTGGCGCACGCCGGCGCGGGCGGCGAGGTGGAGGACGGCGGAGAAAGACTGGTAACCAGTTTCCGGTTGACGGTTGCCGGTACTGGAAACTGGTAACTGGTAACTGGAAACCTGGTTCTTGAAAAGCGCTCGCAATCCCTCCCGATCGCGGATGTCAAGCTGGTGGAAGGAGAAGTTGGGATGGTGCTGGATCTGATCCAAGCGCCAGAGCTTGAGGCGCACGTCGTAGGCGTCGTTGAGGTCGTCGAGACCGACGACGGTGTGGCCGTCGGCGAGCAGGAACTCGGTGACCTTGGAGGCGATGAACCCGGCGGCGCCCGTGACTAGATAGCGGGACATGGTCTTACCGCAGAGATCGCAGAGGGCGCAGAGAGTGCAGAGGAAACAAAAGGATAAACTGCAAGACCTCCGTCAGTATTCTCGCGCCTTGAAGGCGCGTGGCGCGCCGAAAAACTCATCGAACGCAGCATAGTCTTCCTCCTCCGTACCCGTGTGTTGATTTCTTCTCTGCGGTCTCTGCGATCTCTGCGGTAGGGATTCACAGCGGTTTCAGTGGAGGCTCGTCGAGGTGGTGGACCATGCGACGGATGCCGTGCTTGAGGATGTCGACGTTAGAGTTGATCAGCAATCCGACTGGGCAGCCGGAGAGTCTGAGAACGGATTACACGGATTGGGGTTCACTCAAACCACGGATTGCACGGATTCCACTGATTTATGGGGGGAGAAACCACGGATTGCACGGATTCCACTGATTGGAATTCATTCAAACCACGGATTGCATGGATTTCACAGATTGATATCAACCCAAAGCACGGATTTCTGTTCTGTCTTGCTTGTATACAATCCGTGTAATCTGTGTAATCCGTGGTTTCCTCCGGACTAGACGATGCGGCGCTTGTGCTCTAGGGATGGCGCGCCGAAATTGAGGAGCAGGCCGACGCGATGGCCGGTGGCTTTGAGGTAGTTCAGGAGCTGCGCTTCGTCAATCTCGGTCAAGGCTCTAATGGCCTTCAACTCGACTATGACCTTGTCATCCACTAGAAAGTCGGCCCGAAAGTCGCCGGCGAGGATGCCTTTGTACTGCACGGTCAGCCTGGGCTGATGCTGGTGTGGGATGCTGCGTAGTTGGAACTCGTGGGCCAGGGCTTGATCGTAGACCGACTCGAGAAAGCCGGGGCCGAGAAGGCAGTGCACTTCCATGGCAGCGCCGATGATGGCGTGGGTCAGGTCTTTGTAGAGGAGGGTGTCAACCACGGATTACTCTGATTCCACTGATTGATATGGGGAGAAACCACGGATTACACGGATTTCACGGATTGGGGTTCAGTCAAACCACGGATTACACGGATTTCACAGATTGGAGTTCATTCAAACCACAGATTACACGGATTTCACAGATTGATGTTCATTCAAACCACGGATTACGCGGATGACTCTACTGAAAGAACTGGGAGCTCACCGCGGAGATCGCGGCCTCGCCGAAGGGATGGCGAGACGCCAAGTACGCCCCGTCAAGCGGGGTGAACGACGGAGGACGCAGAGGGGGAAATATATATTGATTTCTTCTCTGTGGTCTCTGCGTGCTTCGCGTTTCTTGCATCTCGTCGTCTCTTTGACGAGGCTGCGGTGAATCCCTATTCTAACCTGTGTGGTGCATTCATTTGACCCGCCATCCTGAAACGGGTACAATCTCTCATATAGAGTATTGGTGGCCGCGCGAATTCGAGTCCCCGGCTGCACCGGGAAGGAGAGAAGTCTCATGACGCTCAGTGAGATCATTCAGGACATTCATGGGCTGGATGCAGAACTGACCAAACTGGAAACCCGCTATGGGTTGCTTTCGGCGGACTTTTACCATCTCTACAAGGCGGGCGAACTGGAGCAGAGCCGGGATTTTATCCAGTGGGTGGGCTACTATGAGGCCAAGCTTGCACGTCAGTCTCGCTATCGCGAGATGATGTACGACTATCTGCGCGAGCTGCGCCAGAGAGCGGGTCTCGGCGCGCTGAGCCTCACCCCGGCCGCCAACACCTAGAGGGCATCCTAGTGTCCATACCAGATTTCCAAACCTACAATGAGCTCGTCTACTCGTTGCAGGAGCGCTATCCCGGCATCCAGTATTCCACACTAGTTCTGACGACTATCGGCCCCACACTAGCCAAGCTCGAGGGCCAGGTGACTTGTACGAACGGCCTGGTTTTGGACGTCTGGGAGTTGCTCGACTTGGACGCGGGGCGAATCCTCAACTACAGCTACGAAGTCTACCGATCTGGTGAGAAGATCCTCTGGTACGATCCCTTTGAGCATCCCCTGGCAGTCGAGCTCGCCAGCACCTTTCCTCACCACAAGCACATTCCCCCTGACATCAAACACCATCGTGTGCCTGCGCCTGGCATCCATTTTGACCAACCCAACCTGCCGTATCTGCTCCAGGAGATCGTGGGCTTGGCCCGCTGACGTGGCGAACTCGGTTCCCGCAGTTCTGATCGAGCCGTCCCTCGTCCCCTACTCGCCCAACTGAGTATAGTGCGTGAGCTGGCCGTCGGAGACGGCGTAGGAGCGGCCGCAGGAGGAGGTGGCGCGCCGGTCGCCCTGCTGCGGCAGGGCCAGGGCCTTGCCGCAGGCGCACACCCCACAAACCTGGTTTCGAAGCTTGGTGAAGCGCTATCCAATGTCAAGTTGACTTGCATCAATATTCGAGTTAGAAGCAAGTATACTTGCAGTTGGATAGGAGGCCGCCGTGGCAGAGACGATCTTCAGGCGCACAAGGGGTCTTGAAACACTGGAAGCCGATTCGGAATGGCTCGCGCAGGCCGTCGCCAGGGATGATCGTGCCGGATTTATCAGCCTCGAGGAAGCGGAGGGGGCTACCCGATAGAATCGTTGGGCGTCGTGGACTGCGACGGATGCTCTCGAACGAGACGACCTGTCCGTCGTCGGCTTGTTGCACGGCGCGGCGGAAGGCGTCCTCGAAACCGGGCAGGCTTAGCAACTCCTGGGTCGCCTCATTTTGTTCGCGTTCCTCCAAATAGATCAAGAAATCGTACACGTTTCCCCTGGATTGCGCGAAATGACCCAATCATCGTCGGTCATGGATGACACGGAACTCTACCGCAGAGATCGCGGAGGACGCAGAGGGGGAAATATGTGTTGATTTCTTCTCTGCGGTCTCTGCGTGCTCTGCGGTGAATCCCTACCGCAGAGATCGCGGCCTCGCCGAAGGGATGGCGAGACGCCAAGTACGCGGAGGACGCAGAGGGGGAAATATATATTGATTTCTTCTCTGCGGTCTCTGTGTCCTCTGCGGTGAATCCCTACCGCAGAGATCGCGGCCTCGCCGAAGGGATGGCGAGACGCCAAGTACGTCCCGTCCCGTCAAGCGGGATGGACGATCAAGCGGGGTGAACGACGGAGGACGCAGAGGGGGAAATATGTGTTGATTTCTTCTCTGCGGTCTCTGCGTGCTCTGCGGTGAATCCCTACCGCAGAGATCGCGGCCTCGCCAAAAGGGATGGCGAGACGCCAAGTACGCCCCGTCCCGTCAAGCGGGATGGACGATCAAGCGGGGTGAACGACGGAGGACGCAGAGGGGGAAATATGTATTGATTTCTTCTCTGCGGTCTCTGCGCCCTCTGCGGTGATCAGGTGCGGCGCAGGCTGCGCAGCCAGCGGTAGGGGTAGTACAGCGGCAGCAGGGCGCGGTGGCGGATGGCGTAGCGTTGGCGCATGTACGCGGGTGGCGGGAGGGCGATTGAGCGCCACAGGGCCCAGCGCGAGCGCCAGTCCGGGATGCCGGCCAGGCCGGCCCACAGGTGCTGCACGGGACGCTGCGCGGTGGTGAGTTGGCGGAAAACGCGCTCTTCCCGGCGCGAGGGGCGCAGGGCGCGCAGGCGTTCCAGCGCCTGGGTTGGCACGGGTGCGCCCCAGTCCGCGTGCACCCTCTGCAGCGCCTGGCGCACGGGCAGCAGCAGGCCATACTCCTGGGCCTTGTGGAGCAGCCGCTCCCAGTCCAACTGCTCGCGATAGTATGCTAGCACCTCGGCCACGTCGTGCAGGGACAGCCAGCGCACGCGCTCGCAGCCGCCGTGCTGCAGGATGTGGGCGCACAGGTGCAGCAGCAGCGCCTCGGGACCCAGCACCCAGGCCGAGGCCGCGCCAAACTGGGCGGGGCGGGCCGTCTCCCAGAACCAGGGCATGGGGACGCGGCGGTAATAGTAGGTCGGGCTGAACAGGCTCCAGTGGATTTCCACGGGCGCCTGGCCGTCGCCGGCCTTGGCCAGCGCCACCTGATTGTTGTAGGCGGCGGAGTGGCTGTCGGGCAGGTCGCCCTGCCCCGGGGCGTAGCCTAACTGTGCCAGGGCGGCCAGCGCCGTGGGCACGTGCTCCGGGTGCACCAGCAGGTCGAGGTCGCCCATGGGACGCAAGGCGGCGCTGGCGTACAGCGTGGTGGCCAGGGCGGCGCCCTTGAGCACGATGACCGGCACACCGGCCGCGGCCAGTTGATGCAGGACCGTCTCCAGCCGGTGCAGCAGGATCAGGTTGCGGGCGGCGTTGTGGTAGTAGGCCTGGCGCAGGGCCGCTTCCGCCGCCGTCGGCAACAAGCCGCGCTGCCGCGTGGCGTGGTAGAGCAGCGGGGCTACGCCTGCACGCCGGGCCGCCTGCAACAGCAGGCCCCAGTCGAGCCCCTGCTGCGCGGCCAGGTTGCGCGCTGCCGGCAGTGCCTGCGCGTCCCAGCGTGCGCTCAGGCACAGCTTGAGCAAGCGAGCCTCGGCGCCGTCTGCAGACCCGTCAGCCAAGCGCAGTGGCGTAGGCAGCGCTGTGCTGCAGGATCTCGGCGGGCGTGCCCACTGCCAGCAGGCGCTTCTCGTTCAAGAGCAGGATACGGTCGGCATGGCGCAGCGTGGACGGTCGATGCGAGACCCAAAACAGGGTCTTGCCCTGCAGCAGGGCCGGCAGCCCGTCCACGACGGATTGTTCTGTGGCGCCGTCCAGGGCAGACGTAGGCTCGTCCAGCACCAAGATATCGGGGTCCTTGACCAGGGCGCGGGCGATGGCCAGGCGTTGCTTCTGGCCTTCGGACAGGTTGACGCCCCTTTCGCCGACGTGGGCCTGGTAGCCCGCGGGCAGGCCGGTGATGAACTCGTGGATGCCGGCGGCCTGGGCTGCGCGCGTCACCTGCGCGTCGCTGGCCTCGGGGTTGCCGTAGCGCAGGTTGTCGTCGAGGGTGCCGCTCAAGAGCAGCGTGCTCTGCGCCACATAGCCGATGCGCTGGCGCAGGGAAGCGAGCTCGTATTGCGCAGCCGGACGGCCGTCGAAGCAGATCTCGCCCTGGGTGGGCTGGTAGAAACAGAGCAGCAGGCTGAGCAGCGTGGTCTTGCCTACGCCGCTGGGCCCCAGGATGGCGACGTGCTCGCCGGGGCGGATGAGGCACGACAGGTCCTGCAGCACCGCTTCCTGCCCATCATAGGAAAAGGACACGTGCTTGAACTCGATCTCGCCCGTGAGCCGCTCGACGCGCCGGCCCGTGCCCAGGTTGTCCTCGGGGACGATGTCAAACAGCGCCGAGACGCGCTCGAGCGCGGCCAGGGCATTTTGGAGCTGCAGGTTGGCGGTGGCCAGGAACTGCGCCGGGCCGTACACGCTTCCCAGGTAGGCCTGGAAAGCCAGCAGGGAGCCCAGGCTCCACTGCCCGCGGATGACCCAGTAGGCGCCCACGACCCACACCAGCGCATGGGCCACGTCGGGCAGGGAAGCGATGGCCAGGTTGGCAGCCGAGCCGACCGCGCTCTGCTCCAGCGAGAGCTGCATGGCGGCCGTCAACGCGGAGAGGATGCGTCCCGCGGCGCGGCGCTCGGAGGCAAAGGCCTTGATCAGCGGGATGGCCGACAGCGACTCTTGCATCTGGCGCGACACCTGGGCCTGTTGCTCCATGCCCTGGTGGCCCAAGACGCGCAGCTTGCCCGCAAAGTAGCGCGCGCACCACACTAGGAGGGGCAGGAGGAGCAGCGGCACGACGGCCAGCCTGGGCTGCAGATAGAAGAGCAGGGCCACGCCGCCCAGGAATTGCAGTACGCCACTGACGACGTAGACCAGGGTGCTGGAGAAGAACCAGCGCAGCCCCTGCACGTCGGACAGCAGGCGCGACATGAGGTAGCCGGTCTGCTTGGTGTCAAAGAAGGACAACGGGAAGCGCAGGGTGCGATCGAGCAAGTCGTGCTGGATGTCGAGCAGCACCGTTTGTTCCAGGCGGGTGAAGTAGAACTGCTCGAACAGGCCGGCCAGCTTGCCCACGACCTTGATGCCGGCCAGCAGCAGGATGGCGCCGGCCAGCAGGCGCAGTTGGCGCTTGAGGATGACGTCGTCCACCAGATAGCGCGTGACCAGCGGCTGAGCAAGGCCCAGCAGGGAAATGAGCAGCACCCCAACGCCGCCGACTGCGGCTGGGCGCCAGTGGCGCAGGGCAAAGGGCCGCAGGTTGCGCAGGTTGGCGCGCGTGCTGGCCCCTTCGGCGGCCGCGCGGCCGGCGATGCCGTCGGGCGGCAGGCGGCGGGCCAGGCCGCGTTTCAGGTAGGCGAACCAGGCCGCGATCATGCTACTGCGCGTCCTCTGGCCGGGGGATGAACAGGTCATAGGGCTTGAGGCACTCAAAGCGCTGCAGCCGGGGCCACCACAGTGCCACGGTGCGCCCGCGGCAGATGTACTTGACCAGCGGGCCGTGGGGCGTTTCCAGGCGCACGACCTCTATTTGGCGGGAGAAGCAGCGGGCGAGGACGGTGCGCAGCCTGGGTGAAGCGCGCAGGGCACGGTATGGCGCGCCCAGCCTGGCCCGCAGCCACGCGCGCGCCCGGCGCGTCACCCACCCCAGGCGCGCCCACCAAAGCGCCGGCTTTCCCCCACGTACTGGCTTGAGACGCCCCTGCTGCTGGACCGCTTCCACCCGCCCGACCACCCGCGCAAAGGGAATGGGCTGGCCGTCCTGGCGTGCGTTGTTGTCGCCACGCGTGAGCACCCCCGCCGCGCTGACCGCGACCACGCGGTGCACCGTACAGGCGTCGCCGCTGGGCGAGGCGAACACGATGACGTCGCCGGGGGCGATGTCGCGCGCGGTCGGTCGGACGTAGAGCAGGTGGCCGGAGTGGAAGGTGGGAGCCATGCTGTGCCCGTGGTAGGCAAAGCACTGCGACAGGCCGGCGGCGCGCAAGGGCGCGGGGATGACGCGCGCTTCCAGATGGGCATCACTTTCCCAGTTCGGCATCGATCACATCCCAGAAATCGGACGACTTGCGGAACTCGAGCACGTAGCCCGGCACGTGGCGGGCGACTTCGGCCATGTTGTGGAAGGCTTGACGGACCCAGGGGCCAAAGTGCTGCTGTCCTACGGCATACTCCAGGACGCTCTTGGATAGGTGCCTGCACGTCTCGCGGGGCCTCAGTGGTGTAAGCCCGTTCGCATCGCCCTTCTTGAGCACAAATACGGCCCTGAGGACGGGAGCGACCGCACTATCGACCTGTGAAAGACGGTAGGATGTTCCATCCCGGCTGAGCATGACGCGATCCTCACCCACCACGCTGGCACCGATCTCCTGGCTAAGGCTGGCTACTGTGCTCTTACCAGCTCCGGACTCTCCCAGGAAGAGGCAGCCTTCGTCCGCGCGCGCAGTGGCTGCCGCATGCAACGGTCCCCCTGCGTACGCAGTGTACCACCGCAGAGCCACCGACTCCACGACATGTGCGATCAGCAGGTTGGCGTGCACCGCACGGGGGTGGTCGTCATCACGTATGAGGCAGAGGAACTTCTGAGTGTCCTCAGTCCTGCCCTGGAAGAGCAGGTAGTCCGGGTCAACCGCTTCGCCCCAGCCATCCAGCGCGCGCCAGACCCTCAGACCCCAAAGCGATTCTCCCGCCTCGCGCCCCTGCGCGACCGCCTCCTGCACAGCGTGCCACTTGGCATCCGTGCTCCCGTCAGGAAGCTGCCGCAGCACGGTCAGACTACAGTCTGCCTTAAGCTGCTGCAACTCGCTGCGAGGCGGGATTCCAGGGAGCGTGTCGGCCGGACGTCCGTGCGCGATTCCCTGCGGCAGTTCGATCGACACGCAACACAGCCCATAGAGTACGCGCAGTTTCTGGGTCAGCATCCCTCAACGCATCCTACGCACGGGTTGCAGCCGGCATCCCCTTCGGCCATGAGCCAGACGAATCCCTGATGTGCCGTACAGGTGTCTTCCGTGCCCGGCCCACTAGGGTTCAGAAATCATCACACGACAAGATCCCAATCTCCTAGCAGCGACCAGAGTCTAGAAGGTCGCAAAACTGCCGCTCAGGCACGCACCGTCCGGAGTGCTTCCGGTGGGGTTACACTCATTGAATTTGCCTGCAGCGGACCCTTGCACGCAAGTGCCCGCTTTATGCCCCATGACGCAGCTCCCTGGCTGGCTGCCCGTAAGACACCCCCCGACGGAGCGAGCAACGGTGCGGTCCAAGAGCTGGCCTTTAGGCTTCACATATGTTGGTCTTGACACGTCATCTCTCCCTTTGATTCAGTACAGAGACAGGCCGGCGACGCGCAGGGGCGTGGGGATGACGTGCTCTTCCAGGGTGGCATCACTTTCCCAGTTCGGCATCGATCACATCCCAGAAATCGGGCGACTTGCGGAACTCGAGCACGTAGGCCGGTACGCGGCGGGCTACTTCGGCCATGTTGTGGAAGGCCTGACGGACCCAGGGACCCCAGTGCTGACGGCCTACAGCGTGTTGTAGTACAGCTCTGCACAATGCCAACTGCGCCGCTTGCGGCTGGATGCTTATGACACGGTTTGTAGGGGCCTTCCTGAGCAGAAACAGCGACTCTAATACAGGTGCGGTACAATTGTTGGGAGACGATATGCGAAAACGCTTGCCATGTCGGCTCAGCATGACTCGCTCTTCATCAATGACGATTGCTCCCGCCGCCCGACTTTGAGCAGCTACCGTACTCTTGCCAGCGTCGGACGGGCCAAGAAACAGGTAGCCTTTGCCAAGGTGGGCGACACCGGCGGCGTGGAGCGGACCGCCTCTGTGTGCGACATACCAGCGAAGCGTAACGGCGTCAATGGCGTGTATGAGCCGCAGCGCCACATGGCCGGGGTGGCGCAAGTCGTCCGCAGGAACCCAGCAGAAGTAGTCGTTGTCGCGGCCTTTTCTGAAGCGAAACAGGAGCACGCTGGAATCGACTTCCTCCCCTGATCGGTACAAATCCCGCCAGGCGCGGAGGATTCCCGAATGAGTCCCTTCCAAACCCTGTCGCGCCTCTGTCCAGCTCCGGCCGATAGCGCGCCACTCCGGGTCGGCTGGCCCGACCGCTTGAGACCGCAACACCACCAGATTGCACAGCGTCTTGCGTGGCTCGGACTGACTTGGCTCGAGAGAGCGTTCGGCGCCCTCCGGAGTATAGCCTTCCGAGACACTGTCAAGCAGATGCACGGCTATAGTGCAGACGCCGTATTGAAGGTGGCCTGACCCAAAGCCATCCACGAAGTCGGCGCTACGCAAGCCGACCGCGGTCCGTCACATCACTCATTCCGGTGACAGGCTAGCGGCAGGCCCTTTCACACATGCGCGCCGAGGAGTGTGGCCCTGCGGCATACATCCCTGCACGGTGGTCATATTGTGCACGGACTACAGAAGAGCCTTGGTCCCAATAGCACAACCCTCCCACGCACGCGTCCCTGGCAACGTGCACGAAGGCGCAATGCTTCCAACGGCTGACCCATTCGGATTGCAGGACCCTGCCTCAAAGCCTGGCAGTCCGCAGGAACCTGGAAAGCTACCGCCAGCGCACAGGCCAACCGATACCGCAAGAGATCTGTCAAGTAGTTGTGCAACAGGCTTCACGTATTTCTGTTTTCTCATCATATGCCTCCTTAACGATTGGTTTGCTCGCGTCAACTTGCCGGGAGATACCCGCACCGTCTTCTCGCCCTGGGAAACTGGTCTACTGCATCGGCCGCGCCACAGAGCCAGAAAGGAGCAACAAGGTTGCCTGTCCGAGAGAAGCTGTCTGCTACGCAGAACCCCTGGCAGGCATCTCGAAACAGACAGTTGCCGCAGATACCTTCAAGCTGACCCGGGACGACCTCCCGGATTCTCCGAATGGTGGGATGGCTGGTCCAGATCGCCTCGATGGAATTGTCCCCCAACATCCCGTAGACGAGGTTTTGATCCTGTACTCCGATGCCGCAGAGGGCCAGGTGACCAGAGTGCAGAATGCCCAGGATGTGGAGGATGTCGCAGCTATCGCACCCCGCACGGCCGGACAAGCGACGGATGCGCTGAAAGGCGGGCGGCCAACTGTAGTGGACGGGGATGCGCACGCGATCTTGCAGCTCGTCCTCCACCCAGCGTCCCAGCTCGATCAGGCGCTGGATGCCCTGCACCCGCTGCTGGAAGGCCCCGCCGCGCCCCGTCTCCATGATGATGTTGCACTTGAGCGACGAACAGCCCACGGCCTCGGCCCAATGCGCCAGGGGCTCGATTTCGTCCAAGTTGCCCTCGTACAGGCTCATGATGACCTGGGGATGAAAGCCTGCTTCGACCAGTCGCTGCACACCGGACTGGGCCTGCACAAAGCTGCCTGACACTCCACGCAGGTAGTCGTGCGTGGCGGCTGTCGCGCCGTCCAGGCTGACGGAGAGGAAGCTCACGCTGCTCTTCTCGCGCAGGTAGCGCGCCCAGTCCGCAGTGATCAACGTGCCGTTCGTTTCGATGGTCACGCCCAGTTGCCGCTCGGCCGCATAGTCCAGCATGCGCTTGATCTCGGGGTGGACGAAGGGTTCGCCACCCGTGAACTTCAAGTGGTTCAGGCCCAGCGGTTCGCCCTCGCGGATGGCCAGCTCGAACAGCCCAAAGGGCAGGCTGTCCTGGCTGGCTTCCTGGCCCGGCGCCAGGAAGCGCGGCGTGATCCAGCAGTGGCGGCAGGCCAGGTTGCATGCGCCGGTGATGTACATGTAGTAGGTGGTGAGCGGTGGCACGCCTTCCGGGAGCTGCAGCTCAGTAGGCATAGACGGGGTCCTCCCCCACATAGGCGCGGTAGCAGTCGCGCGGGTTGGTCTTGTTGACGTCGCCGGTGACGGCGTAGGCCACGCCCGGGCAGCCGCCCGTGCAGTAGGGCTGGTAGCGACAGCCGACGCAGCGCGGGTCGGCGTCCAGGGGGATGGCGTGGCGCTGGCGCAGGGCGTGCAGCCCGGGCGCGTTGCGCCATACCTCGAGCAGGGCGTCCTGACCCACTCTGCCCAGCGCGATGTGGGCCAACTGGTGGCAGGGCACGTAGGTGCCGTCGTGCAGCACCGCCAGGCTTTGCCACATGGCGTTGCAGGCCGTCAGATGGCCGGTGGGGTAGGCTGCATCGAATTCGCCCGTAGCGCACGCGCGTTCGACCTTGGCGACGAGCTCGGCCATAATGAGCGGCCCGGCGCTGGAACCGCGCGCGACCCCGGGGTACTGACGGTCGAACGCTTGCATGACTTGGAAGCTTGAGCGGCGCTCGTCGCGGGTCATCTCCAATGCGTTGTGGTTGCAGTGGCCGGCGCCCATGGGGTAGGCTTCGTTGACGCCGAAAGACTGCAAGCCCAGATCGGCGTGCAGCATGTGCAGGGTCGGCGCGAGGTCGTGCACGTTGAGCTTGCTGACGGTGACGCGCGCCGTGCAGGGCAGCCCGGCCTGCTGCAACGCCGCGATGCCGCGCCGCATGTGCTCGAAGGCGCCTGGTCCGCGCAGGGCGTCGTGCGTCGCGGGGCAGGAACCGTCCACGGATACCTGCACATAGTCCAGACGGCGGCGGAACTCGGCCAGGCGCTGCGCGACCTGTGCGGTGATCAGGGTGGCGTTGGTCAGGATGCAGAAGCGCAGCTTGTTGCGCACCACCGCCTCGAGCAGCTCCCACAGGTCTGCGCGCGTAAAGACCTCGCCGCCCGTGAGCGTCACGCTCATCACGCCGGCGTCGCGCAGCTCCTGGAAGAAGCCCAGCCAGGTCGCGGTGGGCAGGTCGCTGTGCGCGACCATCTCGTCGGCGTAGAAGCAGTGTTTGCAGGCCAGATTGCAGCGTCCGGTCAGGGCGATGTCCACGGACGCCGGCGAGCGGAGCGCTTGTCGCGTCATGCCGCGCCCCTGCGAGGCGGAAGTGCACCGCAGAGGGCGCAGCCTCGCCGAAGGGATGGCGAGACGCCAAGTACGCGGAGATCGCAGAGGAGGATAGATATTACTTTCATTCGCCTCAAGCTGTCTCCGCGTTCTCTGCGGTCTCCGCGGTGGTGTGTACCGGATGCTCTGGGGACGGGTCTTGGACGCCGAGGAAGCCGCTGTCGAGCATGCTGGTGACGAACTCTTCGACGTCGGCGGCCACAGTTTCGGCAGGGACCTCGTCAAAGTCTTGCAGGAACGCCGCGGCGATTTCGCTCTGCGTGCGCCCCTGGGCGCAGAGCTTCCAGATGTAGAGGCCGGTGCTGTTCAGCAGTTGCACCCGATCGGAATCGGGGTTGAACAGCAAGGCGCCGTCCTCGTCCTCCTCACGCAGGTTCACGTCCGGGTTCTGTACATAGCGCGTCTCGTCCAATCCCACCCCCTTCCAGGAACCCTGCACCAGGCGCAGGCATCCCAACTCCAGCAGCCTGTCGCAGGCCGCTGCCACGCCCTGGCGGGCGTCCTCACCGCCGGTGGCCCAGGCGGCGGCGTACTCTTCAGCGACCTGGGCCAACGAGCGCTGGCCATCCAGGCGCTCCAGCACCCACGCCTGAGCGCGCTCGAGCTCGGCCACACTCTTGCGGCGCATGTCGAGCAGCACAGCGCCGTCCTCGAAATGCTCCACCTCGATGTGCCTGGCCAGCGCCCAGACGGCGTCCAACGAGCTGGTCTCAACGCTGCTCATGGCCGGGCCAAGCCATGTGCAGCAGAGCCGCGTCGCACCAGCGGCAAGAAGACCTGCTGCAGTAGCGGCGGCCCCAGATGGTATACCCCGGGGAGGTCCCACTCGGCGCCTGCCAGCCATCCGCCTGGGCCGAAGTAGCGCCCCCAGTCCACGAACTCGCCCAAGCGCCCCTGCAGTACGGTCACTGTGTCGCGCGGCTGACCCTTGGCGATCGCAAGGCGGAACTCCTGGCTCTCCACGACGCGCGTGGCGGTCCCGACCCAGGTGGCGGCGGTCAGCGTGATGGTCACAGTCTGGGACGGTCGCGGCGCGTAGACGAAGGACAGCGCACGCTCTCCCGCAGAGAGATCACCGAGCGTGGCGCTGACGGCGCCGGCGCCCTCCCAGCTCAACTCGGCCGTCGCTGCGACGGGAATCCAGCCGTCGTTGGCCACCTGCAGGGTCAATAGGCCGTCCTGTGCAGAGACGCCGGTTAGCTCCAAGTGGGGGGACGCCGCCAGGACGTAGAGGTTGAAGGCGTTCCAGCGCTGCACGACGTGCAGGATGGCGGCCGGGTCGGGGTTTTGCCCAACGCCTGAGCTGAGGCCGACCGTGAAGGAGCCGCTGGCGCCGATGCGCTGGGTAAAGGCAATGGCGCTCGCTCCGTAGACCTCCGGGCTCCAGGCGTAGATGCCTTGCTGGTAGAGCCAGTCCAGGGTGGCGCCTGATGCGGTATACTCCAGGCCGCGCGCGGCCCAGGCGTGCGGTGCGCCTCGGAAGCCATTGCTCTCGGTCAACTGGCTGCCCTTGCGGGAGAGCATCTCGTAGACCAAGGCGTCGGGGAGCGCTGCCTGCGGCGACCAGGCCCAGGGGTGCAGGATCAGGTCGGCCCCCGAGTGATACGACAGGCCCGTGACGATGTGCGTCTGGGACTGGAGCAAGTCGCGCACCGCCCTGGTCTCCGGCTCGGAAAAAGGCTGCGGGCCGCGGTAGCCGGGAGACCAGACGCGCGCATCGCCCTGATCCCAATCAAGGTCGTAGTTGCGGTTGGCATCCACTCCGCCACTGGGGTCCTCGTTCACGCTGCCGTCCTGGTCGTCATCGAGCTGGGGAATCGGGCGGGACTGGCCGTCAAAGACGCCCACGTACTCCCAGTCCAACTGGTGGTCTTGCCAGCCTGAGGCGAAGGGATCGTCTGGATGGAGGTCGGCCCAGGCCTGGTCGAAGCGGTAACGGTACAGCATGTAGGTTCCGTAGCCCATGCCATTGGCGGGGTCCTCGTCCAGAGCGCCATCGGCATCGTCATCGCAACAACCTGGATTGGCCGTGCGGCGCTGCGAGAAATCGGAGCTGAGAAAGATGTCATTGCCGTCCAGGTTGACCGAGGGGACGGCGTAGACCGTACGCGTGTCCAGGAGATGCGTCACAAGCGGGTCCGAGCCATAGTTGGCGAGCAAGTACCAGGCCGTGTAGAGCACGACCTGTTGGCTGATGGGTTCGCGCGCGTGGTGTTGCCCGTCCAGGTACATGGCCGGCCGCGCGGCGGGATCGCCGTTGTCCTGGTTGCCCAGGCGCAGCGCCAGGATGGGTCGCGCCTGCCACGAAGCGCCCAGCGTGACGGTCTGCACCAAGCGGGGATAGAGCGCTTGCAGTTGCTGCGTAAACGTCACGACCTCGGCCGAGGTCGGGTAGTGCTCCCAATCCAGCGCCAAAGCACTGCGAGCGCGAGTCGCACTGCTCGTGACTGGGCCCGACGGACGAGACAGACGGTTGGGGACATCGCGCGGGCTGAGCGCCTCCACCGCCTCGGTCCAGCGAAAACGCGGATCTTCGGGAGGAGCGGCGGCCAGGCTGCGTGTGCAGCAGGCACACAATGCAAGGGCCAACAAGGCCGCTGCGAGCTGCCGGCGCGCGGCTAGAAGCCCGCTCTTGGTCTGCATGCGCACGCTAGTCGGCGCCGGTCACGAGATAGCGGGCCATTGTTTTACCGTGGAGATCGCAGCCTCGCCAGACTGATGGCGAGACGCCAGGTACGCGGAGGACGCAGAGAGGGAAACGTATGTTGATTTCTTCTCTGCGGCCTCTGCGCGCTCTGCGGTTACTCCGTATGGCAACCGGTGGTTTGACATACTCCGCTTCTTGTCTTACAATACGGCGCATTCGGGTAAGACAAACGGAAGGAGATGGGAACATGCTTGCCAGACTGTCATCCAAAGGCCAACTGGTGATCCCCAAGGCCGTGCGGCAGGCCTTGGGGCTGCGGACGGGAACGCAGTTCCGCGTGCATTTCAACGAGGGCAGGATCATTCTGGAGCCGGTGTCCTGTGCGGCGGCCGACGCGCTGTGCGGCAAGTACTCTAACCTGGACTTGATAGCGGACATGGAGGCAGAACACCGCCAGGAGGTGCGGGATGAAACCACGCTTTGTGCTTGACGCCTGGGCGATCCTGGCATTGCTGCAGAAGGAGGAGCCGGCGGCCTCACGCGTGCAACGCCTGTTGAAAGACGCCGAGAACGGCCTGGCCGAACTGTTCATCTCGATCATCAACCTGGGCGAGATTGCCTATCGCATCGGCAGGCTGAGGGCCGAGGACGAAGCGCTGGCAACCCTCGAAGAAATACGTCGGCTGGCCCTCACTATCGTTCCGGCCAGCGATGAAGCTGTGCTCGCCGCAGCGCGCTTCAAGATGCACTATGCCGTCTCCTATGCCGATGCCTTTGCGGCCGTAGCCACCGACGAATTGAAGGCCACGCTTGTGACCGGCGATCCAGAGCTTACGCAACTGGGCGATCGCCTGCGGCTGGAGAAGCTCGAGCGGGGGTGAATTCCTACCGCAGAGATCGCGGAGAACGCAGAGAAAAGAAAAAACATGCTAAAATGCTGCAAAGAGGTTTTTACCTATCGAGCCTACGCGGTTGCCATGGAGACTCGTCGAGGTTGTGGACCATGCGACGAATGCCGTGCTTGAGGATGTCGACGTTAAAGTTGATCAGCAATCCGACTGGGCAGCCGGAGAGTCTGAGATAGGACAGCAACTGGGCTTCGTGAATGGGAGCCAGCTTGTCAACGGCCTTGATCTCGATGATGACCTGGTCCTCGACCACCAGGTCGAGCCGGTAGCCGCAGTCCAGGCGGACGTCCCGATAGACCACCGGCAGCGGCTTTTGCTGCTCCAGGTGCAGGCCTCGCTGGGCGAGCTCGAAGGCCAGGCAGGCCTGGTAGGCCGATTCCAGGAGACCAGGGCCGAGGGCGCGGTGCACCTCAATGGCTGCGCCGATGATGCGCTCTGTGATCTGGTTCAGGTCCTGTGCCATGTGTGCCTTCGTGAGAGACTCCACCGCAGAGATCGCAGAGCACGCAGAGAACACAAAGAAAAAACAATGGAAGGGTTTCTGTGCCTTACGGAGGGACTCCACCGCAGAGATCGCAGAGCACGCAGAGAACACAAAGAAAAAACAATGGAAGGGTTTCTGTGCCTTACGGAGGGACTCCACCGCAGAGATCGCAGAGCACGCAGAGAACACAAAGAAAAAACAATGGAAGGGTTTCTGTGCCTTACGGAGGGACTCCACCGCAGAGATCGCAGAGCACGCAGAGAAGAAATCAATATAAGGATGCAGAGCGGATCATCTCCTGCGCGGTTTACCCAGCCCCCAAACCGTGATGCCCCCGCGCGCGCAGGCCTGGGGGGACAGGCAGCCGCGGCCGTCGACCAGGATGCGCCGGCGCATGGCCTGGGTGGCCTGCAGGAACGCGGGCGTGAGGTAGACGTGGTGGCGCGTGACGAGCGCGGCGCAGTCGGCGCCGGTCAGGGCTTCCAGCAGGTCCTGGGTGAAATGGACATTGGAATTCACCGCAGAGATCGCAGCCTCGCCGAAGGGATGGCGAGACGCCAAGTACGCGGAGGACGCAGAGAGGGAAGAAGGATTAGACACGGAGGGCACAGAGACCCCTTCACCCTCTTCTACTCCGTGTACTCTGTGTTTCAATCCCCTATCCTCTTTGTGTTCTTTGTGTTCTTCGTGTTTCGATTCTGACCCTTCGCCGCGCTCGCCGCGGTTCAATCCTAATGCTTCCCAGTCGGCAAGGCGGACATAGGGATCGTGGGCCACCACCGTCGCGCCGCGGGCGCACAGGGCGCGAATGAGCGGGGCGGCGGGGGTGTTGCGCATGTCGTCCGAGTCCTCCAGGTAGGCCACGCCCAGCACGGCTATGCGTGCGCCGGCCAGGGGCTGGACGGGGGTGCAAGCAAGGAGCGGGGGGGATGGGGCGACTCTCGGATTCTCCGCTGCGGGGGTTGTCCCCCACGCGTCTTCCAGCGCTTGCTGCACCAGGTCGGCCATGTGCAGGGGCATGTGGTCGTTGATCTGGCGCGCCACGGCCAGCAGGCTGGAGGTGGCGCCATTGCAGCCGTAGGTCATGGCGCCGTGGTTGAGCAGCCAGGGGTCTTTGGGCAGGCAGTGGCCGCCCACGCCCGCGCCGGGCAGGTGCATGTGGCGGTCGGAGCGCGAGTTGACCAGGCGGCGCACTTCGAACACGTCCACGCCCAGGCTCTCGCACAGCAGCGCCATTTCGTTGGCAAAGGCGATGTTGACGTCGCGGTAGGTGTTTTCCACGGTCTTGGCCAGCTCGGCGGTGAGGCAGTCGGTGGAGTGGATCTCGGCCTGCACGACGTTGGCGTAGAGCTGGACGGCGCGGCGGGTGCTTGCGGGGTCGATGCCGCCCACCACGCGCGGCATGGTGATCTGGAATTCGAGCAGCTTGCCGGGCATCACGCGCTCGTAGGCAAAGGCCAGGAAGAAGTCTTGGCCCGCCTGCAGGCCCGACTCTTGCTCCAGGAGGGGCTGCACCACGTGCTGGGTGGTGCCGGGGGCCACGGTGGACTCGATCACCACGAGCGTGCCCGGGCGCAGGTAGCGCCCCACGCCGGCCGCCACCTCGCGCAGGCTCTCGTACTGCGGGACGCGGTTGGCGTCCACGGGGGTTTGCACGTCCAGCAGGATGGCGTCGGCCTCGCGGCAGACTGATAGGTCGTCCGTGACGTGGAAGGTGCGTTTTTCCAGCACGACGCGCTGCAGGAGGGTGGCCAGGCCGGGTTCGTGGCCCTCAAAGGGGCTGCGGCCCTGGTTTAGGGCGTCGATCTTCCAGCCTGAGCGCGCGGAGCGGCGCTGCACGCCGGTCACCTGGAATTCTGGCACGTCGGCGAGCAGCGCGGCGCAGGGGATGCCCACGTAGCCCATGCCGATCACGACAATGTGCATCAACACCTCGGAACAGGGAAGAATTGAGAAATAAGAAGTGAGAAATAAGAAGTGAAACGTGATACGTGACGAGTGAAGAATTGAGAATTGAGGGTCAACGCGCTACGCGTGCGTTTCCTACCGCATGAAGTCTTCGACGCTCACACCGGCCTCGCGGATGATGGCTCGCAGCGTTCCCTAAAGCCCAAGGATTCGCCGCGCTCGCGACGGTAGGCTGCGACAAGCTTGACCACATCGATGCAATTGAAGATGGCTTGCCCGACGGTGTCGCCTTCTGCGAATGCGCCTTGGACGCCCGGCACCGAGGCCAGGTAGCCATCCTCGTTGGCTTCTAACACTACGGACAAGTGTTCAGAATTGAGGAATGAGAATTCAGAAATGAGAATGCGGAGGCGCGAGAACTGGTGCTTCCTTCTTAATTCTGAATGCTTATTGCTCATTTCTCACTTCTTACTTCTCATTTCTTCCCCGATCGCCCGAATCGTCTCCTCCAGCGGGATCTCCGCCTGCCACCCGATCAGCCGCTTGACCTTGCCCACGTCGGGCACGCGACGCTGCATGTCTTCAAAGCCGGCTTCGTAGGCCTGCTCGTAGGGCACCTGGGCGATGGGAGAGCGGCTGGCGGTGAGCTGGAGCACCAGGCGGGCCAGTTCGGTGATGGTGACCTCGCGCGTGGAGCCCAGGTTCACGACCTGGCCGTCGGCGGCCGGGCAGTCGGCCAGGGCCACGATGCCGCGCACCACGTCGCGCACGTCGGCAAAGCAGCGGCTCTGCGTGCCATCGCCATACACCGTGAGCGGCTGCCCCGCCAGCGCCTGCGCCACGAAGCGCGGCACCACCATGCCGTAGCGCCCGGTCTGGCGCGGCCCGATGGTGTTGAAGAGGCGCACGATCAGCACGGGCAGCGCGCGTTCCTTGTGGTAGGCCAGGGCCAGGAACTCGTCCACGGCTTTGCTGGTGGAGTAGCTCCAGCGACTGCGCGTGGTGGGGCCCAGGACGCGGTCGTCGTCCTCGGCAAAGGGCACCTTGTCGCTCTTGCCGTAGATCTCGGAGGTGGAGGTGAGCACCACCTTGCGGCGGTAGCGGTTGGCCACACGAAAGACGGCGGCCGAGCCCATGATGTTGGTCTCGATGGTGTGCACCGGCGAGCGCACGATCATCTCCACGCCCACGGCCGCGGCCAGGTGGTAGATCACGTCGCACTCGCTGGCCAGGCGGTCCATGACGACCTCGTTGGTGATGGTGTCGATGGCCAGGTGGAAGCGCGGGTTGCGCGCCAGGGCCTGGATGTTCTCCAGCCGTCCCGTGGAGAGGTCGTCGATGGCGGCCACCTGGTGGCCCAGGGAGATCAGATACTCGCCGAGGTGGCTGCCGATGAACCCCGCCCCGCCGGTGATCAGTGCTTTCAAGAATGCGCCTCACGCGGAAAGGATGTCAGACGTGGAGATAGTACTTGAAAGGCGGAGTTGGGTCAAGTCTTATCCACAGATTACACAGATTGACGCAGATGGGGGAAGGAAGAATTGAGAAATGGGCTCACTTGTTCAATCTGCGTTCATCCCTGTAACAGATCAGGGACGAACGGTCTGCGGAATCTGCGGATGAATCCCCGTTCGCCAGGGCCAGGGAGAGGCCGAGGACGAACCAGGGCAGGAAGGACAGTTTGGTGCCCCAGGTGGCCACGTCGAGCAGGCCCTGCAGCACGAGCACGGCCTGGCTGCCCAGCAGGCCCAGGGCCAGCAGCCCCTGACCCGGCCTCTGCTCACCGGAAGAGAGGGGCGCGCGGGTGAGGCTGCGCCACGTGGCGAACGCAGTGCCCAGGAGCAGGGCCAGGTAGGCGATCAGACCCGGCAGGCCCAAGTCCACGGCCACCTGCAGGAACAGGTTGTGGGCGTGGTGCGCCAGGCCTGCGCTGAGGAAAAAGGGGTAGAGCAGGGGCTGCACCAGGTCAAAGGTACCCAGGCCGATGCCGGTGAAAGGGAAATCCTCGAGCATGTAGAGGGCGCGCGACCAGACTTCCTGGCGGCCGGCCAGGCTGGTGAGCGTGCCGGTGCTGGAGAGCAGCTCGACCCAACGGCGCGCGTCTGGCATGCCTCCCTGCCATAGCCAGACCAGCAGCGCGGCCGCGCTGCAGAGCGCCAGCCAGCGCAGCGGCCGCCAGCGCCAGAGGGCCATGCCCAGCGCGGCCAGGCCCACGGCCAGCAGCGAGGCGCGCGCCTGGCTGAGCACGAGCATGGCCGTGATGGCCAGGAGCACGGCGCCCCAGCCCAGGCGTGCCAGGGCGGCCCTCCAGGCGGAGCCCAGGACGCGCAGAGCCAGCAGCGCGGCCGCCAGCGGCCAGATCAGCGCCAGCCCGCCGCCCAGCACGTTGGCGTTGATCTGCTCGCTCCAGAGCGGTTTGAGCCCGGCCAGGACAGGAAGGGCGTTGAAGAGCTTGGACGTCGGCCAGGTCGTGACGCTCAAGGGGGCGAGCAGGGCCAGCCCTGCGCCGCACAGCGCCAGCACGCCCGCGGCGGTCCACAGTCGCTGCGGGGTGACGGCCCAGTTGACGACACTGTGGCAGAGCAGCAGGCCCGCCAGCAGTTGGTACAGCGCCGGCAGGGTCACGGCGTGGTCCGCTGAGGCCCACCACGTCAGCGGCAGCAGGAGCCACAGCACGAGCAGGGGCCCGTCGGCCGGCGTGCGGACGGTGAGGCGGCCCGCCGTGGCCCACCGCAGCGCCCACAGGGCCGCGAGGCCGCCCAGGGCCCAGGGGGACCAGCGGCCGGGAAAGACCAGTAACGGGACGGCGGCCAGGGCGCAGCACAGTTCGAGGCGATTGAGCCAGGTGGCGAGACGCCCACGAGGGAGACGCCCATAAGGGACACGCCCACAAGGGGCTATGCTACGTATCTCGTGCGGAGGCGTTGCATCGGGCGGCGTGCCCGTGG
>Ga0315294_10000315_pt1 | contig 52219 bp, 40 predicted proteins | sample YL17G13_40_MG_FD_203626 | JGI IMG/M metagenome (GOLD analysis project Ga0315294, IMG submission 203626) | Sediment microbial communities from Yellowstone Lake, YNP, Wyoming, USA - YL17G13_40 | ecosystem: Environmental > Aquatic > Freshwater > Lake > Sediment | place: USA: Wyoming | collected... | reverse complement strand
CGTGAAAAAACGCAATACGGCCATTAAAACTCTGCCAAATATCAAAAACTGCTTTTCGCTTATTGACGAAGGGGGGGGGGATAAAGAATACAATATAGATAGAGGAAATATTCTCCCCGGAAAGTTTGGGGTATGGTTGCAGTGATTTTTCAGAACAGAGGATGTGTTCTGGATATAGGAAGCGTTGTTTCTGAGGAACTAAAAATATGAAAACTATAACCAAACCCAAATCATTCTCGCCGAGAGCATTTACTCTCATCGAACTTCTGGTTGTCATCGCCATTATCGCATTGCTGCTTGCGATTTTGGTTCCCGCATTGAGCAAAGCCAAAATGTATGTCCAAAGGGCGGTTTGCGCAAATAACGTGCGACAGTTGTGTCTTGGTACACGTCTTTATGCCGATCAGAATAAGGGGCTTATCCCCACGGGGCTGAACTCCCTAGGAACCACCTCCCCCGGCTTTTGGTTTTGGGATATAGGTTTTTGGACGACCAACGAAATCTCACGTTACGCCGGCATCGACTATAAAGTATTTTTCTGTCCGGCTAATACGAAAAAAAGGCTACCGATGCCCGATTTTGGCAGTTTCAGTGGTGTAAGACATGGCCGGGGGTCGATCTGAAACAGGAACAGTCGCACAGAGATGAAAATACTTTATCGCTGGCTAATCAAAAAGATTACTATCGCGTTTTGCCCTATGTTTTTATGTTTGATAAATACACGTATAACGCGGCCACAAACATATACACGTCGCTGCTGCCGGACCCTTTAGCATCGGGAGAAAAAGCGAAGTGGATCCGAAAGATGTCAGATCTGAGAAATGCATCCGCCACACCCATGGTAATGGATGTCTTGATTGATGACGGTACGGGAAGAAACTTCGATAATATCGAAACAGGCGACTCATATAATATATTTGGGCTGCCGGATAGTTCAAATCATTTTACCCGACAAAACTTCGTCGGAACTACACATAAAATACCGTTGGGAATCAACACCGGTTACATAGACGGTCATGTAAAGTGGAGGGATTTCAGAGAAACGAAACTCCAACTGAGGCCAGAGATGACTGCACCTGGAGGGGGGATGACTGCACCTATCGGTATGTATTTCTGGTGGTAATCTGAAAAATCATTTGTTCAAAATAAGAAAAAGCCAGCCGACAAATCATGGCTGGTTTTTTTATTTTCTCACTGTTTATTTTGCCGGCAATTTACAGCAGCTTATAAGCGTTTTCGCCGCCGTTAAGTACCTGCACCAGCGGAAGCGCACGGTCAACGCCTTCGATAAATGACGGCCTCGCCGCCCAGGGACAGACGTTCAGCACGCCGGTCAAATCCATCCAGTGCTGCAGTCGCGCCGCTGGTAAATCGCGAATCATGTGGAAATGGTTTGCTACAGCGTACTGTTTGTACTCGGTCATAGAGGCGTACTTTGGCACAATAAATGTATGTGGCCAGTTCCAGTTGGTTAAGCTGCACATCGCCTTTTCCAGTTTGGCCGGCACTGCGGTTGTTATTCCTTCGTCCCAGACCATACTGAATTTACCGCTGACACAGGAGTATGCCATTCGTCCAATGATACCCTCGATGCCGGCCGGCGACATAAACGTCACAGAATTTCCGCCGCCGGGAAAATAGCCTTCATCGGCCAGGGGCATCTGCACCCGGCTCATAATCGCTTTGACCGATTCGCCCGGTTTGCCTGCCCAGTCAAATGATGCACTGCCGGAATTGTTGCCGTCAATAAGACCTTTCTGCGCCCAGTCGGCTTTAGCGGGAATCGCAACCTTCAGCTTTTTGGCCAATTCCTTGATTTCCCACGCCTCCCAGATTTTCCGCAGGTCCATAAACAACGGCGGATTGCCGCCGCAAAGCCACGTCATAAACAACATCGTCAGCAGCGCCTGTGCATCAGCTTCGGTGGCGTACGGCATCGCGGGTTTGGAGCCGTTATGGTCAAAGGTACTGTTAAACAGCGACTCCATCACGTCCGCCACCGGCAGCGGCAGTCCCCGCGTGTCGGAACCCCATTCGAGCTGGCTCATAAAACCACCGCCGATAGCATTCAGGTCGGTCATTAAATCACGGACAATCAAATACATCGCCAGCGAAAGATTGAATCGCTCGCTGTCGGCATCGGTTTTAAGTTCGAGCCGTTTTCCAACGTGCGCATCAATCCAGCTTCGCAAAGCTCTAAGTTCTTTGGCGTCATAAGCCTTTTTACTCAGCATATCGGCCAGCAGTTTCATATCCAGGCGTGTGATTTCAACGCCGAATGTGTTGCGGGTGGGAATCACGTGAGCCAGCGCTGTTTCCATCCCCATCGAATCGTGGCCGAAAATGACGACGCGTCTTCCGCGAAGGCCGACAAACGCAACAGCCGCGTAGCACCAGTCGATAAGATTTTTCGCCGTCGCCGCCGACATTTGCGGGTTAAGTCCCGTATCGGGCCAGTTGCCGACATTCAGCGCGGTCATTCGACCGGACTGAGCCAGGGCGCCGTTGAGGGCGTGGGAATAGACGACGCCGGGCTTGGGGCCGCTGTTGCCGCAGGTGATATTCAGCGGCGTCTCCTTCGGAAACTGCTGCAAAAGAGAAATCGCCGTCAACTGCGGAAACGCCCAGGTATCCGGACAGCAGACCAGAATATCCACCCCCGCCGCGCGAAACTGCTGCGCGACAATGTCGGCCTGCTTTTCACTGTCAATCAGCACATCTGAATACACCACCGGCACGGGGGTTTTATCCGGCAAAACGACTTTGCCACTGATGGTCCCGGCGACCATTTGAATGATGTTGCGGGCGCGAAGCCGGCTGTCCCTGTCAATGCGGGGGTCGCACGGCGAAAACACGCCGATAACAGGAATTTTGGGACTGGGTTTGGCTATCGACGGCAGTTTTCTGGCGGAAATAGTTTTACTCATATCCCGTTTCTCCCATTCAAAATGAATTTCTGTTTTGTTTTATTTTTGTCCGTAGTAGGCGTTTTTGCCGTGTTTGCGAAGGTAATGTTTATCCAGAAGTGTTTGACTAATTCCAGCTATGCCGGGGTTGAGCATAATCGTTTCAAACGCCATCGCGGCAACCTGCTCCAGTACCACGGCATTTTCCACGGCTTTATCCGCATCTTTGCCCCACGTGAACGGCCCATGGCCGGCTACCAATACCGCCGGAATACTCATCGGCTCAATGCCGTTAAATCGGCGAACAATGACTTTGCCGGTGTCGAGTTCGTAATCGCCTTCAATCTCCTGACGGGTCATTGCCTCCGTCACCGGAATCGGACCGTAAAAATGGTCGGCGTGCGTCGTCCCCAAAGCCGGGATTTCCCGACACGCCTGCGCCCACGCCGTCGCCTTGGGTGAATGTGTATGGCAGATTCCGCCAACCTCCGGAAAACAGCGATACAACTCCAGATGCGTCGGCGTATCAGACGACGGGCGCATATCGCCCTCAAAAACTTTGCCGTCCAAATCCAGAAGAACGATTTTGTCCGGCGTCAGTTCGTCATAATTTATGCCGCTGGGCTTGATGGCGATAACGCCTTTTTGCCGGTCGATGCCGCTGACATTACCCCACGTGAAGATGACCAGCTTGTGTTCGACCAATGCCAGATTGGCCCTACAGACGGTTTCTTTGAGTTGCTCAAACATTACGCATTCGCTTTTTCTTTAATCGCCAGCAGGTCTTTCATCACGCCGGAAATATCCTGCGCCGTACCTTTGACGCCCAGACTGTCGTGCATCTTTTTATACAGAGTGTAAATCTGCGAATAAACCTGATGCGCCTTTTTGTCGGGCTTGAAGGTCTTGGCTTTCAGACCGCACATCGCCTTTTGGGCGGCGGCAAAATTTTTGTGCGCCTTGCCCACGACCGCCGCGGCGATCGCCGACCCCAGCGCGCAGGTCTGCGCTGAGCGTGAAACCTTCATTTCGCGTCCCGTCACATCGGCGTAAATCTGCATCAGCATCGGGTTTTTCTCTGCGATGCCGCCGCAGTTGACGATTTGCTTAATCAAGACGCCATATTCCTCAAAACGATTGATAATCGTCAATGCGCCAAATGCCGTCGCCTCAATTAACGCGCGATAAATTTCTTCCGGCCGCGTATGCAGCGTTTGCCCCAGCAAAAGACCCGTCAGCCGCTGGTCAACCAGAATCGTGCGGTTGCCATTGTTCCAGTCCAGTGCAAGTAATCCAGATTGGCCGGCTTTGAGTTTGCCGGCCTTTTTGGTCAGTTCCACGTGAGAACCGGCTTTTTTACCGCCGGGCTGGATGTAGTTGACAAACCAGTTGAAAATATCGCCGACAGCAGATTGTCCCGCTTCCAGACCCCAGTAGCCCGGCAGGATCGAACCATCGACAATGCCGCAGATACCCGGAATATCAGGCAGTTTTTCAGTATTCGGCCAGACCGCCATATCGCAGGTGCTGGTGCCGATGATTTTGACCAGCGTCCCCGGCTGGATGCCGGAACCGACGCCGCCAAGGTGCGCATCGAAGGCGCCAATGGCTACAGGAATGCCCGCGGGCAGACCAAGTCTTTTTGCCCATTGTGCGGTCAAACCGCCCGCGGCAATATCAATCGTATAGGTCTCATTCGGCAAAGAATCACGAAGACAACCCAGTTTGGGATCAAGCGCTGTCAAAAATTCCTTGTCCGGATAACCGCCCCATTCCTGATTAAACATCGCCTTGTGGCCCGCGGCACAGCGGCAGCGTTTGAGCCTGCGAGGATGGTCGGTTCCCGTCAGCGCCGCTGGAATCCAGTCAGCATGTTCCACCCACGTATAGGCGGCGTCAAACACTTTCTTGTCCGCTTTGAGGCAACGCCAGATTTTGCTGAAGAACCATTCGGACGAGTAAATCCCGCCGCACTTGGCCAGATAGTGAGGACGCATTTGCGCGGCCAGTTCGGTGATTTTCGCCGCCTCCGCATAGCCGGTATGGTCCTTCCACAGCCAGGCACAGGCGTTGGGGTTGCCTTTAAACTTCGGCAGCATCGCCAGCGGCATTCCGTTCTCATCCACGGGAATCGGCGTCGAACCCGTAGTATCGACGCCGATACCGACAACCTTATCCGGCGAAAATTTCCTGTCCGCCTTCTTCGCCCGAACAAGGGCCTGCTTAATTGTGATTTCCAAACCTTTAATATAATCCGCCGGGTTCTGACGGGCAACATTGTGGTCCGTACGGTCGAGAATGATTCCCGCCTGTCCGGTCGCATAACCCCAGACGGATGTACCTATCTCTTTCCCGTTGGCTGTATCCACTATCAAACACCGCACGGAATTGGTGCCATAATCCAATCCTATTATATAAGGTATAGCATCCTCCTGTTCGATTACCAGAAGTAAACGTAAAACGCCACAATGACCCCCAGAATAATCGCCGTATGCAGAATATCCCAGCCGTTCCAACTGGCGCGTGTGGCGGCCTTTTCTTCCAGCGTAGCGGCGCCGTATGTATAGCGCATCTGCTGTGCGGTAGGCGCTTTGCTCAGCAGGCTGATGAGAACCATCGTGATAATACAGATGATAAACAGCGCCACGCAGACGTGCAGCCAGTTAACCGCCTCAATGGAGTAGAGGACGCCGAATTGCTGTTTCAGCGCATCCAGTTTAGCCAGCTTTTCGGCTGCCGGCAGTTTGGCCGCATCCGCGATGGGGCCGCCGATAATCACGTCCAGCGCCAGGCGGAACATACCCAGCGTAAAGCCTACTATCAATCCCCACAGGCCCGCCGCCGGCGATGTACGCTTCCAGAATACGCCGAGGATAAAGGTGGCGGCAATGGCCGGGGCCAGCAGACCTTGAACATTCTGCAAATAACGATACAACACGTTGCCCATACCCTTCATTACGGGAATCCAGATAATCCCCAGAATAACTACCGTCGTCGTGGCAATCCGGCCGACGACCACCAGGTGCCTTTCACTGGCGGCAGGTTTGATTTTCTTATAAAAATCTCCCACAAACAACGCGGCCGAGGAATTAAACAGCGACGCCAGCGAGCTCATCAGCGCCGCAAGCAATCCGCAGACCACCACGCCCTTGAATCCTATCGGCAGCAACTGCGCCACAAGCGTGGAAAACGCATAATCCGCATTTGGCTGACCGGCGGTATTAAGAGGCATCTCCAGCAATCCTTTTTGACTGAGCGCAAAAGCAATCATTCCCGGAATCAGGAAGATAAAGACAGGCGTCAGTTTGAAGTAGCCGGCAAGAATGGCGCCGCGTCGGGCCTCTTTCTGGTTGCGGCCGGACAGTACACGCTGAACAATATACTGGTCGGTACACCAGTACCAGAAACCGATAATCATCGAGCCGAATATCACGCCCGTCCACGGAAACTCCGGATCATTGTTTGAACGAATCAGGTGAATATTTTGTCCACAGAGACGTTCCACTTCACCCCAGCCGCCAACGGCTTTCAACCCCAGAAACAGAATCAAAATCGAACCAATCAGCAGCACGGGCGTCTGAAGCACGGAGGTGTACATAATCGCCTTCATACCGCCGATCACCGTGTAAATGCCGGTAATCACCACCAACCCGACGGCGCTGACCCAGAACATATCCATCGTATAGCCGAACACGGTGATTTGTTCGATACCAAAGACCGTGCCGAACACCACGCCGCCGGAATACGCCGTCACCGCGACTTTGGTCAGGACATAACTGACCAGCGATATCAGCGACAGAATCGAGCGGGCGCCTCCGCAGAAACGCAGTTCCAGAAATTCCGGCATCGTGAACACCTTAATCCGGTCATAGAACGGCACGAATATCCAGCCTAAAGTCAGAATCAGCCACGCGTGCATTTCCCAGTGCGCCATCGCCATACCGCTGACAAATCCCGCCCCGGCCAGACCCACTAAGTGTTCCGAACCAATGTTGGACGCGAAAATCGACGAGCCAATGGAAACCCAGCCCGCATCGCGTCCAGCCAGGAAGTAATCCGTGGACGACTCTTCTTTTTTCACCATCGACCACAGTACCACAACAACCATACCGACAAAAAACGCTCCTACAACAACGGTGTCTAATAGATGCCAGGGTACTCCGATAGCTAAAACATTCATTGTGTTCATGCGTTTTATCCTTTCATACTCAAGTCATCCCTGTTTTAGCGGGCATAGAATTTGTGAACGGTCGTCGTTTTATACAGTTCGCCCGGACGCAGCGTAGTTGTCGGGAATTTCGGTTTGTTGGGTGAATCCGGGAAATGCTGCGTTTCAAGACACATGCCCCAGCGATGTTTATACGCGATGCCGCCCTTGCCGAGGATAGAACCGTCAAGGAAGTTGCCGGAATAAAATTGCACCCCCGGCTCCGTCGTCCAGACTTCCATCACACGACCACTCTCAGGGTCGCTCAGTGTCGCGGCGTGAGTCATGCCGGCTTTCTTCTTATTCAGCACCCAGTTATGGTCATAACCCTTGCCGAACTTAATCTGTTCATCGTCGGCGTTGATGCGAGCGCCAACCGCCGTCGGCTTGGTAAAGTCCATTACCGTCCCCTTGACCGGACGCAGTTCGCCCGTCGTAATCAGTCCGCTGTCAACCGGCGTGAATTGATCCGCGTTAATCAACAGCTCGTGCCCCAGAATATCCCGCTTGCAGCCGGTCAGATTATAATAATTGTGATTGGTCAGATTGCAGATGGTGGGTTTGTCGGTCGTCGCGGTATATTCAATCTCCAGCTCATCCTTGTTGGTCAGCGTATAAACCACCTCGACCTTCAGATTGCCCGGATAGCCTTCTTCCATATCTTTGCTCAAATAGGCCAATTTGAGACCGACGCCTTTTTCATTTTCGAATGGCTCGGCATTCCAGATGACTTTGTCGAAGCCTTTGAGGCCGCCGTGCAGATGGTTGGGACCATTGTTGATCGCCAGCTTATACGTCTTGCCGTCCAGGGTGAATTGGCCCTTGCCGATGCGGTTGCCGTAGCGGCCGATGATGGCGTTGAGATATGCGGTGTTCTTGACGAATCCATCAATAGTCTCGCAGCCCAGCAGAATATCTCCCAGCTTGCCGTTTTTGTCCGGCACTTCCAGCGACACCATCGTGCCGCCGTAAGTGGTGATGGACATCTTGAGGCCATTGGCATTAGTTAGCAGATACAAGTCCACATTCTTTCCATCTACTTTTCCGAAGGGTTTCTTATTAATCATGGTTTTGTTATCTCCTTTCAGGTTTTTTGAACAGGAACAAGTTGTCAGGATCAATGCCGCGCATACAACCGACAGAATCCATTTTGTCTTCATACGCGAGTCTTCCTTTCACACTATTTTATTCTCATTTTTTATAGCGATTGCCGAACAATCAGCCTGGCCGGATTGGTGATTTTTTCCTTCCGGCCGGACAGTATCTGCTCGGCAGCGCAAATTCCCATTTGCCGAAAATCCGTGGAAATCATCGTAATCCCCTATCTGGGCAGGTTGGAACGGGGATTGAGTTTGAATATGCTCTGCACTATCAGACTTCGACATCCGTTATCGCTCACAGCCTCCTGATTTTCCAATATAGTGCAGTATAGTATAGTCTGCTCCGTACCCCGTCAAGCGCAAAAAACCATAGTAAAAACAGCACTAACAACCCTGAAAAAGCGGCAAATCTTGAATCCGGTTTATAAGCCGAAACGAAAAAAGGTCTGGCCTTGCCAATCCCGACTTGGCGGGCTATAATCCCTGTTTTTAGTGCTGATATATGTTTTTCGGAAAGGTACGCAATGCTCGATATCGCCCGGCAAATGGAACTTCTCAAACGCGGCACGGTCGAGGTCTTTTGTGAAGAGGAGCTGGCCCAGCGATTAGCCGACGCAGCTAAACAGCGTCGGCCTCTCCGCGCCAAACTCGGTATGGACCCCACCGCCCCCGATATCCACCTGGGCCATACGGTGGTATTACGGAAACTGAGGCAGTTTCAGGATTTAGGCCATAAGGCCGTCCTCATTATTGGCGACTATACCGCCCGCATCGGCGACCCTACCGGCCAAAACGCCACCCGCCCCATGCTCGACGCTGAACAGATTAAAACCAACGCCGAGACCTATTTTCAGCAGGCCGGAAAAATCCTCGATATGTCCCCGGACAAAGTCGAGGTGCGATATAACAGCGAATGGCTCGCCGACCTGAAACTGGCCGACATCATCAAGCTCACCGCCTCAATGACCGTCGCGCGGATGCTCGAACGAGATACCTTTGAAATCCGCCATAAAAAAGGCGACCCCATCGGCGTCCACGAATTTCTGTATCCGCTGATGCAGGGCTACGACTCCGTCGCCGTCAAAAGCGATGTCGAGCTGGGCGGCACAGACCAGACCTTCAACAACCTCGTCGGACGGGACCTGCAGCGCATCGCGGGTCTGCCGCCGCAGATTGTCATCACGATGCCGATTCTGATAGGCCTCGACGGCACACAAAAAATGAGCAAATCCAAAGGCAACTACATCGGCGTCACCGATACGCCCGCAGATATGTTCGGCAAAACAATGAGCATCCCCGACAACCTGATGGAAAATTATTTTACGCTCTTAACCGATGTGCCGGCCAATAAAATTAAGGAGTTGATTGACTCCAATAAAACCCATCCCAAGCAGGCCAAGGTGACGCTGGGCAAAATGATTGTCGAACAGTTCTACGACAAGCAGGCCGCCGAGGACGCCGCGGCGGGATTTGAGAAGGTCTTTGCGCAAAATCAACTGCCCGACGATATGCCGGAAGTGACTATTGGCCCAGAGCCGATTTCCGCGGCCAAACTCCTGCTGCACTGCAAACTTGTTGACAGCGGCGGCGAAGGAAAACGAATGATTCAACAGGGCGGCGTAAGCATACAAGGAAATAATGAAGTTTGGAGGTATTTTCTTGTTGCAATTTGTAGCAATCTTCTCACTAAAGAACGGCCACCTTATATAGAAGTAATAAAGAAAATCAAAGAGGCAACGCAAATTTCAGACGATGTTAACCGCAAAGTAGCACTGCAACAACAACAAGAGGCTTTGCAGATATTAGATAACCAGGCAACATTGCAACAACAAGAGGCTTTACAGATACCAGACAGCCAGACAACATTGCAACAACAACAAGAGGCTTTGCAGATACCAGACAGCCAGACAACATCGCAACGGCGAAAAATAATTGAAAAAGTTATTTCATTAATTTGTTCACAAGGAACAATTAAAAAACTAAAGATTGATAATCCCTCAATTGAATTCTCTGTAATCAATAACATGGTGATCCAGGTCGGAAAACGCAAATTCGCAAAACTGAAAATTGGATAAAGGCGGCGATTATGAAACTGCCGGTGGTACAAAACGCGAAACGATATACGGGCTTGTATGTGGTGGATTTCGGCGACCACTGCGGCGTCGGTTTTACCGCGCCGGAAGTCGCCGAGCTTCTCGAAAGCGAACAATTCGCCGACATCAAGGTCTATAAAATTCATAACGCTTATCCCGATGGCCGTATGGAACTCAAAGGCGTGCGAAATGACCTGTTCGGCCTTGAGGCTGGAATGTTTTTCTATGCCGTCGATGAAAAGACTGCACGGAATGATTTCAAACGTCTGACGGATGTTGCTGTTGTCTGTGCCGCGCCGGCCCGTGCCAAAGTCCATCTGGCCCGCCTGTCAGAAAATGAATTTGTCACGGCCCTGATTTACCCAGCCGAACACGACGATGAATTCAGCCGCTGGCTTCTCGATAATCACTATCGCACCAGCGGCGCCGCCGAGGGCGGAACTGACGCCGTCAGTCAGTATTACGATACTCAGAAAGAAATCCTCGAACAGCAGCAGCTTTGGGCCGCCGATTCCTTTGACCAATTAACCGGCGCAGAATTGCTGGCCGCGACAAAACGGGCTGTCGTCCGCTAAAGGTATCCAAAATGGCCAGACCATCCAATTCCAAGTGTCGCAAATCGACTCTCGCCGGTTTTTGGGCCGGCCGTGTTCTCGGCTGGTTCGGCAAAAAAAGACTGCACCCCACAGCAAAAGATGTCCAAAATCTCGATTTTTCCCCTAATACGCAAAAAATCGGTGTGCGATTTACCGAGTCGCTGCGGGATTTCTTTCGTTTCCGCTGGCTTCGCGGCCGATAAAATCCGTAAGCCCTGACTTAAGAGACAAAGTTTCGTTCTCTCGTACCCGATATCCGGTTTTTAAGATTTTTTCCGCTCTCATTCTCTTCTCATTATCATTGTGGTATCTTCTATAGTCCGCTTTGTTTGAAAGGGACTCAAGATAATAAATGTATGAAAAAAGTTCCCTGATTTCCAAATGGGCCAAAGAGAATGACGATAAAGACGCGGATAACAAGAATGAACAACATAAGGATAAGGATTAGTTCAATATCCCCGATTGTTGACTCCATTCCGTCTGTCCTTTACAATGAAATGTCGCAAAGCGGCGGCGGGTATCGCCCCTGTTTCTGCAGCACTTATTGAATATAGTGTGAGGCAATGCGATTATTACTGGTCGAAGACTATCTGCCCTTACGTGAGTCTTTATTTCAGGGCTTGCAGGAAGCGGGGTTCGCGGTGGATGCCACCGGCAACGGCAAAGAAGGCCTGTGGTATGCTTCCGGCAATGACTATGACGTAATTATCCTGGATATTATGCTTCCGGGGATGAGCGGCCTGGAGATTCTCAAGACCATCCGCACGGCGGGAAAACAGGCACACGTCCTGCTTCTGACGGCCAAAGATACGCTCAAGGACAAAATTTTCGGTCTCGACCTCGGCGCGGACGATTATATTGTCAAGCCCTTTGCGTTCGATGAATTGCTCGCACGGATCCGCGCCTTGATACGAAGAAGCTACATCCGAAAATCGCCGCTGATTACCGTCGGCGGTCTGCGAATCGACTTGAATACCCAGAACGTCTTTCGGGATAATGAACCGATTTTCCTCACGCCCCGCGAATACGCTCTGCTGGAATATCTCGCCCTTCGGAAAGAACAGGTGGTCTCAAGAACCGAAATCTGGGAGCACGTTTATGACTTTGCCTCTTCCGCAACGAGCAATGTGGTGGACGTTTATATCGGCTATCTCCGCAAAAAAATCGAAAAACCGAATAAACCGCCTCTGATTCACACCCTGCGGGGACGGGGGTATCTACTGGGGGAACGCGCATGAAAATGTCTCTTCGCAGGCGTTTCTTTATCGGAATGATTTCGGGAATGTTGTTCCTTCTGGGCGCCTTTGGCATTATGGTCTATGCGATGATCAGCAGAACCTTAGTGCGACAGTTTGACGGCGCCCTGCTACAAACCGCCGAATTGCTGACCGCTGTCATCAAAGAAGATCAAGGCGATGAACAGGGAGAACATAACGAAACAACAAAGCCGCGCCCCTCGAAAGGAGAAATCGAGTTTGAACTGAATATCCGTATGGCGCCGGAGTTTCATCGCGACCAGCCAAGCGGATACTATCAATTGTGGAACAGTCGCGAGGCCACTATAGCAAAATCTCCATCGCTCGAAAATTACGAGCTGGCGTACAAGAAGCCTTCTTTGAGTCTTCCCCTGTACCATAAAATAAAGCTTCCGGACCATACGTCGGGCAGGGTGGTTTATCTTCTTTTTTTGCCGAGCCATGAGGATTCGGCGGTCGATCGGTCCGCTCCGGCGGAGCGTTATTTGACTCTGGCCGTCGCCAGAGATGCGTCCTCGCTCTATAAGCAGTTGGATCGGTTCAAATGGATTTTGGTCGCCGCCGCAGCGGGCGGGCTGATTTTGGCGCTGACCCTGACGGCCGTGGTTGTTTCGGTCAGCCTGCGGCCGATACGGGTTCTTGCGGAGGATATCGCGGCAATTCGGGAAAACACGCTCAATCAGCGATTGGATACGAACCGCTTTCCGAAAGAGCTGCTGCCGTTGTGTGGCCGCCTGAATGATTTACTGGAACGTCTTGAGGATTCCTTCGACCGGGAACGCCGATTCAATGCCGATGTTGCCCATGAGTTGCGGACGCCGCTTGCGGGGCTTCGCTCCATTTTTGACGTCACGCTGTCCCGGCCAAGAGAGGCCGCGGACTATAAAACATCGATTGCAAAAGGCCTGACCATTACTGAATCCATGCAAAAAATGATCGAATCGCTTTTGCTCCTCAGGCAACTGGATAACGCGAACCTGAACCTGGACCGCAAAACAGTCCATGTTAAAAACGTGGTTCAGGAGTGCTGGCAGTTTCACGCGGCCTGCGCGGAAAAGCGAAATCTGACCCTTTGCGATGTACTTGCCGAGGAACTGTCCTGTTGTACCAATGAAGTCTATTTGAAGATGATTATGAACAATCTTCTGAAAAACGCGGTGGATTACTGCGATGAAGGAGGACACATTCGGATAAATGGCGAAAAACGGGACGACCGCATCCATCTCTCTATTTCCAACACCGGCTGCCGTTTAACTATAGACCAGCTTTGTTATATCGGGGAGCCGTTCTGGCGTGGCGACAAGGCCCGTTCGGACACAGGAACACATTGCGGTTTGGGGATGACGCTGGTTTGGAAACTCGTTGGCGTTCTGAGAGGTGAAATTTCTCTGAATATCACGCCGGAAAATCTGTTTGTCGTATCGCTGGTCCTGCCCGCCTGACATTGCCCATTTTCTTTCCATAACACTGACAAATGCGCCGACTCGCTGCGGGATTTCTTTCGTTTCCGCTGGCTTCGCGGCCGATAAAAATCCCTTAAAACCCGATAATTACAACCAAAACAACCCTAAAAAAATTTAAGTTTTTTCATCCTCCCTGCCGAAATGACTTCTGCAAGAGTTTTCTCCCCTCCGGAAAACATCAGGAAACTGGGGTTTCCTGATGTTTTCTTTTGCGCAAATCGACGTTTTTCGCACTGGGATTCGCCCCAAACACAAGCTTCCCTGTCGCGTTGCTTTTTGCCGACTTTGCGTATATAATCATCGTCTTTATCCGAGAGCAAAAACGATAACTCTTTATGAGTACGGAATATATACGCAATTTTTCGATTATCGCCCACATCGACCACGGCAAAAGTACCCTGGCCGACCGGCTGCTGGAGCGTACCGGCGCCATCGACCCGCGCAACAAAAAAGACCAGATTCTCGATGATATGGACATCGAGCGGGAACGCGGCATCACCATCAAAGCCTCCGCCGTGACAATGAATTACGATTATCACGGCAAGAAGTATATGCTCAATCTCATCGACACCCCCGGCCACGTGGACTTTCACTATGAAGTCTCCCGCGCGTTGACGGCCTGTGAGGGAGCGATTCTGGTCGTTGACGCCAGCCAGGGAGTCGAGGCACAGACCGTCGCCAACGCCTATCTGGCGGTCGAAAGCGGCTGCGAAATCCTCAGCGTTATCAACAAAATTGACCTGCCCGCGGCCCAGCCGGCCGTGGTCGCAGAGGAAATCGAACATATCCTCGGCATCAGGCGGGACGAATGTCTCCGCATCAGCGCCAAAACCGGCATCGGCATTGATGAGCTTCTCGAAGCGATTGTACAAAAGTTGCCCCCGCCGCAGGACAAGACCGACGAGCCGACCGCGGCCTTGATTTTCGACAGCCGCGCCGACGAATACCGCGGCGTCATCTGCTACGTCCGCGTTTTCGCCGGAACACTGTCGGTCAAACAAAAAATCAAACTGATGGGAACCGGACGGACTTATATCATTACCGAACTGGGCAAGTTCAGCCCCCAAATGACGCCCGTTGGGCAGCTTTCCAGCGGCGAGGTGGGCTATGTCATTGCCAATATCCGCGAATTAGGCGACATTCACGTCGGCGACACCATAACGGACGCAGCCAACCCCGCCCAGACGCCCCTGCCGGGTTATAAGCCGCCGCTGCAAATGGTCTTTTCCGATTTCTATCCCGGCGCGACAACCGATTATCCTAAATTGCGTGCAGCGTTTGAAAAATTGTCGCTCAACGACGCCAGCTTTACTTATGTGCCGCAAAATTCGCCGGCGCTGGGCTTTGGTTTTCGCTGCGGCTTTCTGGGCCTGTTGCACATGGAAATCGTCCAGGAACGCCTCGAACGCGAAAGCGATATCGACGTCGTGCAGACCGCCCCGACCGTCAGCTATGAAATCCTCACCACCGACGGCGCGGTCAAACGTATCGACTCGCCCAGTGAAATGCCCGACCGGGCCGTGATTGAAGAAATCCGCGAGCCGTTTGTCAAACTCGAAATCATCACCGCAAACGACGCCATCGGCGGCATTATGAAACTGGCCGAAGACCGACGCTGCAAACTCATCAAAACCGAGTATCTCAGCCCGACGCGGGTGATGCTCGAATATAAAGCCCCGCTGGCCGAGATTGTCTATGATTTTTACGACCTCCTCAAAGGCATCAGCCACGGCTATGCGACGATGGACTATGAATTCACCGGCTTTGAGGCCGGCGACCTCGTTAAAATTGATATCCTCGTCAATAAAATACCGGTGGAGGCCCTGAGTTTAATCGTCCATCGCAGCAGCGCCGAGCAGCGCGGACGCAAAATGATTCTCAGACTGCGAAAAGCCATTCCAAAACATCAATTCGAAATTCCATTGCAGGTCGCCATCGGCGGCAAAATCATCGCACGCGAAACCATCAAGGCCTATCGCAAGGACGTGCTGGCAAAACTTTACGGCGGCGACGTCACCCGAAAAATGAAACTCCTCAAAAAACAGAAGGCAGGCAAAAAACGTATGAAATCCATCGGCCAGGTCAACATCCCCCAGGAAGCCTTTATGTCCATCCTCGACAACTCCGACGATTAACTGAAAAATACATCCGTCTCCACTGCGTTTCGACGCGATAAAGGAAAAATGGGGTTTGTAAAAAGGGGCGGAAAGCGAGAAAAATTTTTGTTTCCAAGTTTTCAAATGCCGGGTTATACTGCTTTGAAAATTTTTAAGGAGAGTAAAAACCAATGAAACTTCACTTTCCGTGGCAGAAATATCAGGTAATACAGGCGTGTATCGATTTTGCGGAATTGCGATTGTGGGAGCAATACGAAAACCTGGATTTTTTTGTTGTGGAAACGCCTCTCGAAGACCCCATTGTGGCTGCAATTATGGGTATGGGCGGCCAGGAGTATGGCCTTAGTGTTTTCAGGGGGCCTGACGCTTTTAAGCAACCGCTTCTTCTTGACGAATCGAAAAGAACCGCTGCCGAAAAAATAAATACTATCGGTTTTAGTATGTCCCGCTACGATGAGATGGAGCATCATGAGAAAAAATGGCTCAAATCCTGCAATTTCCGCGCACGCGGTTCCGACTGGGCGCCGTGCCTGCTCAGTAAAGCCCCCGGGCGGATGGCTGAACTGGTGGAAAAAGACCGGGATATTCGACTGATGCTCTATGTGCTCAAGGGAATACTCAAGGCACACGAAGAAGGCAACTTCAACCCGAAAATTGCGTCAAACGGCTCCAGGCTTCTGACCCTGCAAGTGTCCGGCGACGAGATGGACCCGGATGTTCAGGTCGTTCGCAAATCTTTCCCCGGCTCAAAGGAACTGCTGGAGTATTGCAACCAGGTTATTTCTTTGGATATGTCGGAAGTATCCGAATTGCCACAGCTCGACGAAACATGGCTGGTTGTGCCGATATACATTACCGATGCAAAAACTAAACGGGACATTTGCACCCTGGTTATTGCTGAGGAAAAAAGCAGGTTTATTTTTTCCGCCGAGATTATTGAAATGGCGACCGAAGAGGTTCTTAATGTTTTGTACGACGTATTCGCCGGCAACAACGCCGCCCAAAAGAAAGGCGTGCCGTCCACAATCATTATTGCTGAACAAGCATTATTTGACGCGATAGGTAAACATCTTAAACAATGGGAAATTAATGTTCGCTGCCAGGTTAATCATCCACTGGCCAAAGAATTTCGGCAGGAATTAGGGACGTTTTTGTTCACCGCCGGCAGCGGCCGCACAAAACATCTAAAAGTGTCTTCCAGCGTTGATCTTTCCATCATTCCGGCGGATGATGACCTTACAGGCTGGAAGAATGTACAGTCCGCCCTGACCAATCGGTTTATTGACTTCTGGAATACAGAAGACAAATTTCGTACCGGCCGGGTCAGCAAACAATTTTTCGGCGATTCAGACTGGGAGTATTACATTGATGAGTATGCCAATGTGATGTCGCTGCCCACGTATGTCACCTGGGCGATAATGTCCTATCGGCCCCCAAAAAACGACCCCACGTTCGCCGAATCGCTGCTGGCCTCGGATTTACCTGTACCTCTGCGAATTTCGCTGGAAGCGATGAACAAGGCTTATCCAAGTCTGTACCAGGTTGTGAAAACAGACGAAAAAGCCGGAACGGTTCAGGTGGAAGACCTGCTGCTGTCCGGAACTTTTATTATTCACGATCAGGGATTGTCTATGTCCTCCAAACCGAATATGATAGTACCGTTCTGGATTTACTCGGTTGGCCATTTCCATTTCATCAATATTGCCGGGCCGGTTTTCGGCCTTCTGGATATCGATAGGGTGATTAAAAAGCTGCAGAAACTCGGGCTGCCTCCGACACTCTCGCCCGAATGGCTCAGACAGAACCCCCATATTTTCGGACGGTTATGGCAATTGTACGACGATATCGCCCTGGAGGAGCCGCAATTGCCTTTATTGAAAAATACCGACGGCGACCCGCTGGAGTTTATTACCGCATCTTTTACGTGTGACAATCCCGCCTCCGCACAAAATGCACTGCGACAACGAACGGATATCAATTGCGACGACCAGGAAAATGCGTATGTCTGGTTCAAAGGTAATCTTGACGAGCCGATGAAAAACACGATTCTGGGCGGAATTTCTTTCAGAGAAAATAACATTGAGGCCGAGGTCAACTCGAAAAAACGTTTGGACGGTGTAAAAAAAATCCTCGAATCCATCCAAGGCGTTCGCTATCTCAGTCATAAGACCCAAAAAGCACAGAAACTGCTCGAAAAGATGTCTTCGGAACCGGCCGGTTCCTCAAAGAGGCCGCTGCTGTCTGAAAAACCATTGCCCGAGGAAGTTCGTCTGGCTGCGGCGGAACATCTCCGGCAGTATTATATGGAGTGGCTGGATACATCTGTCCCGGCCTTTGGCAATCAATCGCCGCGGCAGGCGGTCAAAAATCCAAAAACGGCTCAACAGGTCAGAATTATGATTAAAAGTCTGCCCGACCCCATCAGCAATACAGGCGGAAGCGTTCCCAGAAAAGAAATGCTCGAATCGCTCGGCCTGCCAGAGTAAATATACCTAACAGGTATGATAATGCCGCGAGCAAAAAGAAGTAACTCGTTGTCGCAAAGATAGTTAGCCGCGACCCTACCCGACATTTTCATTCAGGTTCCGTATCGTTTATGCAGCCGGTTTTTGCAGTGTCAGGCAGCAGAGCAGGCCGACCCAGCCGGTACGAATATTCTCAAACCCTTCGGCCTCGCTCAGGGCAGGCTGCGCAGGGTCGGCAAGTTTAATCATCGCATCGGAATTATAAAACGGCTCCTCGAACGAATGCAGCCACAGCAGAAACATCCGAAATTTCCCGAATTCCGCACCGCACTCGGCAAGCACTTCCTTTGGCGTATCCTTAACCAAATCATACAACAGCGCAATGCCGCCGGGCTTAAGGACGCGATGAATTTCCGCCAGACATTCTTTAGGTTCTTTCCAGTGATGCAGCGAACCGGTACTGATGACGATATCGAAGCTGTTATCCTCAAACGGCAATTGTTTTGCCCCCGCCTGCTGAACTTTAACGGCATCGGACAAACCCGCGGCAGCGAGATTCTCTTTCGCCTTGGCGACCATCGCCTCCGAAATATCTACTCCGACAAGCTCCAAATTCGGCGCAAGACGATGCAGCCCAATTAAAAGCCGTCCCGGCCCCGTGCCGATGTCGAGCAATTTGCCGGCGGAACAGAATTTTACAACATCTTGTGCAACCAAATCATAATGCCGCAGAAAAATCGACGTGCCGCTCAGCGCGTTATAAACTCTTGCGGCGCCTGCCGGGATACCCTCCGGATGCAGCGCCCAAACGATTCTGCCAAACCAGGATGATTTCCCCATACTCATAGAACCTCCTGTCTTGTCCGACCCAGAGACAATTTTTTCTCGAACGTTTTATTTGAAGTGAAACGATAGGACTGTTTATCGGCTGAAAGAATAGCTTCGGCGCCGTGAAGTTCGAGCGAAACGGTCAGGTCGGGTTTTCGGGCGCACAGGATGTTGGCCAGAGCAATGGCTTTTTCCGCGCCGTCGCCGGTGGTGTAGTTGACCACCTCATCCGGTTGCGCCAGGCGATCGCCGTCGTAGATGGATTCGTTGGGCATTTCATTGAGCCACGCATAGACCTGTTCGTCGCTCTTTTCTTTGCAGGCCTCGATACTGACGGGCGAGCGTTCCATCGCCGCTTTTAAAAACGGCCGCCAGTCGCAGGAGTTCATATCGCGCCAGGCGTAAAACGCCAAATCCGCGGTAGGGCTCTTGTCGCGCATTGACCGAAGATAATTAATAATCTGTTCTCTCGACCAGTCCGTTGAAATAATCAGCGGTTCCGTTTTTTCGTACTGCTTCTGTTCCAAAGGCAACTGGGCCGTGATTTTCAAAAAGTCTATCAAATCTGCAATCAGTTTTCCCGCGTCCGGCACAAACGGCGCCAGAAACCGCGCCACTTTATGCCGGTCGGCAGGCTTGTAAATATCAATATTCTCGTATTCGAGGTACGCCCGCAATTGTTCACAGCAGATGCGTCCTTCATACGGGTATTGGAGGTAATCCTCGCCGGACACTTCATCCAGCAGTTTTTCAAATGTTTCCTCCGCGACGCGGAACCGACTGCCGTGTTCGTAGCCGAACAGTACCTCGGCCTTGACAAACATATACCGTCCCCGCTGAACCCGGCAGAATTGAAAATATTTCTGGTAAGCGTGATTTGCCCGCAGGAAATTGGCGAAATTCAGGGCATTTAATTGGGCGGTGAGAAATTCGGTCAGTTTTTTCTGCAGCCGCTGATATTGCTGCGGGTCGATGGTGGCTCTGTCGTAGAGGCAGTGCACCCAGCCGGTGTTATGGCCGACGACGGTAACCTGCTCATTGCGGATGGCTCGTTGGGCTTTCATACTAATCTCCGTACCATTGAACCACATCGCCTTGGTGACCATTCGACGATTGTTGGAAATAACGCCGTCCTGAATATCAATAAAATTCTGCGAATGCAGCGGCGTCAGTACCATAAAGATATCTTCCAGCGGGATGCCGCAGACGATAAACGCCGCCGCAGCGTACAGCGACGACAGCGATACACATTCGCCGGCGCCGGTTTTATAACCGCCCCTGCGGCCAAACGCCTTCATCACCTCGACCGTTTCGGTCTTCCAGTAGGGAATCACGTCGCCGTCGTACTGGTCCAGACCAAAATGCCTGCGAATATCGACATCAAAATAATACTTGTCGCCCTCATAGCCGAATAAGGCATTGCTTCGGGCAATCTGTTCACGCGGGATATATTTTTCAAACCGCGCCATTTCAACTTCCTTGGTGGTCAGCCCCCAGGTCTGCAGGTCGAGGTTGAACTCGAATTCATCCATAATATACTGGCGCAGACGCATCAGTTTGCGGTAGGGGTTTTTGCCTTCGAGCTTCACAAAGCAGTCTTCATTGCGCCACTGCCAGATGACCGGGCTCATCAGGTTGGCCAGCACAAGGCTGTACATCAGCTCCGGAAAGACAAAACACTCCATATCCGAAAGCGTAATCGCGGAGCTGTACAATTCGAGGTCATTTTCGTGAAACATTGGTAAGTCCCTTCTATTGGGTATGTTATATTGTAAGGCAACGGCCGCATTCCTGCAATCCTGTTTTCCCGGCAGAAAAAGTCTTGCGTAAAGGAATCTTTTGAATACTATTTCACACAGAAAAAATCATAAAAAAACTGGACAGGAGTACGCAGTATGAAGAAATGGGTGGCGGTAATTATTCTGACGGCGTTGACGTGTTCCGTTTCGGCCAACGTGAAACTGCCGGCGATTTTCGGCGACAATATGGTCTTGCAGCAAAAAAACGATGTCGCCGTATGGGGCTGGGCTGACGCGGGTGAAAAAATTGAGGTGCTCGGCTCCTGGATGAAATCCCCGGCGACCACAAAAGCCGACAAAGAAGGTAAATGGCAGATTAAAATCAAAACCCCCAAGGCCGGCGGCCCTTATACCCTCACAATCAAAGGCAATAATACCATTACATTACAAAATGTCCTGGTCGGCGAGGTCTGGATTTGTTCGGGTCAGTCGAATATGGAATGGCCGGTCAAGTCCGTTGATAAGGCCGAGCAGGAAATTCAGGCCGCCGATTTTCCGCAAATTCGACTATTTACCGTTAAAAAAACCTCATCACCTCAGTCGAAGCAGGACTGCACGGGCCAATGGAAGGTCTGCAGCCCTGAAACGGTCGGCTCGTTCAGCGCCGTCGGATATTTATTCGGACGCGAAATCCATCAGAAAATCAATGTTCCCGTCGGCTTAATCAACACCAGTTGGGGTGGCACTCCCGTCGAGGCATGGACCAGCGAGAAGACGCTGAAATCATTCAAGGATTATGATCCCATTATTAAAATGATACAGAATCCGCCGCCAATTTCGGAGCAAACCCTGGCGCAGAACGAAAAAGCTCTCGCCCGGTGGGAAGAAGAAATCGCCCGGATTGATCCGGGGACAAAGGAAAACTGGCAGGATCCGAAAATGGACATCTCGGACTGGAAGGATATTGAGCTGCCGCATCCATGGTCGGGAACGGAATTGGAGAAAATCGACGGCATCGTGTGGTTTCGCCGGATTACCAACCTGCCGCCGTCGTGGGCCAGAATCGATATGGAACTGCATCTGGGCCCCATCGACGATGCGGACACGGTCTGGGTCAATGGCGTCAAAATCGGAAGTACGACAGTTTATGACCAGGAGCGCAAATATATTATTCCGCCATCGGCTCTGCATACCGGCCCCAATATCGTTGTGGTACGCGTTGTGGACAATCACGGCGAAGGCGGTTTTACCGGCGACGAAGAGCAGATGCGCATCGGCCCCGTCGGGGCGGATGTTAAAGCGTGCGCAACCATAGCAAAAACATGGAAATACAAAGTAAGCCTGGCCGACAACAAATCGTTGCCGGCTTTGCCGAAAATCGTCACGGGAAAATTCAATCAGCGTGCTCCGACGGTATTGTTTAACGGGATGATTGCTCCGCTGGTTCCGTTCCGGATAGCCGGCGCTATCTGGTATCAGGGCGAAGCCAACGTGGCCCGACCCGCCGAGTATGCCAAACTATTTCCGGCAATGATCGCCGACTGGCGCAAGCAATGGAACATCGGCGATTTCCCCTTCTATTGGGTGCAGATTGCGCCGTATACTTATGAAGACAAAAACGCCGGTTATTCCGCTTACCTGCGCGAATCGCAGATGAAATCACTCAAAACCGTGAAAAACGGCGGTATGGCCGTAACGATGGACATCGGAACTGAAGATAACATCCATCCCAAAAACAAGCAGGATGTCGGCAAACGGCTGGCCCTGTGGGCGCTGGCCAAAACCTACGAACAAAAAGATATCGCCTTCAGCGGTCCCGTTTACAAGTCAATGAAAGTCGAGGGGCGGAATATTCGCCTCTATTTTGATTATACCCAGGGAGGGCTGTCGGCCAGGGAGGGCCATTTGGCTGATTTTGTGATTGCCGGGGCGGACAAGAAATTTGTTCCGGCCGAGGCGGTGATTGACGGTGATACCGTGGTTGTTTCCAGTCCGCAGGTGCAAAAGCCCACGGCGGTACGATATGCGTGGAGCAACTGGGCGGGGGGAACACTATTCAATAAAGAAAAACTTCCCGCGTCGTCATTCCGCACGGATAAGTGGGACGACAACCCGGACAAGCCCGTTTCGCTGGATGCGTACAAGAATTAACAAAATTGTATGAAGGCAAAGGCTCCTGTTGGATAATTGACAGGGGCCTTTTTTTATGCGCAAAAAAGATCAATCAAAATCCGTGGCTAAATCCGGATTGCGGAGATGTTCGAAGAACCGCTTGATTTGACGCGGCAGGGTGCGGGACATCGACAACGGCGGAATTTCGCCTTCACCAAAAAATCTGACTTCGCTGGTTTCATTGCTGCTTTTGGGCGAACCGCCAATGATGTCGCACAGGAAAAACATCTTGTAGATATCGAACGGATACGGCGGCGTATGGCCCTGCCGGTTGCGGTCATAGACAGCCAGCAATTTGACCGCCCGTACATCAAAACCCGCCTCCTCACGTACCTCGCGGACGACATTTTCCGAAGACGTCAGGCCGATGTCGCACCAGCCGCCCGGCAGCGTCCACAGACCGTCCGCAATTTCTTTGACCAGCAGGATTTTATTGTCTTTGAAAACCACGCCGCGACAATCCGCTTTGGGCGTCGGATAGCCGCAGTCTTTTTGCAGCATTGTGCGGATTTCATCGGCCTCTAAATCGGTGTGCCGCGACAGAATCTGCGCGGCCAGCCACTCGATTTTTTCGTGCCGCTGTCTTTCGTAATCGTTTTTGGCAAACGTCTTGCCCGCCTGCGATATCGCCTTCAGTTCCGTCGCAATCGTTAGCCAGTTGAAAGGGTTATTTGTCTTGTCCATCTGCAATCCTGTCCGTTCTGTACTCATTTGGTGGACACTATACCGATTGTCGCCTTTGAAAACAAGAGGCCCTGTATATATTGTCGGCTTGACGGATTAATGCCAATCCGGCATATTTACACAGGTCACCAGCCTTGTAAAGACTCAATATGTCTTTAGGGGATAATGCTTTCTTTTTCCCATCGGGTCTGGTATAATTAAAATTGTTATGCCGGTTATATTTCGATACAAAGGGTACCGTTTTTTCTTTTACTCCAATGAAGGCAACCCATTGGAGCCTTTACACGTACACGTCCGTAAGGGCGAAACGATTGCCAAAATTTGGCTGGAACCGGAACCGGCGGTGGCGTTCTCGTATGGGATGACTTCAGCGGAGCTGAAAGAGTTATGCCGGGTTGCTGAGGAAAACAAACAATTAATCCGGGAGTTTTGGAATGAACATTTTAGTCTCTGAACCTTCGGCAAAAACATTGCGATTCGATGATAACACGATGTGGGTCGAATTAAATGACGGCCGTATTCTGGGAGTTCCTCTGGCTTACTTTCCCCGTTTGATGAAAGCAACCGCCCAGCAGCGCCAGAATTTTATTATCAGCGGCGGCGGTATAGGACTTCACTGGGAAGAACTCGACGAAGACATCTGTGTAAAATCGTTGTTGCTGGGCATCGAAGATCAAACCCGAAAAACGGGATGACATATAAAGTCCTACTTGGGTTTGCAGAACAAAGCGGCGCTCTTTCCGGCCAGCGCTCCTGTGGACCACGCGATTTGCAGATTATATCCGCCGCAGGGGCCGTCGGCGTTGATGACCTCGCCGGCAAAAAACAACCCTGCACAGAGTCTGGATTGCATTGTCGTGGGTTCGATCTCGTCCAGGCTGACGCCGCCGCGGGTGATGGTTGCCTCGGCCAGGGGTCGAATCGCCCGAATGGTCAGCGGCATTTCCTTGATGAAGTAAATCAATTCCCGCCGGGACTCTTTGGGCAGTTGCCCGGCCAGGACCGGATGACCGGCGGGTTGAATCTGCTCCACGACATACAACGCCGCTGCGCGGGGCAATAAATCGGTAACCACGCGGGCGATCTCCTGCTTCGGATGCGCAGCACAGCCGTCGAGAATGAACGTCTCTAATTGCTGGAAATCTCTGGACGGACATAAATCCAGTTTAATCGGCAGAGGCTGAGGACTCTCGTACAAATAATCAGTAATCGCTCGCGATAGGTCGAAAATCACCGGCCCGCCCAGACCATCATCCGTGAACATCAGGGGGCCCGTAGTCTGGATTTTTTTATCTTCCAGAACGGTACTGACCCGCACCTTAGGAATACCCACGCCCTGAAGTCTGCTCGGCCAGGTTTCTACGGTGCTCACCGCAGCCAAAGCCGCCTTCGGTTCGATGAGGGTATGACCGACGGCCTTGGCGAATCGGTATCCATCGCCGGTGGAACCGGTCCGCGGCCAGCTTGCTCCGCCTGTGGCCAGGATGACCGCGGTGCATTCGTATTGGTCGCTTGTGGTTTTTAAGATAAAAGTGTTGTCCGATTGCTTTTCAATGGATTTCACCGTTCGACCGTAAATAAACTGCACCATATTTCGCCGGGCGGCATCCACCAGTACCCGGCTGACGTCGGCGGCCCGGTCGGTCAGAGGAAAAACACAGCCGTCTTTTTCGACTTTGGTGGCAAGACCTCTCTGGGCAAAGAATTGCCGCACGGCCTCAGGCGAAAATTCATGGAGACCGTGTTTGAGAAATCGCCCGCAAAAATCATATTCACGGACAAAATCATCGATGGTTCCGGTATGCGTGAGATTGCACCGCCCGCGCCCCGTTTTGAGTAGCTTCCGCCCGACGACGGTATTTTTTTCGATGACGGCGGTCCTGTCCCCGTTTTGCGCAGCGAAGATCGCGGCCATCAGACCCGCCGCCCCCCCACCGATAATGCATACGTCATATTTCATCCCCGCATTGTAAATCGAAAATCGTCAATCGCAAATCAAAAATAAAATGGAGTGGGTCTGTAAGCCGAGTTCTGTATCCCTTTCGGGACGGCGACCATTACACTGGACCGGTCGTCGCCGACCGGCTCTGCCGAAAGGTCTCCCCATCGGCACGCAACCTACCCGCCGGATTATCCCCGGGCCGGGGAACCGGCATATTTGGTCTTGCAGGCGGTGGGGTTTGCCGTGCCGTCGTCGTTGCCGGCGACGCGGTGCGCTCTTACCGCACCTTTTCACCCTTGCCTGTGCCATAAAGGCCATCGGCGGTTCATTTTCTGTGGCGCTGTCCCGCGGGTCGCCCCGGGCGGTCGTTAGCCGCCACCGTGCCCTGCCCTGCTCGGACTTTCCTCCGGATGAGCTTTCACTCTCACCCGGCGGCCGCCCGACCCACTCAACGATATATTATACTCCCCCAAGCCAGAAATAAAAAGACCCTCCTCCACGCCCCCCGCAGAAGCCGGACGTCGCATAAATACCGCCTTCGCGCGTCACAGATGAATCCCGCAGTAATCAATCTCGTCGCAAACCTGGTGCATCCTGTCCCAGAACGGCGGATTGTCAATCATCGCCACGGCCACCGGATACAGAATATGGTCTTCGTAAAACAGATGTTCCCTGAGAATCGGACACAGCGTTTTCACGATGGACAGCAATCTGTCCTTGAACACGCCGAATGAAATTTCCCCAAAGACCCCCACCAGTTTGGTCATCTCTCCGATCCCCGAACGAATATAAACATGGTCGTTTTCCACGGACCGGCACAGCGAATCCCACCCCTGCGACCGCAGTGCGGGAAAGATAACATCCTCTTCCCGGTCGATATGTTCTTCCATCGCGCCAACATGTTCGGCGATGTGTTCCAGCCGGCGGATTTCCCCGCTCGTATCATTGAGAAAATCCGCCTGGCTGATTCTCAATGCCACCTCTTCCAGATCGCCGATAAAACATTGCAGCATATCATGCTCGGCCAGCACTTTCTTCAATACGTGTCGTTCGGTCAGCCGTTCCCGCAGGTTGGATTTGTTGCCCTCCATCAGCCCCATCAGGATAAACGACGCCGAAAGCTGCTGCACCCGCTGTGCCGACAGTCCTTCCCGCATCAGTTTGTCTTCCGCTTGGGCAATATCCTGGGGGGTGATTGCAGATATGAGACGGTTGGCCTGTTTTCGAATATCTGCTGTCGGCTTCCCGTCATTGATTTGCAGCAGCAGACCTTCCAGTTCCTCGGCAAGACATTTTTTGGTTGGTCTGGTCATCGCTGTATTCCTCATTGTACGCCTTCACTGGTTTATACGCAGAGGTGCAAATGGTGGATGAAAAATTTCCGAATTTTTTTGTGCGGAGTTATTGTTCAGGACGTGATAAATTTCATTCGCCGTTTATCCGAAGAGCTTCGAGGATCGCCGCAAACGCCGTCGCCGCCGTTTCTGTCCGCAGAATATGGTTTCCGATGCGAATCGGCGCCGCCCCATAATGTTCCAGCAATTGGATTTCCGGTTCGGTCAACCCTCCCTCCGGCCCGATAAACACAATAGTGTCCTCGCCGCTTCCAGCAAATTGAGATATGGTTTGGGCGCTGGATTCGAGACTGCCTATAATAATACGAGACTGGGGGTACTGGTGTTCTAATTCCACGATGGTTTCGTTCAGTTTTTTTGGGCCTGTGATAGTCGGAAGAAATACCCTCCCGCATTGTTTGCAGGCCGCGATGGTCAGGTTCTGATACCGCTCTGTCGCCGATTCCCTGCCTATCCGAATGCTGCGCTCATACTGAACCAGCGCGATATGGTCAACCCCCAGCTCCGTGCATTTACTCAGCATCCAGTCAAACCGCTGTCCTTTGGCTACAGCCGCCGCCAGAATCACACGACCGCTTTCCCGCGGCGGAAATTCCGTAATCGTTTTTACCTCCACAAAAACGTCAGCTTTTTTAATTTGACTGACGATGCCGCTTGCCAATCGTCCCTGCCCGTCGAACAGCTCTATCGTCTGCCCGATTTTGCCGCGAAGAACATTCACAAAATGATGGCCTTCAGCGGCACAAAGCCGCATACAACCCGCCTGTAAGGGACACTGATAAAACCGTGGCACTTCCATAACCCGATAACTTAAAACATCCCCCCAAAATAGTCAAACAAGAACCTCTTCACGTCGTTTGCCCCCCATTTTACAATTTACATTCTACAATTTACAATTATACCCCTCTTGTTTTCATATCCGCCTGCGATATAATGCCTTCCGCGATTTTAAGGAGCAGGTATGACAACACCGACTATCATAAGCAAGGAGAGGGCTTACGGCAGATGACAGCCCCGCGTATCATTGTCGATCTGGTTGAGCGTTTCGACCGCAACCGCGATGCGTACCGGGCGGGACATTATAACGAAACGCAGCTTCGCCGTGAGTTTATCGACCCATTCTTCAAGGCTCTCGGCTGGGATATAGACAACGAACAGGGCAACGCCGAAAATTACAAAGACGTTATTCACGAAGACGCTATCAAAATCGGCTCCGCCACCAAAGCCCCCGACTATTGTTTCCGCATCGGCGGAATGCGCAAATTCTTTCTCGAAGCCAAAAAGCCGTCCATCGACATCAAAGGCGACCCCGGCCCGGCCTATCAACTCCGCCGCTATGCCTGGTCGGGCAAGCTCCCGCTGTCGATTTTAACCGATTTCGAGGAGTTTGCCGTTTATGACTGCCGCGTCCGTCCCGTTCTAACCGACAAGTCCTCTGCGGCGAGGATTCTTTATTTCAAATACACCGACTACGCCGAAAAGTGGGACGAAATCGTCTCCATTTTCTCAAAAGACGCCGTCCTCAAAGGCTCGTTCGACAAGTACGCGGAAAAGTCCCGCCTTAAAAAAGGCACAGCGCAGGTCGATGATGCCTTTCTGGCCGAAATCGAATCCTGGCGCGATGAACTGGCCCACAATATCGCCCTGAGAAATCCCAAACTCAGCAGCCGCCAGCTCAATTTCGCCGTCCAGATGACCGTGGACCGTATCATCTTTCTGCGTATCTGCGAAGACCGCGGCATCGAACGATATGGCGAGTTGATGGCACTGCTCAACGGCGACAGTACCTATCAGCGACTCCTTGCTCTGTTTCGCAATGCCGACGACCGCTACAATTCCGGCCTGTTCCACTTCACAAAAGAGAAAGACCGCCCCGAAGACCCGGATGAACTCACGCCGAATCTGGTTATCGACGATAAAGTCCTCAAGGATATTTTTCGCGGGCTTTACTATCCTGAAAGCCCTTATGCGTTTTCTGTTCTTCCGACGGAGATTCTCGGACAGGTCTATGAACAATTTCTCGGCAGAGTCATCACACTCACCGCCGGCCACCACGCCAAAGTCGAGGAAAAGCCCGAAGTCAAAAAAGCCGGGGGCGTATTTTATACCCCGTCTTATATCGTCGATTACATCGTCCAGAATACCGTCGGCAAACTCGTCGAAGACAAAACGCCCAAAGAGGTGGAGAAAATCAAAATTCTCGACCCCGCCTGCGGCTCAGGCTCATTTCTGCTCGGTGCCTATCAATTTCTGCTCAACTGGCATCTGGATTGGTATCTGGCCAACGACCCCGCAAAATGGGCAAAATCCAAAAATTCCCCCATCGTGGAAACTATCCGCTCCTCCGTTAATAATCAATCATCAATAATCAATAATCATTCTTACAAGCTCACCCTCAACGAGCGCAAACGCATCCTCCTCAACAACATCTTCGGCGTCGATATCGACTCCCAGGCCGTCGAAGTCACAAAGCTCTCTTTGCTCTTAAAAGTCCTCGAAGGCGAAAAACAGCTTATCTATTTTCATCGTGCCCTGCCCGACCTGGCCTTAAATATCAAATGCGGCAATTCCCTCATCGCTTCCGACTTCTATAATAATCAGCAAATGACTATGTTCGATGACGAGGAATGCTACAAAATTAACGTCTTTGACTGGAAGGCCGGTTTCCCCGAAATCTTCTCCCGCAAAAACCCCGGCTTCGACGCCGTCATCGGAAATCCACCGTGGGGCGCGACTTTTTCAATACATGAATTAGAATACATAAAGTCATCCTTTCGTACAGCTTCCGGTAAGAATGTAGATTCTTATGCTTTATTTATTGAGCAGGCCTTGAAGAAAGTAAAAATGGGTGGCATGGCTAGTTATATTGCCCCAGATACTTTTCTAAGGAAAGATGATCATGAAAAATTAAGAGAATTCATTTTGACAAATACTACCGTTGAAGAATTAATAGAAACTGGCCCCGTGTTTATTCAGGTTCCAGATACATGGTGTTTGGTGTTTTTGCTTTTGAATACAAAGCCTACTTCACGAAATAAGATCATACATAAAAAAATATCAAGATTTGTTGTTAATGCAGGCGAACGTCTCAGGAAATTTGGGGGTTCAAGTTGGGATATAGAAAACAAGATTAAACAATCAATTTGGCTTAAATCACAACATTTAGTTATAGGATATAGATCATCTGAAAGCGAACAGCAAATAATAAGGAAAATAGAAAATCAATCAAATTTATTTAATCTTAATAATCGTTTTCGCATTTCGAGAGGAGAAGAGGGAAGCAAATTTTCTCTGTCTTCAACAAACGACGGAGATTTCCGGATAGTTATTCCCGCAGATATTAGCAGGTATTACACCTCAGAGGGTATCAAAATCAAATCTGACACGCTTACATCAAATAAACTTGTAGATTTTTATGCTCACCCCAAAATATGGATTATAAGAATTCAAAAATTAAGATGGGAACAACGTCTGGTAACAAGTTTTGATATCAGAAATAATTCTGCAAGTATGAAAACGCTACAAGTAATTGTATCTGTAGATGATAATTTGTGCGATCTAATGTTTTTACAAGGCATTTTATCTTCATCGCTTATCAATTTTTGGTGCACAAATTATCTTGCAGATGACATGAATAAGTCATATTTAGAAAAAATTCCTGTTCCAGAGTTTAATCCCAAACTTTCCAAATGCGTCGAAACGATGTTGGACTTGCATAAAAAACTTGCCGCGGCCAAAACCCCCAATGAAAAAACCGTCCTGCAGCGTCAGATTACGGCGACGGATGGTCAGATTGACCGATTAGTGTATGAATTATATGGCTTAACCGCCGACGAAATCAAACTCATCGAGGGATCCGTAAAATAGGCAAAATGGACGGAATTCATGGTGGAACGTGAAAAACTGATTCCAAAGCACGGCGGCTATCGAAAGCTTAAAAGCTTTCAAGTGGCACAGCTTGTTTATGATGTGACAGTGCGTTTTTGCGACCGCTATATTGACAAGCGAAGCCGGACATGCGACCAGATGATTCAGGCCGCACGCAGCGGCGTCCAGAATATCGCCGAAGGCAGCCAGGCATCGGAAACATCAAAGAAAACAGAACTCAAACTGACCAGTGTTGCCCGTGCCAGCCTTGAAGAACTGCGGCTGGATTACGAGGATTTTTTGCGGCAGAAAGGACTGCCGCAGTGGAAACGGGCCGACTCGCGAAGAGATGATTTGATCGCTCAAAGACCGGTCAGCGCCGAGGATGTGGCAAAGTGGATTAAAAAAATTTATGAGAGTGGACGGAATAGACGTGGTGGACAGAATGGACAAAAAGAAACGTCCACTGTGTCCACATTGTCCACATCGTCCACTTATCCTGAAATTGCGGCCAATGCCGCATTAACCCTTATCGCTGTGGCCACCACTCTTCTGGACCGCCAACTGGCGGTACAAGCAAAGGCTTTTGAAGAGGAAGGCGGATTCACTGAACGGCTCTATCGTGTCCGGCAGCAACGTCGGAGAACATTATGAAAAATGAGACGGCAAAACAGTCAATAAAAAACTCAGATAACCGTTTTTGACAAAAGAATTTAAAAAGCCATGAAAATGGGCCGTCGAAAATTCGGTGAAGTAAAAATTAGAGGAGCAAAACATGGAAGAAATGACAAAAATCATCGTATTTAAAGGTAAACAAATACGGTGTCACTGGGACGATGACCAGCAAAGCTGGTTTTTCTCCGTCGTGGATGTATGCGACATTTTAACAGGCAGCCCGGAGCCGCGTAAATATTGGAGCGTCCTGAAAACACGGCTCAAAAAGGAAGGAAGTGAACTGACTACAATTTGTAGTCAGTTGAAAATGCAGGCAAACGACGGGAAAATGCGTTTGTGGAAAAAAGTATTATCCATGTGAAAAATGCAGAGGAATTAACCACTAACTTTTAAAGTGGAGCAAAGCCATGGCAAAAGAATTAATCCCGGTAACAAAAATAGCTGTTTTCCGCGGCAGGCGAATCCGTAAGACGCTGTACAAAAATGAATGGTTTTTCTCTGTTATTGACGTTATTGCGGCGCTGACTGAAAGTGAAAATCCGCGTGATTACTGGTATAAAATGAAAGTACGGGTAAAAAGCGAGGAAACCGCCGAGTTGTCGACAAAATGTCGACAACTGAAATTAGAGTCAACCGATGGTAAACAATATGAAACAGACTGTGCTGATACGGAAACCGTCTTTCGTATCATTCAATCCATTCCATCGCCAAAAGCGGAGCCGTTCAAGCGGTGGCTGGCCAAAGTGGGCTATGAGCGGGTTCAGGAGATAGAAAATCCTGAACTGGCGCAGGAGCGAATGAAGCAATTATATGAACAGAAGGGGTATCCCAAAGACTGGATTGATAAGCGGCTGCGGGGGATCGCCATTCGGCAGAATTTGACCGATGAGTGGAAGGCCCGCAGGATCGAAAGCGAGACGGATTACGCGATTTTGACCGCCGAAATATCCAAAGCGACCTTTGGCATCACGCCGTCGGAGTATAAAAAAATAAAAGGGCTGGCCAAAACCAGCCAAAATCTCCGCGACCACATGACCGATTTTGAATTGATTTTTACGATGTTGGGCGAAAAAGTGACCACTGAAATATCACAGAAAGAACAACCTGATACGTTTGATAAAAGCAAAAAAGTCGCCAAACGAGGCGGAAGCGTAGCAGGCACTGCCCGCAAAGCCACAGAAAAAGAGTTGGGAAGAAGCATTATATCCAAACAGAATTATTTGGAAAAGAAAACACCAAAGCAGATTGAAGAATGAAACGGGAGCAACGAAACCGTGTCGAGGAGAAATAAAAAGGAGAAATAAAAGGGTCAGGTACATTTTTTGACAAAATTTAACGCCCCAGAAAAATTTACCCTGTCTCAAAAATACTTGCCACAGAGGTCTCAGGGAACTCCGAGAAAATAAAACCCTCTTTAATCTCTGTGTTTCTCTGAGGCAAAAAAATAATTTCCCTCGCTTTTTCTCCCAAACCATGGTATAATACCCACCCGTGTGAAACGCATTTTTCACACGAGAAAGGAGCTTGCAGTCATAAAGTTAGTCACATCATAAGACAGCTCACAGATGGCGGTTTGTGAGCGGTGATAAGCTGATTTTTTTTGCACTCTAAACTCTGGTCTCTGGACTCTGAACTCGGTATTTTTCTGCGCATCGCGCGCAAAACGTGTTTTAAAATACCCTCATTTTGTATGCGTTTCGTATCACTTTTGCCCCAACTTTGCGTCGTTTTACCGCATTTCCCCCTCACAATCACTCCCTCAAATTGCTGTTTTTGGCACAATTTTCACCTCGCACCCTCATTATTACACCAAAAACAAAGACTTAAATTTTTCACGTTTTCCCCTCCGCCGCGGAGTCAATTTCCATCAGACTGTTAAGGGTGGATACCCCCATCTGTGAGGAATAAGACGAGGAATAAGATTCCGCGTCTGTTTGATGGATAACGATCTGTTCCAGCCGGGCCGGGACAGCATCATAATTAATCAGCGTCAATACAACGTCCCCCGGCCCAGTCGCGGTATAGACAAAACTGGCAACAGAACCGTCCGATATCGCTTGTCCTATGTTGACCATGGTAAATTGAATCCCCTCGAATTGGGTGTATCCGGGACCATAATAATCAAAGAACGACATCCGTGGAGACGCCAGAATCTGAGCCGTTCCCGAACTATTCGGGTCAGTGGGGTTGTATTCGGTATTGTCAATCCAGCCAAAATTGGGGTCGGAAATATTAACCTCCAGAGAGATTACAAAAACATCTTCTTCAAAAGTCTGTTTTGCAAGATACAAACAAATACTCTCGCCGGTGTTGAGCGTGATTTCCTGAAGTTCATTGGCGTCTATGATTTTGAAAACCACATTGGGTTCGGCCGGCGGCTCCACAGGCGGCTCGACGGGGGGTATATTCGGCTCCGCAGGCGGCGAGGCGGGGGGCGTCGGCTCCGCGAGCATACCGCGCCGTATCACGCCGTGGTGCAGGTGGTGGACGGTAAAGGCGTCTTTACCCTTGGTGGAAAGGATATCGAGGCATCCGCCGGACAATTGCTGATTATGCCGGCGGATATTCCGCACGCTGTCTATGCGGCACAACGACTTAAAATGCTTTTGACAATGATTCGGGCATAAAAACCCAAATACAAATAAGATGAAAACCCTTTTTGGAAAGGGTCTTAGAAAAGATAATCAGTAGTTTTACCGATATACGCAAAATTGAAATTTGGGAAAATTATACGTCTGGAGGAGGCGTTTTAAGCGGTTGTTTGAATTGGTAAGTCATTTCTATAAAATGGGTTGCGTTAAAGCGGTTGGGAAAAATCAACGTAAGCGATATTGGGGGTGAAGGTTTGCTTTTTTGTTGTGGGTCGGGATTGGCGGGAATCGCAAGTCGTTTAGTCATAAGATATTATAAAAAGCGGACAAGGACGGGCGGTTTTGGAGATTGTTTGGGATTACAGTTGTAATCCACGGATTAACTCCTTTCTGTATAAGGGGTTAAATTCTGGATATGGGAAGAAATGCCACGAAATGACGACAAAGTGAGACAAAACGATGCGAAGTGAGTAAGAAGTTGGGGCAATCGGAGCAAAAGTTGATGAAAGAATGAGCAAAGATGAGCAAAGATATGCGGAGATTCGCAAAGATATCGAAGGATTCAATGGAGATTTGAAGAGATTTTGAGGAGATTAGGGGGAACAGAGGCGTTTTTTGCCTGTCCGCTCGGCGTGCGGCGGTCTGGATTGCGACGAGTTCGGGGCGGCCCATTCTCATCCGCCCGCCGATCCGAGCGAGCCAGTAAAAAACAGGGGAAAACTTCCGCTACCAGCTTCCATCAGAGGGAATTTAGAATTGAGAAATGGAGAGGGGGAATGTATAATTTGGGGGGCGTTAAATTCTCTCAAAAAATGTTCAAACTTAGGGGTTTTTTGAAAGAGATTTGAGGGGATAATTCGCTCAAGGCGCACTCCTTGCGTAGGACGATATAAGGGGTAGTTATTTGAACTTTCATAACCCCTTACTACACAAGGAGGTGCATTATGCTAAAACGGTTTGCTTTAATGGATTCAATATCGTCTAACCTGCTCAGTTTTCTCAAAAAAATCGGCAAAAATCTTTCAGTGCCGGACAAAAAGTTCCTGCAAGACGCTATCATAGGACTGCTTCGTTGCGGCAGACCCGTAGTTTGTCAAATAGCACGGCATCTGCCAAACCAACGCTCCCGCTTTTTATCACGGCTGGATCGTCTCGAAGCTCACCTCGTAAAAGAGAGCAACTTTGATCCTGCCGTCAAGGCAGAATTGTCGGGGGTTTGGCTGCCCTTTATTAAAGAGGACACACCCATCATTCTTGACCTCTCGGATATTGCCAAACCGCTGGCAAAGAAGATGGATTATCTTGCTACAGTTCGTGACGGCAGCAGCGGTGAATTGGTAAATGGTTATTGGGTTGTCGAATTGTATGCGTCTCTAAGTCATAAAAATCCTGTTCCCCTATTACTGGAACCATTCAGCCACCAAGAGCCGTGCTGTCCCGGGCAAAATCCTGTTGTTCTCAATGCGGTGCATAAAATCTTTGAGCTTACCGGCAACCGCGGCGTGCTGGTAGCGGATCGGGGTTTTGATGGATGGGTCATGTTTGAAGACTGGCTGGATAACAAATACCGTTTCGTTGCCCGACTTGTAGGAAAACGGCATTTGCTGCGTTTTTACAGCAGTTCTGAGCAATCCGAGATTGGCCGGTGGATACCGATTCGAGCAGATGAGCTTGCAGAACAAACTCCAACACCTTACCGCTTTCATAAGGTTGTTAAACGTCACGGCAAGACCGTATTCCGTGTCACTCAGATCGGCTGGGCGAACGTTTGTCTGCCTGGCCGAGAAGAGGAACTGACGTTGGTTGTCTCCCGACTGGCCGGAGTCGATAAGCCGATGCTGTTGCTGACAAATTTGACCGTAGAGAATTTTGAGGATGCCAAACGCGTTTTGCAATTCTATATACGCAGATGGGAATGCGAAGAGGCGATTCGTTTTCTCAAGAGTCAGGTCAATCTTGAAAAGATACGAACATTTCGTTGGCCAGCAATTTGTCGATTGGTTCTGTTGGCGGTGTTGGTAATGATTTATTTAGGCTGGCTTGTCGAGACTCATCCAAACGTCTGTGAACGGTTAGTATCTCTCAGTCAGCCGTTGCCTGATAAACCAAATTTTCTTTCGTACCGCCTGTTAGGAGGTATGACTGAAGCGATAAACACCTGCTTTTGGCTACACAAGGATTTGCTGCGGAAATGCTTACGAGAAAACCCCTAAGTTTGAGTAAAAATAGGGGTTTGCAAAGGCGGGGCAAGTGGTTATAATGCCGACGGTTTTGGCGTCTTAGATATAGCCGAGTAAGGAATAAGGATATGCGAACCAGACAAAGGATAGTCGTTTTATTTTTGGGGGCGGCTTTTTGCTGTCAGGCGGAAACGCTGCGTCTGAACCCCGAAGGTCAATGGCAAAATCTGGCCAATGACCCACAGGGACAATATATCCTTGCAATGTCGGACGTAAAGCAAAAACTCAGTTCCGGCGACAAGGGCGAGGCGTTGAAGGCCCTCAAGAAACTGAAAACGGATTTTCAGGATATGGCAGGACCCGACCTTGACGCCTATATCGAGGCCGAGACGCTATACGCCAAACGCAACTGGAGCAAGGCGACCAGGAAATTGCAGGCATTTGTAAAGGCCTGGCCGGAAAGTCCGTTTTATACCAGCGCCAACGAAAGATTATTTTCTATCGGGACGGCATTCTTGCAGGGACAGAAGCGGCAGGTGCTGTGGGTGTTGTGGCTGCCGGCGTTTGACGAGGGCGTCAACATTATGCGAGACATCGCCGACCGGGCTGGAACCGGACCGATGGGCCTGCGGGCGCTGACGGTATTGGCCGAGACATACGAGAAAAAGAATCGCTATCCCGAAGCGTATGAGGTCTGGTCGGAAGTCTCCGACAAATGGCCCACCGGTGAAACCGGCGAAAAAGCCCTGCTGCGTATGGCTCAGTGTCTGCACGCAGCATATAAGGGGCCTTATTACGACGCCAGTTGGCTGGTCAGCGCAAAAGCCTACTACGAGGATTATCGCAATCGCTACCCGAATAAAGCCGCGCAAAGCAAAACCGACGAAACGATTGGCCTGATTGTCGAGCAGCAGGCTTATAAGAATTATAATATTGCGCAGTATTACGATAAAACCGACCACCCGCTGGCGGCGAATTTGTATTATCAGTATGTCCTGGACAGTTGGCCGAATTCGCGATCGGCTCGGATGACCGAACAGGCGCAACAGGAAGGATATCGCCACCCAAAGACGGTCCGCCGCCGTGTGTTTAACGCGGGAAATAAATTTCTGGACAGCGGTTTTGGAATCGGCCTTTTGTTTGGTAAAATGAAGGAAGACTAAAATCGAACCGAAATCTCAGACGGGGAAACGTATGAGCAGGAATCGCATCGCATTATGGATAATAGGATGTCTTTCCGTGCTGGCCGGCTGCCGGGGATATTCGAACTCCTGGCTGCACCGGCAGGACGTTGATACGGTTTATGTGGAAATGTTTGATACCGACAGCTTTCGTCGGGGTTATGAATTCAAACTGACCGACGCCATTTGCAAGCGTATTGAGGCGCAGACGCCGTACAAAATCGTTTCCGACCGTAGCGTCGCCGATACGATTCTGGGCGGTTCGATGTCCGTCGGCGTGGGCGTGTTGGCCGGCGAACGGTGGACGGGCCGACCGCTGGAAAATGAAGCCCTGATTTCCGTAACGGTTACCTGGAAAAACCTCAAAACCGGCCAGGTGCTGGTGGACAATGAGACCGTCTATGGCTCGACTTCCTATTCTCCCCAGATGGGACAGACCGTGGATTATTCCGTCAATCAGGCGGTGAACAAGGCGGCACAGAAAGTGGTAGAACTAATGGAACAACCATGGTAAAGAAAATCCGAGGCATGCCCCGTCGTCGCTGAAGCTATGGCGGGTAAAAAATCGAAATCCGGAACAATTCCCCAAAACGGAAATTCGAATGTCCAAAACAAGTGAATTTAGAGGCTGTAATCGCTTTTTTTGAATTTGAGCTATTCGGATTTCGAGTGTGTTTCGAATTTCGAGATTCGAATTTCGGATTTTCCGAGGCAAGATAAAACAGACGATTTATAAATCGACCGATAGGTTTTTTATGGCGGACCCCAAAAACAGAACTCCAGCTCCTCAACAGCCTTCGGGAATAAGCAGATATAACCGCGGGCCGTTTAACTGGCTTTTGCTTGGGTTGATCATTATGACCTTGTTTATGACGGTCAGCCGATGGCGTCAGGTTGAACAGATCAATTACAACCCGGACTTTCTCGACCATATCAGGCAGGGGCACATCGAAAGTGTAACACTGGAGCCGGACCGAGTGGTGGGCGTATTTAACGACGTCGGCAAAACCGCCCGCCAATCGGGGGAGCCGGTCAATTTTGAAGTAATTTGTCCTGATCCCGGCAAAAATGAAAAGCTGAATGAACTTCTGCAAAAATACAACATCAAATATAATTGTAAAAATCAGGACTTGTGGATTCCGTTGTTGTGGAATTTGCTGTTGCCGTTTGGCTTGCTGGCGGTAATGGTTTATTTTCTTTTTATCCGCAATATGCGCGCCGGCGGCGGAATGCTGCTGAATTTCGGGCGCAGCAAACATCGCGTCCGCGCCGGCAAGGATAACAAGATAACATTTGAGAACGTAGCGGGCATCGACGAGGCCAAAGAGGAAGTGGCCGAGGTGATTGAATTTCTGAAAAACCCACGGAAGTTCAAAAAGATTGGCGGACGTATCCCTCGCGGAGTGCTGCTGGTTGGTCCGCCCGGTTGCGGCAAAACGCTGCTGGCCAAAGCGATTGCCGGCGAATCAGATGTGCCGTTTTTCAGCATTTCCGGAAGCGATTTTGTGGAAATGTTTGTCGGCGTCGGCGCCAGCCGCGTGCGGGACCTGTTCCGGCAGGCCAAAGAAAACGCCCCGTGCATTATTTTCCTTGATGAAATCGACGCCATCGGCAGGAAACGCGGTCCGGGTTTTGTCAGCGGAGGCCACGACGAACGGGAACAAACGCTGAATGCCATTCTGGTCGAGATGGATGGGTTTGATACCAATGACCAGGTGATTGTGATTGCCGCGACTAACCGTGCGGATATTCTCGACAGTGCTTTGATCCGCCCAGGTCGGTTTGACCGGCAGGTGGTCGTCCCATTGCCGGATTTGAGGGGACGACTCGGCATCCTGAAAATTCACGCGCAGAAAGTCAAATGTGGGCCGGATGTGGATTGGGAAAAAATGGCCCGCGGAACGCCGATGTTCAGCGGCGCGGAACTGGAAGCCCTGATTAACGAAGCGGCTATCGGCGCCAGTATGCAGAATAAAGACTATGTCGAACACGGCGACCTCGAAGAAGCCCGCGACAAGGTGCGATGGGGCCGGGCCAAGAAAAGCCGCACCGTCGATGAACAGGACAAACGTCTGGCCGCTTATCACGAAGCCGGTCATACGCTGGTCCAGTCGTTGTCGAAGGATGCCGATCCACTGCATAAAGTGAGCATCATTCCCCGCGGCCAGATGGGCGGAGTCACTTTCGCACTGCCCGAAAAAGACCGCCTGTTTTACTCCCGCAAGTATTGCCTGGCCCAGTTACAGATTTGTTTTGGCGGACGGATCGCCGAGGAGATGTTCTGTCAGGATGTCACCAGCGGGGCGCAATCGGATATCAGGCAGGCAACGCTGCTGGCCCGTGAAATGGTGATGGAATGGGGAATGGGGGAACAATTAGGGCCTGTCAATTATGCCCCCGACCCGGCGGCGGATCCGTTCCTGATGCATTTGGGACCGGAGTTTTCACAGAAAACCGCGGAAATGATTGACACAGAGGTGCGTAAACTGATCGACTCGGCTTATACGGAGGCCGTGGACCTGCTGGAGGCCAACCGCGACAAGGTGGAAGCTGTGGCCAAGGCGCTGTTAAAATATGAAACCCTCGACGCCGAAGATGTCAAAATTATTTTGAACAATGGCTCGCTTGAAAAACCGACGCTTAGCGACCTGCTGGCCAAAGAAGAACAAAAGACAAAATACCCTGCAGACGAGCAATAACCCATCATTGTATTCCATTCCCCGGCCTTTTAAGAGCTCTGCGATGAGAACCAGCGGTATGAATTTTGAAATCAGAGGGCGGAGTTGTCGATAATGTATTTATGAGCGGCAAAATTCACATCCCCGAAGACGTGATTCAGTTTGTATTTTCCCGTTCGTCCGGGCCGGGCGGCCAGAATGTCAACAAAGTCAACACGCAGACCACGGCGATTCTCGACATCGCATCCTGCAAAAATTTCACTCCTGAACAGCAAAAGCTGCTTTTTACAAAGCTGGCCAATCGTATCGACAGGCAGGGGCGGCTTCAGATAACCAGCTCCCGATACCGTTCTCAACACGCCAATCGGGAGGATGTTCTCGACAGGATGAGTCGGCTTATTAGGTCAGCCCTGATAAAACCCAAACCCCGAAAACCAACAACTGTTCCAACCGCGGCCAAACGCAAACGTCTTGAGCAGAAAAAACACCGCTCGACCACGAAAAAATATCGTTCCTCGCAGGTTCGCCTCGATAATGGGTAAGTCTATCAATAACAAGAAATTACGCTGTTTTTTATTGCACTGTTTTATATCCGGGAAAATACCGCTTTTTACGAATCTGCAAATTTCTGCTTTGACAATGAACGGGGTGGACGGGTACGCTTTTTGATGGAACAAGGCCGTGTCAGGTTCCCTCGGGGCGCGGGCAGCTTGGAACAACGAGGGGTTATGCAATGCGGCCCACAAGTGGGCCAAGGAGACAAACGTGAGCAGCGGTACAGTAAAGTGGTTCAACGAAAAGAAGGGATTTGGTTTCATTACTCCGGACGATGGCGGTGAGGACCTGTTTATCCATTACACCAACATTACCGAAGAGGGCGAGGGCTTTCGCACCCTGAAAGACGGGCAGAAAGTCGAGTATGAAGCCGCACAAGGTCGTAAGGGAATGGAGGCAATCAAAGTAAAACCCAGTCAGTAGCAATTTCGGTTTTTGCTCCAACGCAGCAAATTCCACGGGCCTGTGATGCAACAGGCCCGTTTCTTTGCGCCCCGGAATTTACTTGCCCTCGGCGGCGGGATTTGACATATATCAATCATTATGCGAATTACTTTACATTACGGTACGGGAAAAATCCCTGTTGAGATTCCCGAAATCAATTTGGCCAGGCTGATTGTGCCGCGACAGGAACAGATGGACAAAAACCGCAACGCGCAAATACTGTCCGACGCTCTGCAGGCCTGCAATCTTTCCGAATTTCAAAAAACCATCCAGAACCGAAAGTTATGCGTTCTGCTTGCCGACGCGACGCGGGATTTACCGACCGAGGACTGTCTGCATGCCGTCGCATCGACACTCAGACTCTGCTCGTCAATCCAGTTCATTCTCTGCACCGGTACGCATACCGCACGGACTGAGGGGAATCTGGCGTTGTGCCGAACCGTTCAAAAAATCTGCGATGAAACCGGCCTGGGCCGCGCGGAAATTCTCATCCACGATTGTCAAACGGCCCCATTTCTCGACGCCGGCGTTACCTGCCGCGGTACGCGAGTCTATTACAACGCCGTGGTTGAAAAAACGGACGTATTTCTGGTCTTCAGCGATGTCAAGCCCCATTATTTTGCCGGCTATTCCAACCCGGTCAAAAACTTCGTGCCGGGAATCTGCAATTACGAAACCGCGCGAGGTAACCACAGTCTGACACTCGATGAGGCGAGTATTTTTTGCGCCCATCCGTGGCATTCCAATCCTGCTCAGCAAAATCAGCCGCTGGCCGCCGACCAGGTTGAGGCAATGGAGAAAATCACAAGAGGCCGGCCTGTCTATGCCATAACGACCATCAGTTCGCACCGGACGATTCAGTGGGCGGCGCTTGGAACGATTCGTGAGGTCTGCCAAAAGGCCTTTCTTCAGACCGACCAATGGAATCTGCACACGGTCAAGCCTATCGAACGATTGATTGTTTCGCCGGGCGGATTTCCCAATGATATGGATTTGTACATCGTCCAGCGCGCGCTGGAACTAACCGAACAGGCGGTATTGGATGGCGGGGAAATTTTATTCGTCTCAGCCTGTCAGAACGGCATTGGGCCGGAAAAATCAATGGAGCATTTCTGGAATCTGCTGATTCAGCCATTTGAGCAAATCTATCACGCCATTGAAGGCGAATACAAATTGTTCAGCCATAAGCCGTATCGTTTTGCCCGCCTGATTCAACGGCTGCGGAAATTATGGGTGTATTCGGAACTATCGGATGACCAGGTTATCGCTGCGCATATGACCCCGGCGGACAACCCACAGCAAATTATCAACGGCTGGATTCAGGAAAACCCCACGGTAAAAATCCTCGTTGTTGACGGCGCCAACAAACTGGCTTTGCGGGCTGGAAATTGATTTTTCTTTAAAATAACAATCATATCATTTCATAATCCGTCACACCGAGTTTGCGGAACTGGACAAACTGGTTTTTGCCGAGCGTTACTTCAATATCGACGGTATCGCCGTTGTAGCGTTCATTCAAATTCACGGCGTTGGCGCGAAGGAAACTGAGCAATTTTCCCTCGGCCGGACTGATTTGGATATGAAAGCGAACCTGACCGCCGCGCATCTTTTGGGCCACCGCCGCGGCCAATTTATCGAGATTCATTCCGGTTTTAGCTGAAATGGCGATGGCGTCCGGACGCACCGTTTGCAGGGTATCGAATAACTGGCGATTATGAATCGTGTCGGATTTGTTCAGCAGCGTCAGAACTTCTTTATCGCCGCAGCCGATTTCCTTCAACACCTGCCCGACACTTTGAATCTGCTCAAAGACCTGCGGACTGGACGCGTCAACGACGTGCAGCAGTAAATCCGCACGGAGCGCCTCTTCGAGGGTCGCCTTAAACGACGCAACCAGATGATGCGGCAGTTTGCTGACGAAACCAACCGTATCACTCAGCAAAACCTTGATACCTGAATCGACCCGCCATTTTCGCGTTCGCGTATCGAGCGTGGCAAACAGTTTGTCCTCTACATACGCACCCGCGTCGGTCAGGGCGTTCATCAGCGTGCTTTTGCCGGCGTTGGTGTAGCCGACCAGACAGAGGGTATAAAAATCCCTGCGTCCGTCGATTTCACGAAGTTTGCGTTTGTCGATGGTTTCCAGTTCGCGTTTGAGTTCGGTGATGCGTTTGCTGACGAGGCGTCGGTCGATTTCGAGCTGTTTTTCACCTGTGCCGCGTGTGCCGATGCCGCCGACGGCGCCGGCGGCGGTTGCGCCTCCCGCCCCGGCCACGCTATCCAGGTGCAACCACATCCGCGTCAGACGGGGATACGTGTATTCGAGCTGCGCCAGCTCCACCTGCAACTTGGCCTGTTTGGTTTGTGCGCGGGTGGCGAAGATGTCAAGAATCAGTTCACTGCGGTCCAGCACTTTGACCTTGATAATTTCTTCCAGTTCGCGGATTTGCCCGGGTGAAAGGTCGTTGTCAAAAATAACGACGTTGACCCCCAACCGCTCGACGACTTCAGCCAGTTCCTGCGCCTTGCCGGAACCGATATACGTGCCGGGATGAATACGGTTGAGTCTCTGCTGTGTCCGCCCTACCACCACGGCCCCGGCCGTTTCGGCCAGTGCCATTAATTCCAGCAGATGGTCCTGTTTTCTGTCAAACTTCTGGTCCCGACGGTAGGCGCCGACCAAAAAGGCCTTTTCCTTCAGGACCTGCAACTGCTCACGCGCCTTTTCCAATGCTTTTCAAAAACCTCCAAATAACATCTCAAACGGATAATTATACACAATCCGCGGGATTCGCTCAATGTTTTGTATCGAGTTTTGCATGCTCATAAAAAAAACCGACGGAAAACTCCCCGTCGGCTGGACTGCTGAAAAATACCACAGCGTTATTTCTTGGCAGCTTCTTCGGCAGGTTTGGGTTGCTCTGCGGTCTTGGCGGCACCCTGTTCAGCGGGTTTGGCCGGCTCAGTTGCCTTCTGGGCGGCCGGTTCAGTTGCCTTCTGGGCAGCCGGTTTAGTTGCGGCAGGTTCCACTTTCTTCTTGCAGCCAACCAGCATCACAGACAACGCCAGTAACACAATCATCATAATTCTTGTCAACATGGCAATGACCTCCTGATATTATTCACCGCGCGGCTGGATTCGGGCGACACCGTCCGAACAGCCCGCATTCCTTACCAAATAAACTCACAATCTCCAGTATTGAATATTATAGTATCTGCGAAGGATTGCAATAAAAAAATACTTCCCGCCGGCAGTGTTCCGATGAACCCCGGAGCTTTCGTGCTTAAGGATTAAGTTAGTTGTTTCTGTGAAAATCCCGATTATGCGGATTTTCAGGGTAATGGTACATATTCGATTGCGCCGAACGAACAGGTATCTTTGAGGACGGGATGTCCGAGTAGGTCCTGACCGTTGTTGTCCGGAATAATAAGACCTTTGCCGACGCAGGGGGAGTCTTTTTGCAATCGGAAATTTAATATATACCGGTCATCCGCAAAACCTTTTTTTACAAACGAAGCGTCTCTCGCAGGAATTGCCGCCAGTGTCAACGACGCAAAACGGGGGTCGGACACTATCGCTTGGGGGTCCGCAGACCGGTTCTTCTGTGTGCCGTAATAAAGATTATTCAGAAACGCTGTGCCGACATCTTCGCCAAGTTTATATTCGGCCTTTTCTTCCACGTAGAAGATATTGTTTTCAAAGCGGGTATTTTCCGGCCAAGCCCTGCCCCAGTCGCCCATTCGAATAATGCTGTGGTCAATCGCCTCGCCCGGCTTTTTGGGGACGACAATTGTGTTGTTATAGATTTTGGTGTCTTTACAGAAACCGGTGATATGAAACGTGGGCGAGAAGATACCTTCGCGTGTCGGCTGGCGGCGCAGGCCGTCGTTGACGCTCAGGTTATATCGTATAATCGTACCGGTGTTGCCGACGCTGGAAGGCATTTTGACTTCGGAGTTGTTGCATATCAGCAGAAAGCCGCCTTCGTTGTCATAGCTGAAATTATATTGAATTATGGTGTTGCGGCAGTTCCAGTCCGAGTCGAATCCCTGTCCATCCCACGGGGCCTTGTGGTCGCTGACTTCGTTAAACTGGATAATCGTATTGTCGCAGCTCCACGGCCAGATGCCTGCTGCGGCTTCGCCCTCCGGCAGCAGTCGCGGACAATTGCGCATCCGGTTGTATTCGATGATGGCTCCGTCACAGCCGATGGGAACAATGCCGTCACCGGGGATTTCTTCCAGCAGATTGCCGCGAATCACGACATTGAGGTTGGGATACCAGCGGTCGCGCTGCCAGTAGCCGTTTTGAATGATCCCATTGCGCCGGCAGCGTTGGAGCAGGCAATTTTCCACTATCAGCCCGTCAAAACGGCTTTGTTGGCTGCGAGAACCTTCATTGGAAAGGCGTATCCCCTGTCCGCCGCCTTCTTTCTTAACGAGACTGCCATTGACATCGTGGATATACAGGCCGTCAAGAATGATATGTTTGGCAGTGCCGAAATTGCGGATTTGTACCCAGGCGCCGCTGCGCCGGGCTTTATCGGTTGGGCCTGTATTGGTTAATTCGAGATGGCGGACTTCCCAGCCCTGGATGTTATAGAGATAGAGGGCGGCGTCGTACTGGCCCTCGGCGTCGATACGCGGCAGCCCCTTAAAATTGCCTGCGGGTTCTTTGGAGCCATACTGGTCGATGCGGATGGGATTTTCCGGCGTGCCGGAGCCTTGCGGTTTTAATTGCCCTTTCCAGACTGCCCCGGCTTTGAAGAGAATCGTATCGCCCGGCGAAAATGTGATGCGATTGACGGCATCGAGACTTTTCCACGCCTTCTTTGCGGATAACCCGTCATTGCCGTCATTACCCTGCCGGCTGTCCACATAATACGTCTTCCCCGTCGTTTTTGGCGCTTTAGCTGCAGCGGTATCGCCGGCTTTGGATGTCGTAACACATCCCGACAGAATCACACACAAAATCCCGCAGAAAACGACTCTGATACGCTTCATTTGCCACCTCACTTAAAAGTTGGATATCTTTGACAACTTTTGAGGATGATTTTACCTTATTGACCAAGAATTGACAATTGACGATTTTCGATCCCTTGGGGACAAGTTGACGATTGGGGCGATAAGGGATTCTTCCTCTTCGGCGGACTCAGGGGCAGAATGACAACCACAGCCGAGGGCGGGCTACATTATCTGCGATTGTAGGTGCCACCCGAAAATCAACCTCGACCAGCACAGGGTAAGAAATTTTATCGCAGTTTGAGGGTGGCCAGGGCGATGACGGCGAAGGCGATGGAGAGCAGCCAGAAGCGGACGACGACCTGCGGCTCAGACCAGCCGGCCAGGTGAAAATGATGATGAATGGGGGCGCAGCGGAAGATGCGTTTGCCATCAGTGCGGCGAAAATACCAGACCTGCAACATCACGCTGAGCATTTCCATCACAAATACGCCGCCGATGAGCAGGAGGAGGATTTCATTGCGTGTGACAATGGCCCCGTAGCCAAGAGCGGCCCCAAGGGGCAATGAGCCGACGTCGCCCATAAAGACCTGAGCGGGATGGCAATTGTACCACAAAAAGCCGAGGATGGCGCCGGTGAACGAGCCGAAGAAGATGCACAATTCGCCCGATTGCGGGATGTGCGGCAGGAGCAGATAACCGGCCCAACTGATCTGGCTGGTCCGGCTCATCATTTCCGAGGCGACATAACACAAAATGACCAGCGTTGTCGAGGCGATTCCAAGGCAGCCGGAAGCCAGGCCATCCATTCCGTCGGTCAGATTGACCGCGTTGCTGGTGGCCGAGATATATAAAATACTGAGGATGACAAAAATCCAGCCGGCCAGCGGGATGCCGTATTTGTAGAAGGGGAGCCACAGGCACTTGGCGTCCTCAATGTTGTGGAAGTCGGAGTAGAGAAAATACGCCGCCAGCATTGCACCGCCGAACTGGAAAACGAGTTTTTCCCAGGGTCTGAGGCCGTCGCGGCTGCGCTGGCGGGTTTTGCTGGTGAGTTTGAGCCAGTCGTCGGCCCCACCGACGCATCCGAACCAGACCAGAATAAACAGCGCCTTGTGAATAAAGGGGTTGGTCAATTTGGCCCATAACAGCGTGCCGATGGTGATGGCCGTCAGAATAATGATTCCGCCCATCGTCGGCGTGTTGGCCCGCTCGCGCATCAGATCATTCAGGGCGGCGTGGTGAAATTCCGGGCGGTCGCCGATTTTCATCCGCATCAGCCAACGGATTGTCCGCGGCGCCATCCAGACGGCCACGATAAAGGCCGTCATCGCACCCACAATCGCCCGGAACAGAACATCCTCCCAGGCGTAAAAGCCCATTGAGTACATCGACTGCTTATAATAATGGCATAAGTGGTACAGCAAATGATTCTTCCTTGAGAATCAGAAACCAATTCCAGGAAGGAAATTCGAAGCACGAAATCCGAAACTCGAAACAAACTCAAAAAGCTGGATTCCCGCCTTCGCGGGAATGACAAAGTAGCGGCGTTTTTGGTATTTGAATTTTGGACATTCGATATTGTCCTTCGACTCTTTCGACTATGCTCAAGACAGGTTTGCTCAGGATGGTGAGCCTGTCTATACTGAGCTTGTCGAAGTATCGAACCATTTCGGATTTCGAAATTCGGATTTCGAATTTATCTTTCGCAGGACATCTGCACGACGGCGAAAAGTTTCTTCAGCGTCTCCACGGCCTTTTCCATTCCCGCCGTGCGCGAACCCTTGACCAGTATTATATCGTCCGGCCGGACGAAACTGTGCAGATTATCGCACAATGTTTGTGTGTCGCCAAACGTCCGACAGCAGGAAGCGTCCAGACCGGCTTTAACGGCGCCGGCGATAATATCGGACGCGAACGTTCCGGCGGCGATAATTTCGCCTATTCCAGACTGTGCGGCCTTTTGCCCCAGCTCGTAATGCAGTTTCGCCGAGGCTACCCCCAGCTCGGCCATACAACCCGACACAAAAACGGAACGGCGATTTTCCCTGCCGGCCAGCGCCGCCAGACATTCCAGCGCGTTGGCCATTGAGGCGGGATTGGCGTTGTAGGAGTCGTTGATGATTTTTATCGACCCAACGGTTTCGATATTCATCCGCATCGCCATCGGCTGCAGGCTCGACACTGCCTCAGCAAAATCCGGCAAAGGAATACCGAAGGTACTGCACACAGACCAGGCCGCCAGGGTATTCATCAGATTGGCCCGTCCCGGCAGCGGAACGGCGAACGTCTGGTTTTCAATCGTCAATTGGCCGTCGGGGCCGCTGCTCTGCAACTGTTGGGCCCGCACATCACAGGTCGGCGAAATGCCGAATGTAATAAACGGACGGTTCAGTGTTTTGGCGTATTCCACGACGTTTGGCTGGTCGCCGTTGAGAATAAAAAGACCGCTGGCGCTCAGACCTTTGCAAATCGAAAGTTTTTCCCGGATGACATTTTCGACGGTCCCGAAACCTTCCAAATGGGCCGGCACCACACAGGTGACCAGTGCGATATCGGGTTGAGCGATTCGAGTCAGAGTTCCGATTTCGCCGGGATGGTTGGACCCCAACTCGAGCAGCAGCACGTTATGTTCCGGCTGCGCCGACAGAATGGTCAGCGGAAGGCCGATGTGGTTGTTGAAACTTTTAACCGCCTGATAACAATTGAACCGCCGACTCAGGACGTGATGAATGATGTGCCGGGCGGTGGTTTTTCCCGCGGAGCCGGTGATGGCGACGACCTTGGCCGCAAGCCGTTTTCGATACCACGCCGCCAACTGCCCCAGCGCCCCAACGGTATCCCTGACCCAGATGACCCGTCCCTGCAATTCCGACGGCAGAGCGACCTGGCTTTGCGCCACGGCGCAGGCGGCGCCTTTTTCCAAAGCCTGGGGAATAAAGTGGTGGCCGTCAAAATTCGGCCCGGCGATGGCGAAGAAACAATCCCCCCGCCGAATCGTGCGCGTATCCGTGCTCACGCCGTGAATTATCAGCTCGGCATATTTATCCTGTCCGTTGGGCCGGGCATCGAAAACCTGTCGGAGCGTCTGAAAGTCGATCATATTTTTGTTTTTGGGTCTTCGGCAAAACCGCTGTCGGCAAACTTGCTTTCAACCGAGCAGGAAAAATCCTTCTCTGAGCTCCGCAGCGTTTTTTACCGTACGCAATTTTTGGATTTTTCTGTGCCTTTACAAAATCACGTCCATCAACTCCCTGGCGGTTTCCTGATCGCTGAAATGGGTCTTGGTCGTTCCAATAATCTGATACGTCTCGTGTCCTTTTCCGGCGATCAGGATTATATCATCTCTTTTCGCGGCGGAAATTGCAAGTCCAATCGCTTTTTTTCGGTCCGCTTCCACATAAATTTTTTGCTGCCTGGCACTGTCGGAAAATCCGGCCAGGATATCTTCGATAATTTGCCGGGGGTCTTCGGTGCGAGGATTGTCGCTGGTGACGATAATGTGGTCGCTGAGCTTTTCGGCCACCGCGGCCATCCGCGGGCGTTTGGTTTTGTCGCGGTCGCCGCCGCAGCCGAACACGGCAATCAGCCTGCCTTTGCACAGAGGTTTAAGGGTATTGAGCACATTCAGGAGGGCGTCGTCGGTGTGGGCATAGTCAACAAAGACGCCGATGCCGGCTTTTTGCGAGGCCGGACAGACCACCGGCTCCAGCCGACCGGGGACGTTTTTCAGAGCCGACAAGCCCTTTGCCACCGTCCCGAGGTCAAATCCCGCCGCCAGGCAAAGACCCGCCGCGGCCAGGTGATTGCTGATATTATGTCTTCCCGCAAGCGGTGTGCGGACTTTTTCCATATAGTTGTTAAATTCAATCGAGAATTCGCTTCCGGAGGCGTCCATCGAGTGGATATGAGCGGTGATGTCGGTCGGTTCATCAATGGCGTACCAAAGGATGCGAACCCGACATTTTTCCGCGATTTTTTTGGAGGCCTCGGACTGGGCATTCAAAATCGCAATGGCGTGCGGCGGCAACTCCGTGAACAGTTTTGTTTTGGCCGCCAGGTATTCGTCCATCGTCTTATGATAATCCAGATGGTCGCCGGTCAGATTGGTAAACGCCGCTGCGGTAAAGGAAATCCCCGCCAGCCGGTCCTGAGCCAGCGCGTGACTGCTGGCCTCGATGACCATAAATTTCGCCCCATCCTGGACCATCCGTTGGGCCGCCCTGGCGATGGTCAGCGCATCCGGCGTCGTCATCGCAGCCTCATAGACGTTTTTGCCGGCCGACAGAACAATAGTCCCGATAAGACCTGACTCAGACCCGGCGCATTCGATGACCGAATGGGCTAAAAAGCTGACGGTGGTTTTGCCGTTAGTGCCTGTCACGGCAAGGTTTGTGAGTCTGGAATTGGGGTTTCCCTGTGCCGCCTGCGCCAATAGTCCAAGGGCATAAGCGCTGTTATTGACAATAATCATTTGTGCCGGCCGGCAATCCGCCTGTTTTTGGCACACGACATACGCCGCCCCGTTTTTGACCGCCTGCGGGATAAAATCGTGTCCATCCAGATGAGTTCCGCCGACGGCGACAAACACATCGCCGCTTCTGATGTTCCGCGAGTCTGCGCAAACCTGAATATCGGCGTCCGGCGCGCCGATTATCGCTAAAAGCTGAGTAAATGTCATAAAAAATCCCGCTGGATAAAAATTAAATCCGCCGCTGGAGAGTAAAGAACCACCAGTCCCACTGGTGGATGGAAATACCCGCCAAAGGCGGACAGGCAAAGCCTGAATATGGCAATGCCACCAGTTTTAACTGGTGGTTCTTTACTATGTCGCCCTGACGGGCTATTATTATGCAGAGTCGTTTTTCTGTATCAATCAAATTTTTCAGCCCGAAGGGCGATATATTGCAGCCACACCCGTAAGGGTGGAATAAAGAGATTTTCAGAAAAATATCGAGTCCCCGCAGAGGACGGCATAAATCCCTCCTCAATTTTCCAGCGTTTTATTTTCTATGATTTTCCAGGGCAGGCCGTAGAGGTTGAGGTCGGCCATAAAGGGGTCGGGGTCGAATTGCTCCATATTAAACACGCCGGGGGCTTTCCATTTGCCTTCAAGCATCATCTTTGCGCCAATCATCGCGGGGACGCCGGTGGTGTAGGAGACGGCCTGGGCCTTGACTTCTTTATAACATTCGGCGTGGTCGCAGACGTTGTAAATCATCATTTGTTTATGCTTGCCGTCTTTAACGCCGTCGAAGATGACGCCGATGGAGGTCTTGCCCTTATAATTGATGCCGAGCGAGCCGGGGTCGGGCAGGACGGCCTTGAGGAATTGCAGGGGGATGATTTTGTGGCCTTCGTATTCGACGGGGTCGATGCGGGTCATACCGACATTCTGCAGGACGCGCAGGTGCGTGAGGTATTGTTCGCCGAAGGTCATCCAGAAGCGGATGCGTTTAAGGCCTTTAATGTGCCTGACCAGTGATTCGAGTTCTTCGTGGTAGAGCAGATAGGAGGCCTTGGGGCCGACTTCGGGATAGTCGATGTCTTTGCGGATGCTCATCGGGTCGATTTCGACCCATTTGCCGGATTCCCAGTATTTGCCCTTCTGCGTCACTTCGCGGATGTTGATTTCGGGATTGAAGTTGGTGGCGAAGGGGTGGCCGTGGTCGCCGGCGTTGCAATCGACAATATCGACGTAGTGGATTTCGTCGTAGTAATGTTTTTGTGCGTAGGCGCAGAAGACGTTGGTCACGCCGGGGTCGAATCCGCTGCCGAGGAGAGCCATAATGCCTTTGGCCTTGTAGCGGTCCTGATAGGCGCACTGCCATTTGTATTCGAATTTGGCGACATCCTTCGGCTCATAGTTGGCCGTGTCAAGATAGTCCACGCCGGCCTCAAGACAGGCGTCCATAATCGGCAGGTCCTGATAAGGCAGAGCGACGTTGATGACTAATTTGGGTTTGTGCTTTTTAATCAGGGCTGCGACCTGCCTGGCGTCGTCGGCATTAACCTTTTCCACCGTAATAGGCCGTTTGAGATTGGCGGCGATGTCCTGACACTTTTTGACCGTCCGGCTGGCCAGCACAATTTCCGAAAACACCTGCGGCAACTGGGCGCATTTATGCACGACGACATTGCCCACCCCGCCGGCGCCGATAATC